>Ga0214473_10007843_pt1 | contig 12635 bp, 12 predicted proteins | sample RVTome_7_FD_203509 | JGI IMG/M metagenome (GOLD analysis project Ga0214473, IMG submission 203509) | Soil microbial communities from uranium-contaminated site in the Upper Colorado River Basin, Wyoming, United States - RVT98D197 | ecosystem: Environmental > Terrestrial > Soil > Contaminated >... | reverse complement strand
CTCACGGCAGCCTACCACAACATGCGCAGACCCTTACGGCAGAAGGGGATTCGTGGGATCGACGATGTGTCCTCATTTTTGGACGGGGGGGGGGGTAGCGCGACTTTCGGGTTATTAGGGTAGGAGAGCCGGCGGTCCCCGCGAAGGCGGGGTGAACCGTCACCAGTTTCACCGTCACACGCTGGAGGAGCCATGATGGTCTTGCTTCGCGGACTCGCAATCACGGGTGTCCTTCTGATCGGCATGTCAGTGGGTACACCCAACGTACCTGAAGGCACGTCCGAGGCTCCGGTGGTCGGGGTCCTCTTCACCGGAGAAGCGGCAGCTCAGGAATGGGTATGCCGCACCTGTGAAGATGGCCCCATGGAGGTGTGCGTTGCAGTAGTGGAGATAGCTTACGGCGTGTACATGTGTGTCGAGACGGAGTGGACCGAGGAGGACTACCACTGGTTCCTCGGCGAGTGCGAGAGCTCGGGATCGCCTGACTGCTACCGCTGCGGTGGTGAGTCTGGGTGCCACATTCAGGGGGACGAGACCGATCTGGAGGCCGAGGGTTTGTGCGACACCCATATCGAATGCGAGGGGCTTGCAATGCTCCGAATGGAGATCGAGAAGGTTCTGCTGGCGGGAGAGATGTCGGCCGTAGGCACCTTCGTGGCCGATTCCGAGCATGTGACCTTCAACGCGGCACGCGGGGCGATCCAGCTGATGTCGCCTTGCAACCCGGGCGAAGTGGCGCGCCACTATCCCCTCACCGGTGAACAAATGCGCCAACTGGAGCAATGGGAGCGTCCGCGCACCATCCGCGCGACGGCCATGCTGACAGCAACCTGACGTGAAGGGCAGCCATCAGGCTGGGAACGCGTTGCATGTGGTCGCCTGGATCGGCTCGACGCCGCTGGTTGAACCCGCGGCGTCGAGCGCCAGCACCCTGCCCCCCAACCGGTTCAGCTTCCTGCGGAGCATGGGCCGAGCCGCCACAGGGGGAAATCAGGGTGTTGTCGGATCGCGGCGGAGCACAGTCGTCCTCAGAAGCCTCGTCCTCTGCCTCGCCGTTGCCTCATCGGCTATAGGCTGCGGTGAGGCAGGTGACGATACGAATGGCGGCCCTTCATCCGCGTACGTCATCCGGGAGGCATCCCCACGGATCACAGCAGACACCGCGTTCCTGCCTCCGGGATGTGAACCCTGCTCCATCGAAGTGACATCCACGATGGTGCTCGGAGATCTGGATGATCCCGTACTCATGCGCGTGTCGCCGTCTGCGGTCCGCGATCGACGTGGCAGGACCTACCTCTATGGGTCGGGTGCGATGGATCATGAAGTTCTCGTGTTCGATTCGAGTGGCTCCTACCAGACATCGCTGGGCCGTTCGGGTCAGGGACCCGGCGAGTACCGACAGGTGAACAGTCTCACGATCCTGCCGGGCGATTCCGTACTCATGATAAGCGATTTTTCGCGCGTGTCGGTATTCGCGCCGGATGGTGAATTCGCTCGCTCGTTCACCCTGCCGTTCACTCCCTACAGTCGAGCGGTCTACCTACCAGGGAGCGGCGTGGCGGTTGCTGGCGGGATACCCACACCCGACCAGGCGGTCCTGCCGCTGCATCTGCTCGATGACCAGGGCCAGGTCGTCAGGTCGTTCGGGACGCCGAATCTCCGGGGCGGGCAGGACCTGCCCAACATGCGAATCGTGGGGTTGGCAGCCGACAGCGGCTCGTTCTGGGCCGCGGAAAGGCAGAATTATCGCCTTGAGCGCACGACCCACGACGGGGTCATCAAGCGCATCATTGGCGTGCGATCCACCCGCCTTTTCCCGTTGCCGCCGCTGATTCTGGATGGAGTGCCGGAAACGGCGCCGCTGCAGGGCACCGGTCGGCGGATCAGCGCCGGGCGGTCACCTCCCCTGGGCCTCATGTCCAGCATCTACGAGGATTCTGACGAGCGCCTATGGGTCGCCGTGCGCGTGGCCGCACGCGATTGGGTAGCCCGGTCCAGGGAAATGCCGGCCGTGGATCCCCGTACCGGTCATCGCTCGGACGAGGGGCTCGTGGCTACCGTCGTCGACGTCATCGATGCCGAGTCGGGACGGGTCCTGGCCACCAGGTATTTCGATCGCCGCGGCTTTCTGGCGAACGATGGCAGCCTGATGGTGCCGAGGCAGCGCCCGGATGGCCTGATTCAGGTGGAGATATACACATTGCAGCTCAGCATGAACTAACGGCGCTCTGCCGTCCCGCTCTAGGGCGCCACGTCGTGGAACGTACGGCCCGGATTGCGCTCCCGGACCGGCGCATGGTCCACTCCGGCTTCAAGAGGATGAGCAGGTGCTGGCGCGCGTCGTAAATCGGTGCGCACCCTGGTGCTGCCCACCTTCCGGATGTCCACCTCCGACCCCGCCACCCAGCGCGCCAAGCGGCAGTGCAGCTTGTCGAACTGCGCCTTAACGCCGTACTCGTTGTCCAGGCGGCTCGGCAACACGTCGAACCGCAGCCTGCCCAACGCCCGCACGAGCGGCTCGGACCGGAGTGGGAGGTGGCGTAGAAGACCTGGGCGGCGCCCTCCTCGCTGAGATGGCGGAGCCCCTTGTCCAGGTGCATCTGGACACGCTCCTGTCGATCTACCCCCGCGATGTGACACTTCAGTTCATGCGCTTCCCCCTCGAGGGACGCGAGCTCTCCCTTCCCAGCGCAGTCGCGGCGGAGTGTGCTGGCGCTCAGGGGAGCTCCTACGAAATGTTCCGTGAGATTTTTGCGCAGTTCGATAGCCTTGGCACAACGCCGTGGACTGAGATTGCAAGCCGTGCGGGCGTGCCTGATCCGAATGCCTTCGCGGATTGCATCCGATTGCCTGCGGACAGTTTTCCTCGCATCGCCGACGGCGAAGAAGCTTGGCTTGGCCAACGGTGTGGTCGGCACTCCAACACTATGGATCAACGGGCGGCGGTTCTCCGGTCGCACGACGGATGAGTTCATCCGTGCCGCGCTGGATCTCGTGCTGCCGCCGTGTTGACGGTTCGCTTTCGGAGCGATTTGCATCTGCCGCATCGCTATCATAGGCTCTCGTGAGAGTTAGGTGCGACACCGGCGACATCGTCCCGAGGAGCCACGCATGGCCGCCCCCGCGATATCGCTGCTCTCTTCGATAGCGGGCCTGATCCTCGTCGGGGGGTGCTCTGAACCCGCCGTGCCCCCGCCGGATCACGTCGAGGTCAGGGACAGCGCAGGTATTCCGATCCTGACGTTCCGCAAGGCGGGGCTCGAGGAGCGGTGGATCCTCGAGCCAGAGCCCGAGTGGGTTCTCGGCGAGTTGCGGGAGCCGAATGGGGTGATGGACCTCTACGCCGTCGTCGACGCCGAACTCCTCGATGGCGGTCTGGTGGCCCTCGCAGAGGGGAGCACCTACCAGGTGGTGATTAGCGGCGTGGACGGCAAGGTGGTGCGCCGCCTGGGCCGGGCAGGCGACGGTCCGGGGGAGTTCCGCCAGATCGGAGCCGTGGTCGGATTGCCGGAGGGGCGCATCGGCGTCTGGGATCCGGAACGGGACAGGTACTCAGAATTCGATGCTGCCGGCGTCCTGGTGTTCGAGACCGAAGTGGCGCTGCCGGCCGGTGCCGTGCGCTCCAACTCGCCGCTCACAACGGGTGGGGGGCCGGGACGGGACCACCTCTGGATAGGGGCCTTCCCTGTAATGCGTCCGCCGCCGGGGATGGAGCGGTTCCGGTCGGAGGGGGCGATCGTCCGGCTGACCAACCCGGGAGATACCCTGGCGGTGGTGCCGGGATTGGTAACGACGCGCCTGCGGGTGGGCACCGGCGGTATCCGCTACTCCGCCGCACCCCGGCTGGCGGGTGACCCGGCGGGCGTCTGGATCGGGGATACCCACGAGCCGGAGGTCCGCCTGCTTGGAGAGGACGGCGGCTTGCGCAGGATCGTTCGATGGGAATGGGACGAGGACCGCGTATTCGGCCCGGCGGAGCAGGCGGCGTACTGGGCCAGTATCGAAAGACAGATGAACCGGAAGCCCCCGGTCGGCGCTCTCGCGGACACGCTGCCCGCCTTTGATTATCTGATGGCTGGCGGGGGCCGCCTCTGGATTCTGGTTTTTCCTGCGGACCCCGCGGAGGGCCGTTTCCAGTCGCTGCCGCGGACATGGATGGTATGCGAATTCGAGAAGCTGTCGTGCGGCCGGATCGCGACGCCGGCAGACTTCTATCCTGCGCGCGTGGGCGTCGATTACGTGCTGGGGAAACAGCTGGACGAGATGGGCGTCGAAACTGTGGGGAAATACAGGCTGCGGACTGTGGAGAAGCCGGCGCGGTAGCGCCGCCCGCGCAGCTCCACGAAGTCGCTCTCCACGAGGAAGCGGCACTGGTTAGGCTCCCCCATTCCGGGACGAGCCCTGCCATTCATGGCTCCGCGAGCACCGCCTCCACGTCCCGCCCCGCCAGCACCGCGGCCGTCCCCCGGTCCCGCACCCCCGCCAGCACGAGTGTGCGGTAGGTGCCTTCGGAGAAATCCTGATGCCCGCGGGTGTTGAGCAAGTTCGCGCGCGCGCCCTGGTGGTCTTACTGCAGCACGCTGGACGTGATGGAGATGCCGCGCTCCTGCTCCATCTTCATCCAGTCGGAGGTGGCGTGGCGCGCGGCGCGGCGGGCCTTGACGGAGCCGGCCAGGTGGATGGCCCCGCCGTAGAGCAACAGCTTTTCCGTGAGCGGGATCTTGCCCGCGTCGGGATGACTGATGATGGCGAAGGTGCGGCGCTTCGCGACCCGCCCGGCTCGGCCGTGTCCCCGAGCATCCGGGAGCGACCACGAACTACCTGCTGCCCGACGGCGTGGCCGCGCCGGTCCTCGGCATGGCGCTGGTCTTCGCCGGCATGGCCGGCCTGCCGCTCTCCCGGCCGGGGACCTGGGTCGAGGCGCTCGGCCTGTTGCTGGCAGCGGCGGCCGCCATCCTCCGGGTGATTCGCCGGACGCCCGCCCGGTGAACGCACCCGCATACCGCTTCACTCATCCCGTGGCGGTCCGCTTCCGCGACCTGGACGCCATGGGCCACGCCCACCACACCCTGCCGCTCGTCTACCTGGAGGAAGCCCGCGCCGCGTACTGGCGGGAGGTTGCCGGCCGCCCCGAGCTGGAGGACATCGACTACGTGCTGGCGGAGGTGCGCGTACGCTTCCACGCCCGCATCCGCTGGCCCGCCATGCTGACCGTGGCGCTGGCCACCACCCGCCTCGGCAAGAGCAGCTTCGAGATGGCCTTCGAGATCCGCGACGACGCCGGCCAGCTCCTCTCCAGCGGCACCACGCAGCACGTCATGTTCGACTACGACGCAGAGCGCTCCATGAAGCTGCCCCGCGAGCTGCGCAAGCGGCTCGCCGCTTTCGAGGGCATCGAGGAGCACGCTCCCGCCTGAGCGTGGCTGCCGCGCGCCGCGTGGCATCGTGAATCTGCTCGGCACGAGAGGGTTGCGCTGACCGTCGGCGCACCCCATATAGGGAATCAGCCGTGGGGGTGCCGCTGCCTCCGCCCTCGCCCGCGGTCTCACCCTGCCACCCGCCGGCGTTGTACCTCCTACGTCCATCGGCTCTGTCCCCGATCCTCGCGGGGCGGTGCCCGTTGCGGGAGTGCGCGATGCCAGATTCAGGCAGGTGCCTGGAACTCGAGCCCATCATCGGCCAACTCTACCGTGCACACGCGGATACCCTGCGGAAGGTAGCGTTCCGCATCCTGCGCGATCTCGATGACGCCGAGGACGCGGTCCAGGAGGTCTTCAGGAAGCTGCGTCCCGATCTGGTCACCGGGATCTCTCCGGACGAGCTGCCGGCGTATCTTACCGGCGCCGTAAAGAATGAGGCGCTGCGGATCGCAATGTGTGCCCCGCCGCACGTGCCGTTGCTGGAGGCGGCGCCGCCCCGATCTGCCCAGCTCCCGCCGAAGCTGAGTCACCGGTTTCGTCATCGTTGGCTCCGGCGAGCCATCGCGTATGCCCTCCGCTCGCTGCCCCGCGGGCAGCGGCGGGCTGTCTGGCTCACCAAGCTGCGCGGCTGCTCGCGACGCGAAGCAGCTGCGCGGCTTGGTGTCGGAGTGAAGGCCCTGGAAAAGCGGCTCACGCCGGCCTACCACCACATGCGCAGAGCGTTGCGGCAGAACGGGATACGCGGAATGGACGATGTGTCCTCTTTTTTGGACGGGGGGGGTAGGGGTGTTCGCGGGTTATTTAGGGTAGGAGATCCGACGATACCCGGCGAACGGGCTCGGATAAGTTCTCGCGGTAGCGGGGAGTTGCACCCAAGGAGACTTGATGTTCCTTCGTTCGATAGGGCTCGCCGTAGTCGTACTCGGTGTCGCTTCCTGCGATCACGGCCAGGGCAGGCAAGTGCCTGATGATTTATCCGCGGCCGCGCAATCCGATGTCACGCTCATCGAGAGATGTCGGACCCAAGGCTGCGTCGTCGGACGCGAGAATGTGCTGGTGCTGAAAGAGTCGGACCATCCTGGCCTGCTGTCCGATTACCCGGCCATCCAGGAGTTCTCGGACGGGAGGTTCGTGATGGCGAACAGAATGCGAAACGGTTTGCTGTTCATGAATGCCTCTGGAGCGCTCGAATCGCAGTTCGGGAGGCCAGGTTCCGGACCCGAGGAGTTTGAAAGAATCGTCTCGGTGCTGGTCGGACCGGCAGACTCGCTCCTCGTTTATGATCTCATGCTCCAACGTGTGAGCGTATTCGCCCCGGACGGAACATATGTGCGATCGGAATACACGATCTACGGTCCCACCCTGGCCTTGGATAACGGTGATTTCATCCTGGCCCAACACATTGGCACTCCTGAGGCTGCCGGGTATCCACTTCATGTCATGGCGCTGAATGGCACAATCAGACGGTCGTTCGGTTCCGCCGCACCACACTACCGATATGACATTCCGCTCGAAACGAGGCGCGTCGTGGCGCTATCGGATCCGGGTCTGATCTGGTCTGCAGCTCCGGGACGGTATGAGTTGGAACAGTGGGATTATCGGACGGGGGAGTTGGTCAAACGTGTCAAGTCCCACCGCGCCTGGTTTCCACCAGTCGTCCAGTTGGAGGCGGACGGAGAGCGCCCAGTCACCATCATCGAAGACCTTATCCAGGATGACCATGGTATGGTCTGGGTCTTGATGAGGGTGGCTGACGATAAGTGGGAGCCGCCGCCACCCATCCAAGGTGAGCGCCCGTGGACCCCCGAATATTACGACAACAAACATGATTGGGTGCTGGAGGCGATAGATCCAACAAGTGGAGACGTGTTGGCGAGTACCCGACTCGGTCAGATGTCATACGTTGCGCCCGGGAGTGAGTTCATCGTGTCGAGCACAGACACGACCTATCTGGCTGCCAGATTCCAGGCGTGGCGGCCGTTCTTACACAATGAGGAGGGACGATGAGGCGAATGTTGCTGGCGCTGGTAGCCGTCGTGGGTCTCGGCGTGGCTGGGGCTCCGACGGGATCTGTGGAGCCGGTTGCGGTAGCCGCGGTGATGGCTCCGGTCATGATCCAAGAAGAGCTCGAGTGCGAGCTCAACTGTTACGAGGGCTCGTTGGTGGATTGCCAGAGCGGTTACCACGACGCCTATAACCAGTGGGGAATAGACGCCAACGCGATGAGAAACGGTGGAGCTCATCCGTCTCCTCCCAACAATTGCTTCGAGGGATATTGCCCGAATAAGCACGGGCCGATGTGCGACGGATCAGGAGGGCCGGACTTCGCAGCGGCGGACCTGGAAGCTGTTCGGCTGGCTATCCGGGATGGCGATGCTGCAAATCTTCGGATAATGCTGGCGGCACACCCGACGCGTACGAACCTCAACGTGGCCCGGGAGGCTGTTCAGATCACGGATTGCTTTGGAAGTGTCATCGCTCACCTTCCCACTTCGACGGCACTGGTGAGGGAAATCGCAGCTGACTAGGCTGATGGCAACGATCGGGTTCTGACGCCGGTCGAATGTACATTCGACCGGCGTCAGACTTGTCGTATTGCTACATGTTTCCCATTACGCATGGGTTGAAGCCATGCTGGCCCTCCGCGCTGAGTTGGCGGGCTGCCTTGTTCACGTGTTTACACCGCGATGGATCCTCGACACGCCACGTCCCCAAGCCGTCCTCCAAAGCCTTGCGCTGCTGCGCCATCATTCGGGTGGACTGCGCCTGTCCGGCGTTCGCCGGGTTCGTGGTCAGCCGGGCGGCACATCCTGGAGCGCCTCCCGCTCCACCCACATCCGCACGAAGGGGCTATCGAAGCCCACCTTACCGGATGCGGGGTCCCGCACGAGGACGCCGCGGCTTTCGAGGGCGTCGACCGCCGCCGCTACGGTGGATGAGGTCGGCAGGCCAAAGCGCTCCCGCACCGGAACCGAGAAGAGCTGATCTGCGCCCGACGCTACGGCGCGGAGGACGTTCTGCTGGTGGGTGGTCATGTTGGACCAGATCGAGCGGATGATCGGGTCCTCCTCGCCTACCACGTCGCTCGCCGCTGCTTCGACGACCTCGCCATCGGCTTTGCCTGACCCGAGCCGGCGCGTGTAGACATGGCGTGCGACCTGGAGAATGTCCTGGGTGCGCGGACCTACCCGTGCCACGATCCGCGCGCCGACGCCGTCCGCCGTGACCCCCGCCCCCTCCAGGCGGCTGTCGATCCAGCGTGCCAGGTGCCGTGGGTCCACAGCTCCCAGGTGCAGGAGCTCGAACATGCGGAAGAAGGCGCGTTCCGCGGCCAGCATGCCGTGGATCAGCGATTCTTCCGAGCCCGCGCACACGAAGCTCAGCGCTCCGTTCCGCTGGATCAGGTCCCGCAGGTGCCATTCCGCGGTCTCGCCCCCGAACCGGCGCACGGCCTGGAACTCGTCCAGGACCACGGCCACCCGCTCTTCACGCTTGCCGACCAGTCCCGCGAGACCGTCCACGACCTGCTCGAGTGAGCGACGCTGCTGCTCCTCCGGCGCGGTCCGCCGCTGCACGCCAAAGACCACGCGCGGGGCGCCGGTCACGTCATCGAATGTCAGCGCGACGTGAGGGGCTATGGAGGAGGCGAATTCGGCAAGGCGCTCACGGGCTCGCTGACGCGAGAGCGAGTGCAGGAGCCGGTTCGCCACGTCCACCAGACCGCTCGCCGTGGACAGGTCCGCTCGCACGACCAGCACCCCGTCGTGTCGGGCGCGAGCCGAGGCCACACCGATGGCTGAACTCTTGCCCATGCGCCGGGGCCCGAGGACAAGCAGGCGGGTCGGCTCGCGAAGCGCCGCACGGATGCGCCCTACCTCCTCCGCCCGATCGGTGAAGTACGACCCTGAGACATGACTGCCGATGCGAAATGGACTCGCCGCCATTGCTCACCATATTCCGAGTCAAAAAATTACGACTCGTAAATTTACGAGCAGCGATTACGTCAGTCAACCCTCGGGCTGGATATGCGCTGCAAGGCCGTTGAATTGACATTGATACGCGCTTGGGAGTGGATTAGACCCCCTATGGCGCCAAGCGCGTGGCGGATTCGGCAACCTAAGGCGCCACGTCATGAAAGGTCAGCCCCGCATTCCGCTCCTCACTCTGCCGCATGGTCCACTCCGAGTCGAAGAGGATGAGCGGGTGCTTGCGGGCGTCGTAGACCAGCATGCGGCCGGGGGCGTTGCCCACCTGGCGGATGTCCGCCTCCGGGCCCGTCACCCAGCGCGCGAAGCGGTAGGGGAGGTTGTCCAGCTGGGCCGTGACGCCGTACTCGTTGTCCAGGCGGCTGAGCAGCACGTCGAACTGCAGCCTGCCCACGGCGCCCACCAGCGGCTCGGGGCCGGAGTGGGTGGTGGCGTAGAAGACCTGGGCGGCGCCCTCCTCGCTGAGCTGGCGGAGTCCCTTGTCCAGGTGCTTGCGGCGCAGCGGGTCCTTGACCACCACACGGGCAAAGTGCTCGGGGCTGAAGCGCGGCATGCGCTCGATCTCCACGGAGCCGTCCGCGGACAGCGTGTCCCCGATGCGCAGGCTCCCGCGGTCGTGGATACCCACCACGTCGCCCGGCCAGGCCTCCTCCACGGACTTCCTCTCCTGCGCCATGAACTGCGTGGGCTGCGCCAGGCGTATGCTCTCGCCGGTGCGCGTGATACGCACGCTCATGCCCGGCTCGTAGCGGCCCGAGGTGATGCGCAGAAAGGCCAGGCGGTCCCGGTGGCGGGGGTCCATGTTCGCCTGGATCTTGAAGACGAAGCCGGAGAAGTCCTCTCCGGAGGGCTCGATCGGGCCCTCGGTGGACTCACGCGGCCCCGGCGGCGGCGCCATGCCCAGGAAGTGCTTCAGGAAGGGCTCCACGCCGAAGTTGGTGAGCGCGCTGCCGAAGAACGCCGGCGCCAGTTCGCCGCGCAGCACGGCGTCGCGGTCGAAATCGGCGCCGGCCAGGTCCAGCAGTTCGATCTCCTCGACGAGCGTGGCGTGAGCCTCGTCGCCTAGCAACGCACGCACTTCGGGATCGTCCAGATCGGAGACGCGCACGCGCGCCTGCCTGGCCCCGTGGTGGCCCTCGCGTTCGAAGAGGTGGACGGCCTTGCTCAGGCGATCGTAGACGCCCACCAGGCGGCCGCCCTCGGTGATGGGCCAGGTGATGGGGAAGCAGTGCAGCCCCAGCTCCGCCTCCACGTCGTCGAGCAGCTTCAGGGGCGGCTCGCCGGCGCGGTCACACTTGTTGACGAAGACGAACATGGGGGTGCGGCGGCGGTGGCAGACGGCGAAGAGCTTGCGCGTCTGCTCCTCCACGCCCTTGCGGTTGTCCAGCAGCATGACGGCGCTGTCGGCGGCCACGAGCGTCCGGTAGGTGTCCTCGGAGAAGTCCTGATGCCCGGGGGTGTCGAGCAGGTTCACGCGCGTGCCCTGGTAGTCGAACTGCAGCACGCTGGAGGTGATGGAGATGCCGCGCTCCTGCTCCATCTTCATCCAGTCGGAGGTGGCGTGGCGCGCGGCGCGGCGGGCCTTGACCGAGCCGGCCAGGTGGATGGCGCCGCCGTAGAGCAGCAGCTTCTCCGTCAGCGTAGTCTTGCCCGCGTCCGGGTGGCTGATGATGGCAAAGGTGCGGCGCTTCGCGATCTCGTCTTCGATGGACTTCTGCAGCGTCTGGCTCATGATCCCGGTGTACATCCTGAATAGAGCGCGGCCGCTCGTGGGTACGGGCGGCCGCGTGCGCGTGGCTTGCCGGGGTGGAAGGGAACTATCGACCAGTTGCACACGCCGCCTTCGCGGACGTAGCACTTTGCGCGATTTAAGGTCACCTCCGGAGCGCAACGCGCAAAATACGCATTCTGCCCCCTCGGATCACGGGACGTTCCCCGACGCCCCTGTGGGTTGCCCCACCGCTCCGCGTTCCGGCGCTGGAAACCCAGGACCAGAGCACGAAGGACTGCCGCTTTCGTCTGCTTCACGGACCCGACTGCCGGCCGAGAACGTCTCGACCGCAGGTTCCGTGGTGCGTTGACGTCAGCGTGCAACTTCCGGCCACACCAGCGGCAAGAGAACTTCTCGCCGGCGCGGTTCTTCGCGTCCACGTAGCCGCAGGCACTGCACTCCTGCGAGCTGTACGCGGGGTTGATGTAGTCGATCTCGATCCCGAACCGCTCGTGCAGGTCGGTCAGCTTTGCTTCGATGACTTTGCGGCCGGCGTTCGTGACCAGCCGGTTCATGCGCCGCGATAGCCGCGGATTCCGGAAATGGAGCCGTTCGACCACGATGCGGCCGGGCCGCTGGACTTCCACGAGACGGTTCAGGACCCGACCGATCTCGGAACGCAGGAAACCGCGCAAGCGGTTCACCTCCCGGTCGTAGCGGGGGCTACGCGTGCGGAGCCCATGCTTCTGGCGGTAGGCGGCCAGCCGGCTGATCCGACGGTCGTAGTATTCGAGCCTGCGCAGGAAGCCCTGGCCCAGCAAGTCGCCCTGGTCGCTGGCAAAGAGGGTGCGGAGGCCGTAGTCCAGGGCGATTTCCTCGCACCGCGGCTGATACGCCTCCTTCTGCTTCCGGCACACGTCGCTCATGTCGGTCACGATCCCGAAGAACAGCCGGCCGTCGCGCTCGTTGACCTGGACCGTCTGCTTGCGAGCCCCCTGCCGCTTGTGGTGATACGCGTAGCCGCGAAGCGGAATCTCGATGGGCTGGCGCGGGGTCATGGTTGCAAGCCGCAACCACAGGTCGAAGCTCCTGGCTTTGTCACCCGCCCGAACCTTCACGGCTCGATGGTCGATCACCATGTTGATGCGGGTGAGGGTCGGCTTGCGGTGCTTCGAGAGCAGGTGTCGCATGATCCGGCGCGCCAGCGCCCGCGTCTCGGCGCGGATCTCAGCGCCGTCCTTCATGACCAGCGGCTCGCGGCCGAACCATGCCTCCCACCGGTTCACGAAGTGGAGTTGGTGCTTGGTCTCACCGGGAAGCGAGGAGCACTCGACGAGGCGCGAGAAATCGTTCTGTCGATTGGACAGGAACGAGTCCAGGATGCCGACGACCTGGAAGCGGACCATCTGGACGCGGTTCGCGGCCCCGGCCACGGCGGCCAAGGCGTCCTCCGCCGGCGAGCGGCACTTCTTGTTGAGCCGACCCGTCTCGAAGAGGAGCCGCCACTGCTCCCGGCCC
>Ga0214473_10007842_pt1 | contig 12636 bp, 12 predicted proteins | sample RVTome_7_FD_203509 | JGI IMG/M metagenome (GOLD analysis project Ga0214473, IMG submission 203509) | Soil microbial communities from uranium-contaminated site in the Upper Colorado River Basin, Wyoming, United States - RVT98D197 | ecosystem: Environmental > Terrestrial > Soil > Contaminated >... | reverse complement strand
TCGAGCAGGCTCCTCCCCCTCCGCCACCGCACCGCGAGGTTCAGCAGCGAGAGGACCACGAGCACGAACACCGCGCCCACGGGGAAGTGGTTCCCCGCGAGGTAGGTGTTGCCGAGGAGGTAGTCGCTATAGGGGGTGAGCGCGTTCAGTCCGCCGGCGAGGGTGAAGCCGAGCAGGAGGCTGCGCCAGGTGAAGGCGCGCCCCCGACGTAGGGCGGGCAATCTCTCCGGCGCGAGCTGAGTTGGCGAGACCGGAGTGGTCATCATGTACTACCCAAGGGACAGGCACCTATCTGCGAATCGCGCGCGGGGATTCGCCAGTCCCTCGCACCTGGCGGGCGCAGGAACGCCCGCCCTACAGGACTGGGCGCATAGGGACGCCTCGGTCAGCGCAGTACTGCTTGATCTCGGCGAGGCCATGGGTCCCGAAGTGGGCAACACTGGCGACGAGGGCGGCCTCGGCGCGCCCCGCCGCAAAGGCCTGGTAGATGTGCTCGGGCGCGCCAGCTCCACCGGAAGCGACCACCGGAATGCGGACGGCGTCGGCGATGGTGCGGGTGAGCGCGAGGTCGTAGCCTTCTCTGGTGCCGTCGGCGTCCATGCTGTTGAGCACGATCTCGCCCGCGCCGAGCCCCTCACCTCTCACGGCCCACTCCAGCGCGTCAAGGCCGGTGGGGAGGCGGCCGCCGTTGGCGTAGCATTGCCAGCGCGTCTCTCCAGGAACGCGCTTCACATCCAGCGCGAGCACGACGCACTGCGCGCCAAAGCGTTCGGCAGCCTCGGTGATGAGTTCAGGGCGTGCCAGCGCGCCGCTGTTGACACTGACTTTGTCAGCGCCAGTCCTGAGGACGGCGCGGAAATCGTCCACGGTGCGGATGCCGCCGCCGACGGTGTAGGGGATGAAGACTTGCTCGGCGGTGCGGGCGGCGATGTCGAGGACGAAGGCGCGGCCTTCGTGAGAGGCGGTGATATCGTAGAACACCAGCTCGTCCACGCCCTCTTCGTTGTACCGGCGCGCCAACTCCACCGGGTCGCCCGCGTCCACGTGATCAAAGAACTGGTAGCCCTTGACCACGCGGCCGCGATCCACGTCCAGACAGACGATGATACGTTTGGCCAGCATTGTCTCCACCCAAGGGACAGGCACCCATCTGCAAACCGCGCGCAGAGATGCGCCAGTCCCTCGCCCGCCCTACACGGCCGCGTCCAGCGCGGCCCGCAGGTCGAGCTTGCCTGTATACAACGCCATCCCGATGATGGCGCCGGCCGCGCCGGCGTCGCGCAGGGCCCGGACGTCCTCCACGCTGCTTACACCGCCGGAGGCGATGATCTTGGCCTCCGGGACCGCCTCCACCATCTCGCGCACAGCGGTCAGGTTTGCGCCTTGCAGCATCCCGTCGGTGGCGATGTCGGTATAGACGATCCAGCCAAGGCCCAGCACCACCAGCTCCTTGGCGAGCTTGACGGCGAGGACTTCGGTCGTCTCCAGCCAGCCGCGCACGGCCACCATGCCGTCCCTGGCGTCAATGCCCGCGACAAGGTGCTTCCCGAGAAAAGCCGCGAGATTGCTTACGGTCTCCAGGTTCAGGGCAGCCGTCCCGATGATGACGCGGTCTACGCCGAGGTCGAGCGCGCGCCGCGCCGCGGCCTCATCGCGAAGGCCACCGCCGAGCTCCACAGGAATACTCACCGCGCGGACGATGGCCGCGACGGCGTCGAGCTGCTTGGGCTCGCCGTCCTTCGCGCCCTCGAGGTCCACGACGTGGAGGTACTTCGCGCCCAGGGACTCCCAGTGGCGCGCCATCGCGGCGGGGTCGTCGCCGAAGACGGTTTCCCGACCGTAGTCGCCCTGAGTCAAGCGGACGCACTTGCCGCCGCGGATATCAATGGCGGGGAGAATGTCCATCATCCCATCCTCTCAGCGAGTGCGACGAAATTCGCAAGCATCTGCAGCCCCGCCGCGCCGCTCTTCTCGGGGTGGAACTGGGAGGCGAACAGGTTGCCGCGGCCGACGGCGGCGGTGAACTCCAGGCCGTGATCGCTAGTCAGCACGGTCCAGGTCGGGTCGTCGGGGACGGGATAGTAGGAGTGCACGAAGTAGGTCATCGCCTCCGCGGGAAGGCCCGCGACCACCGGGTGCGGGTTCACGACCTTGACGCGGTTCCAGCCCATGTGCGGGACTTTGAGGCCGGGCGCCTGACCACGAGTTTCGTAGGCCGGACCGCGGAACTTCACCACCCGGCCGGGGACGATGTTCAGGCCCTGCACCGGGCCGAACTCCTCGCTCTCGGTGAACAGGAGCTGCATCCCCAGGCAGATCCCAAGGAACGGCCGATCCTCGGCCGTCCAGGCGCGGCAAAACGCGTGGAAGCCGGAGGCCGTGAGCCGCGCCATGGCCTGCCCGAACGCGCCCACGCCGGGGAGCACCAGACCGCGCGCGTCGCCGCCCCTGTCGGGGGTGTCCACGATCTCGGCGGTTGCGCCGACTCTTTCCAGGGCCTTCTGCACGCTGCGCAGGTTGCCCATGCCGTAGTCAATGATCGCGATCACGCGTCAGGCCCTCCGCCACATGGCACGCGCCTCAAGATAGGCGTCGCCGCCGTAGCAGTCATTGATCACAATCGCCGGAAAAACCTCGACCACCAGCCGCCGGATGGCCTCAGTACCGAGGTCCTCGTAGGCAACCAGTGCGACGGATTTGACGGTCTGGGCGAGCAATGCCCCGGCCCCGCCGATTGCGCCGAAGTAGACGGCCCTGTGGGCTTGCAGGGCCGCCTTCACCGCTTCGGAACGCGGACCCTTTCCGATCATAGCTTTCAGGCCGAGTTCCACCAGTTGCAGCACATACGCGTCCATGCGACCCGCAGTAGTCGGCCCGACCGCGCCGATGATGTGGCCGGGCGGCGCCGGGGTCGGACCGGCATAATAGATGATCTGGCCGCGCACGTCGAATGGCAAGGGTTTGCCCTGCGACAGGGTCTCGGCCATGCGCCGGTGCGCGGCGTCGCGGGCGGTGTAGATTGCACCGCTAATCAGGACGCGCTGCCCCGCGCGGAGCGCGATCACATCGTCATCGCACAGGGGCGTCGCGAGTCGGATCGGTTGCTCAGGCATGGTCATTCCCACGTATACGAGGCGTGCCGCGCGGCATGGCACTGCAGATTCACGGCCACGGGCTGGCTGGCGATGTGGCAAGGGCGGGTTTCGACGTTCACCGCGAGCGCGGTGACGCGCCCACCCACTCCCATCGGCCCGATCCCGGTGGCGTTGACGAGGTCAAGCAGTTCCTGCTCCAGCTCCGCCGTCGCGGGGTCGGGGTTCGGCTCGCCCAACGACCGCAGCAGGGCCTGCTTCGCGGCGAGCGCGCACTGCTCGAAGCTGCCGCCGAGGCCGACGCCGATCACCAACGGCGGGCAGGCGCTGGCGCCGGCGTTTTCCACGGCCTCCACCACGAACCGCTTCACGGCCTCGATGCCGTCGGACGGAATCATCATCCTGAGGCGGCTCATGTTCTCGGAACCGGCACCCTTCGCGGCGACGGTGATGGTTAGCGCGTCGCCCAGCACGATCTCGGTATGGATCACGGGGGGCGTGTTGTCACCGGTGTTGCGGCGGTCCAGGGGGCTGCGGACGACGGACTGGCGGAGATAGCCCTGCGCGTAGCCCTGCCTCACGCCCGCTGCGATCGCCTCCCGCAGGCTGCCCCCCGCGATGTGCACCTCCTCCCCGATCGCGACAAACACGACCGCCAGCCCAGTGTCCTGGCACATGGGGAGGTTGAGCTCGCGCGCGAGGGCGGCGTTCTCGATCAGCCGCGCGATGATCCCGCGGCCGACCTCGGATTCCTCTCTCTCATGCGCGCGCTCCAGAGCGGCCAGGACATCGGGTGGCAGCGTGACGCAGGCCTGGACGCACAGTTCCGCGACCTTCGCAGCAATGTCAGCAGCGGGGAGGCATTTCACGTGATGCATTATAGCATCTGGTGTCAAGGGAGGCCGAAGAACTCTGGCGCTTAGGGTGTGTCGCGGAGTCAGGCGGTGCGGCGGGGTGCTTTCCACACAATTGCCGCGCCACGGGCATAGGCGGCGTAGACCGCTCGTGCTAACCTGCCGCCGGTTGGGAGGAGCCGATGCCCTAGGTTTCCATGCTGGCGACTCTCCCCGGTCCCTCAGACACCTCCTCAGCTCATCTCCGCGTCTGCCCGGAGCAGGGGTGCGGATGCTCCCAGAGGACGCGGTGAGGCGCAGTACCAGGTCCTCTCACCTTCCCGATTCCGGTATGGGGTGGCAGCGCGTGGCTGCGAGCGCAAGTTCGGCAGAAAGGAGCTACGGAGATGGGAAGAACGCAGGTGTGGGGTGGACGGCTGGTCATCACAGCCGTGATCACGATGGCGGCACTGTGTGTGGCGGCGGCCCCGGCGCGAGCACTCACTGTGGTCGAGGCCTGGCGGGTGTCATATGCGGCGCCCAGCGCGGTGTCGGTCTACCCGAAGGACGGGTCGTGTTACTTCACCTCCGGCGGCGCGATTGTGCGTCTGGCCAAGGATGGTTCACTGATGCAGCAGGTCAACGGCACCTTCACGGCCGTGGCGGCCAACGCAAAGGACGGTTCCTGTTGGGCGACGGACATGACAACCAATCAGCTAACGCGTCTTGCCGCGGATGGTACCGAGCTATGGCAGGGCGAGTACTACGAGCGCGGCGCCTGGGAGTGGACGCACTACCTCGATGTGGACCCCAGTGACGGATCAGTCTGGTTCGCCAGCTCAGGTGGCATAGGCGGGTGGGGAGACGTGATGCATGTGGCCGCGGACGGGACCGTGTTGTGGCAGAGCACCGATCTGATTCCCACCGCGTCCGCGGTCTCTGTCAACGCGCGCGACAGTTCTTGTTGGGTGGTCACGACCATGTGGTTCATGCTCCACTTCATTCTTCACTACGCGGAGGACGGCACTCTCCTCTTGGAGGAATGGGCCTACCGGCCTTTGACGGTCTCAGTGAACCAGGCCGACAATTCGGTCTGGTACGCCCATGGCTTGAGTCCGGGCGGTCTGGGCTTTGTGTTTCACATGGCCGCGGACGGCACGGTGCTATGGCAAGCAGAGTTCGACGAGCCCCACGCGGTGGCCGTAAACTGGCGAGACGGATCGTGCTGGGTGGGCGCAGGCGAGGAGGTGATCTACCTGGCCTCGGACGGCACCGAGCTGTGGCGCAGCTCCGGATACGGGTCCTCCAACTGGCAGGGCGGGGGCTCGCTGATCGTCAATCCGAAGGACGGATCATGCCGCGTCGGCGATGCGGGACATGGCTTTGTCGCGCGCCTCAACGTGGTGACCCTTCCCCAGGTGTTCTTCACCCTGTCGCGACGCGTCGGCCCGGCCCCGCTGCTCGTGGACTTCGAGAACTGGACACTGGGCACGCCGGACTCGTGTCTCTGGGACTTCGGGGACGGCGCCACCTCGACGGAGGAGGATCCGTCGCACGTCTACTCGGCCGCGGGGGAGTACACGGTGACCCTGACGGCGGAGAACGGATGCGGCTGCGACACGGAAACACAGTGCCTAACCGTACTCCCTTCCCAGTGCGCCACCCGCACCCCGGGTTACTGGTTCACGCATCCCGAGGCCCTGCTGGAGGCCTTCGCGGCGATTGCGGGAGATGCTGACGGCGGTGTCTCCCTGTGTCCCTCCGGCGGTTGCACGCTCACGCCGGACGACGCGATGGCAGTCTTCTGGCGCGGTCAGGGGCTGCGCGCCACCTTCGCCCAGCACGTACTTGCGGCGATGTTCAACAGCGCGCTGCTAGAGCCCGCGCCCGAGGGCAGCATCGACGCGGCGACGGAGGTGCTGTGCGACCCCGCCAGCACCAACGCGGAGCTCAGCGCGGCGAAGGCGCCGCTCGTCAGCTACAACGAAGGCGGCGTTACGCTTCCGATGATCGGGTACGACTTCGGCAACGCCGATCCGGAGACGGGTAAGGAGATGGCGTCGCGAGGCAGCCTGCTGGACTGCCTCGGGACGGCCGACGCTGGGCGAAGGCGGGAGATGATCAACAACAACCAAGGGAGGTAGAGGGGAGAGTCGGTCGGAGCAAGAATCGCGCGTCGGTCGGGGGCGCCCGCGGAGGGGCGCCCCTACCTGGCGCAACGGAAGACGAAGTCGTAGCCGGGTTGGTCTATCTTGTCGTGGCTCCAATCCGCGTCGCGGGCGTTGTTGTCCTTGAGGTCGGGGCCGGTGCTCCACACCGCGAACCCGGGGCCTTCGCGGCGGTAGAGGTAGGCCTTGCCGGTGAAGGGGTCAGGGGGGAGCTTCCAGCCGTCCTTCTCGAGATCGGTCAACGCGGCCGGATACTTGCCATGCTCTCCCCGGTAAGCCTTGGCGGCGAGGGCGATGCGGGCCGCGCCGAGGTAGGCGGCGTCCTTGTCCCGGCTCCAGAGCGCGCGTTTGAAGACGGGAAGCAGCATTTTGGCGAGCAGCGCGTAGGCCGGGAGTTGCTCCTCCTCGGCCTCGAGCGCGTCGACTGCGGCCTTGGCCTCGCGCCAGGGGAGCGAGAATGCTTCCACGTTGCGGGTGGTGAATTGGAGTAATCGCTGTTTGTCGAGGTTGAGGAAGGGACGTCCGGCCGTTCCATACGCGAGCATGGCATAGGCCTGGCCTGACGGCCGGTCCTCGCCAAACATGCCGGGAGTGTACCGGCCCTGCTCCACGCGCGCGCACACGTCGAGCCCGAATACGCGCTCGCCTCTCATCGCGTTCACCCAGGCCTGAACGCGATGGGGGTCGTCAACCTCGGTGAACAGCCGTCGGCACGTGGCGACCGAGGGGGTGCCTTCGGACAGGACGCGCTGGAGCTCCTTGGCCCCGATCCCGCGAATCGCGACCGCGACAAGCTGGGCGATGATAGTGGGGGACTGTGCGGCATGCCTGGCGATGCGGAACTCGGTGGCGCAGGTCTCGGCGGCCTGGTCGAGCTTGCCCTCGGCGAGCTGCAGTTCGGCCTTGAGGTTGAGCGCGCGCGCAACCTCGCGCATGCGAGCGAACTGGGGGAACATGGCGTTGACGAGGTCATCCCAGTTCGTAGGGAAGTCGCACTTCTCGACACGCGAGGCCCGGTCGAGCGAGTCGAAGTACGCGGTGTTGCTGGAGACGAAGTGGCGGGCGCTTTGCCAGTTGCCGGTGGTCCACCTCTCACGCGGCACGCCAGCGATGTCCTGATAGCCGGCGACCTCCACCTTGCGGTCGAAGGCCTCCTGGTAGAGCATGGCCGCGTTGTCCTCGCCCGGCGCGATCTGCGGCAAGAGCTTCCGAAGGCCGGCCGCGTCCGCGGGTTCGCCGGCCTGGCGGAGTCTCTCGATCTCGGCCTGGGCCCGCGCTCCTGGGACCGCGGAAGAGACGAGCCATACCAAGGCCGGCAACACCACCGCCACCACCACCGCGAGGAGGCATCCGAGGCCGCAGCCGCAGCCCTTACGTTTGCGCCTGGTCGGCTCAGTCATGTGCTCTGTAGCTTTCTGGGCGATCCGGCGGGTCGCCCCTATCGCGCGACGCGGAACACGAGGTCGTACCCCAGCGTGTCCCACTGGTCCTTTGCCGGATTGAAGTCTCGCGCGTTGTTGTTGGTCATGTCGGGGCCAAGGCTCCAGACCGCAAATCCGTTCGGCTCTCTCCGATAGCGCAACGGTTTTGCAGTGAATGGGTCGAGCGGGAGCTTCCACCCCGCCTTCTCCAACTCCTCCAGGGAGTCGGGGTAGCGGCCGTGGTCGTGGCGATAGAGCACGGCGGCGAGAGCGGTGCGAGCGGCGCCCATACGAGCCGCATCGCCACGGCTCTGCCACAGGAGGAAGGGCGTGAAGTTGAGGTCGAACGCGCCGTCGGTAACGTCGTTAAGACGAAGCCTGGCAATCTCCACGCTCAGAGTCTTGGCGCGCTCTCGCGCTTCGGCCCAAGGCTTGTCGAGAGCAGCCAGATACTTCTCCGAAGCCCGGAGATAGCTGAGCTTGTCCAGATTCCAGGAGGGACGGCCGAAGGACTGGTACCGGTCCACCTGCAGTGCGCTCTCCTCACCGAACATCGGGGCAACGCCCTCACCGCGTTCTAGTAGCGCGAAGGTCTGCACCCAAGACGCGCGCTCACCCCTCACGGTGCGAAGTAGCGCACCGGCTGAGTCTATGCTCTCCAACTGCCAGTAGAGAGAGAGACAGGTGGGCCTAGTGAGCGAGTCGGAAGCAAGCAGACGCGCTAACTCCCTCAGTGCGATTGTCCTGATGGCCTGCGCGACGAGCGCTTCTAATATGGACGGGCCGCAGCCTGCGTGATCGGCCACGCGCAGAATGCCGGCGCAGGAGGCTGCGGCCTCGCCCGGCCGACCGTCGAGAAGCTGCACCTCCGCGCGCACCTGCAGCCATCGGGCCGCCTCCCGGAGGTAGCGGGGATGCGGCATGAGGGCCATCTGGCCGGCCTCCCAGTCCACCGGGAAGGCGCACTCCTCGATCCGGGACGCTTGTTCCAACACGCGGAAGTAGCCCTGGTTTGCGGTGACTGCCTGGCGCGCCCTCGCGCGCCAGGCAGCATTCCACTTGTCGCTGGTGTAACCCGGGATCGTCTTCATGAACGCCGTCATCCGGTCCAGACTTGGCAGTTCGGCGTACAGGTTGGCGGCGTTGTCGTGTCCTTCGGGAACCTTGGGTGCGAGCTCCCTGACGGTGAGGGGTTCGCCCTGACGCTTGAGGCGGTCGAGTTCATGCTGGTACATGCGCCCGGTGATGGCGGAGGCCGCGCCCCAGACCAAGACCGGCAGGAGCAGGGCGGCAGCGAGGAGCCAGCCGCAGCAAGCCCAGGTGCAGCCGACGCGAGGGCGGCGCCGCGGGCGCGGCACACCCGGTGTCTCACCCATGCTGCTACCACCTGACAGGAGGCGCTACTGCTTCACCCGGAAGGCCAGGTCGGACGGTGGCTCGTCGCCCTCAGGCCGGGGGACGGACCACCGGCGGCCCCCCTGCGGCTCGGCGCCGCGGTTGTCCACTAGATCCGGCCCGACGCTCCAGACAACAAAGCCGCTGCCTTCCGTGCGGTAATGGTACGGCTTCTGAGTAAAGGGGTCAAGCGGGAGCTTCTTGCCGGCCTTCGGCAGGGCGTCGAGGGAGGGAGGATAGGCGCCGTGTTGGTAGCGGTAGAGCTTGAGGTCAAGTGCGAGCCGGGCGGCGCCGATGACCGCGGTGACGCTCTCGGTGCTCTCGGGGAAGTGGGTATAGATGGGCATCAGCATGTGGGAGAGGAGATTGCGGTAGGAGGGGAGGCGCTCAATGGCGTCGCTGGCGGCCTTCATCTGCTGCGCGGACTGCGGGTAGGGCAGAGTTGCGGCCGCGATAGTCAGGTCCATGGTGCGATGAAAAGTTAGCTCGTCGAGGTTCATCAGCGGGCGCCCCAGCGTGGAATACAAGTGGAGTATCAGGATCAAGTCCCCTGGAAAATCCGGATTGACGGAGGTGGCCACCGCGGCGGGGCGGCGGGAGGCGTCATGGAACAGGGCGCGACCGACAGCGCGCTCGGTGCGCAGGGCGCGGGCCATGCGGGCGCGGTTGTCGGCGATGGAGGGCTGCTGAGCGAGCTCACGGCACATGGCCGGGCTGGGATCGCTGGTTGACAGGACCTCCTCCAGTTGCTGCAGCCCGATCTTATGGAGGGCGTAAGAGACGAGGGCGTTGATGACGGTCGGTTCTGACTCGGCGTGCTCGGCCATGCGAAGGAGGGTGGCGCAGTCCTCCGCGGCGGCATCGGTCTGCCCGTCAAGAAGGCGCAGCTTGGAGCGTACCACCAGCAGACGTGCGGCCTGGCGCATCTTGGCCAGGTGAGGGAAGACCGCGGCCAGGGGATCCTCCCATTTCACCGGGAAGACCGCGCGCTCCATGCGGCTAGCCTGTTCGAGCAGGCGGTAGTAGTCAGCGTTGGCGGCAACCACCCGGCGGGCCATGGCGATCGGGGGCGGGGATTCCGCGTAGGGATTGGCCAGATCCTCCACTTGCTTCTCCGCCTCGGACAGCCGAAGCGAGTCGAAGGCCTGCTGGTAGATGGGGGCGGCGTTGGGAGTGCCGGGGGGGAGCTTCTCCACCATGTCAATGACGCGCAGCGATTCGCCGCGCGCCTTGAGCCTGGCGAGCTGGCGGTTGAGCATGATCCCGGTGATCACGGTGGCCGTGAGGTGCACGACCACCAGGACCAGAAGAATCCAGAGGAGCGGGCGCAGCACTTTGCGCCTGACCCATCGCAGCGCGCGCCTGGCGGCCGATGGGGCCTTCTGTGCGGTTGGGAACAACGGGCCTTGGTCTGTCATCACTACCCCCAATCCACTGTATTGATGAGGCGATTTCGGAACCGCAGATAGCCCTCCGCGTGCGGAGGCCGCGCGGAGAGGGATAGTTGCCAAGCGCGGCCGTGATAGGTCTCCTGCACCAGCGCCAGCAGGTCATCGTCATGCTTCTCCTGTACCCGAATCACGACTGCGGGAGAGGCCGGGACCGTGATCATCCCCGTATCCTGCCCGCGAATCGCGGCCACATCGAGCGCTAGAAGGAGGATCAGTGCAGCGAAGGCCAGGCGCAAGCGAGGGCGCGGCGCGCGGCGCAGCTCGGCCTGCGCCAAGACTCGGTGGCGCAACGCGGGCGGCGGCTCACGCCGCGGCAGGCCGCGAATCACCTCCTCAAGCTGCTCTTCCGACCATCCCCGGTACCCCGAGTCATCCATCCTCGTCACCACCTGCGAGCATCGCTCTCAGCTTCATCACCGCGAGTCGGTAGCGGCTGGCTGCGGTATTCTGTGGGATGCCCAGCACTTTCGCGATTTCTCTAAAGCTCAGATCCTCGCTCAGCCTAAGCGCGACAATCTCTCGCTGTTCGGCTGGCACCCGCCCGAGCGCGGCGCTGATGTCAACCGCCCTCTCTCTATCCGCAAGATCCTGGCCAAGCTCAATCCACGTCTCGCACTCGGTTCTCCGCATTTTCCGTTTGCGCAGGACGATGTAGGCCTGGTTGCGGGTCGCCCGGAGCAAGTACTCACGAAGATAGCGAATCGCGCCCCGGTTCCGGCGCCGCATCAGCCCCAGGAAGACCTCCTGGACGACGTCTTCGGCCTCGGCAGCAGAGCCGAGGAGGGCCAGCGCGTAGCGGTAGATCGCGCCGGCATAGGCATCGTAGACCGCGGCGAGATCATCACTGGAGACCTCGTCCCGCGCGGCCTCCCTCACCTGCTCCGGTCGCTCGCTCTCCACTGTCCGGACATTCGCCATGCGCATTGGCTTCATTCTATCAGACGCAGGGAGGGGGTGGTTTTGTCACGCAGGCCAGACGAAAAAGCGCGGGCGGGGCCCGCCTTGCAGCAAGATAGGAGTCAAGCTCCCGACCCGGCATGGTGCTCCGGCGTCACTTGCGCCGGTGCTTGCCGAAGAACTGGTAGTAGCTGAGTTGATAGTCGGTAGTTTCGATGCGGTGGCCGGTCTCGGGGTGGCCGATGATCTCGGCCGTCCAGCCCATCTCCTTGAGCTTGGTCGCGATTTCCTGGGGTGAGGTGACGCGCTCGGGGCTGTCCAGGCCTCCATAGATGAACATGGTCGGGATGGGCTTCGCCCCCGCGAGCAGGGACCGATCGTACACCCCGGCTACCAGGGCCAACGCCGCGAACAGGCCGGGATGGGTGAGCGCGATGCGCCAGGCGCCGGCCGCGCCCATACTGCTGCCCATGAGGTAGACGCGGTCGGGATCTACGTTGAACAGCTCCTTCGCCAGCGCGAGGGTGTCGAGCACATCGCGCAGCCCGGCCTCGCGGTAGCTTTCGTTGCCGCGACCGTAGGGATACAGCTCCAGGAAGCTGCCGCGCGGGGAGTATCGTACGAACTCGCGGTCCCACTCGAAGGTCTGGAGGGTCCACTGGGCTTCATCAATTTCGGTCCACATGCCGTGGAGGCGGACCATCAGGGGCCACTGCTTCTCCGGAGTGTAGTCGAAAGGCAGGTAGAGGCAGAGAGGCTGGTCGGTGTCGTCCACGGAACTGCGATAGCCGATGCGCACGTCGCCACGGAACCTCGCCACCGCCTTCGGCCCCGCGCCCGCGTCGAGCAGGGCGACGAGGGAGGAGGCGCGGTTCAGCGCGCGGGAGAGCTCACCCATCTTGTCCGCACATAGCCCCCAGCCATCGGCCACCTTATTGCCCGCGAAGCCGCGGCTGAGGAGATGCTCAGCCGCCCTGATGGCCAATCGCAGGCTGGGCAGCAACACACGCGAGTCACCGGATTCGCTATGCTTCCTTGCGGCCGCGCGTAACTCGTCCAGCGCGCGCCTCGCCTCGGCCGCCACCTCGGCGGGATCGGAGAAGACGTCGAAGTGGTATGGCCCCTTCTGGTCGGTGTTCATGTTGCTCCTCGGTCTGTGATTCCGCACAAGTGGCGGGCATGCTCCTCGCCTTCGGCTCGGAGACATACCCGCCCTACAGGATCATTCGTACTTCCCGGTCTTCACCTCGGCAGTCAACGGGAACTGCCTGCCGCCGATGGTCAGCGTCCCGCCGACCGGGCCGTCGAACACGACCGCGATGTCGCCGAAGCGCGCGCCGAGCTTGTCGCCCTCTCGGATCAGAGTGGCCTGCTGCGGC
>Ga0214473_10007841_pt1 | contig 12636 bp, 7 predicted proteins | sample RVTome_7_FD_203509 | JGI IMG/M metagenome (GOLD analysis project Ga0214473, IMG submission 203509) | Soil microbial communities from uranium-contaminated site in the Upper Colorado River Basin, Wyoming, United States - RVT98D197 | ecosystem: Environmental > Terrestrial > Soil > Contaminated >... | reverse complement strand
GGAGTGCGCCGCACAACCGCGCCACGTCTCGACTCTACCCACGGAGGCACAGAGGCCACGGAGAAGAGGCGAAAATGGGGGTAATTCAGGCGGCGCCCCTCCAGCGCAGGGTGACCGTCTGTCACGAGGGAGCCGTTCGAAAAACACGCGTAACTCGTTCCTTCACAATCCTCTGTGTCTCCGTTTCTCCGTTTCTCCGTGGTTCACGAAATATACGGGTTAGTCCGGCTTTTGGCCGCCCGACGGCCGTGTCGTCGCGTCCCAGATGGCGCGATAGGGCGCCGCGGCGTCAGGGCGGCCGCTGCGTTCGTAGAGGTTGACCAGCGCGGCGAGGGCTTCACGCGTGCGCGGGGAGGTTTCGCCGAGGGCGGCCTTCAGGCGCTCGTAACTGCCCAGCAGCGGCGGTTCGGCTTCGTCGAAGCGGCCTAGCGCGGTCAGACACCGTCCGAGGCCGGTTTCCGCCACCGCCACGCGCGCGTTGGACTCGCCGAACACCTGGCGCCGAATTCGTATGCTCTCGCGCAGCAGGGGCTCCGCTTCCGGCGGCTCGCCGTGCCCGACCAGCCGCATGCCGAGGTTAAGCGCGGTCGTCGCGACATCGGGATGGTCGTTTCCCAGCAGCTCGCGGTAGAGCGCGAGGGCCTCGCGGTGCAACGCGATGGCTTCGTCGTGCTGCTCGCTCGACAGCGTCGCGGCCAGGTTGTCCAGACTCTGCGCCACCAGCGGGTGGCGGGCCGGCAGCAGCTTGCGACGAACGGCCAGCACCTGGCGGCAGAGGGCCTCGGCCGTCGCGACGTCACCGCGAACGGACACGAGGATCGCGAGGTTGTTGAGCGTTTCCGCCACGTCGAGGTGCTCTTCGCCAAACAGGCGCCGGCGCAGCTCCAGGGCCTGACGGTAGAGCGGCTCGGCGCGGTCCAGGTCGCCGCGCGCCCGCACGATCGCGCCGAGGTTGTTGACGTCGGTCGCGACGTCGGCGTGGATCTCGCCATACACGCTTCGGTGGATATCGAGCGCGCGGGCGCCGGCCAGCTCGGCTTCCGGATAGCGGCCTCGGGCATACAGCACGACGGCGAGCGCGCCCAGCGCGTTCGCGACGTCCTCGTGATCGCCGCCGTGGATCGTCTCCTGGATCGCCACGGCGCGGCGGAGCTGCGTTTCGGCCTCGTCGTAGCGGCCGAGGCCGACGTACGTCTGGCCGATGGCGATGCGGACGGCCGATTCGACTTCGGGGTCCTGGGCGAATTCGATGGCGACGCGCTGGGCGGCTTCGTCCAGGAGCTGGCGCACGGACACGTCGGTGGGGTTCTGGCTGGGGTCGGCGGCGGTCAACATCTTCTGGAGGAACTCGGTGACGCGCTTCGATTTGAGCGTCTCTACGCGTGCGTTCTCGGCCTCGCGCTGCGCCCGCCGCTCGGCGACCCGCGCGACGTTGCGCTCCTGGCGGGCGACCTGGGCCGCCCAGGTCGTGGCGATGACCGCGGCGACGAGCGACGCCGCTACTACGACGGCCGCGGCGACGGAGGTCTTGTGTCGCCGGATGAACTTCGTGGCGCGGTAGCGCAGCGTGCTGGGTTGGGCCAGGACCGGCAAGCCCTCGAGGTGGCGGCGAATGTCCTCGGACAACTGTTCGACGGACGCGTACCGCCGCTGGCGCTCCTTGCGCAGCGCCGTCAGCACGATCGCGTCGATGTCGCCGGCCAGGTGACGACGGAGCTTCTCCGGCGGCGCCGCCGGCCTGCGACGGGTCGGCAGGGGCGCGGCCGGCGCCGGCCCGGAGCCGCTGCCGCCGAGCTGGGAGGGCGTCCGTCGCACCGCGGTGCTCGGCTTGACCGGCTCCTGCTCGCAAATCGTGCGGGCCAGGTCGTGTAGCGCACCACTTTTGGCCTGAAAAGGTCGTTGGCCGGTCAGCAACTCGTACAGCACTACGCCCAGCGAATACACGTCGGTCGCGGTCGTGATCGGCTCGCCACGAATCTGCTCCGGGCTCGCATACTCCGGCGTCAGGCAGCGGTGCATCGTCAGCGTCTGCGTGGCGGGGCCCGTCGCCCCGTGCTCGTCAAGAACTTTGGCGATGCCGAAGTCGAGCAGCTTGGGCACGCCGTCCGCCGTGACAAAGATGTTGCCGGGCTTGAGGTCGCGGTGCACGATGAGGTTTTGATGGGCGTATTGCACCGCCGCGCAGACCGTGCGGAACAGCTCCAGGCGCTGGTGGGTGTTGCGGCGCTGCTCGTCGCAGTACTGGTTGATGGGCTGGCCGGGCACGTACTCCATCACCAGGTAGGGCAGCCCTTCGGCGGTCATTCCGCCGTCCAGGAGCTTGGCGATGTTGGGGTGGTCCAGGTTCGCGAGGGTCTGCCGCTCCTGCGTGAGCCGCCGGCCCGCGTCGCCATCCAGGAATCCACATTTGATGAACTTGATCGCGACGTCCTTCTGAAACTGCTCGTCGGCGCGGCGGCCCAGATACACGGCCCCCATCCCGCCCGAGGCGATCGGCCGTACCACCTCGTACGCGCCGAAACGCCGCCCGATCAGGGCCGCACCGGCGGACGCGGAAGCCACCCCCAGGAACGACTCGGCCGCCGGACGCTCGAAGAACTCCGGGGCTTCGCCGGCCGCCGCGAGGATCGCTTCGACGTCGGCGCGCAACGGGGCGTCTGCTCCGCAGGCGCGGTGCAGGTACGCCGCGCGCTCGTGCGCCGGCAGCTCGAGGGCGGCCTCGGCCAGGCGTTTGACTTGCGACCAGCGCTCCGGTGTCAAGCTAGTCTCCCTTCGTGACTTCGTGATGGAGCCAGCCCTTGGCGAGCAGCCAGTCCCGCTTGACCGTGCTGGCGGAGACGCCCAGGACGGCCGCCGTCTCGTCGATGTCCAAGCCGCCGAAAAAGCGCAGCTCCACGAGGCGGGCCAGGTGCGCGTCCAGAACGGTCAGGTCGGACAGCGCGTCATCGAGGGCCACGAGGTACTCGTCGCGCTGCCCGGCGGTCTGCTCCAGTTGATCGAGCGGAACGCGGGCCTGGGCGCCGCCGCGCTTGGCCGCCCCCCGCGCGCGGGCGTAATCGACGAGGATTTGGCGCATGGCGCGGGCGGCGACGGCAAAGAAGTGGGCGCGGTCCTTCCAGTCCGCGCCCGGCGGCCCGACCAGCCGGACGTAGGCCTCGTGTACGAGCGCGGTGGGCTGCAACGTGTGGCCGGGCCGCTCGTCCCGTAGGTAGTGCTCGGCGAGGGCCCGCAATTGGTGGTAGACCAGGGGCAGAAGCTGCTCGGCCGCGCAGGGGTCGCCGCCGCGCAATTGCGAGAGCATCTGGGTGATTTGGCTCGGGTCTGCCATGCGTCGGCCCGCGGCTCGGCTTTTTGTGAGCCTATTGTAGCCGCTTTTCCGCTTCTCCTATACGAGCCGACGGTATTTCGGGCCGACCATGCCGGTGACCCCTAACTGTTCGTTGAAAAAGGGGACAGGCACCTCGCGGGAGCGCGTTCTTGCGGTTGCCAGGGCCGTCCGGCTCGGAGCCAGTCCCCTTTTTCAACGGATCCCTAAGCCGGGGCCGCCAGGGCTGCGGCAGCGCCGGGAGAACATCCGCGTCATGAACCACCCGGCCGAGCTGTCAGAAATCGTCCAGCGCGGTGTGTCGTGCAGCGCGCACCCGAGCGACGAGGGGGGGCCGTGTTTCGCTCAGGCGTGCGGGCATTCCGGAAATACCGGGAACCCTGTGGAGGTTTCGGCGATCAGGAAGTGGAGAGTTGCCGTGGGGCGGTTTCCAGGCCGCGACCGGTCACGGACAGCGTGGCTGCGGTCCGCGGGCGTGCTGGCCCAACGGCGCAGGCCTGCGGACACGCGACCGAACCGCCCTTCTATTTGGAGCTGGTGTGGACGCGCCGGACCGATAAGACGCGGATCAACATCCTGTGGCCCGCGGCCATTAGAGAATACATGGAGATTCCGGAGATTTCCGAGGCGGTGGGGCCGATCGAGGCCCTCGGCGTCAACGACCATAACGTGGCCGTCGGCGGCGCGCGCACCTGTAATTGCAGCCATAGCGGCCGCATGCTCGCCGACGTCAACGGCGAGGGAAACGTCGACGCTTTCGACATCGCGCCGTTCGTCGAGCTGGTGTTCGGACCATGACCCAGCCCTGGACGAGCGGGACGCATGCAGACGGTTCGCAAGCGCAGGGGAAGACGCCCCTGCAACGTCAAACGTGGCTCGTATGCAGATTCCGCCGGATTCACCAACAGAGGAGACGGTCATGCGTTCTTCGATCCGAGTCATCTCGATCACTGTGGCGGCCCTGGCGCTGGGCACCGCCGGCGCTGGCGAGCGCGTCCGCTGGCGCTTCGAAATCCCGTCGAACTCCCCGGGCAAGTTCGTCAACGTCGGAGCCAACGGCCGGGTCTACACCACAAGCTTCCACCCCCCGGACCTGTACGCACTCACGCCGGGCGGATCGCTCGTCTGGTCGCTCAGCCTGGGCCCGGCGGCCGCCCATTGGCCCATCACGTTCGCCGACGACGGCACGATCTACACCGGCGCGGTGGGCATCAGGGCGGTGAACCCTGACGGGACACTGCGGTGGGCGTTTGATTCTGGCCGTTGGGTTATCGCCGGGCCGAGCGTCGGACCCGACGGAAACATCTACGCTGCGGACGACGGGGGCCTAGGGTTCTTCTCCCTCGACGCCGACGGCAATCTGCGCTGGTCCGACCCGGGTGACCCGCCGGTATCCGGGCTCGTGGAACGCCTTGACGACATCGTCTTCGGCGATGGTCGCTTCTTCGCCGGCATAAATTTTCGAAGGAGCGGTCCCTGGTCTGTGGTTTACACTTTCGATTTCGACGGCGATCAGCTTTGGTTCGGCGGAAACTCGGACAGGAATCTGGGCGCCACGTCGAATCCGCGGATGCTTCCGGATGGGCGGCTGATCCTCCGGCGGGGTCAGGGCGGACTCATGGCCGTGCGGCAGGACGGCACCGCTGACTGGATCGTCCCGCACCCGGACGGTGCGCAGGTGCTCGTCACGCCCGCCGTCGGCCCCGACGGATCGATCTATGCGGGAGACTCGTACGGCGTCCAACTCTGGTCTGCGAATCCCGACGGCAGCACGCGCTGGGTTCATGAGAGCACCGGCGAACACCTCGACATGCTCGGCGTTTCACCCGGCAACGACGTGGTCATCGCCACCGGCTGGCCCGAACCGCCTGATTCCGCGTGGGTACGCGGGTATGACCCGGAGAACGGCAATCTGCTCTGGCAGGTCGATCTCGAACCCGAACAGGGCTTGACCCAGATCAATCGGACGGTCCGCCCGGCCTTCTCCCCGAACGGTGACACGGCGTACCTCACCACGTGGTTTGTCGGCAACGGCGTCGGCCACAGCTATCTCTACGCGATTGCGCTGAGAGAAAGCCCGACGCCCGGCGACCTGAATTGCGACGGCGTCGTAAACAACTTCGACATCGATCCGTTTGTGCTGGCGCTGACCGATCCGGCGGGGTATGCGCAAAAGTATCCCGACTGCGATCGAATGTTGGCGGACATTAATCGCGATGGGGTTGTGGACAACTTTGACATCGACCCGTTTGTCAGGCTGTTAGGAAAATAGGCTCGGGCGACGCCGGGCACTGGAGAGCAGAGGATGTGTGCAAGATCGGTCAATTTCTTGTGTAGCGGCCTGGTGGTGCTGCTGTGGCTCGCGCCGGCACCGTCGCTGGCGCAGGCCAACTTTACTGAGGACTTTGAGAATGTCGGTCCGACGATCGGCGACGGGCCGCAGAACCTGATCCATCAGGGCTGGATTTTCCGCAACCAGAGCCAGCCGCGCGGGAGGACGGTGTGGTATCAGGGCACGCGCGTGGTATTTCCCTATTTCACGCCGTACCAGGGTACCGGTTACCTCGCCAACACCTCGAGTTGGGATGACGGCAACCGCAACGTCGGCACGTGGGCGATTCTGCCGGCCATTCCGAATCAGCAGGCCGGCGACGTGATCTCGTTCTACATCGCCGGCGCGACCACCCCCGATGACCGCATCGAGATTCGCTATTCGCCGACGGGCGGGACCAGTACCGGCTCGGGGCTGAACGACGTCGGCGATTTCACGCAGGTGCTGTTTTCCGGCCGTCCGCCGAGCAACATTGGCGACTGGGGTCTGGCCAGTGGCACGGTGCCCGGCACGGGGCGCCTGGCGATTCGGTGGTACCAGCCGGGTCTGCCGCCGTTCAGTTCGCCGTTCATCGCCGTCGACACGTTGAAGGTCGGCGCTCCGCCGTGTAACTCGCCGCCGATTCCCGCGCCCGGTCAGAAAGTAACCTGGACGGCCGCCGGCGGCCCGTACGAGGTGTGCGACAATCTAACCATTCCGGCCAACGGCGTCGTGGAGATCGAGCCCGGCGTGACGGTGACGGTAGACTCCGGCTTCTCGATCACGGTGTCCGGTACGCTCCAAGGGGTGGGCACGGTCAACCAGCCCATCGTGCTGAACGCGCAGGCCGTATTCCCCGCGATGCTCGCGCTCCAGGGCGGCACGGTCGACTTGAAGCTCACCAAAATCGGCGGACAGATTCGCCCCTATTCCCACGCGACGCTGCGCCTGAGCGACTGCCAACTCGCCGGATATGGGGTGCTGTTCTCGAACGGCACCGACGCCGGACCGCAGGACTACCGCCAGCCGCTCGTCGTGCTCGAGCGCTGCGCGTTCGACGGCGTCAGCGCGGTGCTGGCGGACTGTCTGGTCGTATTCCGCAACGTTACGGCCAATGGGGCCGGGTTCAGCCTCCTCCGGGGGTATGTAGACACGACCGGGGGCTTCGCCACGACGCAGGGGGCGCTGGACCTTGGGTTTGAACACCAGATACAGGGTGTTTACATCAATAACGTCACCGCCACGGGCCGCAGCAACGGTGCCGGGCTCGTGTTAGCCGGCGCGAACTTCGCTTTGGGCGCGGGCAACGTGCTCCAGAACAACCTGTACCCGGTCGAGGTGCGCGGCGGCGTGTGGCCGGGGTCTAGCGTGCCGGCCAGCGGCAACACGATTAACCGCATCTACTACGGCAGCGGCGAGGGACCCGTGCAGTACATCCGCTGGGCGAACGTGGGGGTGCCGTACCTCGTCGAGCGCATGCGCGACACGCCGCCGCTGTGGATCGAGCCGGGCAACGTGGTTGAGTTTCGCCCGGACTCGTTCTTCCGCTTTCGCCACCCACTGCCACTGCTGGCCGAGGGTCTCCCGGAGGCGCCGATCACGTTCCGGGCCGCCGACGGCGGGCCGCGCTGGAGCACGATTCTGTTCGGTAGCCACGGTACGCCCGGGCGTCTGGAGTACTGCACGATTCGTGACGCGGACTTCGGCGTGCTGGCGAGCGATACCCCCGTCCTTTGGGTCAGCAACTGCACGTTCGAGAACAACGGTGTCGGGGGGAATGCGAACACGTACGGCGGTCTGTATATCCAGAAGTCGCGCTTCGGCAACAACGAAGCGGGGCTGAGCGTCACGGATACCTCGACCCTGGCCCTGAATTTCCCGAGCAATCCCAACTCGTTCGAGGGCAATGGGGCTGCGATTGACGCGCTGGAGCTTCTTGTCGCCGACGACGCGCGGAACAACTGGTGGAATTCACCCTCGGGTCCGCGCAGCCCGCAGAATCCGGGCGGGACCGGAGATGCGATTGTGGGTCCCGGTGCCGCAGGTATTCAAGTGGTACCGTTCCTCACCACGCGGCCGGACTTTGCCAATCACCCGCCCGTCGTGCGACTCGTCGACCCGGGGTATATGCCAACCGGCATAGAGCCGGCGCTGGCCTTTGAACCGGGCCAAAAGGCAATGCTGCGCTGGACGACCAACGACGACGACACCGTCGTCTCCCAGAAGGTCCTGGTTTCGCCGCGCGGGAACGCGCCGTTCTCGTTCACGCAGGTCTTTGACGTGCCCGCGACCGCGCGGGCGTACGAACTGACCGTTCCCGAGGTGGGCTTTGACGCGTCCAACTGGCGGCAGTACATCCGTGTGGTCGCCGTCGACTCCCGTGGCCAGGAGGGCTGGGACGAGTTTCCGTGCGTGATCTACTCCGGCCGACTGGAGGGCAACGTAACGCTCGAAGTACCGGGTGCCGGGCAGACGTTCTACCCTGGCGATCGAATCCCCCCGTACACGCGCCGTGTCACCGGCTTCCAGAACGCCAGCTTCGAAGACCATCTGGTCTATGAAGGCGATGGACCGCTGGAGGGCGCCAGTAACCCGATCGGCCGGCTGCCCAACGTCAGTACCGACCTGGTTCGGTACTGGACCAAAGTGCACCAGAACAGCAACGATGTGCTCTGGTTTGCCGGCCCGTACATCAAGATCCGTCACGATCCACGGCTGGGCTTCCAGCCGCCCACGGTGCAACTGCAAACGCCCACGCCCGGCGCGAAGTTCCGCGGCGGCGCGGTGGTCCCCATCACCTGGACGGCGACGGCGCCGGAGGGGTTCCGCTCCTTCGACCTCCAGGTTTCGACGGACGGCGGGAAGTTCTGGCGCGCTCTGGTCAAGGACCTGCCCGCGGATGCGCGGCGGTATGACTGGCGGCTGCCGGCCAGTGCGAACGGCATCGCCGATGTCCGCGTGCGGGTCATCGTCCGCGACCTGCGCTTTCAGAACAGCTCCGACGGTACCACGCGCAGCTTCTCGATCCTGAAGGGTATGTCGGGTGACCTGAATTGCGACGGCGTGGTCAACAACTTCGACATTGATCCCTTTGTCCTCGCGCTGACCGACCCGGCCGGCTATGCACAGAAGTTTCCCAATTGCGACCGGATGCTGGCGGACATCAACGGCGACGGGGTCGTGGATAACTTTGACATCGATCCGTTCGTGAAGCTGCTCACACCGTAGGAGATACCATGAAGCGCATTCCGTTTTCCCTGCTGATCCTTACTGGCCTGGCCGCGGCCCCCGCGGTCGCCGCGATCGACTTCCTCGTTGCGCCGGAATACCAAAGCGGCCTCGGTCCCTGGGGGATCGCCGTCGGCGACGTCGACGGGGACGGTATGCCGGGCGATCTAAACTGCGACGGCGCCGTCGATGCGTTCGACATCGAGCCGTTCGCGCTGGCGGTCTTCGACCCACAGACGTATGGAAACCAATACCCGAATTGCGATATCAACAGCGCCGACATCAACGGTGATGGCTCCGTCGACGCTTTCGACATCGAGCCGTTCATCGAACTGCTGTTCGGTCCGTGAGTCGCATGGAAAAAAAGGAAACCGACATTCCCGGTTCCAGACGCTCCAGGAGTAGAAACCATGACCCGCAGTACACGAATCCAATCTCGCGTTCTCGCCGCCGTGGCGGCCGCGGTCCTGGCGGCCCCGGCCCTGGCGGTACCGCGCATCGACTCGCTGGGCAGCAGCACGTTGCCGCGCAGCGGCCGGCTGCGAATCTTTGGCACGCAGTTCGCGAGCCAACGCGGAAACGGGTACGTGCTCATCGACGGCCTTTCCGCCCACACGGCCACCTGGTCCGACACGAAGATCGTAGCCTACGTCCCGGAGGCCGGCGGACCCGGTCCGGTGACGGTCCAGGTCGTCACGCAGGCCGGCGCGAGCAACGAGATGCCGCTCGATGTGACGCTGCGCCAAGCGGAAGGTCGCGTGCGCTGGACGTTGGAAGCCGACTCCGCCGACCTGTGGTGGCGGCCCGCCCTGGCGCCCGACGGCACGGCGTACGTGCACGGGTCGCAGGGGTTCGTCTACGCCGCCGCGCCGGATGGCGGTCTCAGGTGGACCAGTCAGGTGGACTGGTATCCCTATGGTCCGCCGACTGCCGCGTCTGACGGCTCGCTCTACCTGGCGAGCATCCAGACCGTGTTCGGGCTGAACGCCGACGGCAGCCCGCGCTGGCGATTCACCGACCCCGGCGCTCAGGGCGTGACGGTCGGCCCCAACGTCGGGCCTGACGGCGACCTCTACCTGGCCTACGACTTCGGCCTGGGCGCCGCCGCGCTGTCCCAGGAGGGTCAGCTTCTCTGGAGCAATCCGGGCGATCCGACCATCTTTCAGTACGGCGGGACCGGCGCAGAAGCGGTGTTCGGTCCCAGCCGGGCGGGCGGACCGATCGACCAGATGTACGTCGCCGTAGACCGCCGCCTCGATGCCCATCTCTATGCTTTCACGCTGGACGGCCAGCAGCGCTTCGCGGTGCCGATCGGGGCGCAGGACTCGCCGTTCATGCAGCAGCAGACGCAGCCGGCCGTCGGCCCTGACGGGACCGTGTACGTCACGCACATGAAGGGTTATGGCATCGGCTGGGCGCTGGAGGCCTTCGATCCGGCCGACGGACGCAGCCGGTGGTACGTCGAGGGCGGCGGAGACATGACCCCGCCCGAGGTCGGTCCCGACGGGACGGTCTACTACGTGACGTTTGGCGGGCTCACGGCGCTGGATCCGGCCAGCCGCAGCGAACGCTGGCGTTACACCGACGGCACGATCCTGAGCTATCCCACGGTCAGCCCAAACAACGACATGGTCGTGCTGGGCGGCGTACGCACGTTCGGCGACCTGGGGTTCGTCAAGGCGGTCAGCACCGACGGTCGGCTGCTGTGGACGGTCGACCTGCCGGGTGTGTTCTATCCCGGGCCGCGCGTCGTGAGCGTCCACCGCCCGCGCTTCAGCGCCGACGGCCGCACGGTGTTCGTGAGCACCACCATCCTCAGCGGCGACCCGAACGACCCGCACAGCTTCCTGTATGCCATCGACACGGGTCGGCCGGCCAGGCCGGGTGATCTGAACTGCGACGGCGTCGTCAACAACTTTGACATCGACCCGTTCGTACTGGCCCTTACCGATCCGGCCGGGTATGCGCAGAAGTTCCCCAATTGCGACCGCATGCTGGCCGACATCAATGGCGACGGGAAAGTGGATAACTTTGACATTGATCCGTTTGTAAAACTGCTGGGCGGCTGATCTTGCACCGAACCCATCGGGCAGGATCGATCGCCCTGGAAGCGTAATGCACAAGGAGAAAGTGCGCATGTTCGATCGGTCTAGAATCTTCGCGATCCACGCGGCGGTGCTCGTCGCGGCCGGCGGGGCGCTGGCCGACACGTCGGTCAGTCCGTTGACGAACAGAACCTCGCCGGCGGCAGAACTCGAAACGCGCGACCAGCCCTCCGCGCCGGCGCCCGGGGACGGATTGGCCACGTCGCCGCGCGGGGGTGGCCCGCCGTTCGTGCTGGAGAAGGAAGCGGCGTACACGGTGGCGTTTGGCGACCAGTGGTACGGTGAGGTCGCCGCCGGCGCGGGAGAGTATTTCGCGGTTTGGGTCGACCTGCGTGTCGGCGGCGCCAGTCCGGCCGGGTGGGACCTGTACGGGCAGCGCATCCGCCCCGACGGCACCGTCGTGCATCCCGGAAGCCTCGAGCTGCTGCGCGATCCGAACCGGATAACGTTTGGCATCCCGGCGGTCGGATGGAACGGCGCGCTCTACCTCGTAGCCTGGTACGAGGGCTCAACACTCTTCGGCATGCGCGTCAGCGCGGACGGCGAGGTGCTCGACCCCGCCGGGTTCGTCATCGGCGCGCACAGCGGCAACCTCATGTGGCCGGCGATTGCCAGCAATGGAACGGATTTCCTCGTCGTTCGGGCGACCGGTACGTCCATCGTCGCGCAGCGCGTCAGCGGAGCCGGCGTGGTGCTGGACCCGAACCCGCTCGTCGTCTCCTCCGGTGCGACGGGACTGGGCTATCCGAAGGTAGCCTTCGGCGCCGGCACGTACATGCTGACCTGGGCCCAGACGCCCAACCAGGCGATCCGCGCCGCGCGCGTGACGCCCGCCGGGCAGGTGCTCGATCCGGGCGGGATCAACGTCTCCGGCGGCGGGACCGACGTCGACGGATTCGTCGACTTCGACGGCCAGAACTTCTTCATCGTCTGGCAGCGACGCGACTTCCCCTCCTGGAACGTGTGGGGGACGCGTGTTAGCCCCAGTGCACAGATCGTCTCCGGTCCGGCGCTCGTGCTCGACGGCAATCCCTGGCTCCTCGCGTTCGCCGGGCCGATGGCCTTCAACGGCACCGATCACCTGCTCGCGCTGACCACGGGCGAGCCCATTTACTCCACCACCGACCTGTACGCCGTCCGAATCAACCGGCAGGGCAGCGTGATCGGCGCTCCGTTTGAGGTCAGTGTCGTACCGGCGGAAAGCGAGGTCGCCTTCGGCGCGGCGTCGCTGAACGACCAATTCTTCATCTCGTTGGAGCGGGCCTGGGTGCGTGGGGTGTACTACGTGTACGACACGGAAGGCGCCCGCGTGGACGCGAACGGGAAGGTGCTGGATAGCCCTCCCATCGCGGTGTCCACGTGTGCGGCGTGGCAGATCGCCTCGGCCGCTTCCTTCGACGGGAGCAACTTCTTCTGCGTGTTCGAGGACTGGCGCGAGGGGAAGCCCGACTACCAGCCCGACCTGTATGCCGTCCGCGTTACGCCGAGCGGCCAGCCGCTGGACGCGACCGGCTTTCGCGTGGCCGGCGGGGAGGTGGGCCGGTCGGAAGGGCACCCGGACGCGACGTTCGGCGGCGGGCAACACGTGGTGGTGTACGAGAACGCCGCGGCGGTCAATGAGGTGCGGATGGTGCGCATCCTGCCCGACGGGACGGTGCTGGACCCCG
>Ga0214473_10007840_pt1 | contig 12636 bp, 11 predicted proteins | sample RVTome_7_FD_203509 | JGI IMG/M metagenome (GOLD analysis project Ga0214473, IMG submission 203509) | Soil microbial communities from uranium-contaminated site in the Upper Colorado River Basin, Wyoming, United States - RVT98D197 | ecosystem: Environmental > Terrestrial > Soil > Contaminated >... | reverse complement strand
GATGCTGATCCCGGACGCGTCCACTGCGCTCGACCAGTTAGATGGATTCAAGCCGACGGACACTGACCGTGAAGACAGAGAGCGGCAGTTTCCCCAGCTCGAGGGCCAATTCCTGGTGGATCGGGAGGGCATCGTTCGCTGGGTGCACATCGAGTGCGGCAAGGAAGGCTTGGCCGGCATCGGCAAGTTCCCCGCGGATGAGGAGGTCCTGGCCGCGGCCCGTGCTATAGCAAGCTGACCTGCCATACCCAGCGGCCACCGCGGCGAGGCGGTGGCATCACCTCGCGGTGCGTGGGGAGCGATAAAGGGGTCGCCGGACAATGCCTATCTCTGAAGCACGATCGCCACTGCAGCCGGGCGAGGCAGCCCCGGATTTTGCCTTACCCTCAGCCCATGGAGAGGGATCTGTGTCCCTCGCCGAGTACCGGGGGAAGACCCCGGTGCTCGTGGTCTTGCTCCGCGGGTTGTACTGAGCGTTCTGCCGGCGGCACGTGGTGTCGCTTGGGGGGATGGCAGAAAAGCTTCAGAAGCTCGGCGTTGAAACGCTCGCGATCGTAGCCACCGATCCGGAGCGCGCGCGCCTCTACTTTCGATTCCGGCCTCCCCGCTGCCGGGTGGGCGCCGATCCGTACCTGAAGACCCACCGAGCTTTCAGAATCCCGCAGGGTGAATGGACTCCGGAGCTCACACGGGAAGTTCAGTCCAAGTACGCCCGTTTGGCGGGCGATCTCCAACTGGAAGTGCCGGGATCTGAGGCCAAGGGCGCCATCAACCGGGTCGATGGATTCGAGCCGACAGAGAGCGACGGGGCAGATATGCAGAGGCACCAAGTCCAGTTCGTCGGACAGTTTCTTGTGGACCGGGATGGCGTGGTCCGTTGGGTGGATATCGAGTGCGCCAAGGACGGGGTCGCCGGCATCGACAAATTCCCCACCGACGAAGAGATCGTGGCCGCGGCGCGGGCGCTGCCCGGCCCGGCACAGGCCCGATGACGGCCGGAGGGTACTTACGGAACTCGCCACAAGGGTAAGTTGGGTTCGAGGGGGAGGGGAGCGATGGACGCGAAGGGCTACTACGAGGCGCACGGGATCGGCGGGCGGGTGGGGTTCGGGCGGCGGCCTGCCCTGCTCGTCATCGACATGCAGAACGACTTCCTGGACCCCGCCGGGCATCTGGATATGGGGCCCGAGGCGCGCGCCGTGATCCCGCAGATCGGTCGGGTGTTGGTCGCGGCGCGCAAGGCGGGTGTCCCCATCGTCTACACGGCCCAGACGCACCGGCCGGACTTCGCGGACGGCCCGCGCTGGATGGACAAGTTTACGGGATTCAAGACGGGCGGGCTGCGGGAGGGGACTCGGGGCGCCCAGATCGTGGATGAGCTGACGCCGCAGCCGGGGGATCGGGTCCTCAAGAAGCTGCGCCCCAGCGCCTTCTTCGGCACCGAGTGCGACCTCTACCTGCGCTCCCTGGGCGTGGACACCACCATCCTCACCGGGTGCACCACCAGCGGCTGCGTGCGCGCCACCGCCCAGGATGCCTTTTCGTACAACTACCGGGTGATCGTACCCCAGGAGTGCGTCACCGACCGCGCCAAAGAGCCGCACGACGCCAACCTCTTCGATATCCAGATGAAGCTGGGCGACGTCGTCGCCATCGACGAGGTCCTGGCCTACCTCCTCTCCCTGTCCGTCACGCCGTCGTAGCGCCCCCTCTCTTCATTCGCCGAGACACGGAGGCCCGGCAGACCTTCGCTGGCCTGCCGGGCCTCCGTGTCTCCCGAACGCTCGAACCTTCGAACATCCGAACTTTCGAACGCTCTTGGTCAGCGGGCGTGCTGCTTCGCCTTGGCCCGCAGCAGGTCCAGCCACTCCTTCAGGCCCGGCACCTCCTGGGCCACCTTCTCGGCGACACCCTCCGTACGCTGGCGGAAGGCGGCGCGCTCCTCGGGCGTGAGTTCCACCAGACCGTCCTTCGTCTTCTCTTTCCAGATCCTGGCGCTGTCGTTGAAGAGGTTCTTGGCGAAGGCCAGCAGCTCGGCGTGATCGGCCCGGGCCTCTTCCACCACGGCCTGCTGGAGGTCCGGGGGCAGCCCGTCGTACCACTTCTTGCTGACCATGCCCATCACGTTCACCATGTAGGGATTCGTGTTGGTGTGGTACTTGGCCACATCGTAGAACTTGAAGGCGACGAAGATCGGCAGGGCGATCTGCACGCCATCGATGGCGCCCTGCTGCAGGGCCGGCAGCACCTCGCCCAGGGGCATGGGCACGCCCGAGGCGCCCAGGGCCGCCATCATGGCGCGTTCCGTCGGGGTGGCCAGCACCCGGACCTTCTTCCCCTTCAGGTCGCCGGGCGTCCTGAGGGGGACGCGGGCCACCATGCTGGCCGGGTAGGCCGGCATGAGGTTGACCCCTTTGATCCCCTTCGATTCCGCGAGGGCCAGATATTTCTCCGAGAAGTCCCTGTCGTTGAGGACCCGGTACGCGAGATCATAGTCCTCCAGCACGTAGGGCGCCGAGAGCACCTGGAAGCGCTGGTCGATTCCCACCAGGAAGTCGGGCGGAACGGTATGCGCCTCGATGGTGCCGAGCTGGATCCCCTCCAGCACGCGGGGAGTCGCCCCGAGCTGGCCCGCCGGGAAAACCTGTGCCTTGATGCGGCCGCCGCTGCGTTTCTCGAGCCGCGCCCCGTACCGCTTGCACCACTCGTGCTGGACGTCGTTGATGGTGGCGGTGGCGCACTTGAACGGGATGGTCGCGGCGTCGCCCGGCGCGGGGAGCGCCAGCCACCCGGCGGCGGCGAGACCGACGAGGCCCGCCGCGGCGCTCCGCCACCGAACCACCCTCGATTGCCGCCGCCGCCCGTACAGCTCACGCATGGCGTGTCCTCTCTGTCCCGTGGGCCCGTTCTGTGGAGCCGGTGTATGGAGAACACACCGGCTGCGGGGCGCCTACCCCGGCCCGGAGAGTCCCGCCCCGCCGGGCCTGCAGGGGCGGGGCCGCCCGCACGAGCGCGGGGAAGGTAGCACGGCCCCCTTGCACGGTCAAGGAATTGTGCCACCGAGTGTTGCCCGGCGGGGATGGTACGGGCCCGGGCACCCGAGCCCGAAGTCACCCGAGCCCGAAACACCCGAGCCCGAAAACCTTGACAGGGCCGGTTCGTTGGCAGTAGAAGAAGTCGGCCGGGTGGCCCCGCAGGAGGTAGATCCCGGCATTTCTGGGCCGAAAGACAACGAGAGGTCGCCCATGGGCGTCAGCGTCGATCCCATCACCGTCACCACCGTCTGGCACGCCCTGCAGACCGCCTCCCGGGAGATGCGCCACATCATCGACCGGACGGCGCAGAATTACCTCATCGGCCAGCTCCACGACGTCTCGGTGGGCATCTGGGGCGCGCAGGGCGAGACTCTGGCCGTCCCCGTGGGCCTCCCATCCCAGTTTCTCGGCACCGGCTTCGCCGTCCGCTCCATCGTGGAGAAGTTCCAGGGCAACCTGGAGCCCGGCGACATCATCCTGACCAACGACCCCTACCACGGCGGCCACAACTGCCACCTGCCCGACTGGGGCTTCTTCCGGCCCATCTTCTACAATGGCGAGCTGCTCTTCTTCACCCTCTCCCGGGCCCACCAGCAGGACACCGGGGGGGCCTACCCCGGCGGCTACTTCCCCAACGGGTATGACATCCATGCCGAGGGCCTGTGCATCCCGCCCACCAAGGTGGTGGAGGCCGGGGTGGAGCGGGCCGACCTGATGGAGCTGATCCTGAACAACGTCCGCTGGCCCGAGGGGGTGCGCATCGACAACTACGCCATGATCGCCGCCACCAGGGTCTGCGAGCAGCGCCTGACGGCGCTGCTCGACAAGTACGGGCCGGAAACCGTGGTGGCCTGCACGCGCGAGATGATCGCCCGGACGGAACGGGCCGTGCGCGAGGAGATCCGGAAGATCCCCGACGGCACCTACACCGGCGAGTCGGCCACCGACGACGACGGCACGGTGCTGGACGAACATGTCTGGGTCCGCGCCGACGTGACCATCCGGGGCGACGAGATGATCATCGACCTCTCGCGCAGTGACGGGCAGCGCAAGGGGTTCGTCAACAGCGTCTACGCCGCCACCTACGCCAACGCCATCGGGGCCGCCGTCTTGATCTTCGACCCGGTCCTGGCCGACTACCACAACGAAGGCACCATGCGGTGCATCCAGGTCATCGCGCCCCCCGGCTCGGTGGTGAACTGCCAGTACCCGGCCACTGTCGGGGCATCGCCGGTGAACGTCGGGATCCAGATCATGGAGGCCGTCGCCGAGGCCCTCTCCAAAGCCCGGCCGGGCCGGGCGATCGCCGCCTGGGGCAAGCACCGGGGCGATTATGTCTCCTCGGTGGACCCCCGCAATGGCGAGCGCTACGTGCGGACATCCTTCGACTACGATGGCTCCGCCGGCGCCGTCTTCGGGTACGACGGGTACCCGGGGGCGTGCGCCCTCGGAACCCTCGGATCGGTGAACCGGGGGAATGTCGAGGAGATGGAGGTGCGCATCCCCTGGCGCCTCCTCCAGTACGAGATGGCCCCGGACTTCACGGGGGCCGGCAGGTGGCGGGGCGGCCCCGGCATCCACTGGCTGGCCGTGAACGAGGGGGCCGACGGGATCATGGCCACCGGCAGTTCCGACGGCGACGAGGTGCTGGGCTACGGCGCCCAGGGGGGACAGCCCTCCCCGCCCTGCCGCACCTACATCCGCCGGCAGACGGAGAAGGGCCTCGAAGATATCCGCGTGAGGCCCCACCGCCTCGTGCCCATCAAGACCGGCGACGTCATCGTGAAGCACAGCAGCGGGGGCGGCGGCGTGGGCGACCCGGTCGAGCGGGACCCCGAGAGGGTGCGGGAGGACGTGGTGAACGGGCTGGTCTTGCTGCAGACGGCCCGGGACGTGTACAAGGTGGTCCTGGACCCGGGGACCTTGGCCATCGATGGGGAGGGCACCCGTGCCCTGCGGGCGACCCCGGAGCGCTGACCGGCTGCCGGTCTGCCTGATCTGGCACGTCCCACGAGAATGCCGGCGGGCCCGCTCTCGCCCAGGGCGGGCCACATGCGGAGGCACCTTGGCGTTGGGGTCGCCGCCGGCGCGCCCCTGACGGCCCTCGCCTGGCTGGCGGCGGCCCCCGCACGGGGGCGCCGAGCGTTGTTCCTGGGGTGCGGTTCGGCCCCCTACCGACTCCGTCGCGTCGGTGAACCGCCGAAGGGCCGACCGGGCAAACGCCCTTGGGTCACTGGCGTACGGCTTGGGTTTGGCCCGCAGCAGGTCCAGTCTGTCCTTGGGGCCGCCCACCTGGGCCGTGACCTTGTCGTCCACCCCCTCCATGCGCTTCCCGAGAAGGGCCCGCTGCACTGGCGTCAGTTGGATGGACCCGGACTGGACCCCCCGGTCATCTGGGGGGGGGACCCGATCTGGCGCGCCGGGAGGATCTGGCCCGTGATGCGGCCATCGGAGCCCTTCTCCGGGCGGGCGGTGTACCGCTTGCACCACGCGTGCTGAACGTCGTTCCGCGTGGCCGTGCTGCGCTTGCGACCTGCCACCGAATGTCGCTTCCGCCCGTGGAGATCACCCATCGCCTTCCCTCCATGACGTGCCGCGGGCGACTCGGGGTGAAGCCACGGGGGAAAACCAGCACGGTTTTCGTCGATTCAAGATGATCGGGAGGAGCACCACCGCCCGGGATGCGGGGCCGCAGAGGGCCGCATGGGCCTCACAATGCGTCAAGATTGTCCGCGGAGTGGGTCCCTTGACAGGTTCTGTTTGTTGGAAGTGGAAGTGGTCGGCCTAAGAGCGTGCTGCCGGGCGTCCTCATCTCGCATCGCCGGCGGACGGGCAGTGCCGTCCAAGGTCAGGAGGGGCCGTTCATGGGTGCCAACGCAGATCCCACCACCGTCGCCACGGTCTGGCATGCGCTGCAGACCACCTGCCGCGAGATGCGGCACATCATCGAGCGGACCGCCCAGAACTACCTCATCGGCCAGCTCCACGACATCTCCGTGGGCATCTGGGGTGCCAAGGGGGAGACCCTGGCCGTCCCCGTGGGCCTGCCGGTGCAGTTCCTGGGCACCGGCTTCGCCGTCCGGTCCATCGTGGAGAAGTTCCAGGGCAACCTGGCCCCCGGCGACATCATCCTGACCAACGACCCCTACCACGGCGGCCACAACTGCCACCTGCCCGACTGGGGCTTCTTCCGGCCCATCTTCTACAAGGGCGAGCTGCTCTTCTTCACCCTGGCCCGCGCCCACCAGCAGGACACCGGCGGCGCCTACCCTGGGGGCTACTTTCCCAACGGCTACGACATCCACGCCGAGGGGCTCTGCATCCCGCCCATCAAGGTGGTGGAGGCCGGTGTGGAACGGGCGGATCTGATGGAGCTGATCCTCAACAACGTCCGCTGGCCCGAGGGTATCCGTATCGACAGCTACGCCATGATCGCGGCCACCAAGGTCTGCGAGCAACGGCTCACCGCCCTGCTGGACAAGTACGGGCGGGACACCGTGGTGGCCAGCTGCGGCGAGATGATCGCCCGCACCGAGGGTGCCGTCCGCGAGGAGATCCGCAAGATCCCCGACGGTACCTACACCGGTGAGTCGGCTACCGACGACGATGGCACGGTGCTGGACGAACACGTGTGGATCCGGGCCGACGTCACCATCCGGGGTGACGAGATGATCATCGACCTCGCGCGCAGCGACAAGCAGCGCAAGGGGTTCGTGAACAGCGTGTACGCGGCCACATACGCCAGCGCCATAGGTGCGGCCGTGCTGGTGTTCGACCCGGCCCTGGCCGACTACCACAATGAGGGGACGCTGCGGGCCATCCAGGTGGAGGCGCCCCTCGGGTCGGTGGTGAACTGCCAGTACCCGGCCACGGTCGGGGCCTCTCCTGTGAACATGGGAATCCAGATCATGGAGTCGGTCCTGGAGGCTCTCTCCAAGGCCCGGCCCGAGCGCGCCGTCGCCGCCTGGGGCAAGCATCGGGGCGATTACCTTACGTCCACAGACCCGCGGACAGGGGAGCGTTACGTTCGGACCTCGTTCGACTATGACGGAATGTGCGGGGCGGTGTACGGCTACGACGGGTACCAGGGCGTGGCCAACCTGGCAGCCCTCGCCGCGGTGAATCGGGGTAACGTGGAGGAGATGGAGGTTCGGATCCCCTGGCGTCTCCTCCAATTAGAGATGGTGCCTGATTTCATGGGTGCCGGCCGGTGGCGCGGCGGCTCCGGCGTCCACTGGGTGGCCGTGAACGAGGGGGGAGACGGGGTCATGGCCACCGGCAGCTCGGACGGGGACGAGGTGCAGGGCTTCGGCGCCCTGGGCGGCGACCCCTCACCGAACTCCCGCACGTATATCCGGCGCAGGGGCGAGGAGATCCGCGTAAAGCCCCACCGCTTGGTCGAAATCAAGACAGGCGACACCATCGTGAAGCACAGCAGTGGGGGTGCCGGCGTGGGGGATCCGGGGGAACGGGACCCTGAGATGGTGCGGGAGGACGTGGTGAACGAGCTGGTCTCGCTCCAGGCCGCCCGCGAGGTCTACAGGGTGGTGCTGGAGCCGCAGACCCTGGCCATCGACGCGGGGGCCACCCGCGCGCTGCGCGCCGCCCCCCCGCGCTGACCCACGGCTCACCCCCGGAAGACACGACGGGCCCGGCGGTGGGCATGGCCACCGCCGGGCCCGGTGCCCTTCTGAACGGTCGAACGCCCGACCTTCCGAACGTTCGAACGCTCTTGTGTTACTTGGCGTGCTGCTTCGACTTGGCCCGCAGCAGGTCCAGCCACTCCTTCACGCCGGGCACCTGGGCGGCGACTTTCTCGTCCACCCCCTGCATGCGCGCCCGGAACGCCGCCCGCTGTTCCGCCGTCAGCTCGATCCAGCCCTCCTTGGTCTTGTCCTTCCAGAGCTTGACGCCCTCCTCGTAGAAGTTCTTGGTCCAGGGCAGGAGTTCGGCGTGAACGGCCGGGCCTTCCTCCACCACGGCCTTCTGCAGGTCCGCCGGGAGGGTGTCGTACCACTTCTTGCTGATGGTCAGGATGCTGGTAATGATGTAGTGGTTGGTGTTCGCGTGATACTTGACCACATCGTAGTACTTGAAGGTGGTGAACACGGTCAACGCCGACTGGACCCCGTCCACCGCGCCCTGCTGCAGGGCGGGCAGGACCTCTCCCAGGGGCATGGGCACGCCGGTCGCCCCCAGGCTGGCCACCATGGCGGTCTCGATGGGCGTGGCCAGCACCCGGTATTTCTTGCCCTTCATGTCGTCCGGCGTCCGGATGGGGGTGCGGGAGACGATGCTGGCCGGTCCGTACACGACGAGGCTCACCCCCTTGAGCCCCTTCCCCTCGGCCATCACCAGGAATCTATCCATGAACTCCCGGTCGTTGAGAACCCGATAGGCGTGGTCCATGTCATTGAACAGGTAAGGGGCGGTGAGCACCTGGAAGCGCGGGTCCACCCCCACGAGGAAGTCCGGCGGTCCCACCCAGCCTTCGATGGTCCCGAGCTGGACGCCCTCGATCATGCGGGGGATGGACCCGAGCTGGCTGGCCGGGAAGGCCTGGCCCTTGATGGCGCCGTTGGTCCGCTTCTCCAGGCGGGCCCCGTACCGCTTGCACAGCTCGTGCTGCACGTCGTTGATGGTGGCCGTCGCGCACTTGAAGTTATAGGTGGCCGCCTCCACCGGACGGGGGACGGGCAGTGTGGTGACCGCCCCGAGGGCGGCGAGGGCCGCCGCGCCCACGAGCAGGCGCTCCAGTTTCCGACAGGTACCGGGAGGTCCGTGGCGTTTCATGGCTTTTCCTCCTTTGAGAGCGTTAGACGGCCAGCGGGCTAAAATATTCGAGGGAGCACGAGCGAAACCTCCGGGATGTAGGTGATGATCAGGAGCGCGGTGAGCTGCAGCGCGATGAACGGCCATATTCCGCGGTAGATCTCGGTCGTGGGGACGGCGAAGAGACTTTGGGCCAGGAAGATATTGAGACCGAACGGCGGGGTGAACATCCCCATGGACAGGTTGACCGTGAGGATGATCCCGAAGTGGACCGGGTCCACCCCCACGGCCTTCACCAGGGGGAGGAGCAGGGGCGTGAGGACCAGGGTGGCCGAGGTGGGGTCGATGAGGCAGCCGACGATGATCAGGAAGAGGTTGATGGCCAGGAGGACACCCCAGCGCGGCGCGTCCATTTCCTTGATGGCATCGGTCATCGCCTGCGGCACGCCGCCGACTGTGAGGAGCCAGGAGAAGACGGCGGAGCCCGCCACGATGACCATGAGCTGGGCCGTGACGACGGACGAGCTGACGGCGACGCTCCAGATGCCCTTCCACCCGATGTCCCGATAGATGAAGGCGCTCACCGCGATCCCGTAGACCGCGGCGATCCCCGCGGCCTCGGTGGGGGTGAAGATCCCGCTGTAGATCCCGCCGAGGATGACCAGGGGGACCCCCAGGGCCCAGACGGCCTTCACGGAGGCCTTGAGGAATATGCGCCCGACGAACCGCTGGGTGATCCGCAGGGGGCGCCGCCGGGCATACCAGACGACGTAGATGGACATCAGCAGCCCGATGAGGAGACCCGGGAAGATCCCTCCGAGAAAGAGCTTCGCCACCGATACCTCGGCCGAGGCCCCGTACACGATCATCAGGATGCTGGGCGGGATGACCGTGGCGATGGCCCCGGTGGAGGTGATCAGGCCGAGGGCGAAGCGCTGATCGTACCCCCGCTCCAGCAGGGCGGGGTACATCAGGCGGCCGATGGCCGCCACGGTGGCCGGGCTCGATCCCGACATGGTGCCGAAGAGCTCGCAACTGGCCACGGTGGCCAGCGCCAGACTCCCCCGCACGCCCCCGAACATCTTCATCAGCCAGTCCACCAGGCGGGCGGCGATGCCCCCCCGCCCCATGATCTCTCCCGCGAAGAGGAAGAACGGCACGGCCAGCAGCGTGAAGGTGTCGATGCTCCCGAAGATCGTCTGCGGGACCACCGTGGGTGGGATACCCTGCTGCCAGATCGCCAGGACGGAGATCCCGAGGAAGATGAGGAAGATGGGGACGCCCAGCATGAGGAGCGCCACGGCGAGCAGGCCGATCGCCCATCCCATGTCAGCGGCCAACCCGCGGCTGCGTTACGTCCATACCGTCCTCGCCCGACCCGCAGGCGCCTCCCTCAAAAGAGGCGCGGCAGGAAAAGGGAAAACTCCGGGATGTACGTGATGAACATGAGGGCCAGGATCTGAATGAGGATGAAGGGCACCAGGCCGGGATAGATCTTGCTGGTGGGCGCGCCAAAGAGCGCCTGGGCCATGAAGATGTTCAAAGCGAAGGGCGGCGTGAACATGCCCATGGACAGGTTGACGGTGAGGATGATCCCGAAGTGGACTGGGTCCACCCCCACGGCCTTCACCAGGGGGAGGAGGAGCGGCGTCAGGACCAGCGTGGCCGAGGTGGGATCGATCAATCCGCCCACGATGATCAAGAACGTGTTGATCGCCAGCAGGAGGCCCCAGCGGGGCGCGTGCAACGATTGAATGAACTCGGTGACCACCTGCGGCACGCCGCTCACGGTCAGGTACCATGTGAACACCGTGGACCCGGCCACGATGATCAGAAGCTGGGCGGTGACGACGGCCGAGTTGACGGCGATCTCCCAGATGTACGTCCACCCGATGTCCCGATAGACGAAGGCACTCACCAGGATCCCGTAGATGCCGGCGATGCCGGCCGCCTCCGTGGGGGTGAAGATCCCGCTGTAGATCCCGCCGAGGATCACGATGGGGACGCCGAGGGCCCAGATGGCGTTGATGGAGGACCGGGCGAAGGCCGCCGGGCTGAAGCGCCGGGTGGTCTCGAGGCGTCGCCGGCGCGCGTACCAGACGATGTAGACGGCCATGAAGAGGCCGATGAGCATGCCGGGCAGGAACCCGCCGAGGAACAGCTTGGCCACCGACACCTCCGCGGAGGCCCCGTACACGATCATCAGGATGCTGGGGGGAATGACCGTGGCGATGGCCCCGGTGGAGGTGATCAGGCCGAGGGAGAACTTCTCGTCGTAGTTGTTCTTGAGGAGCGCGGGATACATGAGGCGGCCGATGGCGGCGACCGTTGCCGGGCTCGATCCCGACATGGTCCCGAAGATCTCGCAGCTCGTCACCGTGGCCAGGCCGAGGCTGCCGCGGACGCCCCCGAACATCTCCGTGACCCAGTCCACCAGGCGCACCGCGATCCCGCCGCGTCCCATCAGTTCCCCGGCGAAGATGAAGAAGGGGACGGCCAGGAGGGTGAAGGAATCGATGCTCCCGAAGATGTTCTGGGGGATCATGGTGGCCGACAGGCTGGAGGCCCAGAGGGCCACCACGGTGGCGGCCAGAAAGATCAGGTAGATGGGGACGCCGAGGCACAGGAGGACGAAGGGCAGGAGGCCGATGACCCAGGCCATCCGCTCATGGTCTCCGGAGGGTGAGGACCGGCGCCGGGGAGCCGGCGGGAGCCGACCCGTCGGTGGGCAGGGAGACCCATCGGATCCCGACGGGGGCGGAGGAGGCCGCGGGGGTCATACCGACATCTCCGGTGGGGGGGCCAGTTCCCGCGTCACCGACTCGGGGGCATCGCCCCGGACCAGCCGGGCGAACCAGATGAGAAGCAGCGCGATGCCGCAGCCGAAGCCGATGGGGATCGCCGCGTACATCAGGTCCATGGGCACCCGGGCGATGACGCTTCGCTGGCCGGTGGTGGCCAGCATGCCGATCATCTGCGCCGAGTACGCGATGATGTAGAGCGAGACGCCGATGCCGAGCAGGTTGGTGAACACATCGAACACGCGGCGGACCCTGGGGGGGGCCAGGATGTAGGCCGCGTCCATCTTGAGGTGGGTGCCGTGACTGGTGAGGATGGCCACGCCCAGCATGACGATCCAGACGTGCATGAACTGCATCGTCTCCTCCGCCCAGATGAAGGGCTTGAGGAAGACATAGCGGGCCAGCACGTTGGCGAAGTTGATGGTCACCGCCACGATCATCAGCAGGCCGACCACGAAGCGCAGGGCGCGGATCAGGAGCCCTTCGAGACGCGTGATGATCCTCATGGGCGGCTCCCGCAGGCGGGGGGTGGGCCATGCCGGCGAACGGCAGAGCTGCCGGCTCCCGGCGACAGATGAGTAGTATCACCTAGCATGGCGGGTGCATCGTGTCAAGCATGACGGTGACCGGCGCGGCGGCCACGGCTCCTTGACCCGGGGAAAGGCGGAATGGTAGAGTGCGCGGCGCGAAGGCGGAGGGAGCGTCGGACCACGGGCTGATGGGAACGCGTCTCGTCGGGGAACGGATACGGCGGCGGGAAGACCCGCGGCTCCTGAGGGGGGCAGGGCAGTTCGTGGCGGACGTGCCGGCCGCCGGCGCGCTGCATGTGGCCCTGCTCCGCAGCCCCCACGCCCATGCCCGGATCGCCCGGCTCGATCTCGCGGAGGCGCGGCGGGCGCCGGGGGTGGCGTGTGCCGTCGCCGCGGGAGATCTCGGGGAGGCGAACGCGCCGTTCCCCCTGCTGGTGCCGAATCCCGCCCTGCGGGCCTTCATGCCGCGGGGACTGGCGGAGGGCGTGGTCCGGTACG
>Ga0214473_10007839_pt1 | contig 12636 bp, 8 predicted proteins | sample RVTome_7_FD_203509 | JGI IMG/M metagenome (GOLD analysis project Ga0214473, IMG submission 203509) | Soil microbial communities from uranium-contaminated site in the Upper Colorado River Basin, Wyoming, United States - RVT98D197 | ecosystem: Environmental > Terrestrial > Soil > Contaminated >... | reverse complement strand
AGTTCTATGCCACTAATCGCCCAGGTTCCCAGCGCAGCTATAGTAAGGCCGATTATCCCACCAAGAAGGCTAAGCATAGCCGATTCTATCAGGAACTGACGAAGAATATCCCGTCGTTTGGCACCCACGGCTTTTCGAATACCGATTTCCCGTGTACGTTCAGTCACTGAGACTAGCATTATGTTCATGATGCCGATGCCGCCGACAAGCAGAGAAATAGCCCCAACACTGCCCAAGAACACCTGCATAATACCGAGCACTTGACGCATGCTGTTGAGTATTTCCTGCATATCGATGATGGTAAAGTCGTCATCCTCTCCTTCTCTGATACTGTGACGCTGACGCAAGATAGTAGTAACCTCTTCCCTGGCGGCATTTATCAAGTCGGTGCTCATTGCTTTAACGGCAATAGTCTGGATAGGCCGCCCACGTGCGCTTGTCTGACCCAGCAATCTTGCCTGCATTGTCGTTAGTGGAATGATTATGAAATCATCTGCAGAGCCTATGAAACCACCTTTCTTTTCAAGGATGCCGATGACCTCGAACTGGGTGCCGCTGATCCTGATGGTTTCACCCAGCGGACTTCCCGTTTTAAAAAGGTCAGTGGCTGTCTTACTCCCAAGTACGGCAACTCTGGCTCCCCTCTTGACATCCTGCTCAGAAATGAACTCCCCTGCAGCTACGGGGTAGCTGATTATTTCTGTAATGTCGGGAGTGGCACCCATGATATCAACATTACTATTTTCGTTGCCATATATGACCTTGGCCATTTTTTCGGTCATAGGGGCGACCAGGGCTACAGATGGGGTACGGTTTGGATTAGCCAGAGCTTCGGCGTCTTCGAGAGTGATACTTCCCGTAGCACCTGAGATTCCCTGTGTCATGCTGCTGGCGCTGGTTATGTAGATGGCGTTAGCGCCCATGCTCTCAAAGATACCCGTGATATTGGCTTCATGTCCCCTGCCAAACGATACCAGGAAGACTACAGCGCTGACGCCGATTACAATGCCGAGTATGGTCAGGGTGGACCGCATCTTGTTAGTGTACAGGACTTGCCATGAACTGATAACGCTTTCCCAGATGTTCATCTCTTTTTCTCGCTGACAATCTTGCCATCTCTGAGGTAAATTGTTCGCTGTGTATAGGCGGCGATGTCCTCTTCGTGAGTGACGAGGGCAATTGTGATACCCTGACTGTTGAGTCGTTGTAAAAGAAGCATAATGCCCTGGCTTGTCTGTGTGTCCAGGTTACCGGTGGGCTCATCGGCAAGAATAAGTGATGGGTTAGTGACCAGGGCTCGCGCGATAGCCACACGCTGCTGCTCGCCGCCGGATATCTCCGAGGGACGATGTTTAGCCCGCTGAGTCATGCCCACTAGCTCCAAAGCTTCAGAAGCACGCTGGCGTTTATTGTCGACACCACTGTAGACCAGGGGCAGTTCGACATTAGCCACAGCCGTAGCCTGAGGTAATAAATTGAAAGACTGAAAGACGAAACCTATTTTCTTGTTCCTTATCTCAGCCAGTTGGTCATCATTCAGGCGGCTGACGTCTATTCCATCCAGCAAGTATGTTCCAGAGGTAGGCCTGTCCAGGCAGCCGATTAGATTCATCATGGTGGACTTTCCCGAGCCCGATGCCCCCATAATTGAGACTATCTCTCCTGTCTTGATGTTACAGTCTACTCCGTTCAGGGCAGCAACCTCGACCTCGCCCAACTTATAGATTTTCACTATGTTCTTTAGTTCAATCATTACTGCTATAGTTAATAAAGAAATGCCATGTCATTTGAGGCGATGGCTATTTTTACAATGATGTGGGCAATCGGCCACGAGTTGCCTCGACAATGATTTTTTCTCCTTCACTGAGTCCGGAGATTACCTCGCTGAGCCGCTCGTTCTGCGCGCCCAGCTTAACCTGCCTTTTTTCAGTTGTCATTGTTTTCTCATCCAGCACTACGTCTACCCAGTAGTCGCCTGGAGAACCTTTTATAGACCTGTTTGGTATTAATAGTATATTTTCATGTTTCTCAACGATAATGTCGGCAGTGGCGGTCAAGCCTCCTTTAAGTTCTATGTCTGTGGGCTCCAGGGAAATGGTAACCGAGAACTCGACAACTCCGGTTTCACGTGTGCCGAAAGGTGATACGAAGGTCACTTTGCCTTTAAGCTCTACATCGGGTAGTGCGTCTACTATTATTATGGCTTCCTCCCCCACGTTCACTTTATAGATATCTATCTCATCTACCACGCCGTCCATTTCGACCGTGCGGGTGTCCACCAGGTAAACGGCGGTTTTAGACGAATAATCGAAAGCTGAAAGCTGGTCATTTTCTTTGACGCCGATGTCAACCACGGTGCCGTCGAAAGGAGCCAGGATTTCTGTTTTCATAAGCTCGTCCTTATATCGCTTCAGTTCTTGCTCGGCGATTTGTAGATTGAGATTGTAGCCCCTCAAGGCTTTCAAGTTGAGGCCGCTCAGGAAAATCAGCTCGTTGTTCTCGAGTATGGTTTGGCTCATAGCCACATCATGTTGGGCCATGCGTAGAAGAGTTGACAGCTCCAGTGCGTCACAGCTATCTGAATCTTTACATCTTTGTATCTTTTGCAGCTCTTCTTCAACCTGTCTTATCCAGGCGAGTGAGGTGGAGGTGTCGGGGTAGGGTAGCGGCATCAATCCTGTTGATGTTCCGGGTTTTTGTCCTGCCAGTTGTTGGCAACAGGCTCCTATGCGTTGTGATACCCTTATTCTGCCGCTCAGACTTTTAATCAGGAGATGGGTTTCCTTCAACTTGTTTTGCGCGGTCTTCAATTCAACCTTGGCATTCTCATAGTCGCCATTCTCGATGAGGGTTTGTATTTCTGCCAGTCTTGCCAGGTCCTGTTCCAGGAGCTTGATTGCCCTGGAGATATCAGGATAGTTTTCTACCAGTGTGCCCAGAATGTCACTATGTCCATACAGAGACATGGTTATTTCTGGAACATTGAGCATTTTGTAGCTGGCGTCAAGGTCATGTGTGGCTAGGCGCAGTTCAGCCGCAGCCTCCTGGAACTTGCCCTGCTCCAGAAATTTTTGCATTTGTGCTAGCTCATCTTGAGCTTGCTCTACACGGAGAACGGTGCTGGTATCAGGGTATGTTCCAGGGTAGCCCATCAATGCCGGGTGTATCTTTTCCACGAGTTCATTCATGGCCAGTTCCACATTATACTGGGCGGAGGCTATAGCTAGCTTTTGGGTAGTGTCATCAAGTGTGGCTAATAATGTGCCTTCCTTAACTTTCTGTCCTTCCTCTACATATATTGCCTTCACTGTGCCTGGAGTGCCGAATTTGAGCTGTACGTCACGCGGCATATCCAGGTTGCCATCAGCAGGGACTGTAATCACGAGGTTGCCTCTTGTTACCTCAGTTATCTGTTTCTGGCTCGTTTCTGCCTGCTTATCGCCGCAACCGGCGAAGCCTATTGTGGATAGAACTATGAGAAAGGTAATTGCTGTGATTAATTTATTTTTCATTTTGACTTAGCCCCCGATATTTTAGTAGAAGGTCAGTGTGTTGTTGCTATGATGGTGTTATCGTGCAGCGCTGTGTAAAATATTTCTGAGCGTTGCTGCTCATTCAGACATAGCATCAAGTTGATATTATAATACTTTTGGAAAGAGTATGCTATGCGAGGTGTTTATCTGTATTGGGAGAGGCATAAACCCCGAAGTAGTCTCGGGGATTGCCATGCTTAGCTCATAATGACAGAATGGTATATAATTTTGGAGACAGGCATTTAAGTCTGCCGCTTATATTGAAACCAGTGCTGTGAAGATGTATCCTATCTGCCAGACAAGTGGAAACTGAAGGCGTAATCCCGGAATTTATCTCGGAAGTCAAGGGCTTCTTGGCTGAGGAGGAGGGCCTGAAGCTATTCGAATTAGCTTTAGAGGCGTGTTCGATTGGCCCTTGCCTTGAGATCGGGAGCTTCTGTGGAAAGTCTACGATATACCTCGGAGTTGCCTGTAAGATAAAGGGAAGAACGTTGTTCTCTATCGACCACCATAGGGGTTCTGAAGAGCAGCAGCCCGGGCAGCCATATTTTGATTCTGACCTTCTCGATAGCCAGACGGGTCTGATTGATAGCCTCCAATACTTTCGGGGCACAATACAAAAAGCAGGGTTGGAGGAAGTTGTAGTGCCTATGATTACCAAATCACATGTGGCATCTCGAGATTGGGCTACTCCTTTAGGACTGGTCTTCATAGATGGGGGCCATAGCTACGAAACAGTTGCGACAGATTATAAGTGCTGGCATCCGCATCTGCTTCATGGCGGGCTTCTCGTCTTCCATGATATCTTTTTGGACCCAGTTGAAGGTGGCCAAGCCCCATATGAGGTTTACAAGGTGGCGCTGGCTTCGGGGCAATTTGAGGAGTTGCCGATGACGAAGACACTGGGAGTGCTACGGCGTCGCGAGCCCATGGTGGTCAAGAAGTAGACTCGTAGCGGACATAGGCCGGAGCATATCGGCCGCCAGGACTACCGCTGCTGATGTCCATGTTGGCTTTTCTTCAGGCCAGATCTCCTTGGTTGGCAGTGCTATGCCGTAAAAGTAGGCGCCGTCATCATCCCGCAACTGGTGAATCCAATTAAAGACTGTTGCCGAGTCTTTATATTCGCCGTGTACTGCCAGGGCAATAGCCAGCTCACTTGTTTCAGCAGCTGTGACCCATCCCTGTTCCAGGCTACAGAGGCAGCCGAAGCCATCGATGACGAATTTATCCCATCCAATGGAAAAGCGACGCTTGGCATCATCGCCGTTGACTACACAGCACAGTGCCGGGTAATACCAGTCCATGGCAAATGTAAATTTGTTTTCTTGCGGCGTGCTAAGTACACAGGGTAGTTCCTGAATCGCTTTTGCCAGAGCGGCATTTACCATTTTCCAGTCAGTTCTCTCCTCCTCCAAGATTGAGGCAATAGAAAGCGCGCTCTTGATGCTTAAATATGTTGAACTGCAGCTACTTATCAATGCAGTGGGATATATAGCGCCGGCGCTATCTCTAGCCCAGTAAATTTCGCCGTTAGGGCCTCTCATGTCTAATACGAAGTCAATGGCAGCCCGTACAGACGGCCACATTTTCTGGAGAGAAGAAACGTCACCGGTGCTCAGGTAATGGTGCCATACCCCTACGGCAATATATGAAACGCTATGTGAAACCTTGTAGGTTTCAAGCGGTTTACCATCTATATACGAGGCATACCAGCTTCCGTCCTCCAATTGAATTTCGGACAGCCACTCATAGGCTCGCCATGCTTCGCCATGAAAATTGCCAACATCCAACGCCATCGCGTTTTCAACATGCGTCCACGTGTCTGTAATCCCCCCTTGGAACCAGGGGATTGAGCCATCTGCCTGTTGCACATCCACGATGGAGCCGACCGTGGGGTTCAGATATTCTTTAGACAAGTAATTATCAAGATTCAGTTTCATTTTGGATTGCTCCTTGGGTAATATATCTCATTGCGCCTCAATAATTTTTTGGTGCCCAATAGCTTCCTCGTAGACTTCAACCGTATGTTTAGCAGTATTTCTCCAATTGAACATGTTCATTACTCGGCTACGTCCCATTTCACCGAGGTGCCTGCGCCTGTCTGGATTGTCCAGCAGGCCTGCAATTGCCTCGGCAAGCGCTCTGGTATCGGCCGGAGGCACCAGTATGCCGGCATCGCCGACTATTTCCGGCAAAGCTCCGGCAGTCGTTGAAATTACAGGAGTACTACAGCACATAGCCTCAGCAGCAGGTAAGCCGAAACCCTCGTAAACAGATGGCACCACTAGCATAGTGGCCATAGAGTAGTTGCGTACGAGTTCAGTAGTGTCTACCTGACCGAGATGGGTAACGCAATCAGTAATGCCCAGGCTGTCAACTAATCCTTGCGTGTAGCCATTTTTTATCTGCTTCCCAATTATCGTGAGCTCTATTTTCCGTTCCGATCGCAAAGCAGCAACCGCCTCGAGCAGGTATTTCAATCCTTTTAGCGGAGTATCACCGCTGTTTATCACCAGCAGGCGGTTTTCCAAGCGGCTAATTCCAGGGACTTGCGTGAATGTGGAGCTATCAACACCGTCATATATAACGCGCAGGCTATCTTCTGGCAGCTTAAAGGTGTCAATAATCTCACGATAAGAATTCTGTGAGCCGGTAATAAAGTGCGAGAGCTTTTTGGCAACCTTGAGTTGCATATTTGCGAATGCATACCATCTCCTGATGCCCATTTTCTGCCACAAAGACTTGGCTGCCTTGATGGCTAAGTCACGGTCGATGGTAATAGGGTGATGAATGGTTGTTACCACCGGGGTACCGAGCTCTTTTATTTTCAGTATACTATGTGACAGGCTCTGATTGTCGTGGATAACATCATATTTTCCATTTCCATTATTGCTACGCAGGAAGCTATAGGCACGCATGCCGAAAGTCAACGGCTCGGTGAAATATCCGGTGCAAACGCCAAGCCATTCGATAAGATTAGGCGTGGAATCCAGCTTTCGAAGATTTATGAGGAAACGCTGTCTTTCTGGCAGCGCGTACAGGTCGAGGCTTGGTAGCTTGATGAGCTTTATACCATCGTCCAGTTCTGGGTAGGGTGGTCCGGAGATTACTTCAACATCGTGGCCGAGCTCATGAAGGCAACGGCTCAGGTAGCGGACATAAATGCCCTGTCCGCCGGAATAGCGATAACATCTATAACTAAGCAAGCATATACGCATTTTATAATCTGCCCAATCGCCAGATACTCAGACCGAAAAACACAAAGATCACGAACCATTTTACCTTTGTTCGCTAGATATATCAATTATCTGGCAGTAGGTAGGAGGCGGAGATAGAAGTTTAGGAATTTTAATGACTAAAACTGAGCAATTCTATTCGAGTATTTCTGGCATTCAATTGCCTCAGCGTAGACATCGGCAGTGTATTTGGCTGTATTTCGCCAGCTAAACATCTGCAAGATTCTCCTCCGTCCGATTTCGCTGAGATGTTTACGTTTGTTGGAGCTAATCACAAGTGCTGAAATCGCATCTGCGAGAGCCTTAACATCAGTGGGAGGCACCAGTATCCCCGCATCTCCTACTACCTCGGGCAAAGCACCGGCGGTGGTGGAGACTACCGGAGCACCACAGGACATGGCTTCAGCAGCAGGTAAACCGAAACCCTCATATATTGATGGAATAACTACGATACTGGCTAGTCTGTACTGATGTACAAGTTCAGCAGTGTCTATCTCGTCAATAAACTTTACATAATCTCTTATGCCCAGCGTATTGATGAGCCTCTGCGTTGCGCTGTTATCTGTGCCTTTCGCCACTACTATTAGCTCAAGAGGGTGTTGCTGGCGCAATGTTGCCAACGCCTCCAGCATATATCTCAAACCTTTAACAGGAGTGTCTCTGCTTATTACCACCAGGAGCCTGTTTTCCAGTCGGTCCAACTTTGGGGAAGGACTGAAAATATCTGTGTCAATCCCATTATATATAACGCGAAGCTTGTCTTTGGATATTTCGTAGGTATCAGCAATATGCTGGCGGGCGGTCTGTGAAACTGTAATGATGTGGGAAAGCCTGCGAGCGACTTTGATTTGCATATTGATAAAAGAGAACCATCTCCTGAGTCCCAGTCTATCTTTCAGTGAAGTTGCTGACTCAACAGCTAAATCACGGTCAATCGTTACAGGATGGTGGATAGTCTCAACGATTGGAAATCCAAGGTCCTGAATTTTAAGTACACCGTATGCCAGGGTCTGATTATCATGGACAATGTCGTATTTGTTGCTTGTCCCGTTACGTATGAGGTCATACGCCCGCATGCCGAAGGCTAGAGGTTCTGAGAAGTAACCGCTCATGGTACCGAGCCATTCTACCAGGCTGGGGAACGTATTTAATTTTAGTGGGTTTATGAATAGCCGTCTGACTGATGACATTGAATACAGGTCGAGGCTGGGCAATTTAATCAACTTTATCCCGTTATCCAGTTCCGGGTACGGTGGCCCCGATATTACATCGACTCGATGACCAAGGTCGCGAAGGGAACGGCTCAGGTATCGAAGGTAGATACCCTGGCCGCCGGAATAGCGATAACTTCGGTAGCTAAGTAAGCAGATACGCATTTGATTGTCTGTTTCTATGCCAAATCGAGCAGAATCGAATACGAAAAACCAAACAACATTGTACCTTACGTGAAATAGCTATTACAATGATATGTCAGGCTTGTCCTTGGGGATATGTCCAGGGTGTCTTATTCGCCTAAGAGTTGCAGGATGACTTCCCTGGCTCTGGGGCGATTATCGAAGTCTACCACTATAATCTGCTGCCAGGTTCCAAGCGTCATTCTCTTATTGGCAAAGGGTACGACTAATGATGGTCCCTGGAGTGAAGCCCTCACGTGAGAGTGTCCGTTCCCGTCTCCCCATCTCAGGTCATGCTGGTAAGGTATGTTAAAAGGTGCATTCCTGTCCCACATATCCTTGAAATCGCTGATCAATCCGTCCTCGTATTCAATAGTTGTTATGCCTGCGGTTGACCCGGAGATAAAAATGGTGGCTATGCCATTATTAATATTAGAGTTCTTAATTTCATCCGCAACTTCTGCGGTTATATCTATCATATCGCAATCACCTCTGGTGCTGAGGCGGATGGTTTTGTTTATTACCGTCATATTTTTACCTCCTCCAATATAACTTCATCCAGATTGAAAACAGGCCCATCACGGCATACCCGTTTCATGCCATCTTTTGTTTTTATGCTGCAGCTAAAACAAGCCCCAATACCACAGCCCATCCGTACTTCAAGTGATACCTGTACCGGTTTCTTATTTTGCCATTGTTGTCTTTGGTCGGCTATTGTTTTGTACATGGCTAGTGGCCCGCAGGCGTAGATTTGGTCAGCCCAATCGGCATATCCGGGCAATATGTCAGTCACCTTGCCTTTCTCGCCATCACTACCATCTTCGGTAGTAATGATTGTCTCGATTCCATTTGGCAGAAGTTTTTTGGGATAAAGGGCATCTTTTTTGCGTGCGCCTGAGAGCAGCTTTACAGACCTTCCTTCACCCAGTGCTTTTTGGGCAAGGAAGACCAAAGGAGCAATACCTATTCCGCCAGCTGCGAGTAGTAATTTCTTTGATGCTGGCTCGATAGAGAAGCCATTACCCAGGGGGCCAATCAAATCTAATTTTTCGCCCTTCTGTCTTTCAGATAACCATATAGTGCCTTTGCCTACTGTCTTGAAAAGGAGATAAAGGTATTTGGAGTCAGCTAACTTGTGGATACTGAGAGGTCGGCGCAATATAAGTGCCTCTCCACATCTAATGGTTAAGAATTGGCCTGCCTTTGCTGTAGCGACGATGTCGGGAGCTTCGACGCAGATGAGATGATGTCCAGGCATTAGCTCGACGTTGGAGATAACAGTGGATGTGACTTGCTTCAATTGATTAACTGCTTCAACCTCCATATCTATTTAATGTCGGCATGGTAGCTTTGTAGAGACTTGACCTCTAGCTTGCCGTTGCGATATGCAGCAATGCCCTTGGCAGCGGCGGCAGCGGCGGCAAGCGTTGTTATGTATGTCACCTTGTACTTGATTGCTTCCTTGCGGATATATGAATCGTCGTATTTGCTCAGCTTGCCGCTGGGAGTGTTGATTACTAATTGGATTTCCCTATTCTTAATCCCATCTGCGATGTTGGGTCGCCCTTCGTGCATCTTGAGTATTAATTCGGATTTAATGCCATGTCTGGCTAGAAATCTGTGGGTGCCGCGTGTTGTCTTGATCCTAAAACCGAGCTCGGCGAACCGTGTTGCTACTTCCAGTGCAGCAGGCAGGTCTTTGCTAAACAAGCTTATCAAAGCCGCCCCATCTATGGGTAGAGATTGTTGAGCAGCTACTTGCGCCTTGAAAAAAGCAAGGCCAAAGGAATTGGCGATTCCCAGCACCTCTCCGGTTGACCGCATCTCCGGTCCCAGGATTGGGTCCACCTCAGGAAACATTGGAAATGGGAACACCGCTTCTTTGACACCGAAATGAGGAATACGATGGTGTTTGAGGTCCAGCTCTGAGAGCTTCTTGCCCATCATGATTTGAGTCGCAAGTCTTGCCATTGATACATTACAGACTTTCGAGACCAGCGGTACGGTTCGTGATGCTCGTGGATTGGCTTCCAGTACATAAACAACATCCTTAGCTATAGCATACTGGATGTTCATAAGTCCCATCACGTTAAGTTCCGTAGCTATTTTCCTGGTGTACTCGTTGATAGTAGCAATGTGTTGCTCAGGTATACTTACAGGTGGTATTACACAGGCTGAATCACCTGAATGGACACCGGCTAATTCTATGTGCTCCATGACTGCCGGCACAAAGGCGTCGGTTCCATCGGCTATAGCATCTGCTTCGGTCTCGATTGCATTTTCAAGGAACTTGTCAATCAGGATTGGGCGATCAGGAGTTACGTCTACTGCCGCAGCGACGTACTCTTTGAGCATCTCCTCATCATGTACCACCTCCATGCCGCGTCCGCCTAATACGTATGACGGCCGTACCATCAACGGATACCCTATTCGCTTAGCTACACTGAGAGCCTCCTCTAAATTGCTTGCCATTCCAGACTCCGGCATAGGGATATTAAGTTTTTGCATCATCTGGCGGAAACGGTCTCGGTCCTCGGCAAGGTCTATGGTCTCAGGTGTAGTGCCCAGGATTTTGACACCGGCCTCTGACAATTCATTAGCAATATTGAGCGGTGTTTGACCACCGAACTGGACGATCACGCCCTCAGGCCTTTCCTTTTCATAGATGCTTAAGACGTCTTCAACCGTAAGCGGTTCGAAGTAAAGCTTATCCGAGGTGTCGTAATCTGTCGACACTGTTTCCGGATTACAATTGACCATTATAGTCTCGTATCCTTCATCGCGCAGGGCAAAAGCTGCGTGGACACAACAGTAATCGAATTCTATGCCCTGGCCGATGCGGTTAGGTCCGCCCCCCAGGACCATTACTTTGCGATTATTGCTGCTTGTGGTCTTATCAGGCGAGTTATATGTTGAGAAATAGTATGCTGCGTTTTCTACGCCGCTGACAGGTACAGGTTCCCAGCCCTCGACTATTCCGAGTGAGATACGCCTCTGCCGGATCTTTTTCTCCGGCAGTCCTAGAATCTGTGACAGATAGCGGTCTGAGAACCCGTCTTTCTTGGCTTGAGTAAACAGCTCATCTGGCAGTGTTTTGCCTCTGTACTTGAGGATTTTCTCCTCCAGTTCTACCAGTTCTTTCATTTGGTTGATAAACCAGGGCTTGATGTAAGTCTTCTCGTAGAGTTTTTGTACATCGGCACCTTTGCGAAGAGCCTCATACATTATGAACTGTCGCTCGCTCGTTGCTTCGTTTAACATGCTCATTAGTTCATCCAGCGATTTCTTGTGAAAGTCTCTGGCAAATCCTAATCCATAGCGACCGTTCTCTAGAGAACGAATTGACTTCTGAAGCGCTTCCTTATAATTTTTACCGATGCTCATGACCTCGCCGACGGCGCGCATTTGAGTGCCGAGCTTATCCTCAGCATCTTTGAATTTTTCGAAAGCCCACCGGGCAAACTTCACTACCACGTAGTCGCCTGATGGCGTATATTTCTCCAGGGTACCATCGCGCCAGTAAGGGATTTCGTCAAGTGTAAGGCCAGCGGCTAATTTGGCGGACACAAAGGCAATCGGGAAACCGGTCGCCTTGGAGGCGAGCGCTGACGAGCGTGAAGTTCTGGGATTTATCTCGATTACGACGACATGGCCTGTCTTGGGGTCATGCGCGAACTGAATGTTAGTGCCTCCTATTACACGTATTGCTTCTACGATTCTATAGGAATACTCCTGGAGGCGTTTCTGCAATTCGGTGTCGATTGTAAGCATAGGAGCCGTACAAAATGAGTCGCCGGTATGAACACCCATGGCGTCTACATTCTCGATAAAGCATACGGTAATCATCTGGTTCTTGGAATCACGAACAACCTCCAGTTCCAGCTCTTCCCAACCCAAAACTGACTCCTCTACCAAAATCTGCCCGATAAGACTTACCGAAATGCCGCGACTGGCAACAGTGCGTAATTCTTCTACATTATAGACAAGGCCACCGCCGGTTCCTCCCATGGTATAAGCGGGGCGGATAACCACTGGATACCCGAGCTCAGCCGCGACCTTTTCTGCGTCCTCAACGCTGTAGACCGATTGACTTCGAGGCATCTCTATTCCCAGGCGGTTCATAGTCTCTTTGAATGTGGTACGGTCCTCACCGCTTTTAATGGCGTCGATGTCAACCCCGATGACCTGGACGCCGTATTTTGCAAGGACGCCTGAACGTGACAGTTCAGAGCTTAGATTGAGACCTGTTTGACCACCAAGGTTTGGCAGTAGAGCGTCAGGTCGTTCTTTTTCAATGATCTGGGTCATCATTTCCAGATTTAGCGGTTCGATATAAGTGACGTCCGCCATTCCAGGGTCGGTCATGATAGTCGCCGGATTTGAATTTACCAGTACGATTTCATAGCCTAGACTTCGAAGTGCCTTGCAAGCCTGCGTTCCGGAGTAGTCGAATTCGCAGGCTTGTCCTAT
>Ga0214473_10007838_pt1 | contig 12637 bp, 11 predicted proteins | sample RVTome_7_FD_203509 | JGI IMG/M metagenome (GOLD analysis project Ga0214473, IMG submission 203509) | Soil microbial communities from uranium-contaminated site in the Upper Colorado River Basin, Wyoming, United States - RVT98D197 | ecosystem: Environmental > Terrestrial > Soil > Contaminated >... | reverse complement strand
TCTTGCTTTGAACCGAACGTTTCAACTTATCCCCGTGGGGGATGGGCGCTTTGCGCTTCCTTGCAGTACTCATACTGCCGGTATCGGCAATTGAAAGACTAAAACGTTACTTATTTACAAGTCCTTACTAGCGTAGGAATCGCGATTGGTCATGCAAATATCAAGCGGTTGGTCGGCGAGTTCGCGAATTTATCGATCTGGATAAACTGATGCATGGCAATCAACCTCCTGACGTTCACATCTCTTCCCTGCGTTTGACACCTGTGTAGAAATTCTTCACGAACTAGCAGGTAGCGCGGCGGGATAGCCTGACGAGACACGAGGGACGAGTTAGGTTTTTTTCATTCCGTTGGGCAGCTTGATACCGCTGCGGCCGGGGCCTTCTTTGAAATCGACGATGATCTTTACGGCCGTCTGGGCGTCGTCGGCCATCGTAAAGACGTTCAAGTCTTCCGGGTCGATGTATCCGTGTTCGCCTAACATCTTGGTTTTGATCCACTCGATCAGGCCCTGCCAATACTCGCGGCACATCAGAACCACGGGGAACATGGCCTGCCTGAGCGTCTGGATCAGCACGAGCGACTCGAAGAATTCGTCCAGTGTGCCGTAGCCGCCGGGAAAGACGATGAAGCCGTGCGCGTACTTGAGGAACATCACCTTGCGCACGAAGAAATATCGAAAATGCAGTGAGAGATTCTGGTAGTCGTTCGGGACCTGCTCCACCGGCAGCTCGATGTTCAGGCCGATGCTCCGGCCACCCGCCTCGGCGGCGCCCTTGTTGGCCGCTTCCATGATCCCGCCCCCGCCGCCGGTGATGACCGCAAAGCCGGCCTTTGCCAGCTCAGCAGCGGTCTGCTCGGCGAGCTTGTAATACTTGCCGCCCGGCTGGGTTCGGGCCGAGCCGAAAATAGACACGGCCGGACCGACCGAGGCCAGCTCCTCGAAGCCTTCGGTGAACTCCGCCATCACTCTGAATATACGCCAGAGGTCTCGTACGGGACTTTCAGCCATCTCCATCATTCGGAACGTTCTCCTTGTGATTTACCACAGAGCCGGGTTGTTCGCTGAGGGGCAATGCTGCGCAATCGGACAGTTCGGGCAATCCGGCTTTCGAGCTGTACAGACGGTTCGGCCATGGGTAATCAACAAATGACTGAAGGCAGTCCAATCCTTTCTCGGTACTATTTCGGCCAGATCGAACTCCAACTTAACCGGGTCGCTGTTCTGCGATAGCCCCAGCCGCCGCGACAGGCGAATCACGTGCGTGTCACAGGTGATTCCGGGGACGCCGAACGCGTCGCCTAAGACGCAGTTGGCGGTCTTACGCCCCACGCCCGGAAGGGTCAGAAGCTCTTCCATCGTGCCGGGGACCTTGCCGCCGTAGTGCTCGATAATCCGGGTGCAGGCCCCTTTGATATTGAGGGCCTTGTTGCGGAAGAACCCGGTACTGCGGATGTCCGCCTCGATGTCTTTCACATCCGCCCCGGCCCAGTCGGTCGCCGATTTGTACTTTTTGAACACGTCTTTGGTCACCATGTTGACCCGCGCATCGGTGCATTGCGCCGAGAGAATCGTGGCAATCAGCAGCTCCAGCGGATTGACAAATTCCAGCGCGATTTTCGCACGCGGGTACGTCTTCTTCAATATGGGCCAAATTTTCCTGACCCGTTCGCGCGCCTGTTCCTTATCGACTTTTATCTTTTTCGTTTGCTTTGCCAATCTTGCAGGTCTCCTTCCACGTCAGGTTGCTCACTTCTTGTCAGGGAGCTTCTCCAGCAACTCTCTGAGCTCATCGCCGAAAAAGAGGTTGTGCAGGCGCACCGGCTCGGCCCGGCCGGGCAGGAACAAAATCGTCACCGGCACACCCGGCTCATTGTAAACGTTCTTCAAATCCAGCGTTGCGGGCTGATTCGCTTCGGTCGTGTCACCCTTGACGGCTACGACGCCCTTGCGGTCGATGAGCCTGGCCACGTCCTTACGTTGATAGACAAACTTGTCCACGACTTCGCAGTTAGTGCACCAGCCGGCGGTGAATTTGATCAGGACCGGCATGCCCTCGGCCCTGGCCGATTCGATCAGGGCGCGGTCATAGGCTTTCCAGCCCACCAGCTCGGGCCGGAAGAAAAACCAGAGCGCCGAAACAGCCAGCACGACTGCGAGGCCCCGAACCAGAATCTTTCGAGAAAGCTTCGTGCCGAACGTCACCCACGCGCCCCACATCCACACGCAGAAACTGAGCACAACCGCAAAGTACAGCAAATTGATCTTGTTTGCTTCGGGGACCGCTTTGACGAGCTTGACGGCGATGACCAGCAGCACAAAGCCAAGCGCCTGCTTGAACAGATCGGTCCAGCGTCCGCCCCGGGGCAGGCGCTTGAGCCAGCCCGGCATGGAAGTGAGAATCGCGTATGGCACCGCCATGCCCAGCCCGATGACCATAATGGCCAGCGTCCCCAGGGGCAGGGATTGGCCCTGCGCCCAGACGAAGGCAACCGTCAGGATGCCGAAGCTGCACGGCGTGCTCAGTATGGCCGCCAGAAAGCCCATCCCAACCGAACCGGCGTAACCTTTGCCTGAGCCCGATCTGCCAGCGACTGAGGACGGGATCGCGACTGTAAAGACGCCGAACATGAAAAGGGCCATGACGACCATCAAAAGGGCCAGGGCCGTGACAATGACGGGATTACGCAAGTGGTCGCCCCAGCTCAAGCTCTTATCGTAGAAGCTCTGCAAAACAATATTCGCCCCGGCCAAACAGGCGAAGAACAGCAGTATCCCGGCGCAGAAGGCCAAGCCCATCACTATCGATTGCCTTCTGCCCGCTCGGGCCTGGTCAACAATTCGCATGATGACGATGGGCAGGATGGGCCAGACGCACGGCATGACGTTCAGAGCCAGACCAGCGACGAACGCCAGAGCGAGGGCAAACCAAGCCGAATAGCTCGGCCCCGTGGCTGTCCGGGTCACGGTTCCACTGTCGCCCGGAGCTTCGAGACTGATCTCTCGCCACGAATCGCGCCGGCTCCAGTCGATGGTTGCTTGCAGCGTTTTTTCAAAGGGTGGCAGGCAAAGCATGCTCGTGCAGGTGATGCCGGCAATCCTGACTTGGGCGCCGACGGCGCCGGCTTGCGCCGGCGATTTGGCCACCGTGATGGGGACAAAAACCGTAAAATCGCCCGCATACACTTCGACCTTGGCGCCGGTCGGGTCGGTGATGACCTGCCATTGGGGGAAGATCGCCTTGCCGAAATCGAAGGCGTCGGATTCGGCTTCGACCTTCAATTCCAGTCCGGGGGCCGGGGCGGTTTTGGGGCTGGCGTAGTAGTGAAGGTCGCGCGTCCCCGTGAACACAACCGAGATGCCCGTCTGCCTTCCCATGCGGGCAGGTTCGATGCGGGCGGCGGAGAATTCATTCTCGTGCCTTGCCAGCTCCACGCCGGAAGTGACATCACCGCCGCGTGCTGCATCCGGCGCAGCATGGCTTTGGCCCATGGCGCCACAGGCGAATACGCAAATGCAGACAAACACCACCACACGTGTCAAAGTATCGTTGGACATCGCAGCAGCTCTTATCCGCATAGAAGCTCGGAGATTACTGAGCAAACACACTATTAGTCAAGCGGCTTGTCTTGTGGACTCTTGGACTCGGCGCCTGATGGAGCGCTCTTGGCCTGCTCGGCGGCCAGCAGGTCGGCGACGGTGGGTTTGTCCAGGAAGCCGCCATCCAGAATCAATTTCACCTCGTCGGCGTCGAGTGTTTCGTATTTCAGAAGCGCCTTGGCTATGTTTTGGAGCCTCTCTCTGTTTGCTTCTATCAATTCTTTGGCTTTTGCGTGGGCCTCATCGGTAAGTCTCTTTACCTCGGCGTCGATGGCCTCGGCGGTCTTTTCCGAGTATTCTCTCTCGGCCGGCAGTGCGTACACGATCTCTTTGACGCCGAGGTCCGGCCCATAGCTGATCGGGCCGAGCAATTCGCTCATCCCCCAGGTCAGGATCATCTGTTTTGCGATATTGGTCGCCTGCATGATATCCGACTGGGCGCCGCTGGAGATGTCGTCGCAGAACATCTCTTCCGCGACTCGACCGCCGTAACAAACCTGCAGGAGCGCCATGCAGTATCTCTTGGTGAATATCGTCCTGTCCTTTTCGGGCAGCGCAAACGTCGCCCCGCCCATCGGCCCACGAGGAATGATGCTGACCTTGTGCAGCGGGTCTGCATCCTTGAGCAACGACTGCACGAGCGTGTGGCCGGCCTCGTGATAGGCGGTGATCTCCTTTTCCTTCTGGTCGATGACCCGGCTCTTCTTGGCTCTGCCCCACCGCACCTTGTCCCTGGCCTCTTCGAGGTCGGCCGTTTCGATACTGTCCTTGTTGGCCATCGTGGCGGCCAGGGCGGCTTCGTTGATAATGGCGGCCAAGTCGGCGCCGCTGAACATCGGCGTCCCGCGCGCCAGCCTTTCGAGATTGGCGTTGGGTCCCAGCTTGACTTTCTTGGCATGCACGCGCAGTATTTCAACGCGACCTTTCAAGTCGGGCAGCGGTATGAAGATTTGCCTGTCGAATCGTCCGGGCCGGGTCAGGGCGTGGTCCAGGATGTCGGCGCGGTTCGTCGCCGCGATCACGATCACCTGGTCGTTCGTGTCGAAGCCGTCCATCTCGACCAGGATGGCATTGAGCGTTTGCTCGCGCTCGTCGTGACCGCCGCCGACGAAGCCGGGACCGCGTTTTCGCCCGATGGCATCGACCTCGTCGAGGAAAATAATGCAGGGCGAATTGTCCTTGGCCTGCTTAAAGAGATCCCGCACGCGCGAGGCCCCCACGCCGACGAACATCTCCACGAAGTCGCTTCCGGAGATACTGAAGAAAGGCACGTCCGCCTGGCCTGCGATGGCTTTAGCCAGCAGGGTCTTTCCACAGCCGGGCGGACCCATAAGAAGCACGCCGCGGGGAATCCGGCCTCCCAGACGCTGGAATCTTCTCGGGTTCTTCAAAAACTCGATGATCTCGGCAACCTCTTCCTTTGCTTCGTCCACGCCGGCGACGTCTGCAAAGGTGACATTGGCCTTGTCTTTTCCGTGCAGCCGATGCCTGCTGCGGCCGAAGGACATCAACATTCCGCCGGCCCCGCTGCGAAGGTTCCGCGCGAAGAAAAAGTAGAAGAATCCGATCAGCAACACAAGAGGAAGAACCCACTGGATCAGCAGATAGACCCATATCCGCTGCTTGGCAAAATTCACTTCTATGCCCTTGTTCTCCAATTCCTTGAGATATTGCTCACCGATCCAGGCGGGGTTGTAATCGACCGAAAAAGAGCCGGACGCGCTCTCGCCGTTTTGTTTGCGCCGCGCGGCAAGGCCCTGCTCGTTGAATTCGCCGTCTATTGCCATGTCTTTAACGTCAATAGACTTGATCTGGTCCTTGCTGATGCAGTCTGTGAATTCCGACCAACTGATCGTATCGACTTTTTTCCACTGCTGCAGCATCATCATCAAGGTGACTATCGCGACGGCAACGATGAGGTAACTCAGCGGGCCCCGTCGATAGCGGGGTAGAGGAGTCTTGCCCAGCTTGTTTTGCGGGCCGCGACGTTGCGAGCTCGGCTTCTCGTCTTGATTATCCATCATGTTCACTATGGGGCGTTTCGTGGTTCGGTGCACGATTCTACCAGTTCCTTTCCATCAGTTCTACGATCTTTCGTGCCAGATTGTTTGCCGCAACGGAGGAAGCATACTTAAAGTCCTGCATCTGGAACTCGGAATAGCTTGCCGAGCCGACCACCGGCAGGTGATCGATCAGCAATTCTCCAGTCTTCAGGTTCTTCCAAGTAACCACGGCCTGCACCTCGACTTCTTTTTCGAGGACGCTGCCGATATCCCGGTCCGTGCTGAGTGCCAATTCATCTATCGATGTGATTTGGCCGCTGATGACCGTATCGGCCAGATCCGGATTGGAAACGATTTTGTAGGGTGTCTCAGCTTCGATGCGCTTGGCCAGCGCATCGGATAGATCATATTCGACGCCCCGCCGGAAACTCTGGTTGTCGAACATTTTCAGGCACACGGTGCTCACGTCCCGCGGGAACAGCGATTCATTCGAATAGCCACCCATCCCGGCACATCCGCACAGGCTCGCACCGAGCGCAAGCAGACACAAGAGCACACACGTGGAAGAGGCTCTGCAGCGAGCGCACTGTTGTTTGAGGATTCCTTTCTTCATTTCTCCCCGGATGCCTGATTGTCATTTGCCGTGTCTCGAGCGGCGGCAAGCAACTCCCTGGCGGTTTGCGCTGCCTCGGTGCCGGGCCAATCGGTCACGACCATATCATAATAAAGAATGGCCGCTTGTCTATTTCCAACCGCCTGATAGTATTGGCCGATGCTGAGCTGTTTGCGGGCCAATTGCTCGTTGATCTGCCGGAGTATTTCATCGACGCCAACCTCTTTGGCGTCTTCAGGAAAGAGCAGGCGCAATCGCTCGTAACAACTTTTTGCCGTGCTCAAACGCGAGGCATCATAGAAATGCCTCTTATGCTCGGGCTCTTTGTTGTACGCCGCGTGCTTGCAACGGGCCATGCCGTGAAGTGCGTCCCTGCCGACCTGTCCCGTTTGGTATTCCAGCGAGACCTCCCACCACTTGAGGTAGGCTTCCTCGTGTTTCTGCCGTTCTTCGTAGCTGTTGGCCACAGCCAACGCCGCTTCCAGCCCCAAGGGCGAATCGATCCCAGCCCGGTCGGTGACCTTCTCCATGATTGAGACGCCCTCGGCATAGCCGCTGAGCTTGATGAACCCGAGCACGACTTTCTTTCTGCCCGCCAGGTACGCCGAGCCGATGGCAAATTGCCGCTCCAACGCCGCTTGACGAAGTGAACTCTTGGAATACTCGGTCAGCAGCTTGTCATAACTGCGCGCCGCCTTGACGAACCGTCCTTCACAATAGAACAGCTCAGCCTTGACAAACATTCCGAAATCAGGTCCGGCGATTTCCGGGAAGTCCTGCTTGAGGGCGTCAAAAGCGTCTCGTGCGGCCTCGACCTCGCCGGCGTTGACCAGCTCCTTCGCTTCGGCCACAGCCAGCAGGAACCTGTCGGGGCCTTCCGCTGAGACGGGCTTCCACTGCTGGTCTTTGTCCAGACGGAGCGTACCGGCCGGACTCGCGCAACAAACCCACAACACCATCCAGACAGCCAAGACTGCGAATTGCATCCGGTCTCTTAACATCCCTGAACCAACCAAAGGTTCTCCATTTTCAATAATACCCCAATCGCCGCCGGACATTATAGCCGCTTGCCGTAGTCTTTGCAAATCTACAGTCCAAAATATAATGGCACGCCTGATTTTACATGATGTGTGCCGAAAACGCTTGTTTTCTTCGCATGAGCTAATTATAAGAGTGGGGTTCGATCAACCTTATTGTTTTGCAGGACCCTTTTGCGGCAGAGTTTGTGGAGGTGCAATAAATGCGTAAGGACGTGCTTTCAAAACCGGTCATAGCCACCATCGCTTTAGGCTTTATCGTTGGTGCTGGCTGCCGGATGGCTGGGCCTGGCGCAGCGCCCGTTCGCCGGATCACGGCCGACGACTACATGGACAAAATGAAGGGCGGCTGGATTGGCCAAATGGCCGGTGTAGGCTGGGGCGGACCCACCGAATTTCGCTACAAAGGCCAAATCATCCCCGAAGACAAAATGCCGGCATGGAAACCCGAGCTGATAAACCAGTTCAACCAGGATGACATCTACGTCGAGATGACGTTTCTGCGAACGTTGGAGCTCTACGGCATGAATGTTCCCATTCGCCAGGCGGGGATCGACTTTGCCAACAGCGGCTACCCGCTTTGGCACGCCAACAGGAACGGCCGGGACAATCTGCGCCAGGGGATTGCGCCTCCCGATTCCGGGCATCCGAAGTTCAACAAGCACGCCGACGACATCGACTATCAAATCGAAGCCGATTATTCCGGCCTGATCGCCCCGGGCCTGCCGAACGTGGTCATCGAGCTGGGAGAGAAGTTCGGCCGGCTGATGAATTACGGCGACGGGCTCTACGGCGGCCAATTCGTCGGCGGGATGTACGCCGAGGCATTCTTCGAGGAAGACATGGCAAAAATCGTTCGTGCGGGCCTGACGTGTATTCCCGAAGACTGCCAGTATGCCGAGTGCATCCGCGACGTGCTGACCTGGCACAAGCAGAACCCCGACGACTGGCAAAAGACGTGGCAGCTCATCAAAGAAAAATACCAGGACAATCCCGATTACCGCCGGTTTTCCTGCGACAAGGGTGAGTTCAATATCGACGCCAAGATCAACGGGGCCTACATCGTGATGGGCCTGCTCTACGGCCAGCGCGATCCCGACAAGACGATTGTCATCTCGACGCGGTGCGGCCTGGACTCCGACTGCAACCCATCGAGTTCGGGGGGCATTCTGTTCACCACCATCGGCTTCAGGAACCTGCCCGACGAATTCAAGTCGGCCCTGAATCCCGACGGCAAATTCAGCCATACACCCTACAATTTCCCGACGCTCGTGGAGGTCTGCCAGAAGCTCGTCAGACAGGCCGTCACGCGCGCGGGCGGCCGTGTGGAAAGGAATGCCAAAGGGCAGGAAGTTTTCGTCATTCCCGGCGGAAAGCCCCAGCCCACCAAGCTCGAACAATGTTGGGAACCCGGCCCCGCCGCTGACAGCAAGTTCACAGATGCTGAAATGGCACAGATCAAAATCCCAGAGAATCCTAAGAAATAGAACCAGCCAAAAACCAAGAATCCTTAAAGGCAGCGGCGAGCACAAAATTACCGCCGCCTTTCTTTTCTGGCTTTTGACACCTGATTTCGAGCGTCTTCGGACATTGCATTTCAGCCGGGGGTGTGGTACAGTATTGTATTAAGCTGGTGTCGATAAGCTGCTGAATCTCAAACTTGTCCGACGAGTCAGAAAGAGACACTGAAAATGCGACATATCAGACTGCTGTGCCTGGTTTTGGTCAGCCTTTTTGCCCTTTCGGGGTGTAAGAAGGAGCAGCCCGAGCAGGTTCAACAACTGACAACCGAGGCGAGAGAAGAGGAGACCCAGTCTGTGCAGCCGACGGAACCGGCCGAACCGAAGGAGCAGTTACCGGTCGAGACCGTAGCGGCTCCTGAGCCAGCGCAATCTATCGATCCGGCCGTTCGAACTGAAGCGGCCGACTCGCTTGAGCGGGCCGTGGCAAAGGGTGATTTCGAGCAGGTCCAGTTATGCATTGAGGCCGGCGCCGACGTTACCAGAAGAGCCGCCAACGGCGCAACCCCCCTGCACATAGCGCTCATACAAGGGCACGAGGACATCGCCGTGCTGCTTATCACCAAGGGCGCCGATATGAACGCTCGAATGGATGACGGCACGACGCCGCTGCATTTTGCCGCCATGAGGGGCTGCATGATCGTCACCGAGTTTCTTGCCGATGAGGGGGCCGACGTCAACGCGATGAGCGAATCACAGGGAGCGCCTCTGCATGCGGCAGCCGCTTATGGCCATCGGGACACCGTCGAGCTGCTACTGGCTAAGGGCGCCGACATCAACATCAAGAACCCGGCCGGCCAGACACCGCTGGCCGTAGCAAAGCAGAGAGGACGCAAAGACATTGTGGATCTGCTGAGCGCAAAGGGAGCCCAGGAGTAACAGGGGTCGTTCGAGTTGTATTAGGCAGGATACGGGAAAATGAAGAAGTACGTGAATCGGCGGCAATTTCTGAAACAATCCGTCATCGGCTCGGCCGTGGTGACCTCGGTTCTGAGCCTCGAAGAGAAGGCACTGCTCGCCACCGCGAACAAACCGGTACAAGTGCCCGCTGACTCGGTCAAGGGTCTGCCCGCAGGCACCATCGGAAAGGTGAAAATCAGCAGGATCATCTGCGGCGGCAATCTCATCGGAGGATTTGCCCACAGCAGAGACATGGTCTATGTCTCTTCGTTGCTCAAGCACTACTTCACAGACGAGAAGATCATTGAGACTCTCCAGATATCCGAGGAAAATGGAATCAACACGATCATCACCGGATCGGGCTCAGCACCGCTTCTGAAGAAGTATTGGGACGAGCGAGGCGGCAAGATTCAATGGATTGCCCAATGCACGGCGCAAACCGAGGACCTCACAGGGGATGTCAAGAAGGCCATCGACGGCGGCGCCGTCGGGGCCTTTCTCATCGGCAATATCGGGGACCTCTGGGCCAGGAGCGGCAGGACCGACCTGATCGGAAAGGTCGTCGATTTCATCAAGGGCAATGGAATCATCGGCGGCGTCGGCGGGCACAACCTGGGCACACCTATGGCTTGCGAGAAAGACAGCGTGAGCGCCGATTTCTATATGAAAACGCACCACAGCACGAAGTATTGGTCCTCGCGAACGCCCGACCAGCAAAAAGACGTGATCGACAACTACAGCCTGGACAACTACTGGGACAAGGAACCCGACAAGACCGTCGAGTTCATGCGGACGATGGACAAGCCCTGGATCGCCTACAAGGTGCTGGCCGCCGGGGCGATTCATCCGCGAGACGGTTTCAAGCATGCTTTTGCCAACGGAGCGGATTTTCTGTGCGTGGGGATGTTCGATTTCCAGATCATCGAGGACACCCTGATTGCCAAAGATATTCTCTCGGGCCCGCTGAACCGTGAACGGCCCTGGAGGGCGTAGAGACAGCAACGAAGAACCTTCACAATTTTCCGTGTCGAATTGAAGGAGTAGAAGTCATGTCAGAGAAAGAAAATGTAAATCGTCGCAGTTTCCTGAAGAAATCCATCGCCGCGTCGGCAGGTGTGACGTTGGGGCTTCACAGCTTTGAGGAACAGAACCTGCTGGCGAAGATGTCGCAAGGCTCAAACCGCCAGCCGACCGACGCGGGTAAGAATGCGGCAAGCCCCGCCGGAACTAAACTGCCATTTGGCAAGATCAAGAATCTTAACATCAGCAGGGTATTCTGCGGCGGCAACCTGATCGGCGGCTGGGCCCACAGCAGGGATTTGATGTACGTTTCCTCGCTGGTCAAGGCCTATCACACGGACCAGAAGGTCTTCGAGACGCTGGAGTTGGCCGAAGAGAACGGCATCAATACGATTCTGACCAATCCGGTCTCCGACCGGGTCATCAACCGCTACTGGAACGAGCGCGGCGGCAAAATTCAGTGGATATCCGATTGCGCCTCCGGCCCCGACATCAAGACCGGAATCAAACGCTCCGTCGATAGCGGCGCTCACGCCGTGTATATCCAGGGCGGCCTGTGTGACAACGCCGTCAAGAAGAACCAGGTGCAATTGCTGGGCGAAGCCCTCGAATACATTAAGGAGCAGGGTATCCCAGGCGGACTCGGGGCGCACCTGCTCGATACCGTCAAAGCCTGCGTCAACGGCGGCCTGAAGCCCGATTTCTGGGTCAAGACGCTGCACCGCACAAGTTACTGGTCCGCAAATATCCAGCCGGAGAACGATAATATTTGGTGCCGGAACCCGGAAGAAACGATTGAATACATGAGAACGCTCGAGACGCCCTGGGTCGCCTTCAAGGTCCTGGCCGCCGGCGCGTACCATCCGAGGGATAGCTTCAAATATGTCTTCGAGAGCGGCGCGGATTTCGCCTGCGTCGGGATGTTCGATTTCCAGATCATTGAGAACGCTCTCATCGCCCAGGACGTATTCGCAAAAACAACAGACCGCCAGCGCCCCTGGATGGCGTGAAGAAGAACCCGGGCAACTGAAGTTGGCGACGTAGAAGCCTCCCAAGTTATCCAGCTTACCTCGAAGAGACCCAATAGCCTCCGGCGTCCCGCAAACCCGGTGAGCGTCAAACACATCGGCTCGCCGGCAGACACCTCTCCTCGTACTCCCGTTCTGGCTGTTTCCTTGAGAACTGCCGCTCTGTTCTATCACTTTGATGTACCCCGCCACCCTTCTGCCTTATTCTTGGCGACACATGGACGGCAGTTGGGGTACCCTCGGAGCTACCAGAACCTGTTGGAAAGCTATATTTTGTGGGTTTTTCCCGGACGTAGCAGGCAAAATGAAAAAAAATTGCAATTTTTGCGAATTCTTGGAAAAAAACTATCAACATTTTGCGGTCCTCAAACGCTTCCCCTATAGAGACGCGAAGTAGGCATGAGGACCGTCTGGCATCTCGGAAATCTCAGGCAGTCCCGCCGTTTAGCTGTTGAAAGGGCGCTCCCATGCACAACGACCACAACGTATTCGTCCAGGCAATCAAGGAGAAAAGAAAGCTTTTGCTGACCTGCTCGCGCGGGGAGCAGACGCAGACCAAGCTGCTCGTTCCGATTTACTATGGTCCGGAAACATTGGAGAGTATTTCCGACAGCTATCATTTCTGGGACGCCTCGGCCGATACGGGGGAGTGCATAGCAAGTTTGCCGCAGTCTCAAATTGCCCGTATGGAGATCAGCGACGAAAGCTTCGACCCTGCCAATTTATAGAACCGGCTATAAATGGTACTGGTACGGTGGTGGGCCGAAGCAGCGCAAGGTCCAGAAGTCCTTCAAAGGTTTTCGTCTGCATATCGGACCACAGGAGGAAAGCCCCGAGCCAATCTCTGCGCACAACGGCCGTGTCCGATATCCACCGGCCTCTGTGCACCGAATGGACATTTGCCACGCCGCTATGA
>Ga0214473_10007836_pt1 | contig 12639 bp, 11 predicted proteins | sample RVTome_7_FD_203509 | JGI IMG/M metagenome (GOLD analysis project Ga0214473, IMG submission 203509) | Soil microbial communities from uranium-contaminated site in the Upper Colorado River Basin, Wyoming, United States - RVT98D197 | ecosystem: Environmental > Terrestrial > Soil > Contaminated >... | reverse complement strand
ACGGAACAAAAGGAACTATTTACCTTGGTGAGCTTCCAATGATAAAAGCTGCTGAAGAGAATATGGATTTTGTTGCGTTTATGAAATTATGCGATCAAGTAAGAAAATTAAAAGTAAGAACAAATGCTGATACTCCTGAAGATGCTGCAAGAGCAAGAGCTTTCGGCGCAGAGGGTATCGGTTTGTTTAGAACCGAGCACATGTTTTATGGTATCGGAAGCGAAGAACCATTATTTAAGCTTAGAAAAATGATTGTTTCAAAAAACGAAGCTGAAAGAAGAAACGCTCTTAATGAATTATTTGCTTTTGTAAAATCTGATATCAAAGGTACACTTGAAGCAATGGATGGTTTTCCGGTTACAATCAGAACTCTGGATCCTCCTTTGCATGAATTTGTTCCTAACAGAGAAGAAGAAAGAGAAAAGCTTGCTTCAAGCTTAGGAATTTCTTTAAAGGAATTAAATGAAAGAGCTGAAGCTTTACATGAAAACAATCCAATGATGGGGCATCGCGGAGTTCGTCTTGGCATTACTTATCCTGAAGTTACTGAAATGCAGGTAAGGGCAATATTTGAAGCATCCGCAGAACTAATTAAAGAAGGAAAGAAACCGTTTGCTGAAATAATGATTCCGGTTTTAAGCCATGTAAATGAATTAAAGCATCAAATCGAAATTGTGCAAAAAGTGCATGCTGAAGTCTGCCAAAAGTTGGGTATGAAAAAAATTCCTCATCTTACCGGAACAATGATCGAGATTCCTCGTGCTTGTTTAACTGCCGACCAAATTGCTGAGTATGCGCAGTTCTTCTCGTTTGGTACAAACGATTTGACCCAAATGGGATTTGGATTTTCACGAGACGACATGGGCGGCTTCTTAGTAGATTATCTCGAGAAGAAAATTCTTCCTGTTGATCCTTTCCAATCAATTGATGTTGCAGGAATTGGTCAATTAATGATTACAGCCGTTCAGAAAGGAAGGGCCGCTCGATCTGATTTGAAAATTGGAATTTGCGGTGAACATGGCGGCGAACCGGCTTCTGTGGAATTCTGTCATAAAATTGGATTGAATTACGTTAGCTGCTCGCCTTTCAGAGTTCCAATTGCACGATTGGCTGCTGCCAGAGCTACAGTTAAAGATATGGGCAGTAAAAAAAAATCTAAAACGACTAAACGAAAGAAATAATAAATTGTGAGAGGGACTTAAAAACTCCCTCTCCATCACTCTTAATAATTACACAAAGGTAATTGCGAATGAAATTATCAGACTTCAAATACAATTTGCCCAGAAACTTAATCGCAAAATATCCCACTTCTCCTCGCGATAGGGCAAAACTAATGGTAGTAAACCGGGAAACACAGGAAATCGAGACAAAGCGATTTGCAAATGTTATCGATTACATGCAAAAAGGCGATGTAATGGTTGTTAATGAAACTCGTGTGTTTCAAGCCAGGCTTTTTGGAAAGAAGGAAAAAACCAATGCTAAGATTGAGGTTTTTCTTTTGCGTGAATTAAATGCAGATGAATACATATGGGATGTTATTGTTGATCCGGCAAGAAAGGTGCGTATAGGAAACAAAATTTATTTCAACGATAAGCTCTGGTGTGAAGTTATTGATAACACAACTTCGCGTGGAAGAACCGTAAGATTCAATCAACCTGGAAACATTTATAGAGCTGTTGAAAAAATTGGCGTTACTCCTCTTCCGCCATACATCAAAAGAGATCCAGAAAAAGCCGACAAGGAAAATTATCAAACGGTTTATGCTAAAATTGATGGAGCTGTTGCGGCTCCAACTGCCGGACTTCACTTCACACCAAAACTTCTCAGCAAGATTGAGAAAAAAGGGATCCATATTGTTCCCGTTGTTCTTCATATTGGGTTGGGTTCATTCAGACCCGTAGAAGTTGAAGATTTAACAAAACACAAAATGGATTCTGAATATTTTGAAATTACTCTTAAGGCTGCCGAACAGATTAATAAAGCCATCTTGAACAAACATAATGTTTTTGTTATTGGAACAAGCACGGCAAGAGCAGTAGAGACAAGTGTTACCGCCGATGGATTAGTAAAACCGAATCAAGGCTGGACAGATAAGTTCATTTATCCACCTTACGATTTTAAAGTAGTAGATAAGCTGATAACGAACTTCCATTATCCTGAATCGACCTTGCTTATGCTTGTTGCAGCATTTGCAGGCTTAGATCTTACTATGAAAGCTTATAAACGAGCAGTAAAGGAAAATTATAAGCTGTTAAGCTATGGCGATGCAATGTTGATTTCATGAAAACCTTTGCAATTATTCCTGCGGCAGGTAAAGGTAAACGAAGCAATTTTTCAATCCCCAAGCAATACTTGAAGTTTGGCGGCAAAGAATTGATAGTTCATACTTTAGAAGCATTTCAGAAGAATAAGTTAATTGATGAAATAATTATTGCTGCGCATCCAAATTATTTCGCGCTTCTGGAGAAAATCAAGAAAAAATATTTGCTGACAAAAATCAGCAAGATTGTTAAGGGCGGTAAAGAAAGACAGGATTCGGTATATAATGCATTACTGGCTATTGATGCGCAATTGGATGATTTGGTGGCGGTTCATGATGCAGCACGACCGCTGCTTCCACAAAAAATACTTACCAATGCACTTTTAACCGCCCGCAAAAAAGGTAATGCCCTTGTTTGTATTAGGGCAAGGGATACTTTAGTAACAGGCACAGATATTGTTGACACGTACATTGACAGAGAAAGCGTTTCTTATGTTCAGACACCTCAGATCTTTAAATTTAGAGATTTAATGCGCGGTATGGAAACAGCTTACGCGGCAGATTTTTATGCGACAGATGAATCGATACTAATTAAAAATTTAGGACTAAATATCAACATTGTTGAAGGTTCGCTAAGTAATTTTAAAGTAACTACTGAGGATGATATAGGATTTCTGCAGAAGTGCTTAAAAACATAATAACCAGAATCTCCCGTTTAAATTTTACATCTAATTATTGACCTAAGGTTCTGTTTTGTGATGAAATTCAACTTAAATAAACTTTTAATTGTGTTTTTAACATAATCTTCTTACTTTTTCGCAGCATATTATAAATTTTGTAAAATAAATGTTTCTTTTAACGACCATAATAATTCTATCTTATCTAATCGGCTCTATACCGACAAGCCTAATTATTAGCAGGGCTGCAAAAGGTATAGATATTCGTGAGCATGGCAGCGGTAATGCAGGCGGAACGAATGTAATACGTGTTCTAGGTTGGAAACATGGTCTGCTAGTTATTTTACTTGACGCTTTTAAGGGTGTTCTTGCTGTTATTGTTGTCGCAAGACTTCATTATGGTTCGATGCCATTTGAAAATGCTACTCCATTCGATGATTTCACACTTGTTCAGATTATAGCAGGAATTTCTGCTGTCGTTGGACACATCTGGACAGTTTTTGCCGGGTTCAAAGGTGGAAAGGGAATTGCCACTGCCTTAGGTATGCTTTTAATGATTGTTACAGTTGATATGCTCATTGCAATTGGTGTTTTTATTCTTGTCGTAACATTTTCACGTTATGTGTCTTTAGGATCACTTGCCGCAGCTGTTGCAGTTCCATTAACATTAATTGTTCGTGAAAACGTTTTTAACGTTGATATTCCAAGTTATAATACGCTTCTACCATTTCTAATTTTCGTTTCACTACTCGTTATATATACGCACAGAAAGAATGTAATCCGCTTGTTAAACGGAAACGAAAATAAAATTAGTTTTTCTAAGAAGAAATAAACCTTTTATCTCATGAACATTTCGGTGCTTGGTGCCGGTGGTTGGGGAACAACACTTGCAATAATTCTGCACTACAACGGCCATAATGTAACCCTCTGGGAATTTCAAAAAGACTACGCCAAACTTTTAAAAAAGAAAAGAGAAAATGAAATTTATCTTCCAGGAATAGAAATTCCGGACGAGATTGTAATAACACACGACCTTGAAGAATCAACTGCAAAGATGAATTTGATTATACTTGCAGTTCCTTCCCAATTTTTAAGAAACGTGATCAAAAAAGCGAAGTATTCGAATCTTAAAAACTCAATACTTGTTAGCGTTGCAAAAGGAATAGAGATTAAATCTTTAATGACGATGTCTCAAATGTTAAAGGATGAATTTCCCGAATTGGATGACTCGCAAATTTGTGCTCTCTCCGGTCCAAGTCATGCAGAAGAAGTTAGTAAAAGAATTCCAACTGCTGTTGTGGCTGCATCAAAAAACATTGATACCTCGAGAACGGTTCAATCATCATTTATGACATCCTATTTTAGAGTTTACTCCTCACGCGATATACTCGGTGTTGAATTGGGAGGTGCTTTTAAAAATGTTATAGCGATTGGAGCAGGAATTATTGACGGCGCCAAGTTTGGCGATAATACTAAAGCTGCTATAATGACTCGCGGAATAGCCGAAATTTCCCGGCTTGGTGTTGCATTGGGTGCTGAAGCGGAAACTTTTGCGGGGCTTTCAGGAATGGGAGATTTAATTGTAACATGCATGAGCAAGCACAGCCGAAATAGATATGTTGGTGAGCAAATTGGTGCCGGTAAAAAATTGAAAGAAGTTTTGAAATCAATGGATATGGTTGCTGAGGGCGTTGAAACATCAAGATCGGCTTCACAGTTATCAAAAAAACTTGATGTGGAAACACCTATAACTAATGAGGTTTATAAAATTTTATTTGAAGAAAAAGATCCTGTTAAGGCAACAAATGATTTGATGACACGAGATATGAAAATGGAATAAATCAAACTGTCTCGCTCCCGTAATACTAACCCAATCAAAATCCCAAACCACAATCCTGCTAATGACAATATCCAAACTAACCCAATTTCTTACGATGAGGTAAGGTACTATAAGAAATTGTATTATTCAACCATACTTTTTTATGTTCATTGTAATTACTTCCTTGTTACTTTATTTTTGACCATGTCGATGCAAGAAAAAAGTAACCCGCTTAACCAATCGGTTCAATATCTAAAATCAATCGGGCCTAAACGAGCAGAATCGTTCCGAAAGATTGGAATAGAAACAATATACGATCTGCTTTTTTATTTTCCATCACGCCACCTGGATAGAACAACAACGTTATCTGCTGCCAAAGCTTACGGCTATTTAATGAATGGATATGAGGGGGAGCTGACTATAATTGGAAAAGTTGAAGATAAAGAGAAAAGATATTTTAATCGTAAAGAAATCTTAAAGATACAGCTCCGGGACCCATCGGGATATTTCGAGTGCGTCTGGTTTCGCGGTACAAAATATTTCTCTGATATCTTCAATGTTGGGGACATCTTCGCAGTTTCCGGCAAAGCATCGCTCTCAAAATATGGTAATCTTCAATTCACGCATCCTGACTTTGATAGAATCACAGCGGATGAATCTTTAAGCTTTTTAAACACAGGAAAGATAATTCCGTTCTATCGAATACCGAAGGAATTAAAATCGACAAACCTTGGCGATTTAAGTCTAAGGAGAATTCTTAACTATACTGTGGATAATTATGCTGAATTGTTAACTGAAAATCTCCCACAAACTTTATTGGATACAAATGAACTTCCAGGCATAGTTGAGGCGGCGAGGAATTTTCATTTTCCCGAAAGTAAGGAAAAATTATCTCTCGCAATAAAACGATTCAAGATAGAGGAAGCATTCTATCTTGAAGTACTGGTCGCTCTGCGGAAACAAAATTATAAAAGTAAGCTTGAAGGATATTCTTTCGGGATTAAGACCAATCTCGTATCCAATTTTTTAAAAACCCTACCATTCAATCTTACCAAAGCACAGCTTAAAGTTCTTAGTGAAATTAAAAAGGATTTGATGCAGCCATCACCAATGAACAGACTATTACAGGGTGATGTTGGTAGCGGAAAGACAATAGTCGCAATAATCGCAATGTTAATTGCGGTCGATAATAGTTATCAATCTGCTCTAATGGTTCCAACTGAGATATTAGCAGATCAACATGCAAAAAATATTTCTAAGATGATGAATAAGTTTTATAACGCTCATAAAAGTCGGGAAATAAAAGTGGCGCTTCTTATGGGGGGTCAAAATAAGTCAGTTAGGCAACGAAGACTCGAAAGTATTGAACTTCAAGAAGCAGATATAATAATCGGAACGCATGCATTGTTTGAGGAAAAGGTGAATTTTAAGAATTTAGGTTTGGTTGTAGTTGACGAACAACATCGTTTTGGAGTTGCACAGCGAGCAAAGATGCTTGCAAAAGGGAAAACCCCGCATGTTCTTATCATGAGCGCGACCCCCATTCCCAGAACATTATCAATGACTGTCTATGGCGATCTTGATAATTCTATAATAGATGAAATGCCAAAGAATAGAATCCCCATAAAAACGCTTCTTCGCGGTAACATAAAACTCAATGATATCTACAAATTCATTCGGGATAAGAAAAAAGATGGCTATCAATCGTTTATAGTTTATCCATTAGTTGAAGAATCTGATAAGCTCGAACTAAAAGCCGCTGAAACCTACTTTGAGAAGCTGAAAGAAGATTTTCTTTCAGAGTTAAACATTGGATTAGTCCATGGCAGAATGAGCTGGCAGGAAAAAGAGGAGGTTATGTACTTATTTCTTGAAAAAAAAATTGATGTTCTTATCTCTACAACCGTAATTGAAGTCGGAATTGATATTCCCGATGCGAATATTATTTTAATTAATGATGCTCACCGATTTGGGTTATCGCAGCTTCATCAACTAAGAGGAAGGGTGGGAAGGGGAAAGAAGCAGGCATATTGTATCTTGGTCACTAACGATGAATTTGCCTCCGTGAGCAGCAAACTTAATTTGGAAACAGAATACCTCTCCCCTGCTCAAATGGATAAATATAAATCTGCTTATCGATTACAGACCATGGTAAAATACTTAGACGGTTTTAAAATCGCAGAGATGGATCTAAGGTTAAGGGGTCCTGGAGATATTTTCGGCACAAAGCAAAGCGGCTTCCCGGAATTAAAACACATCGACATAGTTCATGACAGAGAAATTATTATCAGCGCAAAGAAAGCAGCATTCGGCATAATTGAGAACGATCCGCATCTCGATCATCCTTCCAATCAGGTAATTAAAAATAATTTACTTCAGCATTATCGAAACAACTTAAAGTACGCCGCCATTGCATAATCATCTCAAAAATTTTTTCTTCCCCGCTTTAGCAACATAAAAATTATTTTCATAAATAAAATTTTTTTGTTGCTTATAAATATTTTTTAACTCAAATTTAGTACAGCAAAATATTTTTTCTTTATTCGAAAAATATTTTAAGCGTTAAAACTTTTATTGACGAATGAGTTTTAACTTTTTGTGATAAAAATTTATTGTATTCTTTTTATTAATAGTTATATTTGAAAAAAATATTTTGAAGGAGATTTTTTATTTTATCTTTTTTTGGTAATGTTCGATTGAATGTTGCTCTTACCTTTAATGCCAAACCAGAAGATAGTTCTTTCGTAGAAGAATTATCTCCAATCCAAAATAACTCTGGTACACAGCTTCAAAAATCTGTTGACACATTTGCAGAATGGGATACCTGGGAAACCATAAACGCAGTAAAAGATGCAATAGAAACTTTTCACAAAGTAGAACTAATTGAAGCAGATCAAAATGCCTGGGAAAAATTAAAGGAATCTAAATGCGATATTGTTTTTAATATTGCTGAAGGATTTAACGGCCTTAGCCGCGAAGCACAAATTCCCGCAATGCTTGATATGCTCAAAATACCCTACAGCGGTGCAGATCCTTTAACATTATCAATCTGCTTAGATAAAGCCCGCACGAAAGAAATTTTATCTTATTACAAAATTCCAAATGCCAAATTTCTCGTGGTTGATAAACCTGACCAGCTTAAAAAGTTTGATCTTGAATTTCCATTAATTATAAAACCAATCGGCGAAGGATCAAGTAAAGGAATTTATTCTTCCTCATTTGTTAACGATAAAAAAGAATTGCTATTAGAAGTTGAACGAATACTGAAGGAATATAATCAACCGGCTTTAATAGAAGAATTTTTGCCGGGCAGAGAATTTACAGCAGCAATCCTTGGCAACGACGGAGATGCTGAAGTTCTTCCGATTGTTGAAATAAGTTATAAAGATTTTCCAGATGGTTTTGTGCCAATATACTCTTATGAAGCAAAATGGATTTTAGACACGCGGGAAAAACCGTTAAATGTTTTTAGTTGTCCTGCCAAACTTGATCCTACTCTTGAAAATGAAATTAAAGAGACGGCCTTAAAAACTTATAAGGTGCTTCGATGCAAAGATTGGTCTCGAATTGATTTGCGGCTTGATAAGAATAATGTTCCAAATATTATAGAAGTAAATCCTCTCCCCGGAATCCTGCCAAATCCTGAAGATAACTCATGTTTTCCAAAAGCAGCACGTACAAATGGGCTGAACTATAAAAAGATGATAAATAAAGTTCTCTATGTTGCAGCAAAAAGATACCGCCTGATATGAAAGAGAATTCAAAAATAATGATTTGCTACAACTCACCTGTTAGTGTCTTCTCGATCTACAACGGAAACCCTTCTGAGAAAAAATCTGACATCAATGATCTTTCTGAAAGCGGGTTTAGTAAGGAGATAAGCACGATAAAAAAATCATTGCAGGAATATTTTACCGATGTAAAAACTTTTGCTATAGACGGTAATGTCGAGAGAAGCATTGCTAAAATTATTGAATATTCTCCCGATGCAATTTTAAACTTCGTTGAATCAGTCGATGGAATTTCTACTTATGAATACTGCATGGCAGGTCTTTTTGAAATATTAAAAGTAGAATTTACGGGCAATCAGCCTCTTTGCCTTGGCAACTGTCTAAATAAATGGAGAACAAAAGATATATTGCGGGCAAATGATATCAAAACACCCAGAGCATTGGTGATTGATAAATCGGGCAGCATCAGCGAAAAATCATTCACTCTCAAATTCCCTGTGATCTTGAAATTGATGACAGAGGATGCAAGTATCGGAATATCTCAATACTCAGTCGTGAAAAATTTTAATGACTTAAAGAAGCATGTAGAATTTTTAGCCGTTACGTACAAACAAGATATTCTCGCTGAAGAATATATATATGGTAGAGAGCTAAACGTAGCTATACTGGGGAATAGAGCGCTGCCGATTTCTGAAATCGAGTTTGAGGGATTGCCCGAAGGTTTGCCGAAGATTGTAACGTACGATAGCAAGTGGGTAGCAGATAGTGTTTATTATGAAAACACTAAACCAAAATGTCCTGCTGAACTTAATGCGCGAACAAAAAAAAGAATTGAGATGATTGCGCTTCAAGCCTACAAAGCATTGGCGTGCAGAGATTATGCGCGTGTAGATATAAGATTGAACGAAAATGGCATACCATTTGTTATCGAAGTTAATCCGAACCCTGATATTTCGAGTGACTCCGGGTTCGCGAGAGCAGCTGCGGCTGATGGTATTAGTCATTCGGAATTACTTTTTACGATTATTAATTATGCTTTAAATCGCCGAATAAATGATACGCAAACTAAAGCAAGCTGATGTTCCTATTATTGAAAAGTTTCTTGGAAAAGTTAATGCATTTTCCAAAAGTGAAGTTGGCGTTGCATTGGAATTATTAAATATTGCTGCCAATAATCCAAAGCAAACTGACTACAATGTTTTTGTTTACCAAGACGGTAAAAAAATATTGGGATATTATTGTACCGGTAAAAGACCGATTACGGACGCTGTTTATGATCTTTATTGGATTGTGACTAATCCAGAGCATCCTAAAAAAGGTATCGGTAAAAGTCTTTTAACTCATGCAGAAGAATTTGTTCTTTCAAAAAATGCACGGTGGCTGTTAGCTGAAACTTCATCCAATGATGGTTATGCTGCAGCAAGAAGTTTTTATCTAAGAAATCACTATTCGATCATCGCCGAAATAAATGATTTTTATTCGGTTGGCGACAATCTAATAGTGTTTGGTAAATATTTCAGCAAGTAAAACAATCATAAAGGAAAATTATGGAACTGTGGCAGCGAATGATAAGAGACAGCGTTCATACTGTTGATCAACTGGTAGAACAATTCAAGATCGACAGGCATGCGGCTGAAGCTCTGGATGAGTTTTTTCAAGCCCGAATTAATCCATATTACCTAAGCTTAATTAAGTATCCCGGTGATCCTATCTGGCTTCAATGTGTACCCGATAAAGCAGAGCTTGAAGACTTTGATGCAGCCGAAGATCCTTTGATGGAAGATGCTATGAGTCCTGTTCCCAACATAACTCATAGATATCCCGATAGAGCTTTATTTCTTGTGACAAGTCAGTGCGGGCTTTATTGCCGGTTTTGTACCCGCAAGCGCAAGGTTGGTAATTATGAGAAAATTTCGATGAAAGGACTAGAAAGCGCCTTCAAATATTTAGAACAACATAAAGAAATCCGTGACGTTATTCTCTCCGGAGGCGATCCCTTGATGTTAACTGATACAATGCTTGAGAAAATATTAGAGCGCTTACGCAACATACCACATATAGAAATTATTCGGCTCGGGACTAAAATGCCGTGTGTTCTTCCGCATCGAATTACCGATAAATTATGCTCTATGCTCAAGAAGTATCACCCGATTTATATTAATACCCACTTCAATCATCCGTGGGAAATTACACCCGAAAGTTCAAAAGCATGTGAAATGCTAGCTAATGCAGGAATTCCTGTTGGTAACCAAATGGTATTGATGAAAGGTGTTAATGATGATCCTGCAACAGTTAAGGAACTAATGCAAAAGCTTCTGCGCATAAGAGTTCGACCGTATTACATGTACATGGCTGATGAAACAAAAGGAGCAAATCATTTCCGTACTTCAATAGAAACCGGCATAAACATTGTGGAAAATCTGCGTGGTCACACAAGCGGTTTAGCAATTCCTCACTTTGTAATTGATGCTCCTGGCGGCGGTGGAAAAATTCCTATTCTTCCAAATTACGTTCTTCATCATGATGAAGATAAAATTGTTTTGAGAAATTTTCAAAACAAGGTTTATGCGTATAAAAATTATAAGGATAAGAATAATCCCGCCAAGAAAAACGGTAAAGCTGAAAGAATCCCTGCAAATGGGAAAAACGACAAGCCGAAGGAGAAAATACCTTTAAGGGTAAATGTTAAGCTTCCCGTTTTGGAAGAAGTTGATAACTAATAAGAGCGCCCCTTAATTGGGGCGTTTTTATTTTATGGGATAATATTATAATTAACTTATATTTATTTCAGAATCATTTTCAGACCTTATCCGCAAATCAATGCCCCAAAGAAGTTTACTTCTTAAAGTCTCAAAATAGCTTGTAAGAGATGTGCGCACTAGTTTTAACGATCTTTTACTTTTTGTAATCTTAATTTTTAACGGCGGAGGAAATGCAAACACTCGCTGACCATCACAATTAACTAATATTTCCTTATGATGCGATATAGCTTTGATTAATATTTCCTGACTGCTTGGTAAGACAATTGGGCGAACTGTTAAGCTGTGCGCTGATATTGGACTTAGTGTTATCGCATCTGTTTGCGGACTTACAATCGGGCCGCCAATTGATAATGAATAACCCGTTGAACCGGTGGGAGTCGCAATTACGATCCCATCCGCAGAAAAAGTTGTTACATACTCGTTGTTAACCATCAGCTCCAGTTCTATCATTTTGGGCCAGCCGCCTTTATCAATTACAATATCGTTGATAGCGAAAAGCCTTTCAACTTTATGCCCGATAACTTCACCGGCAATTAAAATACGTTCCTCAATTTTAATCGAGTTGTTTTTAATTTCATCAATGAGAACATCAATTTGGTTGATATTTGCTTCTGCAAGAAAACCGAGCTTGCCGTAATTGATACCAAGAACAGGTTTATCATAAAACTGCGCCTTATAAGCAGATGTAAGCATTGTTCCATCACCGCCAATGGAAATTATAAGATCACTATTCTTGCAAAGTTTGTCCTCAATAACAAAACTGCTTTTTTTAATTATTTTAGCCCTAAATTCTTTTTGATTTAATAGTGAGCTGCTCAATAGAAAATCAAGATTGTGTTCTTGCAGCTTCCTAATCAGTTCGGCGACAACAAGATTAACATTTTCCTTAGTTGTGTTGGCAATTATGCCAATGGTTTTATATTGTGTTTTGATTTTCATATTAAGCTTAAATTTTTTCGTTATGATTAACCGGGCTGCTGATTTGAAGGTTCCTCAGATTTACTCCCACTGGTTTTCTGTTCTTTATTCACCTCATCAACGTAGTTAAGTTTTAGCTCTTTTATAACTTCAGTCAAAAATTTTTCTTCATACTCTGAGAGGTTGCCCTTGGTCTTAGCTGCAAGCATATCGAGCGAATCAATAGATATTTTAGCAAATTCAAGATTTCGGTCAATCTTGTCGGTCACGGGATTTTTCAGCTTACCCATTGACATCATTGCTAATTGCTGATTTTGTAAAACCAATTGCATAAACAAAAGCTCGTTTGTATTATTTTTTTCCATTTTTAATCAATCCTTATTTTTTAGCTCCCAAAATTTACAATATTTTGTAAAAACATATGCCGATGAGAATACTGCAAGAATGAATCCTTGAATTCCATCCAGGAAAA
>Ga0214473_10007835_pt1 | contig 12640 bp, 9 predicted proteins | sample RVTome_7_FD_203509 | JGI IMG/M metagenome (GOLD analysis project Ga0214473, IMG submission 203509) | Soil microbial communities from uranium-contaminated site in the Upper Colorado River Basin, Wyoming, United States - RVT98D197 | ecosystem: Environmental > Terrestrial > Soil > Contaminated >... | reverse complement strand
ACATTGCTCGCAGTCTCGTTGGCCCTGACTTTCGCGGCCATCCCGCTCCAGGCGCAAACGCCCTGGATTCACATCGAAGTGGACGAGAACGAGGCCGACGCCTCGCACGTCAAGGTCAACCTTCCGCTTTCGGTCGTCCAGATCGCCCTCGAGGCCGCCCCCGAAAAGATCGTGGACGACGGCAAGATCCGAATGCATCACATCGACGAGGACCTCAACGTCGAAGACCTTCGGCGCATGTGGAACGAGCTCCGCAGCGCCCCCGATTCCGAGCTGGTCACGGTAGAAAAGAGGGACGAGACGGTCTCCGTACGGCGCCAGGGCGCGGAGATCCTGATCGAGGTCGACGATCGCGGCGACGGCGACAAAGTCCACGTTCGGGTGCCGGTAACCGTGGTCGACGCGCTGTTCTCGGGCGAGGGGCAAGAGCTGAACCTGAAAGAGGCGATCTCCGAGCTCAAGAGCCTCCGCGGCGACATCGTCCGCGTCGACGACGGCGAGACCAAGGTCCGCATCTGGATCGACGAGAAGGACTGAAGCCATGTTCATGCTGAAGACCGCCGCCGTCGGCCTGCTCTCGATTCCACTCCTCCTTCTGGGCCTCGTCGCGAGCTCCGGCCTCGTGGTCGTGGACGTGAAGACCTCGGACGGGCCGCGCATCGTCGTCCCCGTTCCGCTGTTCCTCGCCCATGCCGCGCTCGGCTTCGCTCCCGATGAGGCGAGGGAAGTCGAGGTCCCCGAGCTCGGCGAGTACTCCGAGATCGCCTCGAGGCTCGTGGCCGAGCTGCGGGATTGCGACGACGCCGTCCTGGTGGAAGTGGACGAGGGGAACGACCACGTCCTGATCGAGAAGATCGGAGACGAGATCGCGATCGAGGTCACGAGCGACGACGAAGAGGTCTCCGTCCGGATTCCTCTCGCCGCGGCGTCGGAGATCCTCGCGAGTCACGACGGAGGTCGGCTTCGGGTAGCCGGGGTCCTCGGCGCCCTGACGTCGTCGTCGTCCCTCTCGGGGACTGACCTGGTGCACATCAAGAGCGACGACGAGGAAGTCAAGATCTGGGTGTGGTGATAGACTGTCGAGACATGGAGCTCGACTCCGTCTACGCCAGGAACGATCGCGTCGTCTCCCGCAAGATCGTCGACGAGCTCATCCTCGTCCCCATCCGCCAGAGCGTCGCCGAGATGGAGACGCTCTACACGCTGAACGAGGTGGGGGCGCGGGTCTACGATCTCATCGACGGGAAGCGGCAAGTGCGCGAGATCGTCGAAGCCATCGTGACCGAGTTCGAGGTCGCCTTCGAGACCGCCGAGTCCGACGTCCGCGAGTTCATCGCCCAGCTCCTCCAGATCGAGAGTATCCGCGAGATCCCTTCCTGATCTTTCGAGATCGACCCAGGTACGGTTCAGGAGCGATTCGAGGTCGGAGCGCAGGTAGGCTCCCGCCGTCCCCTCCCGAAAGAACGCCTGACTCAACTAACGGCGCTGTCTCAACTTGGAGAGGAGCCGCAGGATCTCGATATACAGCCAGATCAAGGTGACGAGGAGGGCAAAGGCCCCGTACCACTCCATATACTTCGGCGCGCCCTGGGCGGCGCCCCTTTCGATGAGATCGAAATCGAGAACCAGGTTGAGCGCGGCGATCGTGACCACGAACCCGCTGAACAGAATACCCACGAGCCCCGCGTCGAAGATACCGGGGATCCGGACACCGAAAAAGTCGAGGATGAACGAGGCGAGGTAGAGGAGAAAGATGCCGCCGGTCGCGGCGATGATGCCCTTCTTGAAGGAGGGCGTCGCCCGGATCAGGCCGGATTTGTACGCGAGAAGAAGAGCGGCGAGAGTGGCGGCGGTGAGGCCGACGGCCTGGAAGGCGATGCCCGGATAGCTCGCTTCGAAGATCGCAGAGAGCCCGCCCAGTACCAGCCCCTCGAGGAGGGCGTAGACCGGGGCGGTGAACGGGGCCCAGGCCTGCTTGAAGGTCGTCACCAGGGCGACGACCAGACCCCCGATCGCGCCGGCCATGAGCCAGGGCCCGACCGCTGCCGCGTTGCCGCTCGCGGTAAAGAGGTTCCAGGTCCACCCGGCGGTGAGAAGCGCGAGCGCGAGGAGAACGGCGGTCTTGTTGACCGTCCCCTGGATGCTCATCGCTTCCTCGGAGCGGGTCCTGCCGAGAGCGGTGAATACCTTTTCGTTCAGTGTCGGGTTTGCGGTTCGCATGTTTTTAGAAGCGAAAGAGGCGCGTGAATTTCACCACGAAGCTGCGGCTCTCGAGAAGCGGGGAGCTCCAGGAGAACGTGTCCCGTCCCTCGCTGTAAACGAGGAACAGGTCGCTTCCCGGCTGGTACTCCCAGCGGAAACGGACGTTGGTCGACAACGAGTCATCCTCGGAATTGTACTGCAGAAGCGCCCCCACGAAGCTTCGCGGGGACAGGTTGTAGGTGGCGCGGAGTCGGATGAGCTCTGTCGTGAAGGAGTCGGCCGGCAGGTCCACCCAGTTGATCGCGAGGTTGGGCTCGAGCGAAAAACGGGAGCTGAAGTCCACGCGGCCCCAGTAGTTGAGCTCGGTCCTTTGGCCGCCGAAGAAGCCGCCGAAGTCCGCCCCGAGCCAGCCGGAAACCGGACGCTGGCGTCCGAACCAGTAGCTCGCGCTGTACCGTTCGAACCGGTACGTCCCCACGGGGATGAACACTCCCTCCACGATTTCGAAGGGCTCGAACAAAACCTCGTGGTTCCGGCCGTAGCCGAGGTTGGCCATGTCCGAGTTCTCGAAGTGCGTGCGGAACTCGAGCCCGAAGAGCTCGGTCTCGACGTCGCCCGCCGTGGTCTCGTAGTAATCGTAGCGACCCTGGAAATCGAACTTCCTCACCGCCTCGAGGGATTCCGGCCGCGGGCTGAATCGCGCTCCCACGCTCGACTTGCGGATGTCTTCGCGCGTCACGAAACCGATCTCGGGGTTGAAGTCGGGCTCGACGACGAGATGCTCCGCGTCGAACCCGTAACGATCCCCGTCGTAAGCGATGGCAGCGCGGTAGCTCTCGTCCCGCCCGGTGCGCTCCGGAGTGCCGGTCTTGGAGTAGTAGGCGTTCAGGTTGAGGTTCTCGTAGAAGTTGAAGTTCCCGTCCAGGCCCATGGCGGCATTCGCCCCGGTACCGTCGAGGTTCTCGCTGCGGTAAGTGCTGATGAACCCGATGTTGCTTCTCCTGAGGATGTCGCGTTTGACTCGCACCACGGAGAAGTTGGTCTCGGGGACCCCGGCGGAGGCGAGCTCGTTGGTCGAGATGCTCAGAAGCCCCAGAGTATAGGGGCCGGCGCGGCCGGTCAGGCGGCCGCCGGCGAGGATGGGCACCTCCTGCTCCTCGGTGAGCCCGATGCGACGGCTGAAGAACAGGATCGGGGTATCGGAAGAGCCGCGGAAGGGGTCGTATTCGGTCGCTCCGAAATTGAAGATGCCCTGGCCCTCGAGGAAGAACTCGCGCTTCTCGGGGAAAAAGAGGTCGAAGCGCGTGAGATTCACCTGCGCCTCGTCGTCCTCCACCTGGGCGAAGTCGGTGTGAAACGTGAAGTCGAAGGTCAGGCTCTTGGTGGCGCCGTACTTGGCGTCGAAGCCGAAATCGGAGTCGAGGTCGTTCTCGAGCGGAGGCTCGACCGTCTTGTCGGTGACCATCTCGCCGGTCGCGTAGGGCTTCAGCTCCAGATTCATCGAACGCTCGGGGGGTTCGATCCCTACGAGTGTCGCCGCGGACGATAGCCGCTGAATCCCTTCCCGACTGAAGGCCGCCGCGATCGGCGTCAGATAGGTCCACTCGTTCTTCCACTTCACGATCCGGCGGAAGTTGAGGCCCCAGATCTGCGTCTTGCCCCCCCGGTACCTGAGGGACTTGAACGGGATCGCCATCTCGACCGTCCACCCCTCGGGGAATCGCGCGCTCTTCACGTGCCAGACGGTGTTCCAGTCGCTGTTGGTGTTCTGCTCGTCCGTCACCTGGCCGTCCCAGAGAGCTCCGAGCGGGTTCGTCTGGAACAGGAACCCGTTCCTCCGGTCGTAGAACGTATCGAGGATGACGGCGAAGTTCTCGTTGTTGAAGATCCCGCGATTGTCCCGCCTCATTTCGTTCGCGATCATCTTCTCGGGCTCGGAGTCCCAGAGGCGCGCCGACAAGTAGAGGTTCGCGCCGTCGAAGAACACCCAGACCTCGGTCTTCTCCGTCTCGAGCTTTCCCTCGTTCGGCTCCTGCTGGATGAAGCCCGACACCGAGGGAACCTCCAGGTAAACCCGCTCCTCCAGCCGGCCGTCCACCTGGAGCGGCTCCGGAAGCCGGACGGCTCGAAGGGTGGCGCGACCTCCCTCGTCGCGGGTCACGACCTCAGGAGCCTGAGGAGCCGGCGGGCCGTCGATGAGACGATTCAGCTCCTCCCGACTGATAGCGCCGGTCTCTGCCCTGCGAGCCGAGGCGGCATTCGCGAGCGACGCGAGCACCAGAGCCGCGGCAGCCCCCCGCAAGGCGAGATTCGTCACCATCGAAAACAGCTCATTCTATCAAGGCGCACGGGCTCGGGCCGAAGCTTGCTCGAGGAGGCGACCTACTCGAACGTACAACCCTAGTTGCCGCTTACCTCAACCACCTGTCCAGGCGTGAGACCGGTCCTGGTCGCGACCGTTCCCTCCTTGAAGGTGACGCGTAGATCGTAGGTTCCCGCCGGATCCACACCGAAGTGCAGGAGCGACGGATCCTGGCTGCAGTAGGCCGTCGCCGTCTGGACGACGCGGTAGCCGACGAGCGCCTCGCCCCGGTACAGGGCGACTTCGGCGCCGACCGCCCCCTTCTCTCCGTTGGGAGCGGTGAGTGCGACCTTCAGCCATCCGCCCGGGGGAGCCTCGTTGACGAAGAACGTGTTCGGTCCCTGCTTGCTCGCGATGAGAACGTCGAGGTCTCCGTCGTTGTCCATATCGGCGAAGACCGCGGAGCGGGCGTCGAGGCCGACCCCGTCGAGACCGATGGCGTCCTGGAAGCTGAGCTCCCCCGCGCCGTCGTTGAAGTAGATGCCGGTGTCGCCGGCCAAATAGAAGTCGAGATCGCCGTCCTGATCCACGTCTCCGAAGGCGCCGGTGTAGTGCACGCCCTCGAAGCGGCGTACGAACTCAAAGCGGCCTTCGCCGTTGTTCCGATAGAGCTTCGAGCCGTGGTATCCGGTGATGACCACGTCGAGATCGGAGTCATTGTCGATGTCCTGAAAGCTGAAGCCGTTCGTCCCGCGGTAGTCGCTGGTGACCTTCTCGTAAGCGAGACCGCTGAACTCGGTGCGCTCCACGAAACGATCCGAGTCGCTCTCAAGCAGCGCCACGGGGCCGAGCCCGGCGCCCTCCAGGTACTCGAACGCCGTCAGGGCGATATCGGGCTTCCGGTCTCGGTTCACATCGACGATGGTGATGCCCTGGTTGGCAAACCTTTCGTCGGCGTCGCCTGGGAGACGGATACGCTCGAAGCGGAGACCTCCCTGATTCATGTAGACGTTCGGGATATGACCCGCCCAGGCGCTGACCACGATGTCGAGAAGCCCGTTCCCATCGAGATCGGCAGCGCTCACCCCCCGGGGACCGAGATCCCGCTGGTCGATCCCGGCGCTGTCGGAGATGTCGGCGAAGCGGGCGCCTCCGTCGTTCCGGTAGAGGCGGTGGTGGCCGTTCCAGGTGTGTCCGTTGAAGAGATCGAAGTCTCCGTCGTTGTCGAAATCCGCGAATACCGCCGAGTGCGACTCGTCGGAGTACTCTTCGACGGTGCCGTCTCCGAGGGTCACCGGAAAGAAGCCCTCGTCAGCGACGCCGGCGGCAAGACCGATCTCCTCGAACCGAGGAGGGCTTCCACCCAGGTTCCGGAACAGAAGATCGGGCCGGTTCTGCTTGGGGTCGAAGATATGGGTGACGTACACGTCGAGGAGGCCGTCCCCGTCGACGTCCGCGACCTGGATGCCGTGGCCGCCGTAGCCCTCGATGCTGAGGAAGCCGGACTCCGCCGTAGCGTTCCGGAACCGCGGCTGCGCCGCCGCGAGCGAAGGAAGAAGAAGAAAACCGACGAGGATGGGGATTCTCATAGTCTTCGGTCTCGAGGTTTCTTTGGTGGGCGGTACAGGATTTGAACCTGTGGCCCCCTGGGTGTAAACCAGGTGCTCTCCCGCTGAGCTAACCGCCCAATCTCGGGAGCCTCCTAGTATAGCAGGCTCAGAAACTCAGCAAATGCGTGTACTTCACGATGAGCGCCCGGTTCTTCATCGCCCCGGTCTCGTCCCGCAGGTCGTTGTAGACGATGAACAGGTCCGAGAGCGGGTGGTGGATGAAGTTGAACCGGATGTTGCTGTTCCACTCGTCGGTCACGTTGTTGTACTGGATGAGGCCGTTCAGGAACATCGTGGTCGAAAAGTTGTAGGCGAAGCGCGTCGTGAGGAGGTGAGTGGTGAAGGCGCCCTCATCGAGAACGATGTCGTTGTAGGACCAGTCGATCTGGGCCGAGAGTTTCTCCCCGAGCTTGAGGACTCCGCCGAGGGAGATCGAGTCTTTGGTGCCGGAGTAGAAACCGCCCGTCGAGATCCGGGTGTTCGCGGAGAACGTCCGGCTCGGGTCGCTAAAAAGCATCGCGAACCATTCGTCGAACGTGTAGAGGCCGGCGGGAATCGTGGCGTCGGGGTGGATGGGGAAACTCGCCGGTGGCTGCTCGAGGTTGGTGTTGAGCCCGAACTCGACGAACCCCCCGTTTTGGAACTGAAGCGAAAAGTGGCTGTTGAAGTAGCGGCTCACCACCACGTTCTCCTGGTCGGTGAAGTACTCGAGCTCGAAGTGAGGGTTGATCTCCCGGAGGAACCCCGTCCACCAGCCCGGGCGGTAGTGATAGCCGAGAAAACCGCTTCCTCTCTTGACCCCTTTGCGCGGAGCGAATCCCATTTCGGGGTTGAAGTTGTCCTGCAGGGTCGACCCCGCCGCCCTGAGCTGGAGGAGCCCTCCCTCGTAGCTCCACTCGACGCGGCCTGCGAGATCGTCGCCGTCGACGCCGGGGGTCTTCGTCTTGGCGACGTAGCCCGTGAGGTCCATTTCCGGGCTCAGCCGGAAGTTCGCATCGAGCCCCAGGCCGCGGTTGTAGTGGTCGGTCTCCATGTTCTCCCGATTCAGGAAGATGACTCCGACGTCGGAGTTGGTGAAGACGTTCCGCCTCACGCGCGCCACGGTGAAGTTGTCGCCGTTCGGCGCGAGGCCCGTGAGCTCCGGCGCGTCTCCCGTCTGAATGTTGAGAAAGCCGACGTCGAACGCCCCCACCCGGCCGGTGAGCCGTCCTCCCCCGAGAACGGGAATCGGCTGTCCGTCATCGGAGAGACCGACCCGACGACTGAAGAAGAACAGGAGATCCTCCCCGCGGCTCTGGCCCCCTCGGAGGTTCGAAACCGCTCCCGCGGCGCCGAAGCTGGCTTGGAATTGCTGCACCCTCTGGTCCTGAGGCGGGCCGAAGCGAAAAATGCCGGAGTTCTCCAGGAAGAAGTCGCGCTTCTCGGGAAAGAACAGACTGAACCGCGTGAGGTTGATCTGTTGGACGTCGGCCTCGACCTCGGAGAAGTCGGTGTTCAACGTGAGATCGAGCCGGAGACCGGCGCCGATGCCGATCTTGGCGTCGATGCCCGCATCGAAATCGCTTTCGGTCGACAGATCCGCGGCATCGTTCACGTCCGCCTTGCCGTAGGGCGTCACCTTGACGTCCCGATGCGGCTCGAGCTCCTCGAGATCCTCGAGGGTCCCCGCGAGCGAGAGCCGGGTGAACCGATGGATGCGGGGAAGGGGCGCCCAGTATGAATCCTCGTTCAGCCGCCTCGTCCGCCTCACGAAGTTGACGCCCCACGTCTGGCGTTCGAGGTGCTGGAACCGGACGGTCTTGAGCGGGATCGCCATCTCCGTCACCCAACCCGCGTCGGTCACCTGGCTCTTCACGTACCACACCCCGTCCCAGTTCTGATTGAACTCGCGTCCCTCGTTCACGAACTGGGCGTCGAACTTCGCCCCCGCGGGGTTGGTCTCGAACATGAACCCGTTGCGCTCGTCGTGGAACGTATCGAGCACGAGCCCGAAGACGTCGCCCGAGCGGGTGTTGAAGTCCCGAGTCAGGTCGTTGACGATGATCTTGGCGGGCTCGGCGTCGTGAGCGAGGACTCCGAAGTAGAGGTTCACTTCGTCGTAGAGAAACCGGACCTCTGTCTCGTAGGTGGCCGCTTCACCCTCCCTCGGCTCGTTCTGGATGAAATCGGTCGCGACCGGAGCGCTTCTCCAGTCCGGCTCGCCGAGGCCGCCGTCGACCTCGATCGGACCCGTGGCGCGCTTCGCGATCAGGCGGCGGTCGAACCGCGCGGTCTCGTAGTCGATTGCCTTGCTTTCGTCGTCGGCGGCTCGAGCCGCGGAGGCCAAGACCAGGAAGGAGGCAACGCGGCAGAACGTCTCTTTCACGAGCGCGGATTCTACCGCGAATTTCGTCAGTACGACTTCGTCAACCGAACCGAACCGTCCTCGGTTCGGATGATGAGCCGATGTCCCCCTCCGTTCACGGAGCCCTTCAGCTTCCCTTCGGACGATTCGGCCGCCGTGGCCGGGAGATCGATGTCGATGCTGCCGTCATGGGTGTCGACGTCGAGGTCGGCGGCGAACCCCTCCGGAACCTGGATCCTCACACCGCCGTCGGCGGCTTCGACCCGCCAGTCGGCCGTCATGACCGAGCCGCCGGCGAGGCGCACGTCCACGTCTCCATCTTCGGCGTCGGCGGACAATCGCCCGAGCTTACCCTCCACTCTCAAATCCCCGTCCTCGATCCCGGCGTCCACATCGCCCTGGAAGTCCCGAACGCTCACGTCGCCATCCTCGGCCGAGACCCGCGCGACGCCCGAGCACGCCGAGACCGAAAGATCGCCGTCCTCGGTCGAAAGACGGAGATCGCCCTCGAACCCGGAAACGGTAAGCCGGCCGTCCTCGGTCGAGACGTCCAGGTCGCTTCTCGCCGGAGCCAGGATATTGATGTGCACCAGAACCTCGGCATCTCGAAAGAAACTCCAGTCGTTCTCGGGGTACAGAGTTTGGACTTCGATCCGGTCACCCACCTGCCCGATGCGGACTTCCACTCGATCGGCGAGCCGCCGTGCATCCTCGTCGCTCCGCGCCCGGAGCACTTCCTTGACGACCGAGACCTGAACCCGGCTCTCTCCGTGGGAGCGCAGCTCGGTCCGCCCATCCTCGTTGGTGACCACGATCTGCGGGGTCCCTCGAACGTCGAAGCTCTTTTCGATGGTTTCGACCGTTTGGGCGAGGGCCGCCGTGGCGAGCCAGGCGAAGACGATAGACATCATGACACTCTCCTTCTTCCATTGGACGAAACCGGCGGCCCCCGGGTTCAATCAAGGGTGCCTCGAAAGCGGACGCTTCCGCCCGGAGGCGGACAACCGGGTCCGCCGACTCCGGGAATTGCGTGACGATTCGCTGGCACATCGATTGCACGCCCGCGGGCATGGACCGGTTTCGACAGGACCTCGCGTTCGGCATCCGCGCCATCGCCCGCCGTCCCGGCTTCACGCTCTTGGCTGCTTCGATGCTCGCGCTCGGAATCGGCGCCAACACGGCGATCTTCAGCGTGGTGAACGCCGTCGTCCTTCGGCCGCTCTCGTACGACTCCCCCGAAGAGCTCTTCCTGGTCGGCGCTCACCGTGGAGGGCGGCTTCAAAGCTTCTCCGCGCCCGAGTTCCTCGCGCTGCGCGAGGAGGTTCGAGGCTTCGAGGAAGTCGCGACCGCGATCGACGTCAACCTCAACCTGGTCGGCGAAGGCGAGCCGGAGCGCGTCGCCGGGGCGCGCGTCACCGCGAACCTTCTTCCTCTGCTCGGTGTAGAGCCGGTTCTTGGCCGGAACTTCCTTCCCGAGGAGGAGCGAGAAGGAAAGGATGCCGTCGTCCTGGTCGCTCACGGATCCTGGGAACGGAGGTTCGGCGCTGACCCTGCACTTCTTGGCCGGACGCTGAAGCTCGACGGCCGAGAGCACGAAATCGTCGGCATCCTTCCCGAAGGCTTCTCGCTTCCGATGGACGAAGCGGAGCTCCTCGTACCCACGGCTTTCACCGAGGACGAGCTCGATAACCCCGGAGGCCATTTTCTCGGCGCGGTCGCCCGTCTTGCTCCCGGCATCTCCGCGGAGGCTGCCATCGCCGAAGCGGATGGGATCGTCTACCGGGCGGTCGAGAGCTTCGCGGATCACCGTGGACCTCACGGGGCGACGGGGGCGCCCATGCTCGATTTCCTTCTCAGGGATCACCGTTCGGGTCTCCTGGTGTTGAGCGCCTCCGTGGGCTTCGTGCTGCTCATCGCCTGCGCGAACGTGGCGAACCTCTTGCTCGCGCGCGCCTCGGAGAGACGGCGCGAGATGGCGATGCGCGGAGCTCTGGGAGCGTCGCGCGGCCGGCTCGTCCGCCAGCTCCTGACGGAGAGCGTTCTTCTCGCGCTCATCGGCGGGACCGGCGGGGTTCTAATCGCTCTCTGGGGCGTCGACCTCGTCGTCCGGCTGAGTCCCGAGGACGTTCCGCGGATCGAGACCGTCGCCGTGGACTGGACGGTTTTCGCCTTCGCCGCGGCGATCTCGATGGGCGCCGGCCTGCTCTTCGGGCTGATGCCCGCCCTCGAGGCCTCGAGGGGCCAGATGGAGCGGACGCTCCGCGAATCGTCGCGGTCGGACTCGTCGGGATCCTTTCACTCCCGCTCCCGGAGACTTCTCGTGGCCTTCGAGGTGGCGCTCGCTCTCGTGCTGCTCGTCGGCGCGGGCCTGACTCTAAGAAGCTTCTGGAACCTGGACCGGGAGAGCCCGGGGTTCGTGGCGGAGCACCTGCTCACGGCACGACTGGTCCTTCCCGAATCCCGCTATGCGGAAGGCTCCGGCCAGATCGACTTCGCGCGACGGCTTCTCGAGGAGATCGAAACGCTCCCCGGCGTTCGAGACGCGGGCCTCGTGGCACCCATGCCCCTCACCGACATCGTGTGGCGGCTCAGCCTCGAGATCCCGGGACGGGAGGCGCCTTCGAGCGGCCAGCCGCTCGCCTCCAACTGGCGCACGGTGATGCCGGGCTACTTCGGCGCGATGGGGATCCCGCTCCTCGCCGGCCGCGATTTCACCGCGCGCGATTCGAGATCTGAGGACTCTGAGCCCCGCTCGGTTCTCATCATTAATGAAAGCTTCGCCCGAAGCCTCTTTCCCGAGGAGGATCCGCTGGGAAAGCACGTCCGGATCGGCTACGACGATCTCCTTTGCGAAGTCGTGGGAATCGTGGGAGACGTGCGCCACGCCGATCTCGCGACCGCTTCGGGGGAAGAAATGTACACACCGTTCGCCGCCACTCCCGTCCCGGTGATGAATCTCGCGGTCCGGGTTTCCGGCGAGCCTGAATCGATCGCGCGCGGGGTGCGCGAGGCGGTGTGGCGTGTGGATCCGGAGCAGCCCGTCTTCGGTCTCACGGCGATGCCCGAGCTGGTGCGGGCGTCGGTCGCTTCCCGGCGCTTCGTGACGACGCTCCTCCTTGCTTTCGCGCTCGCCGCGCTCGTTCTCGCTCTGCTCGGAATCTACGCGGTGATTTCCTACTCGGTCCTCGCGCGGACGCGGGAGATCGGAATCCGGATGGCTCTCGGCGCCCGGGCGTCCGAGGTCCTGGGCCTGGTGATGGTTCAGGGGCTCTCTCTGATCCTCGCCGGCGCCGCCGTCGGGCTCCTGGCCTCGCTTCTTCTGAGCCGATACCTCGAGAGCCAGCTCTACGGTATCTCGGGAACCGACTTCGCGACCTATGCCGCGGTCGCCGTCTTTCTCGTCCTCGTGGCTCTCGCGGCAACGGCGGTTCCCGCCCTCAGGGCCTCTCGGCTCGATCCGATCCAGACCTTGCGGACAGAGTGAGGGGAGGTTCCGCCTATCGGCCGCGCAACCACAGGATGACCTCCATGGCGTGCTGGTCGGGAGGGAAGACCGGGTAGAAGACCTTCTCGATGTGCTGACGGGAAATCACGAGCGTCAGGCGCTTGAGGAGAGTCGCGCCCCTGAACTCGAAGGTCGGAAGTCGCAGCACGCGCGTGAGCTCGAGGTTCGCGTCGCTCAGCACTTCGAAGGGCACCTCCAGGCGCGCCACCATCTCTTTTTGATACTCGGTATCCTGCGTGCTCAGGCCGAATACCTCGGCGCCCAGCTTCCGAAGCTCCTGGTGATGGTCGCGAAACCCGCAGGTCTCCGGCGTGCAGCCGCGAGCGCCGGGAATCGCGTCCCACCCTTCGGGGGTGGGCGCATCGGGTCTTCCGGTTCGTGGATAGCAATACACGACGATCCGCGAACCAGCCTCCGTGGACAGATCCACCCAACGATCCTTCGTGGACCGGAGCTTCACCCTTGGCATGGCGAGACCCGGGAGGTGGTCGCAGGCTCCGTCGTCGACGGGAACCGGGAGGTCCGGCGGAAGAGACATCAGCCGATCTGCGCCCGCTCGACTCTGCGCTTCGGCGCCTTTTCGCGCGAGAAACGCGCTCACCCCTGCCATCAAGAAGGACCGTCTGGTCGGATTCGTCATTCTCGCAGACCCCTTCGGATTCTGACGGCGTTGCTCC
>Ga0214473_10007834_pt1 | contig 12640 bp, 14 predicted proteins | sample RVTome_7_FD_203509 | JGI IMG/M metagenome (GOLD analysis project Ga0214473, IMG submission 203509) | Soil microbial communities from uranium-contaminated site in the Upper Colorado River Basin, Wyoming, United States - RVT98D197 | ecosystem: Environmental > Terrestrial > Soil > Contaminated >... | reverse complement strand
CTGCTACTACTCAGAAGACATTTGGCTACCATAGGGTCGGCATTCTTGTCGCACTGTTGAATGCCCTCGTTCTTATCGCGATAAGTGGGGCAATTCTCTTTGAGGCGTATATTCGGTTACTTCATCCGGTCAAGACGTCGGGCGTTTGGATGTTGGCTGTGGCAGGTCTGGGTTTTGTAATAAACGGACTGGTCGCCTATGGTTTTCGCACGCACCAGCATGACCTGAATATCAAGAGCGCCTTCCTTCATCTTCTCACTGATGCCCTGGTTTCACTGGGAGTTGTTCTTGGCGGTGTTGTCATTATCTTTACAGGCCTGAGCATCATTGATCCTCTTATCAGCATTGTCATAAGTCTGGTCATTCTTTACATGGCGTGGGACATTGTCAAAGAGTCGGTCGATATTCTGTTGGAAGCCGTCCCGCGGAAAATAGACCTGGATGAGGTTGTGGAGAGTCTTAAGCAAATCGAAGGCATAAACGGTGTTCATGATGTCCACATCTGGACGATCGGCTCAAATGTTTTCGCGTTGAGCTGCCACGCTCTTATTGAGGACGTTAGTGTCACTGAAAGCAGCTGTCTTCTTAGGGAGATAGAGGAAGTTCTAAAACACCGTTTTAATATCATCCACCCCACGATTCAATTCGAGTACGAAGAATGCGAACACGCCGAAGTCTGCAGAATTCCTCAAAGAAATCCTAAATAGCAGCTCAAATTCCTCCTTTTGCTGATCTGCTCCCTTAGATCGCTGATCGCCGCATCTACAACAACCGGTTAGACAAATTTAAAGAAAAGATTGACAAGTAAAATAAACAGGACTAAAATCATCCTATATAAAGGCTAATTCTTGCGAGGTTACCAAAGATGGAGTTTATCCGGCGAAATACTGACTACGCTCTTAGGGCGCTCGTTCATCTGGCTCAGAAGAATAGGGAGGAGATAATCTTTATCCGCACGATTGCGGACGAAGAAAACGTCTCAGAGGATTTCTTGCGGAAGATTTTTCAGACTCTCGGGGAAGCCGGGATTGTCAATTCGCATCGGGGTCCCAAAGGTGGCTTTTCGCTTGCCAAGGCCCCGGGATCAATAACGGTTCTGGAGGTTATGGAAGCTTTGCAGGGGCCGGTGGCAATTAACCGGTGCTTTTTGGGGAAAGATTCTTGTTCGAATTTCAGCCGTTGTGCATTGAAAGACAAACTAATCAGTGTTCAACAGGGAATGCTGGATTTTTTGAGCAGCGTGACAGTTGCAGACTTGCTTTCGGCTGAAGGGGAAAAGACTGATAAAACTCTGACCGGAGAGAGAAAGAGAGGTCAATCATGATGGGAAAATGTCCGGGCCAAGATTCCAGAAAACTGAGAACGAGCATTCATTTGTGCCCTGAATGCGGCTACGAAGTCGAGATGTTCTCTGATGAGCTGAAGAGGCGCTGCCCAAAATGCAAGACGTTTGTCCATCGAGAGAAAGTTCCTTCTTGTATCGAGTGGTGCAAATCAGCGAGGGAGTGACTGGGCGAAGAGAGATGGCGCCAGTTAACAGGTGCTGAAGAGTAAGAGCATCAATGCAAAATGCAAATTTCAAAATGCAAATTTAAGAACCACAAAGACAAAGAACATTTTGACTTTTTCATTCTGCAATTTGAAATCAACGTAGTTGAGAGGAGATGGTCGTTTTGGAGACAAAGTCAACGATGGAGTCTGTAAGCCAGCACGAGACGGTTAATCAAATGTATGAGAAGGTGAGAGAGGACGGCCTGACCAATGTGGCCGACCGGTATGAAGCCCAGGGCAACCGCTGCGCTTTTTGCGCAGAGGGATTGAGTTGTCAGCTTTGCTCAAATGGTCCGTGCCGCATTACAAAAAGAGCGGAGCGAGGTGTTTGCGGCATCGATGCCAATGGTATGGTAATGCGAAATCTTCTTCACAAGAATATTATGGGTATTTCCGCCTACACATATCACGCCAGAGATGCTGCGAAAACTCTGGGGGCGACAGCCGAAGGAAGAACACCTTTTGATATAAAGGATGAAGCAAAACTTTCGTTTTTTGCCGGCGCTCTCAATCTCAACGGCACGAGCGTGAACGAAAAGGCATTGCAGCTGGCTAACGCTATATCATCTTCAATCAACCAATCGTCAGACGAGAAGTCTGTGATGGTGGAGATATTTGCGCCAACCTCCCGCAAGGAGATCTGGCATCAGCTCGGGATATTTCCCGGGGGTCCGGCTCATGAGATCATAGATGCAACTACGCGTTCGATGACGAACATAGACGGCGATTATGTTTCGCTGGCAAAAACGGCTCTGAGGCTCGGAATCGCAAGTTGCTACGGAGCTCTTGTTCCGCTGGAGCTTGCTCAGGACATCCTGTTCGGCACCCCCTCTCCTCATGCGGCTGAAGTTGATCTGGGAATAATCGATCCGGACTATGTCAACATCGTGCCCAATGGTCACGAGCCTTTTGTCGGTGCCGCCCTGATCCAATTGGCGAAAGATGAAGAGACGCAAAGACTAGCCAGAGCTGCGGGAGCTAAAGGTTTGCGGATAATCGGTTCGATCGAAACCGGTCAAGAGCTTATGCAGCGTTATCCCTGCGACGACGTCTTTGTCGGTCTCACGGGCAATTGGTTGAACCAGGAGTACGCCATCGCCACCGGCGGAATAGATCTTTTTGTTATGGACATGAACTGCTCCGTACCTTCTCTAAAATCAGTTGCCGACAGGTATGGAACCAGGTTGGTAGCGGTCTCAAAGCTGGTTGGTGTTAACGGAGTTGACGAGCACATTGATTATGCACCTGAGAAGGTGGAAAGTCAGGCGGGAGAGCTAATCAACTTGGCAATCGAGAACTTTCAGAAACGTGATCTAAACAAGGCAGTCAGGGGATTGAAGAAGACGGAGATTATCACAGGCTTCTCCACCGAAGCCGTTCTTCAAGCACTTGGCGGTTCTCTTGACCCCCTTCTTGACGTAATTAAGAACGGAGCTCTGAAAGGTGTTGTGGCGCTGGTTAGCTGTACAACTCTCAAGAACGGCGGGCAAGATGTGATGACAACCGCAGTGGCAAAAGAGCTGATTGCAAGGGATATTCTGGTGCTTTCTGCCGGATGTGGAAATGCTGCTACCCAGGTAGCAGGTTTAAATTCTCTCTCGGCCCAAGAATTGGCGGGCCCGGGGTTGAAAGCGGTTTGTCAACAACTCAATATCCCTCCCGTTTTGTCATTCGGAACTTGCAGCGACGTAGGACGATTGGTCTTACTTGTTACCGCCGTCGCTGATGCTTTGGGAGTTGATCCATCTCAGCTCCCGGTTGCCGTGACCGCGCCGGAATACATGGAGCAGAAGGCAACGATTGATGCATTTGGTGCGGTTGCCTTCGGGCTTTACACCCACGTTTCGCCACTGCCTCCTGTTGCGGGTGCCCCGGATGTAGTAAAATTGCTGACTCAAGATGTTGAAGATTTAGTCGGAGGAAAGTTGGCCGTAGAAGAAGACCCGATAGAAGCAGTCGACGGAATTGAGAGACACATTAACAAGAAACGCCTGGCTCTGGGGATATAGCCGGCGATCAGCTGTAATTCATGGCTTAGAATTACTCTAGTACGCGCCTTGAATGCAAAATGCAAATTTCAAAATGCAAATTTTAAAGAGCCCCTCCGTTGTCCCCTTATCAAGGGGGACCGGGGGGATTCCTAGAACAAAACCATTTTTCATTTTGTACTTTGACTTTTGCAGTGAGGTTTATGGGAGGTGTTTCAATTGGCATTAAGAAAGATTGTTCAGATTGATGAGGAAAAGTGCGATGGTTGTGGCTTGTGTGTACCGGCCTGCGCCGAGGGGGCAATTCAGATCATTGACGGAAAAGCCCGCCTTGTTAGTGAGATATTCTGCGATGGACTCGGCGCATGCTTGGGAGAATGTCCCAATGATGCTATTAGGATAGGGGAGCGGGAGGCGGAAGAATTTGATGAGAGGGCGGTTGAGACCCATCTTGAGCAGGAGAAAGAGAAAGTCCTAGCCCATATTAGAGAAGCCGAAAAACACGCGGATAGCCAATGCGCATGTCCTTCAGCAAAAGTAATGACATTTGAGAGAAATAAAGAGGGGGCAAATAGCGCTGAGAGGCAAGCTCCCGTTTCTCAACTCGCTCACTGGCCCATTCAGCTGAAATTAACACCAGCTGGAGCGCCATTTTTCAAAGATGCCGATCTTCTTGTAGTGGCCGATTGCGTGCCTTTTGCCTATGCGGATTTTCATCAGGAGTTATTGAAGGACAAGACGGTCGTTATCGGCTGCCCCAAACTCGATGACATCAACTTCTACGTGGATAGGCTAACTGAGATCTTCAAAGACTCTGATGTTAGGAGTGTAAGAGTCGTTCACATGGAAGTGCCGTGCTGTTCGGGTCTTACTTGGGCAACCGAAAAGGCCCTGACGGCTTCAGGCAAGCAAATGCCACTTAGCGAGGTTACTATAAGCACAAAAGGCGAGAAAATTATTTGAGAGACGCTTAGCCTCCCAGATCTCTTTTCATTTGCTCAAACTGTTCTTTGGAGATTTCGCCTTTCGCATAGCGTATTTTCAGGGTTTCCAAAGGATCTTCCCTTTGCCCGAAACCTGAGACATTTCTGCCGCCGGCTGCCGACTGGATGAAATAAACGACAGCTACGATAATCAATATGAAGAATATCCACCAAAAAAACATCCCGAACATCATTTTATCGTCCTCGCTGATAAGCTTATCCGCCTAGGTCTTTTTTCATGCGATCAAAATCTTCTTTGGAAATTTCGCCTTTTGCATAACGCTCTTTCAGCGTCTCCAGAGCTTTGGAGCTCGTCTCCCGGCCGCCGGCTCCGGCACCGAATTGTCTGGCAAGCCACCAGACCAGGAGAATTACTCCTACAACAATCAGAAGAACAAAGAGAAGGTTAAGGATCAAACCGACTATTCCCCAAGTTCCCCCTGTTCCTCCATTAAGGCCATAACCATAGCCTCTCATCATTTGGCCTCACCAAGGACACCAACCCATTGAAATCCCCTCCTTTAGCTAATCTAATGTTTTTAAGAATTTAATTATCTCATTTAGATCTTCGTCCGACATTCCCCATCTTGGCATAGTCGAGTCAAGAGGTTTTCCGGCCGGATCAATTCCATCTGTTATCGCTCTTTTGATCAATTTTTCATTCCAGGGAGGATCTTCTTCCTCCTCTTCTATCAAGGCCTTGAAGCTGATTGCAGGTGCTACCTTATTGCTCATCATGATAGTTAGACCGCCTTGCCCGTCTGAGCCATGGCAAGCCGCACAGCCACCACCGCGCATTCCAAGCCAGGGAGGGCCGCCGCGCAGAGGAATTGGACCGTCATTCCCCACGCCCGTGAAGTAGATTCTCTCACCAACAGAAGAAAAAGTGTCAGAGGATGTTATCGAGGTAGAGCCAATTGAGGCCGGAAACATTTCAAGAAAAGCAAGTCCAATAATGCCTATGACTATTGCAGCTAGACCAAGAACAAACAAGGAAGTCTTTTTCATTCGGTCCGCCCCCCGAGAATGTGCCGAATCCTACGTTAGACAAAGTCTATCCCAAGGATCGGTAGCCTGCAATGAGATTTAATCAAATTGTGAAAAAACTAGTAAAAGACCTTGGTTGAACCCGGTTAAAATCAACTGTTGGCTTTTGACCGTTGGTAATTGGTAAAATCAAAAGAGGCTAAGATCGCCCAACTAAGAACCGACCGACCAAAAGCAAGCAACTGCCTTCGGGATTCTGATATCATAGGAAGCTGTTGAGATTAGTCGTACTTGTTGGGAGAGATTCGGTTTGAGTGTAGTTCGTAGACTGTTCCTGGCGGTATTTTTGGTTCTCTTTACCTTGGTCTTAGGCACGGCGGGCTATTGGTTGATAGAGGGATGGTCTCCTTTTGATGCTCTTTACATGACTGTGATCACCATTTCTACCGTCGGATTTAAGGAGGTTGCCCCTCTGTCGTTCGGTGGAAGACTGTTTACCCTGTTTTTGATAGTCTGCGGCGTCGGAACAGTGATTTATGCGCTTGGCACATTGATAGAATTCTTGGTTGAAGGGCATTTAACCGGGCTTTTAGGGAGGAGAAAGATGGAACGGCGAATCGAGAGGTTGAAAGACCATTATATCGTCTGCGGTTTTGGAAGGGTTGGACAACAAGTGACCAAGGAGCTCTTCCGGGCAAAAGAGCCGTTTGTAGTCATCGATAATAGTACCGAGAAAATTCTAAAATGCGAGCAGGCGGGGTTGCTTAATCTGGCCGGAGATGCATCGGAAGACCAAATACTAAATGCGGCCGGTGTGACCAGAGCCAAAGGTTTAATTGCCGTTGTTGACAGCGACGCTGACAATATTTTTGTCACGCTGTCAGCGAAGGGCCTAAATCCGAACATATTTGTTGTTGCCAGGGCCGAACATGAGGAATCCGAACGAAAACTAAAAAAAGCAGGCGCGGATAGAGTCGTTTCACCGACGTCGATAGGGGGAAGACGAATGGCTGCTTTGCTTTTGAAGCCTCTGGTCTGTGACTACTTGGACGTATTGGCTCATGGCGAGGATATTGAGTTTCAGCTTGAAGAATCAGAAGTAAGAGAAGGTTCTCCAATCGCAAATCTGAGCATTAAGGAAGCTGGCGTCCGGGACAAAACGGGGATTCTCATAATGGCGGTGAAAAAAGCAGGCGGAGAGATAATAACTAATCCTGCGTCTTCAGTTACGGTAGAACCTAGGGATGTGCTGGTTGTCATGGGCACTAAAGAGCAGCTTGAAAGATGGCATACGATTGTTTGATGGACCGGATGCTAGTTGTGCGGACTCTTGTTGGTCTTCTCGGCACACTTTTTCTGCAACGGCCACTTGCTTGCGAATCTAAATAGTCGAGTATCTCTTGCGAGGTTTTCTAACTTAAAACAAGCTTGCTTGATGCGTATTTTCCACAATTCCGCTAGGCCGGAAATCAAAAATCTCGAATAAACAAACAACCATTTTGTTTGTACGGATGACCTTTCTTTTCTTTCTTGCTGTCCGAAACGGCTATTCTGTTGAAACGAAATGTGCTCAAGGTTAAGGATTCCTTTAACAATAGTCTGCAGAGAAATATAGACTAGCAACGAAATGGCAAATCCGGCGATTACAATTGCAATATTCATTTGGGCTCCATCATTCCCGTCGTGGCTGCTTTTTTGCCCTATAGATTTATCGGCAGATAGGACTTATACTAAATCACTTTGAGTCAATGGAAGAAGTTTCTACAAAAGCTGCGGGGATTGAAGATCTGTTGGTTCCAGGATAGAAGGAGTCTTCTTGGTCTATTTTTAGTTCAGTCTCCGATTATTTTTACCAGGACACGCTTTCTGCGGCGCCCGTCGAATTCGCCGTAAAAAATTTGCTCCCAAGGTCCAAGATCCAGCCGGCCATTGGTTATCGATACTACTACTTCCCTTCCCATGATAGTTCTTTTAAGATGGGCAGCGCCATTGTCTTCGCCTGTCAAGTTGTGTCTGTAGTTGGAGATGGGCTCGTGCGGAGCAAGTTTTTCAAGCCAATTCTCAAAATCATGGAGGAGACCGCTTTCATCGTCATTAACGAAGATGCTCGATGTTATATGCATTGCATTTACGAGACACAGGCCTTCCTTAACCTGGCTGCTCTCAACCAATTCTTGAATACGGGGAGTCACGCTAATAAAATCCCGTCTCTTATCGGTATTGAACCAAATATATTCGGTCAAAGATTTCATCATTTTCCTCCGCCGCTCACAGTTGTTCGGCTAATTCCTTGTTTGCGTCAATCATTTTTTCCGCTGCTTCTTGTTTGACCCTGATTCCTTCATGCAATCTTTCGGTATTTTGATTGGCGGTGCCATCTAACAAGAGGTCCATGGCTCTTAATGATTCGGATAGTGCTTCTTTATAGCGAAGATGGACGTTTCCTAACTCTTCAGGCACTTCCAGTCCATCAAATGTGTTCGAAAGCTTACTTATTTCTTCTCTTTGCTCCTGAAACTCGCTGAGTGCCTTGTCTTTGGCCAGCGATTGGTTGACATATCCTTCGATCGTCTTTGTTACCTCTCCCATCATAGACACGTAATCTTTCGAGATGCTTTCTACCTTATCCGCATAGTCTTCGGCCTTAGTCTTTCCTCCGCATGCGACGAACATCACAAGAAGCATTATGATGCTGATGGAAAACACAAGAGTCCTATTTCGGAGTAAGTTTTTCATAAATACCTGAATGTTTATTGTGGCTGTCGGCTGCTGATTCGCTATCCGTCTTTGCAGCGAAGCATGGATTCCGGCTTCACCACGGCTCTATATAAGAGTTCGGGAGCGCAAAAAACAATCCTGTTACCATTTGTAAAATATTGAAAAAACATACCCCAAGGGGTATAATTAACAAGACCTTTTCAGAGCCTGTTCTTGGAGGTAAAAGATGCCGACTTATGAGTTCGAATGCAAAAAATGTAAAAAGGACTTCAAGATTCTTTCCCGGACGTTCTTGAGGGGCGCGGAGAAGATAAATTGTCCATACTGCGAAAGTGCTGATGTGGAAAGACAGTGTTCTCCATACGGCTTTGGCGATTTTTGTGACTCCGGTTCCGATTCGTCTTCAGGATTCCGTTGAGCATAAGATGTCAGGCTGGTTTGCCGACGAGATTTTTCGGTCTTTGGCCTTAGATCGTTCCTGAGCTCCGCTGTAGGAACGACTCCGGGAGTCATTTCACAGGTTAGTTAGCTTAGGGTCCTTATGGAGGAGCAACTTGCGAATTTTGGTTGGTTTGCTTGGGGGAGGAGCGATCGGTCTTTTATATAGTTTGCTTTTGCGGAAACTCGGGGGTGGCTGAGGCCTGACCTGCAATCCTTATGTCGGCGCAAGTTTCGGTGCGTTTTTTGGATTGCTCCTTACTCTAGGTCCTAGAGCCCTGTAAATCCAAACTCAAAATCCAAATGTCAAAATTCAAATGTCAAATCAAGCTCAAAGCGCAAAATCCAAATTGGTTTTTTCTGTTTTGAAACATTTGGACTTTGGATTTGATTTGGCATTTGAGCTTTGGATTTGGGATTTTTCTCAGATTGTCCCGCTTTCAAGATTGCTTTTTTGATCAGACCGATCAAAGCAAACATCTCTGAATTGAACCCTTTTGTTTTACAAATGAATATTTTTTGATAATATGTAAAAGGTTTCTTCAAATACTAAAAATCCTTTCAAGACTACCAGAGGTGAGGTTAAATGCATGCTTTAGCAAGGAAAGGTCTTACAGTATTTCTAGCTTTTGCGGTTTTGCTTTCAATCGTTCTTGCAACCGGTTGTGCCGCGTCAAAAAGCGGCTATGAGGAGCGCATGCTCTCCATACTCGTTGAAGCAAAGAAGGATCTAGACAACAACCACAAGGAATTGGCGAAAGCCGAGGCGCAGAAAGATTCCAAGCAAAAGGACCAAAAGAAGAAGGGTCTTATTGAGAAACAGATTGAAGTACTGGAAGCGACAAGGGACAAGGTTGAAGGCGTTTCAGCTCCGGACGATTTCTTCGCCGGTCACTCGGATTTGGTGGAGTTTTTGGAGCTGCTTATCAAATCCAGAGAAGTGAGTCTTAAGAATATCGGGAAGAAAGCAAGTGCGGGAAGCAGCGTGGAAAAGTCCGAGGCTTTTGAGACCTTTCAATTCAGTGGCCGTGCTTTCAGTAGAGCGAGCAACGAATTGCCGTTTTTGGAGTATGAGCTTAGGAATACATTTGAGACGGTTCTTCAGGATGTTCAGATGGACATCCAACAACAGTCGGGCTTCGGTACGCCGACTCCGGGTGCCGGTTCCGTAGGGGGACCCGGAAGATCGGTTCCGTAGCAAGGGATCTTCGGTATAAGAATCTCTGATCTGTGTTCGTTCTTGACAACAGGGCTTGATTTACCTCATAGAAGCGGGTGGCTAATGGTTTTCCTCCCGCTTTTTTTGTCACTGTGCATCGGCTGTTGCATGGAACCACGGCCTAACCGGTGGTGGATGCAGTATGGTGCTTCGGCCTTTGCCCCGGCCGAATGAGCTTGGGGGGCAATGGGATGCCGCAAACGATTAACACCTTTACCAGGGTCTTTAAAACTTTCCTTTATTCTTTCACATTTTCTTCTGATATAATAAAAAAGCGGTTTGTTGAAGAGGAGAAATATGGACAAGCTAGCTGCGGCCATCTGGTGCATCAGTAAAGTTAATATCTTTCGGGAGTTGCCTCGCGCCTTGATTGCAAAGCTTGCCGAGATTGCTACGGAGAGAGAATTCGCCAAAGGCGAGCTGATCTTCGGGCCCTATGACCGCGAGGAGAGAATATTTGTAATAAGAGAAGGTGAAGTCGAGATCTATCAGCTTTCTCCCGAAGGCAAAAAGGTCATACTGGATATTTTGGTGCCGGGCAATATGTTCGGAAACTCTTCCTTTTCATCCGAGCCTTTTGTTGAACTGAATGACTTCGCAGTTTCCCGAACGAGAGTGGTTTTGTGCACCTTCAGAAAGTCCGACTTTATGGGTGTATTGAAAACAATGCCTGAATTGGCTTTGGGTCTGATTAACGAGATAAGCACAAAATTATATGAAGCGGACAGCCGCATTAGGGATCTGGCCTTGTCGGATGCAACAACCAGACTCATCGGTGAATTGTTGCGCTTTGGGAGAAAAGTCGGGCGGGAAATGAATGATAAGATTGTATTCGGAACAAAGATCACCCACGAAGAGCTGGCTGGAATGACCGGGGTTACACGAGAGACCGTAACCCGGGTGCTAAAGAAACTTCGTCAAGAGCAAATTATCGGTTTTGATGAGTCCAGGCACATTGTGATTGATAAGAAGAAAGTCCGGGAAGTCCTTAAAACCTAACTCTTTAGGTTTCTGTTACCAGTATATTAATCTGCGAATTGTCTCCCAGGGAATCCTTTAGGAAAAACATGTTGCGCCTTTCACGCAGAGCTAAAGTATCAGTCGTCAATTTGGGGCTGGTTTTTTTATTGCTTTTTTTGGTTTGGCTCTCGCCTTCCGAAGAAACCCTGGGCAGCCTAATCAAGCTTGTCTACGTCCACGCGGCAATTGTCTACGCAGCATTTTTCACGTTTATGCTGGCCGGTGTTTTCGGGATCATATATATATTTACGTCACAACAGAAGATATATTCCTGGCTCAGTGCATTCCAACGGACGGCCTTTCTCTTTTGGGGCATTTATTTCCTATCGAGTATTGTCTTGACCTATCTGGCTTGGGGAGGCGTCGGCTGGATGGAACCCCGGTTTCAGCTGGCGATCCAGATCTTGGTTATGGTGTCCCTGGTGTTCCTGTTCTCTCTGTGGTTAGATAAGCCCAAGGTCACGGCACTTCTCAACGTCGGGCTGTTCCTGGTGATCTTCTACTTAACTAGTACCGTGCAGCGAATTTTCCATCCTTCCAACCCAATCGGCAAATCGAATTCTTCTACAATGAAATTCTTCGCTCTCTCAATGGCCTCGGTCTGCTTTTTGATAGCCCTTTTGACTGCTTATCTTCTACGTCCGTCGCAGCAAGAGATCGAGAATAATGATTTGAAACACACAGCATAACCGAATCATTCCTCCATTATTGATGTGCTGATCTCCTCTGGTTTGCCGCCCAATGGTCTAAATTATGAGATCCAATCTCCGGGTTTAACTCAAGAAATGCCGATCCTTGCCGATAATTATAAGAGTCGTTTTTGGAAGAGGTGGCTAGATGGTCACGGAAAGGCATAATAGAACAGTTCAGAGGCTACAGTGGCTTGTCAGACTGAGATGGTCTGTTGCTGTGGGTCTTTCGCTGATCCCGACAATTCTAGATTTCTTCAATTGTGTTTCTCTGAGGCTATTGCCCTTTTATTTGATGTCGGTGCTTATCGTCCTATACAATTCTGTCGTGTGGCAGTACACGCGTCGGATCAGGAACCAACGCAGTGTGATCATTGATAGTCCCGAGACAGTAGCTCTCTTGAACTTTCAAATCATTGTGGATTTTCTTTTTCTCTCAGCTTCAGTTTACTTCTCGGGCGGCCTCTTTAGCCCCATCACTTTCTTTTATCTATTCCACATCATCACGGCTTCTGTTCTCATTTCTCCGCGCAGCGGATATTTCTATGCAAGCCTGGCTTTGTTTCTGTCGGGGATAATCGGATTGTTGCAACAATATCAACTGGTACCGCCTGTTGGGCTGGCTTCACTTCTTACTTCCAACTCCCCGCACGCTCTCTTAATGCTGGCTATTTATCTGACTTCGGGAGTCACATTTGGTCTAACCGCCTATTTTATGAATCACTTTTTCAAGATGTCGCTTGAAGAACATCGAGCGTTCAAAGAGCTGACAACATTGTTTGAGATCGGAAAGACTATAAGCTGCAGCCTGAAACTGGATCATATCCTAAAGCTGGTTTTGAATAATGCCATCAAGGTGACGGGAACCCCGGCCGGAAGTGTTGCCTTATTTGATGAAGGCTCTAACGAGTTGGTAATCAAAGCGGCAAAGGGATTCAGCGAAGATTTCGTACACACGCATCGATGGAGGGTCAGGGCGGAAGGAATGACCGCCAAAATTCTCAACAGGACTGAGCCGCTCATATTGGATGATGTTTCTAAAGAGCC
>Ga0214473_10007833_pt1 | contig 12640 bp, 11 predicted proteins | sample RVTome_7_FD_203509 | JGI IMG/M metagenome (GOLD analysis project Ga0214473, IMG submission 203509) | Soil microbial communities from uranium-contaminated site in the Upper Colorado River Basin, Wyoming, United States - RVT98D197 | ecosystem: Environmental > Terrestrial > Soil > Contaminated >... | reverse complement strand
GACAAGAGAATGAACATGGCCGCGGGCGTGTTGATCGGATTGGTGCTTGCCTTGGGAACAGGCTTCGTCTTCGAGTTCCTTCGTACGGGTTGGGATACGCCGGAACAGGTGACGGCACAGCTCGGGATTCCTGTGCTGGGCTCGATTCGCTATCAGGAGCAGATGAAATTTGGACCAGCGATTAGTTCGAATCGTCAACGTCACGAGAGATGAAGAAGGCCAGGCGCCTTCTCCACAGCTCACGCTGCTCGCGAGCGGCGACGAAACCCCCATCGAGGAGGACCTGCTTGTCCTCCTGCACGAGATCGAACGTCGATTGCCGCGCTCCTGGCCGGTCACGATTCAGCTCATGGGGCCGCGCGGAGGTGAGGGCACATCCACGGTGGTCGAGGCGCTCGCACGGTGCTGCTGTCAGCGTCTGGGGATGAACGTTTTGTTGCTGAGGCTCTCCCAGGAGCCGCGACCCCTCGATGGGCCGAGGTCGTCGAAAATCTCGTTGGAGCTGGAAGACCTCGATTATCTCGACTCGTACGTGACCGAGCTACCTCGGGAGGAGGGCCGGTATCGCGAGCTTACGCTGGGATCCCGCGCCGCCGCGGCGCTCCGGAACTCCAAGCGAGAGCGGGAACGCCTCGTCGAAACCTTGAACCCGTTGTCCGACGTTACCTGGATCGACGCTCCCCCCGCGCTCACCGCGAACGACGGCTTACTGATGGCACCCGTCGTCCACGGCACCGTTCTGGTCGTCGAGGCCGAAGGGACGCGAGAGCCGGTCGGAGCCGCAGCGGTGGCGCGAATCCGACAAAGCGGCGCGCCGCTTTTGGGAGTTCTGTTCAACAAGCGCCGATACTACATACCCGACGTGCTCTACCGAATGCTGTGACGAATGAAGCGACTTCGATACTCGCTCGCCGCCCTCATCGGAGGACTGACGTTTCTCTTCAACGTAGAGCGCCTCGACTTGGGCGAGGTCAACATCATCGACATCAGCTCTTTCGTGTACCTGCTGGGTTTTCTTTCTGCCGCTTCCGCCATTCTTTTCGCGTTCCCGCTCTGGAAAGGCAGTCGGAGCGGCGCGGTCGTGGTCTTTTGGATCGTCGTCTACGTGGTGAACAAGCAGTTCATCTTTGACGACCGTCCCCTGTGGGGAGGCATTCACACCTATATCACGATTACCGAAGTGGCAATGCTGTCGGTCTTGCTGGGTATTCTCCGCCAGCTGACCCAAGGACTACATGAGTTCGAAGCTGCCGTGGCAACCCTGACGCTGACGGGCGTAAACCGGAAAGTGCGTGCACTGGTCGACGCGGAGACGGAAATACAGGATCGAATGCTCTTGAGCCGGCGTCACAAACGGCCGATGAGCGTCGTGGTCTTCGAGGCGGATCCAGAGGGGTACGCGATCCGGACTCATCGAGTCGTAGAAGAGGTCCAGCGCGGCATGGCCAATCGATACATGATCGCCACCCTCGCCAACGTCGTTTTGGCCAATCTGCGTCGAACCGACCTCCCCCTGGAACAAGGCGCGAACGGCAGGTTCGTCGTCGTATGCCCCGAGACCGACGCTGGAGGCGCACGAGCCGTCGCCCGCAACGTCGAGCGCGCCGTCAAAGCCGCACTGGGCGTGGACCTCGATTACGGCGTCGCGTCGTTTCCAGATAACGCCGTCACCTTCGACGAGCTGATGCGTCACGCCGAGAGCGATATCCGTGATGACGAGCCGTTAACTCCGACGGCGGAGCCCGCAGTCCAATCGTGAGTCGACCGAGATCGGAGCAAGATGATTGATGAATCCGGCAATTGAACGAACGACCACACTGACGTTCGAGGGCGCGAGGGAGCCACGGTGGGTCTACGCGATCAACCCTCAAAAAATATTGGTCACCGGAAGACACTACAGGCTCGCCAAGCGCACTCTCGACTTGGTCCTCGTGATTCTCCTCATGCCCGTTTGGCTGCCCATCATCGGGCTGTGCGCGCTACTCGTCAAGTTGACGGGTTGGAACGGCCCGGTGCTGTTTCATCAACCTCGCACCGGACGTGGAGGTCGGCGGTTCATGATGCTCAAGTTCCGCACCATGGTGCCGAACGCCGAGGAGCTCAAGAAAGATCTCGCCCACCTCAACAAGCTCGAGTGGCCGGACTTCAAGATCTCGCGCGATCCGCGTATCACCCGCGTGGGTCGCCTTCTCCGCAGAAGCTCGCTCGACGAGCTTCCTCAGATGTTCAACGTCCTTTGGGGAGACATGAGCCTGGTAGGGCCTCGGCCCACGTCATTCGCATCGAAAACCTACCGGCTGTGGCAGACGGAGCGTCTCGACGTTTTGCCCGGGATCACGGGACTGTGGCAGATCCTAGGACGAGGCAGCACGGAGTTTCAGGAAAGATTGCGAATGGACATCGCTTACATAGAGCGGCGCTGTCTCTGGCTCGACGCACAGATCTTGGTTCGGACGATTTCCAGCATCCTTTCGCAAAGAGGCGCGTACTGATGGGAGGACCCATCGCATACATCATGTCTCGATTTCCTCATCTTCCGGAGACCTTCATTCTTCGCGAAATGAGCGAGCTCGAGCGGCAAGGATGCGCGGTCCACCTATACCCGCTCGTGCGTCAAAGGCAGAGGGTCGTTCATAGCGAAGCTCGCGCCTGGATGGAGCGCGCCGTGAGCCTCTCTCTCGCCCGCGCGATGGTTGCCCTGCTCCGCGCGGTCATCGCCTCCCCGGTGAAGCTGGCTCGGACTTGGCTCCGAGTCGTATGGGAGAATCACGCGAGCTTTCGCTTCTTCGCTCGCTCGCTGGTCGTTTTTCCCAAGGCGGTTCTGGCGGCCGAGCGGATGAGACGAGACGGAGTGGGTCATATCCATGCGCACTACGCGACCCACCCGGCGCTGGCCGCTTGGATCATCCATCGGTTGACGGGTATCACCTACAGCATGACGACGCACGCGCACGACATTTTCGTGGACAGAGCGATGCTGCGTACCAAAGTCGCGGATGCGTCCTTCGTCATCACGATTTCGGACTTCAACCGGGACTTCCTTCACCGCCACGTTGGTGAGGGCACGCGCAGCAAGCTTAGGGTCGTTCGCTGCGGCATCGATCCGGACCGCTATCGGCCGGCGGTCCGACCGGCGAGCCCCGAACGTTTCCAGATGCTCACCATAGCGAGCTTACAGCCGTACAAGGGGCTGAGATACTTGGTAGAGGCTTGCAAGGAGCTTCACGATCGGGGAATCGATTTTCGCTCGAGGATCGTTGGGGAAGGTGAAGAGAGAAAGTTCCTGGAGAGCTTGATTGCGGACCTCGGCCTGGATGGCCGGGTCGAGATCCTCGGAGGACTACCCCAGGAGACGATTGAGCGCCTTCTGCCGGAGGCTGACTGCTACGTACAGCCGAGCGTCGTCACGCCATCGGGGAAAATGGAGGGTATTCCGGTATCGATCATGGAGGCTTTGGCTTGTGAAGTTCCGGTGGTTGCGAGCGCCATCTCGGGAATACCGGAATTGGTCGAACATGGCGTTACCGGATCTCTGGTGCCGCCGGCAGACTCGCGAGCGCTGGCCCTCGCTCTTTTGGACGTGGTTCGCGATCCCGAGCGGTTCCGGCGCCGCGCACGCGCCGGGCGCCTGCGTGTGTTGAAGGAATATCGTCTCGAGCGAAACGTCGCAGAGATCGCCCGGCTGTTCTCGACGTTTGGCGGCCCTGACCGCGGCAGCCGGCAGTCCCTACGCCCGGCGTCCTAGACCGATCGGTTCCGGTACGAGGGCATGGAGAGCCAGAACGTCTGCGACGCGATATCGGCGGAAGTCGCTCGTCGCGTCGCGGAATGGTATGGTCCAGGCTCGGTCTTGACCGGCGGGGTGGCACGAGTAGAGACGAGACGCTACTCTTTTTTTCTGCGGTTTCTCGTGAGAGACGGAGCGGGCGTCGCCAACCGGGTGCTCGTGAAGATCCCGCGGCGGCCGGAAATCGAGAGTCTGGCCCATGCCGCGACCGAGCCCCGCTCTCCCGGCGCCATTCGGGAGTACGAGTCATTGCTCGCGATCGATCGCGTCGTCAGGGAATGCAACGAGCGCGATCTCCGTTCGATTCGGCCGCTGGGATTTCTGGACCCATGGAACGCATTTGCGATGGAACAGGTCGAGGGGCGAGCGCTCAAGGAGCTCGTAGCCTCGCCGCGCTTGCTCATCGGGTCGAACGCCGTCTGGGGCCGCCTGACGCGAATCTTCTACTCGGCCGGACGCTGGCTCGCGAGTTTTCACGAGAACTTGGGAAATGCTCGAGATACCGCTTTGGACGCCATCGCTCTCCGCCGAGGCGCGAACGACGCCATCGACTCGTTGCGGATGGCCGCCGGTGAGAGCTTGGAGCTGGAGTCCATCCGCGAGGCGCTTCAGGATTCCATCGAGCGCCTGCAGCCGACGACCGACCGCACGACGGTCCTTCACGGCGACTTCAGTCCGGCGAATATCTTGGTAACACCGGACGAGCGCGTCGTGGTGCTCGACACGCATCGGGCCGCTTCGGGCTCCGCTTACGAGGACCTCGCGCGCTTGGGGATGGATCTGCCCACGCGCAAGCAACAGGTGCTGAGCCGCGGCCACTATTATCCCAAGGCCGGCGTCTACGCCTGCCAAAGCGCCCTGATTCGAGGCTATTGGGGAGCGCACGAACCGGACCGCGCCCTCGCCGCCTATCACTGCGCGCTCGCCGTCGTCCGCAAGTGGCGACTCGATGAGTTCCGCATTTCGCACGCCGGCCGCCTTCCGAAGCGCGCGCGGCGGGAGGTCGCCGCGTGGATCCGGCCCTACTTCCGGCGCCTGACTGTCCGGAGCCTCGGGGCATGACCTCGGTATCTCGAGTGCGTCATTTTCTTCGCCACGAGCGGTTCTTCGGGCTCTTTGTGGCCGTGGTGGTGGGGTTGGTCGGCGTACTCCTCGTGTCCGAGCTCCAAAGTCCTAGCAAAGTGGCGGTAGTGGTCCTCGCGGCGTTAGGCGCAACCTGGATCGCAATCGACTCTGAGCTCGGCCTGTTCGCTCTGGTCTTTCTGTCCTATACGCACCTGTCGCAGGTGCTCATCACCCATCATGGTGCGCCGTCCACGGCGACCCCGCTGACGGGTTTGCTCTTGGGACTCGTCGGATTCGGGATCGCAACGAAGAGAACCTCACTGGGGCCGATCGCGCTCGCGGCGGTGCCGCTCGTCGGCTACGGCATAGCCGGTCTGGCGACTCTGCTCGTCGCGACCTATCCCGAGGCGACCATCGAAGGCCTGCGGGGATACGGAAATGACGCCGTGACCGCGCTCCTCGTCGTGGCTCTGCTCCGAACGACGAGGGCGCTCCGGGGCACGGTATGGTCGCTTTTGGCTGCCGGAGCGTTACTGGGCTCCATCAGCGTGCATCAGGAGTTGACGAAGTCCTATGAGAACACATACTGGGGTTTCGGCCTCGCCTCGGTCCAGAACATCGTCGGAAGCACGAACGACTATCGCGTCGCTGGTCCTCTCGGTGATCCGAACCTCTACGCCTTGTTCCTCGTGCCGCTCCTGCCGCTGGCCCTCAACCGACTCGACGGCGAAGCGAACAAATTCTTGCGTCTGATGGCTCTACTCACGTTCGTCGTCGTTTCGCTTACCGTCGTTTTCACTTACTCTCGGGGCGGTTTCCTGGCCATGGCGGCGTCCTTGGGAATCATGCTCGTTCGAAAACCCCCTCGACTCCGCGTTCTCGTCTTGACGATCCTGGTCGCGATACCGGTGTTATCGATGGTGCCCGCCCAATATACGGCACGACTGAGGACGTTGCACGAGGTCCTGCCGTTCCGTGGTGACGAGGTGGGCGCGACCAAAGATTCCGGCTTTCGGGGTCGGCTCAGCGAGATTCAGGTCGGCGTCCTCATGTTCCTGGAGCAGCCGCTTCTGGGCGTCGGACTCGATAACTATCCGTACCTATACCAGGAGTACGCGCGTCGGGTGGGACTGGATTCGCGGCTCGCGGAGCGCGAGCCCCATAGCCGATACTTGGAGATTGCCTCTGAGATGGGCCTCGTGGGCTTGGTTGCCTATGGGCTGGTCATTGCGAGCTTGTTCTTTTCGATGCGTAACGCCGAGCGGCGGCTGAGCGCGGCCGGCGGCAAAGATGCCGCAGGGATGGTGCGCTCGCTGAGCGTTGGTTTGATCGCGTTTCTCGTAGGCTCCTCCTTCCTGCACGAGGCTTTTGCACGCTACTTCTGGGTGTTGGCGGGCATCGCACTGGCGACGCGGAACGTCGGTTCTGATTCCGACGCGCTCCCTGGGGAGGCGGGCGGGTGATCGCCGGAGCGCTGTTCTGGATCTCCGTCGCTGGGATTCTCTACGTTCATCTGGGATACCCTTTGCTCCTTGCGGTATCTGCATACCTCCGGCCCAAACGCTTGGCGGCGACCGCCGCGGAATCGCTTCCCTTTGTCAGCTTCGTCATCGCGGCGCACAACGAGGAGGCCGTCATCGCCAAGAAACTCGAGAACACCCTCGCTTGTGACTACCCCCCTGAGCGGCTGCAGGTGCTGGTCGCCAGTGAGGGCTCGAGCGACCGAACTCCGGACATCGTCGCGGAATTCTTGAACCGTGGCGTCGAGCAGAGTTTTCGACCGGAGCGCCGGGGCAAAGTGACGGCGATCAACGGTGCCATGGAGCACGCACGAGGCGAAGTCGTCGTATTCTCGGACGCGAACAACTTCTACGAACCTACGGCCCTCAGACGACTCGTCGCTCCTTTCGCCGACCCTGAGGTAGGCGCGACGACGGGTGCGAAGACCGTGCGGCGTGACGGCTCGGCGGGCAACTTCGAGGGTCTCTACTGGAGGTACGAATCGTTCATCAAGCGCATGGAGACGCGACTTGGAAGTTGCATAGGCGCTGCGGGTGAGATCTTCGCCGTTCGTCGCTCGTTGATCGAGCCCATTCCCGCCGAGGTGATCAACGACGACTTCTACCTGGCGATGCGGGTTGTCTGCAGGGGCCACCGTGTCGTTTATGTCCCCGACGCGCGCTCTTGGGAACCGGCATCTCCCAGCCTGGCGGAGGAGAGAGTCCGTCGAGCCCGAATCGTGGCGGGCCGTTTTCAGATTTGCGGAATGGCCGCGAGCGTGTTTCCGTGGCGGCGCCCCGTCTTGCTATGGCAGCTTTTCTCCCACAAGCTGGCGCGCCCCTTGATTCCCTGGGCCATGCTGACCGCCCTCGCGGCGAACGTCGTCGCCTGGTCTCGCCCGCCCGCGCCGGGTAGCGGGTGGCTGCAGCTCGAGAGCCCACTCGCAGTCTCGCTGCTCGCGGGGCAAGCTCTGTTCTACGTTGTCGCGGTCGTCGGATGGCGCGTGGTTCCCCAAGGACGCCTCTCGAAGCTCTTCGTCCTGCCCGCATTCGTCGCCAGCAGCAACGCGGCCGCGATTTCGGGGCTCGTGGGCTATGTGACCGGACGACAAACCGCAGTGTGGCGGCGGGTTTCCCGGACGCGCCAGGCCGTCTAAGCCGGTCCGACTAGCGAGATACAGAACACCTCGTCCCGCCCATCGGCGCTCCAGAATCGTAACGAGTTTGACCTCGCGTCTTGGCCGAGCCGTCGGGCTGTTTTCCCGGCCGGTCCACCAACTCCTCCTTGCGCAATGGCACACTGGTACCATCCATCCCCAAGTACAGCGATTGAAGCGGTATCTCGCTGAATTGAAGGTCCGAATTGACCCAGCTGTCTAAGATGCGGGATGGGATCGGCAAGCGGCGCGTCAGTGGGTGAGCTCGTCGAGATACTGCGGGAGCATCTTTCGCCACGTCGGCCAGTCGTGGGGCCAGTCGGGTCCCCAGGAATCGACTCGATTCGGGACTCCCTTCTCCCCCAGAAGGTTCGCGGCGCGCCAGGACTCGCCGACGTTCTCCGCCTGGCCCTCGCCCGAGGCGAGAAGCACGAAGCGGGTCTGGAGCCTCGACAGGGTCGAGCCGCCGAGGCCGCGGAGAAAATGAAGGGGAGAGGAGAAATAGAGGTCTTCCGTCGGGCGGCCCTCGAAGAATCGATCGAGGTCGTACGTTCCGCTCAGGCAGACGGCATGGGTGAAGGCGTCGGGGAAACGGCAGAGGACGGCGAGAGCGTTGAAGGCTCCGATGGAGGCGCCGGCGGTGATGACGCCGATGCTCTCCGACTGGCAATCGTTCCGGATCGCGGGGACGAGCTCGCGATAAACGAACTGCTGGAACTGGTTCAGGGCCCACATCTGGTGCTCGGACGAGTGTCCTCCCTGGAGCATGGTGCGTCCGGCGATGCTGTCGCAGGAGTAGACCTTGATCCGGCCCCCCTCGAGGAGCGGAGCGAGGACGTCGATGATGTGGAAGCGCTCGATCTCCTCGGCGTCCCCTCCCGCGGTGGGAAAGAGGAGGACGGGCGTTCCCACTTCGCCCCAGCGCACGACCAGGAGCTCCTGACCCAGACGCTCTGAGTACCAGCTAGTTTTGAGTTTAGACATTTCTTAATCCTCGCTCGCCTCCTCGGATCGCTCGGGGAGAACGGCCGAATCGTCCGCATCGGGCTCCTTCGAGGGTATGAGATGTTGCCGGGCTCCTTCGAAGCCGTTCTCGCGGCGAAATTCCCGCGGTTCGCGCCGAAGGCAGCAACCGCCTCCTCCCGGCCGGGCTCGCTCCGCTCGCTACTCGTAAACCATCCACAGCGGGCCGGGGAAGAGCCAGGAAAGCCCTTCGCGCATGCGATCTCGCCAGTTCTCCCAGTTGTGCCCGTCGCGCGCCTCGACGTAGCGAACGTCCATCCCCGCTTTCTGGAGAAACGGCACGAGCGATCGGTTCTCGTAAATGAGGGCCTCGTAGGTCCCGCAGCTCACGAAGACCTTCTCGCTCACCTCGCGGGGACGGTCACGAAACGCGTTCATGAACTCGACCACGGGATCGAACATCGGCCCCCTCTGGTGGGTTCCGATGTCGGTGAACGCGAAGGAGCCTGATTGCAACAGAAGTCTTCCGAAGAACCCGGGGTAGCGCCAAGCGGTGGAAAACGCGGCCACCGCGCCGAAGCTCGCGCCCATGAGACCCCGATGCCGCGGCTCGCCGAGAAGCGGGAACTCCCGCTCGAGAAACGGCACCAGCTCCTCCGCGAGGTAGCGGGCGTGGGGCTCGTGGTTCCCGTACTCGACGAGGCGCTTCCCGGGATGGGTGAAGGCCACGATGAGGCCCGGGATCTCCAGGCGGTAGATCAGATTGTCGAGCACCACCTTCATCCCCGAGTACATCAGGTACTCGGGGCCGTCGTGAACCACCAGGAGATCGTAGCGACGCGTGGGACGAAAGCGCGCTGGAAGGTACAGAACCACGCGCCTCGGTCCAGAGAGCGCCTTGCTCTCGAAGACCATCTCCTTCAGCACCCCGGGGCGCGAGTTGGGATCAGGTTTCGTCCACTCCGGAACTTCGTAGCCTTCGGTCGACGAGACCGAGTTCTCGCCGAAGGGGTCGGAGGCGCGCCTCGGATTGAGCGGATCCAGAAGCCACTCCATCTTTCCGTGGTGCACCTTCTGGAGCTTGTACTCGATTCGCGAAGCCGCGGGGAGCTCCATTACCAGGTACCACAGATCCGTTCCCTGGATGCGATGGAACTCCTGAGACGAGGGAAGGCCGTAGATCCAGTGCCCGAGATAGAGGGCGTCGGCCTCGCCTCGATAAACGAACGTGGTGTAGCGACCCTCGCGCAGCGGGAACGAGTGATTCAAAAGGAACTCGTCGACGTCCTCGCTCACCGGCTTTCGGTCCACCAGATGGTGGATCGCGAGCCTCCTGCCGACGACCGCGTCTCGACCTACCACGAGCTCACCCTCTCGAGCTCGCCATCGGCCCCCAGGCGAACCACGTTCGAGAGCGCCCGCCACCGCTCGCCGTCGAAAGAGATGCAGTCTCCCTGCTCCAGGACGACGCAGGAGTCGGGTTGGAACCTCCGGGCCAGCGCAGAAACCCGGGAGCGATTGCCGAGGTCGAGTCTCTTCTTGCCGTCGGGAAGGGCCACCAGGCCGGGACAAAGCCCGAGCCCGTGCTCCATGACTCCGGCGTTGCCCGCTCCCTGGGGCGGGTGATCGTGAAAGAGCACCACGCGATCCGTGAGCGCCATGGCGCCCGCCGACCAGGCGATGACGGGCTTTCCCGCGACCATGTCCTTGACGCCGAAGAGCCTCAGACGATTCAGGAGCACCGCCACGTGCCCGCCGGTAATCACGAGCGCGGCCGCGTCGGATAGCGAGCGGGCAAGGGTCTCGCGCTCCCGCGCCACCGCCTCCCGCTCGGACGGCCGGAAGCGCTCCTCGAACTCGCCCCGAATCTCCACGATCCGCTTCAGATGCCACGCGTCGAGATCCTGGATCTGTCCGAAGGCGTGCGCCCGCTCGGGATCGAGAAGACGGGGATCCCCCGATTCTTCCAGGAGCCAGAGGATGCTCTCGCGAAGGAACGAAAGCCTCCGATCGTAGATTTGCGTCAGCGCCCGGAGCCGGCGCTGCATCTCCCGATGGGCGCGGGCGAGCTCGAGGTCGGCGTGGAACGCCTGGTCGGCCCGGCGGTAGAGCTCGAGGTCGAAGGCGCGGCCCGCGAGGTGCCAATTAAGCTCGTCGAGCTCGACTCCGTCTCCCTCGCGCTCCTGCCAACCCGCGGTGACGGTAGCGATCGGACCCTCGGGAACGCCGAACGAGGGGAAGACGTCTTTCAGGAACGGCGACTGGTACTGGGGTCCGAGAAGCCAGACGGTTCTTCTCTTCGATGCCTCTCGCTTCACTCGGCCTTGACCTTCACCGTCTCGCCCACGTGATTGAGTATGCGGCGGAGCTCCTCGTAGTCGGGATGCCGCATCCGGATCCAGGCGTTCGCCATGTACCCCTCGGCGACGCCCTGGGTCGGAGTGCCCGGGGTCGGGAGGTGGTAGTCGATAATCCAGCGGCCGTAGTCTCGCTCGATGTCCGCGAGCCCCTCGTAGCCGAGGATGCGGCCGTCCTGATTCGGTCGGAGGTTGATGATCCCCGCGGCGTAGGCGCGGGAAGGCCTCTGGCTCGGCTTTCCGTGAACGAGGGCCATCGCCCACTCGTGATAGAGGTCCATGTCGTTTCCCGCGCAGTACAGGTCCCAAGCGCGGACCCCGGGAGGCCGACAGCCGATCTCCGAGAACTTCAGACCCTTCGGGCCGAAGAACCACTCCATGTGGGTGGCCGAGGTCTCGATGCCGAGAAGAGAGTTGACCTTCTTTCCCATCTCGCGGACCTCGTCGTAGTCGCGCGCGGTATCGATGCGGTTGGTGGCGATGAACTGGGGCGAGATCCAGCGTGCGCGCATTGCCTCGAGAACGTTCGGGTAGTAGTGGGAAATGAAATCGTGGACGATCTCGCCTCGAATGGTGAGCGTGTCGTAGAAGCCCTCGTGCCCCTCGATGAATTCCTCGACCGCGACCGCCGCCCCGCGATCGATTCCCATCGTTCCGAGCGCTTGGTCGAGCGCTTCCATGCTGTCCACCCGGACGGTGCCGGACGCCCCTGCCGCCGCGGGCGGCTTGACGACGAGAGGGAACCCGACCGAGGCGGCGAAACGCCGTATCTCCTCCCGGGTGCTGCTCCCGAGAGACTGGGCGCAGGGGATCCCGCCTTTTCGCAGCACTTCTTTCATCGCCGGTTTGTCGCGGCAGAGAAACGCGGTCTGGACCGAGGTGCCAGAAACGCCGCAGGCCGCGCGCACGCGCGCGGCGGGCATGACGTGGGCCTCGACCGTGGCCTCGAGCCGATCGACGGGGAGCTTCGACTGGAGCCACCGCACCCTTTCGATCATGACCCGCTCGTCGCAGACGTTCGGCACCTGCTCGAAATGCGTGAGCCAACGCCTCAACCCCTCGTCGAGCGAGTCCTTCGGCCGCTCGCCGATCCCGGTCACCGTGGCTCCGACGTCGTGGAGAGCGCGCGCGAACTCCCGCTGGTTGAGGGGAAAGGACGGCTCGACCAGAACGACGTGCATATCAGCCCGCTAATTTATCAGGAGTCCGCGATAAATCGCGAGGTAGCGTTCCGCCTGCTGGTCTGGTCTTGGCGAAGGGCGCGACCTCGGACGAAAGGAATGCGATGCGAACCGGCCCCACGTCACCGGGAGTATAATCTCGCTCCGTGGTGAACGTGGTCTTCGTCGCGCCCTTTTTTCTCGACACCACGCTCCGGTTCGTCGACGCCGCCGCGGGTCTCCCCGGCGTGAGACTCGGACTCGTGAGTCAGGATCCAGAGGAGAAGCTGCCAAAGGCGCTCCGCGCAAAGCTCGCCGGCCACTATCGGGTCGACGACGGTGTCGTCGTCGATTCCCTTCGGCCGGCGCTCCACGCGATGCGGAAAGCGTTCGGCTCCGTCGATCGCATTCTCGGGACCCTCGAACAGCTCCAGGTTCCGCTCGGCGTGCTGCGCGACGAGCTCTCCGTTCCGGGGCTCGGCGCCGAGGCGGCCCTCAACTTTCGCGACAAGGCGCGGATGAAAACCGTCCTCGGGAAAGCGGGGCTCCCCTGCGCCCGCCACCGCCTCGCGACTCACCCCGAGGACGCGTTCGCCTTCGCGCAGGAGGTCGGCTATCCGCTCATCTTGAAGCCTCCCGCGGGAGCGGGGGC
>Ga0214473_10007832_pt1 | contig 12641 bp, 8 predicted proteins | sample RVTome_7_FD_203509 | JGI IMG/M metagenome (GOLD analysis project Ga0214473, IMG submission 203509) | Soil microbial communities from uranium-contaminated site in the Upper Colorado River Basin, Wyoming, United States - RVT98D197 | ecosystem: Environmental > Terrestrial > Soil > Contaminated >... | reverse complement strand
CGGTGTCGGTTCGGGATTGATCTCGACAGCGAAAGCACCCGCTTCCTTGGCGTGGGAAACCATGGAGGCGGCCGGGTGGACGATGGCTGAGGTGCCGATCGTGAAAAACAGGTCGCACTGCGTTGCAGCGACGGATTTTCTCAGGACGTCGGGGTCGATGGATTCGCCGAACCAGACCACGCCGGGACGCAGCATCCCTCCGCAATAGGGACAAGGCGGTGGGAGCTCGGGAAAGGGAAGTGTGTCGTCCCACCACCGGAAAGGGGATTCCGGGCAATTGTCCCAGCACCCGACCTCCCACAGGGACCCGTGAAACCGAACCACGTTCTCGGTTCCCGCGCGCTCGTGGAGCCCGTCCACGTTTTGGGTAATCAGAGTGAAACCGGGGTAGCGTTTGCTCCAGACGGCGAGAACCTCATGACCGCGGTTGGGCCGGCATTCGCCCACCAGCTTCCTCCGGTGTTGGTACCATTCCCAGACGAAACGGGGGTCGCGAGCGAACGCCTGCGGGGTGGCCAAATCCTCGGCGCGGTTGTTTTTCCAGAACCCGTCCTTCCCCCGGAAGGTGGGGACTCCGCTCCCCGCCGACACCCCCGCGCCGGTCATGACGGTGATGCGAGGGCTTTTGCGCAGATGTTGGGCAACGGTCTCCAGATCCTGTTCGTATCCCATGGGAAAACCTCCGACCGGATTCTAGGAAAGGTCTCCGATGCGAGATTCGCGCACTCTCTGAAAGCTCTCTTCCAAGTCCAAATCCTCGAGCGAGTCGAGAATCTCATTGGCGCCGTCCATCGACAAACGCTTCGTGGTGGGATTGGGGACCGCGATGGCGTAGATACCCGCCCTTCGAGCCGCCCGGATTCCGTTGGTCGAGTCCTCCAGTGCGATCGCTCTTCTCGGGGAGACTCCCAGGTCGTCGAGAACGGAGAGATAAAGTTCGGGGTCCGGTTTGACCCTTCCCACGTCCTCCTGCGTCTTGATGCAGTCGAACTCCTCCAGGATTCCCTTCGGCTTGAGGTGGCTTTCGATCCATTCCCGCTTGGCGCTGGAGGAGATCGCCACGAAAATGCCCAACCTCTTGGCCTCGGCAATAGAGGTTTCCACCCCGGGCATGAGAGGCTCCGCATAGGCGAGCTCGTGGAAAGCCTTCAAGTGCTCCGAGAGTACCCTTTCTCTGTCGACAGGAACCCCGGCTTGTTGTTCCAGGTAGGCAACCGGGTCGAAGGCGTCGACGCTGGTTCCGATACACGCCGCCCAAGCGGAGAAATGAAGAACGCACCCGTGCTGCGCGTAGATCTCCTGCCAGGCTTCGAACTCAGGGGTTTCCGTGTCCACGAGGAGGCCGTCGAAATCGAAAATGACCGCTCTTCTCATATATGGGAAAGGAACGTATTCGGAAACGAGACGATATTCTAGTGCCCAGGGGATTGAAGAGATCCCGTCCAGGAGGCAATGACACTACTTTGCCTTGAGAGAGCGGTCGTTGTCCTTTTTCAAGGTCTTTTAGAAGGGATCACTTCGATCACTTTGGGTTCTCCACGGGGTGGCGCGCCACTCATCAGGATCGGAATGATTGCAGTTGACGCCAGGTTCCTCCTCAAACAGAATGCAAGGACAGGCTGAATGAAATGCTGAACGCCAGCGATCGAGAGTGTCTCGAGGAGTTTTCCAACTCCGTGCGACGCCTTTACCCCAATGCGCGCACCTGGGCTTTCGGTTCCCGCGTTCGAGGAGAGGAAGGCGCGGAGTCTGATTTGGATATCTGTGTTGTGCTCGACGAGGTAGATTGGGAGAACCGGCCCTATCGCCTTCCGACGGAGTAGGGGGAGATCGGTTCCTCAGATGTGACGACATTGGGCCGTTGCTGCCTGCCCACAACCTTTTCAAGAACAACACGCACGGACGTTCTATCGCAGGACGTCTAGGGTCCCAAATCCCCCATTGACAAAACCGATTGGGGACCTACATTACCCCTTTCTCATTTCCGGGTGGCGACCGAAAAACGGCCGGGTTTCCCGTTCTGAGGGGGCTCTTTAACGGGAAACGGAACGACTGCTCGAGTTGGGATGGGCTAGGGGATGATCCCAAGGTATTGCCGACCTGAATTCTCGAAACTGTGGACGGACCAACACAAGTTCCGGACATGGCTGCGCGTCGAGCTGGCGGTCTGCGAGGCCCGTTGGAAGCGCGGCGAGATCCCCGACGAAGACTGGAAGCAGATCAAGACCAAGGCCCGTTTCTCGGTCAAACGGATTCTGGAGATCGAGGAAGACGTCAAGCATGACGTGATCGCCTTTCTGACGGCGGTCGCGGAAAACGTCGGGCCCGCCTCCCGCCACATCCATGTGGGGATGACCTCCAGCGACGTCCTCGACACCGCTCTGGCGCTCAACCTGACCGAGTGCGCCGACCGTCTCAGAAAATCCGTCGAGCGTTTCCGGGAAGTCCTGGCCGTTCAGGCTCGCAAGCACAAGTACACCCCCTGCATGGGGCGCTCGCACGGTGTCCACGCCGAACCGATTACGTTCGGCCTGAAGCTCGCAGTGTGGTATGGAGAAATGGGAAGGGCGCTGGACCGGTTGGACCTGGCTAGCGAGCAGATTGGGTATGGCAAAATCAGCGGGGCGGTGGGAACCTGCGCCCACATTCCCCCCGATCTCGAAGAAGAAGCCTTGGCGCTCCTGGGCTTGAAAGCGGCGCCGGTCAGCACGCAGGTCGTCCAGAGAGACCGTCACGCCTTTTTCATGACGACGCTGGCGACAGTGGCTGCCTCACTCGAAAAGTTCGCCACGGAGATCCGCAACCTACAACGGACTGAGATCCTCGAGGTGGAGGAGTTCTTTGGAGCCAAACAGAAGGGTTCCAGCGCCATGCCGCACAAGCGCAACCCCATCACCGCCGAGCAGATCACCGGCCTGGCCCGAGTCATCCGGTCGAATGCCCTGGCCGCCCTCGAGAATGTGGCTCTGTGGCATGAGCGCGACATCACCCACTCGTCCGTCGAACGTGTCATCATCCCCGATTCGACCATCTTGTTGGACTACATTCTGGCCAAGACAACCGACCTTGTCGAAAACCTTCTTGTCTACCCGGAAAACATGCAGGCCAACATTGACCGGAGCCATGGTCTGATTTACTCACAGCGCGTTCTCTTGGCACTGACCGACAGCGGGATGACACGGGAAGAGGCCTACGCCATCGTCCAGAAGCAGGCGATGAGGGCCTGGAAAGAGAAGCGCGACTTCACCCGGCTCATCCGGAACGACCCCGACGTCAAGAAAAGCCTGGACAAGAAGAAACTGGATGGTTGCTTCGACCAGAAGAGGTATTTTGTGAGCGTGGATCGTCTTTTCGAGAGGGCAGGTTTGGCGTAGGCGGACCGCGAGAGGTCTGTCGTTGTGGTGGGGTGCCCGAATCCTGTAGGCTGGAGGGGCGATTCGGGTGTAGGGGCGATTCGCGAATCGCCCCTGCACGCGAATCGCCTACAGGATATCGTCGGTAAAGGTCGCATCGGCAGTGCAATACGCAATAGATTCTCATCAAGGGGGGGGAGTGCGATGGATTCATCACTAGGGAAAGGCGTTCTCGAAACCAACCTGACCGGGCTTCGGCTTCTGAAACGTGGAAAGGTCCGCGACGTCTACGACCTCGGCGACAAACTGCTGATTGTGGCGACGGACCGGATCTCGGCCTATGACGTCATCATGCCGACTCCGATTACCGACAAGGGCAAGATCCTGACCGCGATGTCGCGGTGGTGGTTCGACAAGTTCCGGGATCTGGTTCCCAACCATTTGGTGGAGCATGAGGCGGCCGAATGGCCGGAGGTCCTGGCCGAGCGGAAGCAGGAACTGCTTCCCCGAACGATGGTGGTCCGAAAGGCGAGGCCCCTGCCGGTCGAATGTGTGGCGCGCGGATACCTGGCGGGTTCCGGATGGCGCGAGTATCGGGAGGATCGGAAGGTCTGCGGCATCCCTCTGCCTGAGGGTCTCCTGCAAAGCCAAGAGATTCCAGGCGGCCCTCTTTTCACCCCTGCCACGAAGGCCGAAGAAGGCCATGACGAAAACATCAGTTTTCAGAAAACCACACAAATCCTCGGACGCGAAACCGCCGAAAAAGTGAGAGACCTGACTCTGGAGATTTACCGCAAGGCAGCCGCCCTGGCCAGAGAGAAGGGGGTCATTTTGTTCGACACGAAGTTCGAATTCGGTCTGCTGGACGGTGAGATCGCGCTCATCGACGAGCTTCTGACTCCCGACAGTTCGCGTTATTGCCTGGCGGAGGATTTCGAACCCGGCAAACCGGTGGTCAACCTGGACAAACAGTATCTTCGGGATTGGCTGGATTCGATCCACTTCAATCGCAAACCGCCAGCGCCCGAGCTACCGGAGGAAGTGGTCTACAATACACGGGAGCGTTACCTCGAGGCCTATCGCCGGATCACCGGTTCTCTGCTTAAATAAGAGGACCGGCATATCACCGAGATCCATTACAACGAATGTCGAGAACCGCGGCGGGCGCCGCACCCAGGAGCCGCCGCGTTTTGGAGTTACTCCCAAGATGGGACTACGTGAAGAATGTGGCGTTTTCGCAATCTGGGGCCATCCAGACGCGGCCCGGTTGACCTACCTGGGCCTCTACAGCCTTCAACACCGGGGGCAAGAGAGCGCGGGGATCTCAACCGTTGCCGATGGAATCATCCGGACTCACGTTGGAATGGGCCTGGTCCCGGAGGTTTTCAACGAGGCGAACATCAGCAAGCTGGTCGGGAGCTCCGCGATCGGCCATGTCCGCTATTCCACCACCGGATCGAGCCAGCTCTGCAACGCCCAACCTGTGGTTCGCAACTACTGGCGTGGCCAGGTCGCACTCGCTTTCAACGGCAACATCGTCAACGCCCAGGACCTGCGTCACGAGCTTGAGGAGATCGGAGCGATCTTTCAGGCCACCTCGGATGCCGAGATCATCGTCCACCTCCTCGCCCGCCAGCAGGCGGATTGTTTTCACGAACGAGTGGGGGGTGCGTTGAGACGGTGTCGCGGCGCCTTCAGCGCACTTTTTCTGAATCAGGAAGGACTCCTTGCCGTTCGCGATCCCTTCGGTTTTCGCCCGCTCTGTCTCGGCCGGCTGGGCGATGCTTGGCTGGTTGCCTCCGAGTCTTGCGCCTTCGGCATCGTGGAGGCGGACTACATCCGTGACGTCCAGCCGGGAGAAATGGTTCGAATCAGGGGCAATCAGCTCGAGTCCTACGAGCCGTTCGGCATGGAGGAACCCCGTCCGTGCATATTTGAGCTGGTCTACTTCTCCAGGCCGGACAGCATCGTTTTCAACCGGGACGTCAACGAGGTGCGCCACCGAATGGGGAGGCTGCTCTGGCGGGAATCGCCGGTCGAAGCCGATCTCGTCTTAGCGGTTCCGGATTCGTCCATTCTGATGGCTCTGGGCTATTCCCAGGAGTCCGGAATCTCTTTCGACCTGGGGCTGATGCGGAACCACTACGTCGGCAGAACCTTCATCGAACCGGAGCAAAGCATTCGGGACTTCGGAGCCAAAATCAAGTACAGCCCCATTCAAAGCGCTCTCAAAGGGAAGAGAGTCGTGGTGGTCGACGACAGTATCGTCCGGGGAACGACGATGCGGAAGATTGTCAAGATGATCCGCAAAGCCGGGGCCGCCGAGGTTCACCTGCGGATTGCCTCTCCGCCCATCCGCCACCCATGCTTCTATGGGATCGACATGCCCACCGGCGCCGAGCTGATCGCCCACACCCACAGCCTGGAGGAGATCCGGAAACAAGTCCGGGTCGACTCCCTCCACTACCTTTCCGTGGAAGGTTTGCTCGAGGCGTGCCGAGGTTCGAGGGACACGTTCTGCACGGCCTGTTTTACGGGGGACTACCCGATCGACTTTTCGGAACTGGTGCAAACGAAATTCGCCTTTGAGAATGTTCCTCTTCTGGAGGTGTGATGGACAAGCCGACAACCTACAAGGATGCCGGAGTGGATATCGACGCCGGCAACCGTGCCACACAGCGTATCAAAGAACTGGTTCGCCAGACCTATACGCCTCAGGTCCTCTCCGAAGTGGGACTCTTCGGCGGCCTCTTCGACGTTTCCGACCTTCCCGAATCTCAGCCCGTCCTCGTTTCCAGCATTGACTCGGTGGGAACGAAAACGAAAGTTGCGGTGGCTTGCGGCCGGTTCGACACCATCGGCCGCGATATCGTCAACCACTGTATTAACGACATTCTGGTCCAGGGGGCGAGGCCACTCTATTTCCTGGACTACATCGCTCTTGGGCACTTGGACCCGGATCACATCGGCGAGATCGTGAAGGGCGTTGCGGATGCTTGTTCGGCCAATGGATGCGCCTTGATCGGCGGGGAGATGTGCGAGATGCCGGATGTCTACTCCGGCGGCGACATCGACCTTGTGGGAAACGTTGTCGGGGTGGTCGACCGGTCGAGGATCCTCGACGGGGCCCGGGTGGTCGAAGGCGACCGACTTATCGGCCTGGCCTCCAGTGGGTTGCACACCAATGGATACACTCTGGCCCGCAAGGCGCTTTACGGCGACAACCCCAGGCGTCTGGATGAAATCCCTCCCGGCTTCGACCGCACCCTGGGTGAAGTTCTCCTGGAACCCCACCGCTCCTATTATCCCACCCTCTGGCCCCTCCTCGAAAAGGGGCTGGTCCATGCCATGGCCCACATCACGGGGGGAGGGATTCCCGACAATCTGGTGCGCGTTTTGCCCAAAGGTCTCCAGGCGTTCGTCGCTGCCGATTCGTGGCCCAAACCGCCCCTCTTCCACCTCCTCGCCCGGGAGACCCAAGCCCCGCACGAAGAGCTTTTCCGCACCTTCAATATGGGAGTCGGGATGATCCTTTGCGTCTCGCCGGAAAACGAGTCTTCTGTTGTGAAATCGCTGGATAGGGCCAATTTGGGTGCTTGGGACATCGGGGAGATCAAGCCGGGGCTGCCCGACAAAGCGGGCGTGACCTTGGTGTGAATCCCTCGGCCCGTCCGTTAGCCGGCAGTATAACCTCCCGGTTGAGACATCTCTTGGAAAAGGAAGGAAATCGAGGAATGTCACCGACGTACCCCATCACAAGAGGCCTTTTACGTAGACCGTTCTGGTTGTTGACGATTGTTGGGACCCTAATCGGTTTCGATGCCTCTCAGGCATCGGAATTGAGGGAGACGGGTCGAAGCCTGGCGCCTCGATATGAAAAGGCTATCGTGACCGTCCGGGTGGTGTCCTCCCAGACCCTTTCCATGAGTGGAAAGGGAAGCAGGCAGCGGGACGACCAGTCGGAGACCAACGGGACGGTTGTCTCTCCGGAGGGAGTGACCGTCGTCGCTCTTTCAGGCCTCGATCCATCGAGCGTCTATGAGTCGATGATGGCCAATGGGGGGACCGACGTGGGGATCCAGTTCGAGAGCCAGATTAAGGACCTGACCTTGATCGTCGACAAGACCGAGCAGATTCCCGCGCGTGTCGTGCTCCGGGACAAAGACCTGGATTTGGCAGTCATCCAACCTGTCGAAAAACCCAAAGAGCCGATGACTTATGTCGATTTCGCCCAGAGCGCGGTTCCGGAGCTCCTCGACCCCTGTCTCGTCCTGGCCAGGATGAGCTCCGTGGCCAACTACGAACCGGCGGTGATGACCGGTGAGATCCAGGCTCTCGTAAAGAAACCGACCACCTACTATGTCCCAAGTTCGGAGATCTCCACGGGGGGCAGCGGAATTCCTGTCTTTAACGCCGAAGGTCAAGTCCTTGGGATCGTTTCGGCGCGGCTGGTTTCGGGGGGATTGGAAGCCGTCCGCGACGCGGATTCTCCCGGGATGGTTGTGATCCAGCCCGCCTCGGACGTGCTCGAGCTGGTCGAGCAGGCCAAAGGGATGGAATAGGAGACTCCATCGGAATGCCTTCCCGGTGACGGTTCTTGTCGCCTGCCTCTGTGCCGGACCTGTGACTGCGTTGTGCGTTTCCTGTGGGACGGGTGTGGTATAGACGATTTCTACTGATGTGAACGCCCCGAACTTCTTGGACTTGCGATTTGAGCTCAAAAAACTCCGGGGACGGTCGATGATGGAGCTTGAAATCCACAACATGTTGGGCTACATTCGAGTCAGCATCACAATATGTGGTTTGTGTGGGTTGCCAGATTGAGATCGTTTCTAGGTATCTCAAAAGCGCTGTAAAGGGGAGTAACTGGGGGAGGGGGAGCTTTCCCTGGAGAATACCGCCTCTCGGACCGAAGAATCTGAATCCTGATTATTTCGATGCGTTTTTCTTTTCCCCGCCTGAGAGAGAAGTCAGGGATTTTCGTCGGTTTCTGGAGAGGGATCCCCGGAAAAAGGCAACGCTGACGCCCATCTTGCCGAAAGGGGAGGAAGAATTGAGATGAAAATCACGCGCCGTTTTACCGAGCCAGGGAGGAGTCCATACGAAGGCTTGAGGTTTGAGAATCGTCGATCCGGATGGCAGGGTCGCATTTGAGGCGGAAAACGTCCAGGTTCCCGCTGGGTGGTCCCAAGTCGCGACCGACATTCTGGCCCAGAAGTACTGCCGAAAGGCAGGCGTCCCGACCAGGCTGAAGAGAATCGAAGAAGAGGGGGTGCCGGAGTGGCTGCAGCGCTCGGCGCCCGACAAAGAGTCACTCGAGCAGCTTCCGAAGGAAGACCGAACGGGGATGGAAACCGATGGGCGCGCCGTCTTTGACCGTCTCGCCGGTTGCTGGACCTACTGGGGGTGGAATCACGGTTATTTCGACTCGGAAGAAGACGCTCGCGCCTATTTTGACGAGATGAGATACATCCTGGCGGCCCAGGTCGGGGCGCCGAATTCCCCTCAGTGGTTCAACACGGGGCTCAACTGGGCCTATGGGATCGAGGGGCCTCCCCAGGGCCATTTCTTTGTGAACCCGAAGACCGGACAGGTCTGCAAGTCGCCCAACGCCTACGAACACCCGCAACCCCATGCCTGTTTCATCCAGTCCATCGAAGACGACCTGGTGGGCGAGGGTGGAATCATGGACCTCTGGGTCCGCGAGGCCCGCCTTTTCAAGTACGGGTCGGGCACGGGGACGAATTTTTCGAACCTGCGTGGGGAGAACGAGCCGCTTTCCGGGGGTGGGAAGAGCTCGGGTCTGATGAGTTTCCTCCGGATCGGAGACCGCTCCGCCGGCGCCATCAAGTCGGGGGGGACCACCCGCCGCGCGGCCAAGATGGTGATTGTGGAGGCGGACCATCCCGACATCGAAGCCTTCGTTAACTGGAAGGTCCAGGAAGAGCAGAAAGTGGCCGCCATGGTTACGGGGAGCCAACTCTGCAGCCGCCACATGAACGCCATCCTCGAGGCCTGTCATTCCGCGAACTCTCTCCCGATGGAGGATCGGTTCCTGCCAAAGAAAAACGCCTCCCTCCGAGAGGCCATTCGTGAAGCGAGGAGGTACTGCGTTCCGGACAACTACATCAAACGGGCGATCCAGCTTGCCCGCCAGGGGTACACCGAGATCGAATTCCCCCGCATCACCACCGACTGGGAGTCCGAAGGATACGGAACCGTTTCCGGGCAGAATTCCAACAACTCGGTCCGGGTGACCCATGACTTCATGCAGGCGGTCAAAGAAGACAAGGACTGGACCCTCTACCGTCGGACCGACTGCAAACCCAGCAAGAAGCTTAAGGCGAAAGACCTTTGGAGGGAGATCGCCTACGCGGCGTGGTCCTGCGCCGATCCCGGCCTTCAATTCGACACCACCATCAACGAATGGCACACCTGCTCCAAAGACGGCCGAATCAACGCTTCAAACCCCTGTTCGGAATACATGTTCCTCGACAACACCGCCTGCAACCTGGCGTCGGTCAACCTCCGGTCGTTTTACGACACGGCCACGGGTGAGTTCGACGTCGAGTTGTTTCGTCACGGTTGTGAGCTTTGGACGCTCACGCTCGAGATCTCGGTTCTGATGGCGCAGTTTCCCTCGGAGTCGATCGCGGGTCTGAGCCACAAGTTCCGGACGCTCGGTTTGGGGTACGCCAACCTCGGATCGCTTCTGATGGCGATGGGGGTCCCGTACGACTCGCCGAAGGCGCGGGCCGTTTCCGGGGCGCTGACCGCAATCATGACCGCCCAGGCCTACGCCACCTCGGCCAAGATGGCTCGTGAAATGGGACCTTTCCCCGGCTATCATCGAAACCGGGAGGATATGCTTCGGGTGATTCGGAACCACCGCCGGGCGGCCTACAAAGCCCCGCAGGATGAATACGAACACCTGACGATTCTTCCTTGCGCGATCGACCCGGACACCTGTCCCAAGGGACTTCTCCAAGCCGCCCGCGGGGCTTGGGACGAAGCGCTCGAACTCGGTGAGAGACATGGTTATCGAAACGCCCAGGTGACCGTTCTCGCTCCCACCGGAACCATCAGCCTGGTGATGGACTGCGACACCACCGGCATCGAACCGGACTACGCTCTGGTCAAGTTCAAGAAACTGGCGGGCGGTGGGTATTTCCGGATCGTCAACCAGACCGTTCCGATCGCGCTCGCCCAGCTCGGGTACAGCCCCCAGCAGATATCGGAGGTCGTGTCGTATGTCGTCGGCACCGCCTCGCTCGACAAGTCGATCTACGTGACCCGCCGCAACCTCATCGAGAAAGGGTTCACGGAGGAAGTCCTGGATCGCATCGAACCGCAGCTCCGGTCGGCCTTCGACATCCGCTACATCTTCAACCCCCATACGGTGGGCCAGGACTTCTGTGAGAGCGAACTCGGAATCTCGGAGGAAAAACTGGCCAGGTTCGACTTCGACCTGCTCCGGGAGATCGGCTTCTCCGACGAGGAGATCACCCAAGCCAACGAAGTCATCTGCGGGCGGATGACGGTGGAAGGGGCTCCGCATTTGCGGGAAGAGCACCTCGCGGTATTCGACTGCGCCAACCCCTGCGGCCGGATTGGCAAACGCTGCATCCACCACAACGGGCACCTGCGTATGATGGCCGCCGCCCAGCCGTTTATCTCCGGCGCCATCTCCAAGACGATCAACATGCCCGAACACCGGACGGTGGAAGAGGTCGAGGAAGCGTATGAACTGAGCTGGAAACTGATGCTCAAGGCCATTGCGATCTACCGGGACGGCTCCAAGCTGAGCCAGCCCCTCGGCGCCCAGTCGGCGAAGGAGCTGTTCGATGATGCCGCGCTGGGAAGCGAGGACAAGACGGCTCCCGCCCGAGTGGCCGAAAGGGTGGTTCATCGGTACCTGGCCAAGCGTCGACGCCTTCCCCATCGTCGCGCGGGTTACACGCAGAAAGCGCGCATCGGCGGTCACAAGGTCTATCTGAGGACCGGGGAGTTCGAGGATGGAACCCTGGGCGAGATCTTCATCGACATGCACAAGGAAGGGGCCGGCTTCCGGAGCCTGATGAACTGCTTCGCGATTTCGGTGTCGCTCGGCCTCCAGCACGGCGTTCCGCTGGATGAGTTTGTCGACGCTTTCGTTTTCACCCGGTTCGAACCGAACGGGGGAGTGGATGGTAACCCGTTCATCAAGATGAGCACTTCGGTGATCGACTACATCTTCCGCGAACTGGCCGTCTCCTACATGGGCCGTTACGACCTGGCCCAGGTCAAACCGGAAGACCTCCGCAGCGACACCTTGGGACGCCCGCAGGACGAACCCGCCTTCGAGAATGAGGAGATCGTGGAAGAGCACCTGGTTCTGCTCGACGAGGACGACCCGACCGCTCGGCTGCGGCCGCACTCCGATCACTTCGACCCGGCCGGTTCCAATGGAAACGGCAAGGACCACGGCCGTCCGAATGGCAACGGTCGGCAGGCGAAGGCCGCAGGGTTGGCCGGTTCGCAGGAATGGACGGCCTCATCGGCGACCGTCGCGGTCGCGCACAACTTGGTCCAGTCGAAGATGAGCCAGGTCGAGCACGCGCGGCGGAAGGGGTTTGAGGGGGACCCTTGTCCGACCTGTAACTCGATGACTCTCGTTCGTAACGGGACCTGCCTGACCTGCCTGACCTGTGGCGGAACCACAGGTTGCTCGTAAGGCGTCTTTCTGCATGAGGGGAGGCACCCGGTTTAGGGGGTGGGTGCTTCCCCGATTCCTTTCTTCCCATCTCGGCACCATTACTGCCCTCGCGCCGGTAGGGGCAGGTTTGTAAGTGATGCTGGAACGAGAATCCCTTCTCGTTCCCTTGAACGCGCGTCGGGGGGGCAGGCGCGGAACGTGGGGCAGGCCCGTGCCGTAGGGGCAGACACGGAACGTGGGACAGACTCGGAACGTGGGGCAGACACGGAACGTGGGGCAGACACGGAACATGGGGCAGACACGGAACGTGGGGCAGACACGGAACGTGGGGCAGACACGGAACGTGGGGCAGACACGGAACGTAGGGGCAGACACGGAACGTGGGGCAGACACGGAACGTGGGGCAGACACGGAACGTGGGGCAGACACGGAACGTGGGACAGACACGGAACGTGGGGCAGACACGGAACGTGGGGCAGACACGGAATGTAGGGACAGACACGGAACGTGGGACAGACACGGAACGTGGGGCAGACACGGAACGTGGGGCAGACACGGAACGTAGGGGCAGACACGGAACGTGGGGCGGACAC
>Ga0214473_10007831_pt1 | contig 12641 bp, 6 predicted proteins | sample RVTome_7_FD_203509 | JGI IMG/M metagenome (GOLD analysis project Ga0214473, IMG submission 203509) | Soil microbial communities from uranium-contaminated site in the Upper Colorado River Basin, Wyoming, United States - RVT98D197 | ecosystem: Environmental > Terrestrial > Soil > Contaminated >... | reverse complement strand
TTCAGCCTCTTCTTCCCCGAGAAACGCGACTTTTTCCTGGAGGGGCAGGCGATTTTCGCGTTCGGCGGCGTGCAACAGCTGGCCGGCGGAGGTTCCTTCCGACCGGGAGTTCAGGTCACCGATCTCACTCCCATCCTGTTCTTCAGCCGCCGTATCGGTCTTACCGAAGACGGTGTCGACCCGATTCAAGTCGGGGGCCGGGTGACCGGTCGCGCCGGACAATACCGTGTCGGCGCCTTGAACATTCAAACCCGTGGCGTGGAGGAAACGGGGATTCCCGCCACGAACTTTTCCGTACTCCGCCTGCGGCGTGACTTCCTGGCGCGGAGCGACATCGGAGTCATCGCCACCTACCGGAATACTTCCCTCACCGAAGGGGCAAGCTCCAACTCCGTTCTTGGCTTCGACGGAAACTTCGCCTTCTATCAAAACCTGCGACTCAATGCTTACTACGCCATGAGCCGCACCACATTGGATCAGGGAGGAACCTCCGGGGACGATGAGTCGAGCTATACGGGCGAGCTCAATTACGCGGCGGATCGCTACGGGCTCACCCTCAAACACCTCTATGTGGGAGAGCATTTCCAGCCGGAGCTGGGTTTCCTCGGGCGAGAGGCCTTTCGGCAAAGCTTCGGTCTGGCGCGTTTCAGCCCTCGCCCGCAATGGAGCGAGGCGATTCGCCGTCTAGTGTTTGAGGGTCAGTTCGACCACATCACCGACCCCGCAGGTCGCCTCGAGACCGAGACCCTCCAAGGCTTGTTTCGTATCGAGTTCGAGAACTCCGACCAGGCTTGGATCGAGTACAACCGCAACTTCGAGTTCCTTCCCGAAGAGTTCGAGATTTCGGACGGCATCATCCTTCCCGTGGACGAGTACCGGTTCCAGGACGTGCGCTTCTTATACAACTTCGGCGCGCAGCGGCCGCTGCCCTCGACGATCAGCTTCCGGACCGGAAGCTTCTTCAGCGGCGATCGCCAGGACGCGACCTTCAACGGCCGCCTGGAACTCTCGCCGAAGCTCTCTCTCGAGCCACGCCTCTCCTTCAATTGGGTCGATCTTCCGGAGGGAAGCTTCACCACGCGGCTCGCCAGCGTCCGCATGAGTTACACGTTCTCTCCGCGAATGTTCATCAGCAGCTTCATTCAGTACAATTCTCGCTCCGACTCCTTGAGCTCCAGCGTTCGCTTCCGTTGGGAGTACCAGCCAGGAAGCGACCTCTTCGTTGTCTATAGTGAAGGTCGCGACGATCTCTCCCTGGAGCCTTTCCTGGCCAACCGTACCTTCGTGGTGAAATTCACCAAGCTCTTCCGGTTCTAGTTTGGCCTCTCTCAGACGCGCAATCCAGTGGACGGCGATGCACGTCCTGAAGCAAGATAAGTTGAGATTCTTTCGAGCGTCAAACCACCGTGATTGTCATGGATTGTAATGGCTGGCGAGTTAAAGAACTTCGCTCGTCGACCACCAGGAGAAGCATGCAGCACTTGCTGCGGGTCGCGGGAGTCGTCGCGCTGTTGTTCCCGTGGGATGCCTCTGCCGAGGTCGTGACCTTTGCGGATGGCACGCGTCTGACGGTCCAGAGCTACGAGGTGAAGGGCAATCTCGTGGTGATGAGGACTCTCCATGGAAAGCTCCAGTCGGTTCCACGCAGCTACGTCGATCTGGAAGCGACGGCGCGAATCAACGGGTCGCCGAAGCCGCTCGTCTTGCCTCCCCAATCCGTACCGGCTGCCCCCTCGGCGCCATCGAAGGAAGCCTCAACGACTCCGTCGCCGCCCGCAACGGCTTCGCAGGCGCCCGCGATGACTCCGTCGCCGCCGAAGAAAACTTCGTCGCCATCCGCAATGGCTTCGCCGCCGCCCGCGATGACTTCGCCACCGCCTCCACGGACTTCCTCTCCGCTACCAGAGACTTCGTCGCCCGCAACGGCTTTTGAGGCATCCCCACAGACTTCGGCACCGTCACCGGCGACTTCGTCGCCACCGCCGGAGGCTTCGCTAGCGTCGTTTTCCCCTCCCCCGCCCAGCGCTCCCGAGGTGATGGCGCGGGACTCCGAGGGACGCATCACATTACGCGCGACCCACCTGGCGGAGCCCATCGTCCTCGACGGCAAGCTGGACGATCCCGCTTACTCGACGGTGAAACCCGTCACCGGCTTCACCGAGCAAGAACCCGATGAGGGCGAGCCTGCCAGCGAGGAGACCGAGGCGTGGCTATTCTTCGACGATCGCAACTTCTACGTCGGGGTCCGGTGCTGGGACAGCCACCCGGAGCGCATGATCGCCAACGAGATGCGTCGAGACCATATGAACATCCTCCGAAACGAGAACGTCACGCTGGTGCTCGATACCTATTACGATCGGCGCAACGGCTTTCAGTTCCAGGTCAACTTGCTCGGTGCCCTGAGAGACGTGTCGGTCGGAGACGAGGGCCAGAGCAACAACAACGACTGGAATACCGTGTGGGACGCCAAGACCTCCAAGTTCGATCAGGGTTGGACGGTCGAGATCGCCATTCCCTTCAATTCCCTGCGGTTCAAGGCTGTCGGCGCACAAGTCTGGAGTCTCAACCTGCGGCGCATGGTGATCTGGAAAAACGAGACCTCCTTTCTCGCACCGATCGCGGCCGCTCACAATGTCTCGGGAGTGTATCGGTTCTCGGATGCGGCCACGCTGGTGGGGGTTGAAGTCCCGGGCTCGAACCGGAATCTCGAGCTCAAGCCGTATGCCATCTCCTCGCTGACCACGAATCAGAAGGCCGATGAGCCCTTTGCAAACGACCCCGACGCGGACTTCGGCTTCGACGTCAAGTACGGTCTGACCAGCGCGCTCATCGGGGACTTCACTTACAACACCGACTTCGCTCAGGTCGAGGAAGACGAGCAACAGATCAACCTGACCCGCTTCAACCTCTTGTTCCCTGAGAAACGAGACTTCTTCCTCGAGGGCCAGTCGATCTTCGCTTTCGGAGGAGCCTCGGCGCGGGGCGGAGGCGGTCTCACCCCCATCATGTTCTTTAGCCGCCGCATCGGCCTGACCGAAGAGGGCGAGGATCCCATCCGGGTCGGTGGTCGCCTGACGGGGCGGGCCGGAAAGTACCGGATCGGTGCGCTCAATATCCAAACCCGCGGGGTGGAGGACAATTCCCTGATCCCCGCGACGAACTTCTCGGTCTTGCGATTGAGGCGCGACTTCCTTCGACGCAGCGACATCGGCGTGATCGCCACCTACCGCGACACTTCCCTCACCGAGGACGCGGGCTCGAACTCGGTCTTCGGCTTCGACGGGAATTTCGCGTTTTTCGAGGCCCTGCAACTGAATACCTACTACGCGGTGAGCCGCACGCCTTTGGAGGAGGGAGGGACGACCGAGGACGACAACTCGAGCTACACCGGCAAGCTCGACTACGGAGGAGACCGCTACGGGCTCATCCTCGAACACCTCTACGTGGGCGAGCAATTCCAGCCGGAGCTAGGATTTCTCAGGCGGGAAGCCTTTCGGCGCAACTTTGCCCAGGGACGATTCAGTCCCCGACCTCGTTCGATCGAGGCGATCCGTCGCTTTGTGTGGCAGGCGGACTTCGACCACGTCACGGATCCCGGCGGCCGTTTGGAGACGGAGACGATCGGGGCGCTGTTCCGCATCGAGTTCGAAAACGCCGACCGCGCCCAGATAGACTACGCCAACAACTTCGAGTTCCTACCCGAGGAGTTCGAAATCTACGATGGTGTCATCCTTCCCATCGGGGACTACCGCTATCAGGACGTGCGCTTTTCTTATACTCTCGGTCAGCAGCGAGCGGTGCCCTCGACCATCAGCTACCGCACCGGGAGCTTCTACAGCGGCGACCGACAAGAAGCGAGCTTCAATGGCCGTGTCGAGATCTCCCCGAAGTTGTCCGTCGAGCCACGCCTCTCGCTCAACTGGGTGGACCTGCCGGAGGGAAGCTTCGACACGCGGCTCGGCGGTGTTCGCGTCACTTACACCTTCCACCCGCGGATGTTCGTGAGTACCTTCATTCAGTACAACTCCCGCTCCGACTCCATCAGCTCCAGCGTTCGATTCCGATGGGAGTACGAGCCCGGTAGCGATCTCTTCGTCGTCTACAGCGAAGGTCGCGAAGATCTCTCGTTGGATCCTTTTTTGGCTAACCGTACCTTCGCGGTGAAGTTCACCAAGCTCTTCCGGTTCTGATCCCGAGGTCCCGGTTTGTCGGCGACACTCCGCACCATCACCTGGCTGGGCGTCGTTTTTTGCGCCTCTCCAGCCGTCGCGGAGAACTGGCCCCAGTGGAGAGGCCCTCAGGCGAACGGCGTTTCTCCCGAAAAAGGCTTACCCACACGCTGGAGCGCCGAAGAGAACGTCGCCTGGAAGGCTCCTCTTGAGGGACTGGGAACCTCGTCCCCCGTCGTTTGGGAAGACGCGATATTCCTCACCTCCCAGATCGGGACGGGTCCGGTGGACCGCCGGGGCGCGGAGTTCCCGGGCGGCCTGGCGGCTCGCGAATACCCAAGCGACGACGGAGGAGTTCAGTTCGTCGTTTACGCCATCCATCGATCCGACGGCCATGTGATCTGGCAGCACCGCTTCGCGGCGGAAGGAAAGCTGCCCGCCGTCCATTACAAGCACAGTCTGGCCAGCCCGAGTTGCGCGACCGACGGAGAATCGGTCTACGCCTGGATGGGGACGGGGCAGCTGGTGGCCTTGGACATGAACGGGAAGATACTATGGAAGCGGCATATCGGTCAGGAGTATGCCCCGTTCGATATTCTCTGGGGACATGGAAGCTCTCCGGCGCTCTATGAGAACCTGCTTTACCTGCTCTGCGATCACCCGGCGGGAGGGTATCTTCTCGCCCTGGATAAACGAACTGGAAAGGAAGTCTGGAAAAGAGAGCGAGGGCCGGGCCTACGCTCCTATTCCACCCCCTTCGTTCTAGAAAAGAAAGATGGCAACGAGCTCATCGTCAACTCGAGCCATCGCCTCGAGTCTTTGAATCCGATGACCGGTGAGATTCTCTGGTACGCGGGCGAGCCGACGGCTCTGGCCATCCCCATGCCCGTTTCGTACCAAGGGGTTCTCTTCGCCAGCCGCGGCTACTCGAGTGGACCCTATGCTTCCGTCCGCGGTGGAGGGCGAGGGGACGTCTCCGGAAGTCACGTACGGTGGAGCGCTCCCACCGGCGCTCCTTACGTGTCATCCCTTCTCTACTATCAGGGCCTGGTCTACATGGCTAACGAGAACGGCATCGTCACCGCCGTCGACGCCACGACCGGCGGCCTCGTCTGGCGAGAGCGCCTGGGCGACGTCTTCACCGCCTCACCGATGGCGGCCGATGGAAAGATCTACCTTCTCGGCGAAAGTGGAGAGACCGTCGTTCTGCAGGCGGGACGAACGTCTCGAATCCTCGCACGAAACCTTCTCCACGAGCGGAGCCTGGCATCGCCGGCTGTTTCCCAAGGGCAGATCTTCATCCGTACCGATCGCCATTTGTTCAGCATCGGAACACCCCCTCCATGACGGAGGGCATCAGTCGACGGCGCGGGTGTTGCCTGGCACCGGCGCCAGTGGCAGTATGAGGGGAGTGGTTTCCTGACGGCCTTTCCTTCTTCGGGTGCTCGAATGGGTCTATGGGTGACGGGTCTTCGTTTGCGGTACGGCCGCGCCGCCCTGGCCGGCCTGCTCTTGCTACTGGCCCTACCCCTGGCACTCCGTGGCCAGGGCCGGGATGGCGGGGACTCGCAGTCCTCGGCCACCGTGGAGTATCAGGGTCGGTTCGCCTTCACGCGCATCCGTTACGGTTCCGGCGTCGACGAATGGGGATTCCGCGGGGGTGGAGCGCGCTGGGCCCACGACTACCCCCGGGCCGACCGCCACCTGTCCCAGATTCTCGCCGAGCTGACGACCATCAGCGTCCACGCTGAGGGCACCAATGTCTTCCACCTCGACGACCCGGAACTCTTCAAACATCCGGTAGCCTACGTATCCGAGCCCGGTTTCTGGACCATGACCGACAGCGAGGCTCGGAGCGTTCGCAGTTACCTCCTGCGTGGAGGATTCCTCATCTTCGATGACTTCGAGCAGGAGCAATGGTTCAACTTCGAGGCCCAGATCCAACGGGTGCTCCCCGAGTATCGGTTGATCGAGCTGGATATCAGCCATCCGATCTTCCACTGTTTCTTCGACCTCAAGACCATAGATTTCCCGCATCCACTGGTTCCCGTGTACCCGAGCTACTTCGGAATCTTCGAGAACAACGACCCCAGCCAGCGGATGTTGGCGATGGTGAACTACAACGCCGACGTCGCCGAGTATTGGGAGTGGTCCGACCAGGGGTTCTTCCCGGTGGACATCACCAACGAGGCCTACAAGCTTGGGGTCAACTACGTCGTCTACGCGATGACCCATTGACAACCCGCCCCTCGGTCGCGCCTCATCGGCGAGCGCCGCGTAGGAGCGGGTGGCAAAAGTCCGGATAAGGCGGTCCGACTTTTTCGCGTGACGGTGAAACAAAATCTAAGCTGGGCGTCGTCTTACATCATAGGGTCATCGAGAGAGCGGGGGTGTGCGCTTGCTCGGCACTCCGACAGGCCGCGGCCTGGAAGAAGGCCGGAAAATGCCCGGGACTCGCGGTCGAGTGGACGGAACCCAGCGCCTGAAGGAAGATACGAGAAGACGCGATGAGAAAGAAAGTGGTTCTGGGGGCCCTGGCAGGGCTGGGGGCGCTTCTTGCCTTCCGCCTCTATGGTGCCTTGTGGGGAAGTGGCGGCGGTGAAGCCCGCGGCGGCCCGGGTGGGCACGCCCAACCGGTCGAGGTCGCGCAAGCGGAAAGGACCGAGGTCTCAGAGAACGTGTCGCTGGTGGGCTCCTTGCGGGCCAAACAGCAGGTCGACGTCGCACCCAAGGTGGGAGGCCGCCTGGTCGAGCTGCGAGTGGATCTCGGTGACTCGGTGAGGGCGGGTCAGCTCATCGGACGGCTGGAGGACGACGAGATCCGACAGCAGGTGCGTCGCGCCGAGGCGGCTCTTCAGGTATCCCAGGCGGGCGTCGCCCAACGCCAGGCGGAGCTGGAGAATCTAAAGCTGGAGGCGGAGCGGTACGAAAGCCTTCAACGCGACGGGATCGTCTCCTCCCAACAGGCCCAACAAATCCATACTCAAGTGCGGGTCGGGGAAGCCCAGGTCGAGCTCGCCCGGGCCCAGACAGAGGAAGCCGAGGCCGCCCTGGAAGAGCTGCGCATCCGACTCAGCCAGACGGAGGTCTTCTCGCCCATCGCCGGTGTAGTGGCTCGGCGTTACGTCGATGCCGGCGCGCTTCTCAGCGCCAACGACCCCATCGTCCTGGTCATCAACCTGACCCGCATGGTGACCGTGGTCAACATTCCGGAACGCCAGCTAATCAAGATCCAGGTCGACGACGAAGCCACCGTGGCGGTGGATGCCCTGGGGGGCGAGGAAACGAAGGGTCGGGTGGTTCGCATCTCCCCGCTCTTGGACCCCCAGACTCGTAGCGCCGAGGTCGAGATCGAAATCCCGAATCCCACCGGGAGGCTCAAGGGCGAGATGTTCGCGCGCGTCGACTTGAACCTCACCCTGCCGCGAGAGGCCATCTTCGTGCCGCGGGAGGCGTTGGTCTATCGCAGCGCCGAGCCGGGGGTCTTCGTCGTCGACTCCGAGGTGGCTCACTTCCAACCGGTTCGCATCGGAGCCGCAGACGGGGACCGCATCGAGGCGGTGGAAGGCCTGGAGCCCGGCCAAATCATCGTGACCCGGGGCGCCAATCTCCTGCAAAGCGGAGATCGCATTCAAGTGCCTCCGGAATGAGGCCAATATCTGTGAGCACCCAAGGATGAAAAGCCAATGAGCCTTCCTCAGTTCGCGATTCGAAGACCGATCACCATTTACATGATGACCGCCGTGGCGGTCCTCCTGGGCGGCATCGCGTTCATGCGGCTTCCCGTGGATCTGATGCCGGACATCGAGTACCCGACCATCACCGTCGCTACCGAGTACGCCGGTGTGGCCCCGGAAGAGATCGAGACCCTCATCACCCGGCCCATCGAGCAGTCGGTGAGCTCCGCTCCCGGCGTCGAGAGAGTCTCCTCGACCTCTTCGGAAGGCCAGAGTCGAGTGAGGGTCAACTTCGAGTGGGGAACCAATCTCGACGAGGCGGCCAACGAGATCCGTACGCGTCTCGACCGCCTGCGCAACGTTTTGCCCCAGGATGCTCAGAGCCCCTCGCTCTTCAAGTTCGACGTTTCCCAATTCCCCATCCTGTGGATGTCGGTCTCTGCCGATCGGGACCAGCGGGAGCTCCGACAATTCATCGAGGACCAGATTCTCTACCGGTTCGAGCGCGTACCCGGGGTGGCTGCGGTCGACGTCAGTGGAGGGCTGCTTCGCGAGATCCATGTGGACCTTTCCCTCGAGAAGCTGAAGGCCTACAACCTCTCGGTAGCCCAGGTGGTGGAGGTGCTGCGGCGGGAGAATCTGAACGAGCCGGTCGGTCCGGTCTTGGAAGGAGACTTCGAGCTCCTCTTGCGAACCCAAGGGGAGTTCAAGGACGTCGAAGAGATCCGGAACGTGGTGTTGACCGTCCGCGACCGCGTTCCGATCTACACCAAGGACGTCGCCACCGTGGAAGACTCCTTCCAGGAGATACGCCAGACCGGTCGCGTCGACGGCCTGCCCGCCATCCGCCTGGCGGTACGCAAGCAGTCGGGAGCCAATACCGTCGAAGTGGCGACCGCGGTGAGGGAGGAAGTCGACCGCATTCATGACGATTTCCCCGACCTGTCGGTGCTGCCCATCTTCGATCAGTCCAGCTTCATTCAGACGTCGATCGACAACGTGCGCGGCTCCGCGATCTCTGGCTCGATTCTAGCGATTCTCGTGCTGTTCGTATTCCTCCGGAACTTCCGCAGCACCTTGGTCATCGCCGCCTCCATCCCGGTGGCGGTGATCTCTACCTTCGCCCTCATGTATTTCAACGACTTCACCTTGAACACCCTGTCCTTCGGAGGCCTGGCTCTCGGTGTGGGGATGTTGGTGGACAACGCCATCGTGGTTCTGGAGAACATCTTCCGTCACCGAGAAGCCGGGAAGTCACGGGTGGCAGCTTCGCTGGACGGCACCCAGGAGGTCTCGAACGCCATTATCGCCTCGACCCTCACCACGGTGGCGGTTTTCGTCCCCATGGTCTTCCTTTCCGGCATGTCCGGTATCATGTTTCAGCAGTTCTCATACGTCATTACCTTCTCCCTCTTGTGCTCGCTCCTGGTGGCGCTCTCCCTCGTCCCCGTTCTCTGCTCGAAGTACCTCAGCCTCAAGGAGCCCTTTGCCTTGCGCCATCCCGCGGTGGAGCGGATCGTCGATGGCAGCGGGAGGCTTCTGGCGGCGCTCGACGAGGAGTACCGCCGTGCAATCAACTGGTCGCTAGACCACCGGCGCGCGGTCGCCTGGGGCGTGACGGGACTGCTGGTCGGATCCCTGCTGCTCACACCTCTGGTCGGCGTGGAGCTCATGCCGCAGACCGACGAGGGGGAGGTGAGCGTCCGGATCGAGCTTCCCTCGGGCACGCGTCTGGAAGTGACCGACGCGGTAACCCAGGAGATGGAGAACATCATACGCCGTGAGGTCCCGGAGACCGAGCACATCCTGACCGAGGTGGGAGGAGGAGGCTGGAGGCAATCCCAGACCCACACCGCCGACCTTCGTATCAAGCTGGTCGACAAGAACCGCCGGCGTCGCTCCAGTCAGCAAATCGCCACCGCCCTGCGGCCGGCGCTGATGCTGCAGCCCGGAATGAGAGTCTTTGCCCGACCGGCGGGAGGTCAGTTCATGGCCCGTCTCGGGGGCAGCAACGATCGCGTCGGCGTCGACATCCGCGGGCACGACATGGCGGTGGCGAGCGATCTGGCGCTCCAAGTCAAGCATGTGATGGACAACGTTCCCGGTGTCGCGGAAGCGCAGATCAGCCGCCGGGAAGGAACGCCCGAACTCAGAATCCACGCCGACCGCGACAAGGCGGCAACCATGGGGCTCAACGTCTCCGACCTGGCCAACACCCTCCGCACCACGGTGGGCGGCCGCATCGCCTCGCAATTCCGGGAGCGCGGGAAGGAGTACAACATTCTGGTCCGCCTGAAGGAGGAAGACCGCCAACAGCTCGAGTCCGTGGAGCAGATCCCCATGTACACGCCGGTAGGGCAGACGGTTCCCGTCGAAAGCCTGGTCCGGATGGAGCGCAGCGAGGGGCCGGTGAACATCGACCGTCAGGACCAGGAGCGCCTGCTCTCGGTGACCGCCAACCTCGAGGGTCGCGATCTCGGTAGTGTCATGAGCGACATCGCAACCGGGTTGAAAAAACTCTCTCTGCCCAGCGATTTCGCCATCCTGTACGGTGGGGAGTACGAGGAGCAGCAGAAATCCTTCCGGGCGCTCCTCCTCTGTTTCGTGCTTGCCGTAGTTCTCGTTTATATGGTGATGGCGGCGCAATTCGAGTCTCTGCGCGATCCGCTGGTCATCTTGTTCTCCATTCCCCTTGCCGGCATCGGCATCGTCTTGATGCTCTTCTTGACCAACACCACCTTCAACATCCAGGCCTTCATCGGAACGATCATGCTGGCGGGAATCGTCGTCAACAATGCCATCATCCTCGTGGATTACATCAACCTTCTGCGGCGACGGGACGGCATGCCACTGCGCGAGGCGGTCGCGGTGGGGGGTCAGAGACGGTTGCGGCCGATCTTGATGACCACGCTCACCACCGTCCTGGCCATGATCCCCATGGCCCTCGGGCTCGGCGAGGGCGGCGAAGTGCAGGCGCCCATGGCCCGAGTGGTCATTGGCGGCCTGACGACCTCGACCCTGATTACCCTGTTGCTCATCCCGACCCTCTACGCCACGGTCGAGGAGTACTCCCTGCGGGAGCGGAAGAGTGTCCCGGCCGAAGATGAGCGCGGGGCGGAGGAGCCTTCCCCGGCCTAGAAACCACGGGAGGGGGTCGCCGCGCGGCGGTATTCTCAGACGTCGAGCTTCGCCATGGCGGCCGCCAACCCCGCCGGCAGGTCGGTCCGGTAATTCTGCGCGGCCAGGGCGCTCGACAGGCAGGAGAGGACGAAGAGGATCTTCTCTGCCGACGAGCAGTAGCCCATGAGCCCTACCCTCCAGACCTTGCCCTTGAGCGCTCCCAGCCCGCCGCCGATCTCGAGGTTGAACGTCTCCAGAAGATAGCCTCGCAGCTTCGCATCGTCGACGCCTTCCGGAATTCTGATGGCGTTCAACGATGGCAGACGATGCTCGGGAGCCACCAACATCCGAAGCCCGAGCGCCTCCACGCCCGCCACCAGCGCTCGATGGTTCCGAAGATGCCTCTGCAACCGATTGGAGAGACCTTCCTCTTCGATGAGAATCAGTGCCTCGAGAAGAGCGTAGTTGAGGGTGCTGGAGCTGGTGTGGTGATAGCCTTTGCCGGTCCAGTACTTGTCCAGGAGCAGAGCGTCCAGGTACCAGCTCCGCACCGAATGCCTGCGCTTGGCGATCGATTCCACCGCACGGGGGCTGAGCGTGACCGGCGCCAGGCCCGGAGGGCTGCCCACGCATTTCTGGGAGCAGCTATAAGCGGCGTCGATGCCCCAGTTATCGATCTGGACCTCCACGCCGCCCAGGGAAGTCACGGTGTCGAGAAGGATCATCACTCCGTGCTCTTTCGCCAGCTTCGCCATCTCCTCCATGGGCTGCAGCACGCCCGTCGAGGTCTCGGCGTGGACGAGCGCAACGACCTTGAAGGGACCCGACTTCAACGCTTTCTCGACGCGTTCCGGGTCGGTGGGTCGCCCCCATTCTGTCTCGATGAGCGTGATGTCCGCCTCCTGCCGCTCCGCCATCTGGCGGATACGGTCCCCGAAGTAGCCGTGAATGCAGACCAAAGCTCGATCTCCGGGCTCGAGTAGGTTGGCGACGCAAAACTCCATGCCCGAGGTTCCGGTACCCGGTGTCGCGTGGGTCAAGGCATTCTCCGTTTTGAAGACAGTTCGGAGCCTCTCCCGGATGGCGTCGAGAGTCTTCATGTAGGCCGGATCCAGGTGTCCGATGACGGGTGATAGCAGAGCCTGGTAGACCCGGGGGTGCAGGTCGAGCGGTCCCGGCCCCATCAGGATTCTTTGCGGGGCCTCAGATCGATCCATGCGACAATCTCCTTCGCGAGCGGCGCCCCTTGCGCCGAGTCAAACCCCAGAGCTTAATACTTCAGACGCACCGACCGCCAGTCACAGCGGGTCGCGAACGCCAACACGCGAGCTGCGCAACACGGAAGACGTGCGGCAGGGCCGAAGCTCCAAGGGACAGCGGAGAAGAAGCTACCGGTTTCCAGGCGGCGGAGAATTCTCTATTTGCTCCTTGAGCGCCTTGGCTGCTTCCTGGTTCGGGTCGAGCTCGAGAGACCGTCCGATGTACTCGAGCACCTTGTCGCGCTGACCCATCTGACCGTAGCAGACGACGAGAGCGTTGAGGAGAGCGGTATCCGGTCTTCGGCGGACCAGGGTGGCCTCAAAGAGCTCGGCGGCCCGCTGGTAGTGCCTGCTTCGATAGTGAGCATCACCGAGCGTCAAGAGCAGATCGACGTTTTCCTTGTCTCTCACGTAGG
>Ga0214473_10007830_pt1 | contig 12642 bp, 10 predicted proteins | sample RVTome_7_FD_203509 | JGI IMG/M metagenome (GOLD analysis project Ga0214473, IMG submission 203509) | Soil microbial communities from uranium-contaminated site in the Upper Colorado River Basin, Wyoming, United States - RVT98D197 | ecosystem: Environmental > Terrestrial > Soil > Contaminated >... | reverse complement strand
GTCGGGAGCTACAGGGTTCGCGCGGGCTTTGGGCCGTACTTCGACGGCGCGGGCCAGGATCTGTCCTTGACCGCCGCGGGGACCACGCTGTCGCCGCTGGCCGCTCCGCGCGGCACGATCCGCGTCGAGGCCACCGCCGATGGCGACGCCACGGCGCCGGTGCGCGTCACGGTCGATGCCGCCGGCATCGAGGTGGCGCGTTGGGTGGCGTTCGGAAGCGGTGAACGGGCCCTGCCCCCCGGTGACTACCGCGTCACCGTCTCGCGCGGCATGGAGCACACGGCGCATCAGGAGAACGTCACCGTCGCGGCGGGAGGCTCCGTCACCGTGACCGCCGCGCTCGATCGAGTCGTGGACACGGCCGGCTGGGTGGCCGGCGACTTCCACCTGCACAGCGAGATGAGCACCGATAGCCTACACGCGGTTGTCGACGCCCTACAGATCATCGCGGCCGAGGGGCTCGAGGTCGTCGCGTCCACCGACCACGACTACATCAACGACTATCCGGGCCTTCTCGAGGGTGCGGGCGTGGGGGCGTGGCTCCTCGCCGTTCCTGGGGTCGAGATGTCGTCCATCGTGTACGGCCACATGGGCGGCTATCCGCTGGTCCCGGATCGCGACCGGGCGGGCAACGGCGCACCTGTGTGGTTCGACACGACGCCCACGCAGATGTTCGCGATGATCCGGGAGCGAGGCGACATGGCCCTCGGCGGCGCCATCGTGCAGATCAATCACCCCCGCGACGGCAGCACGTCGTTCTTCTCGGCCGTCAACATCGATCGGGAGACCGGGCACGCCACGGCCTCACCCGCCGATCTCGGTTTGCCCGGAGATACGGATCTGGACGACTTCGACTTCGACGTGGCCGAAGTCTTCAACGGGAGCTTCGGCAGCGAAGACGAGGACGCTTTTCAGGATTGGCTCAGCCTCATGGTCGCGGGCCGGCGGGTCGGTCTCGTGGCCAACAGCGACTCCCACACGCCCCGGCGGCCGGCGGGCTCACCCCGGACCTTCCTGCGCGTGGCGGACGACTCCATTGGCGGCTTCGCATGGCCCGAGGTGGGCGCCGCCCTTCGCGAAGGCCGCAGCACCTTCGCCGGTGGCATCTTCGTCACGGCCGAGGCCGGCGGCCCCGCCGTGTCGGACGTTCTTCCGCTGAACGTCCGGGTGCAGGCGGCACCCTGGGTGTCGGCGGACAGGCTCCGCGTCTATGCGGGGCGCACGGTCGCCTTGGACATTCCGCTCACGGCTCCGACGAGCGATGTGATCCGGCTCTATGACGTCCTCGACGTGCCCCTCGGGGGCGCCGACTTCGTCGTAGTCCGGGTCGATGGCGACACGGACGCCAGCCCCGTGATCCCCTTCCGCCCCTATGCCTTCACGTCCCCGGTGGCGGTGCCGTGAATCCAGCGGTTTGACCCGGCTGGCCAGCTGTGCATGCTCGGCCACCTGATGTATCACCACGGCACCCTACTCATCGAGACCCGCGGGCGCGGAACCCAGGAGATCACCGACCAGATCTCCAGCGTCGTGGCGGATTCGGGCGTGCGGGATGGCCTCTGTGCCGTGTTCGTCCACCACACGAGCGCGTCCCTCCTCGTGACCGAGAACGCCGATCCGCAGGTCCGTCGCGATCTCGACGCCTTCCTCGCGCGGCTCGTCCCTGACGGTGACCGCCTCTTCCGGCACACCGCGGAGGGCCCAGACGACATGCCGGCCCACGTCCGCAGCGCTCTCACGCAGGTCTCGGTGGGGATTCCGGTCATCGACGGCCGGTGCGCCCTCGGTACGTGGCAGGGCGTCTTCCTCTGGGAGCACCGGACATCGCCGCATCGGCGGCGCGTGACGGTCACCGTGATCGGCAGCTAGTCGCTCAGCCGCCAGTCGAGGGCGGGCACCGGGCCATCAGACACGCGGAGACTTCGGACTCGCACGCGCTCATCACGCAGCTGATGTCACCGCACATGCCGCCCACGAACGCCGTGATGGCGCACTCGAGGAAGCGGTCGATGAGGAACTGCACGTCGGGGCAGGCCCGGGCGACGCATCCTCCGATGCACGCCACGCTGAAGCGCGGCGGGCGCATCCCGAGGTCGATGCACCCGATGGTGCACGTCAGCACTTCACCGCACGTGATGACGCGGCAGGTGCCGCAGTCGGCGGGGCAGTTGGTGCAGGTCTCGTACTCGGCGGCCTCGCACCGCCCGTTGCCGCAGACAGAGCACACGCCGCAGTCGCGGGAGCAGCTCGCGCAATCCTCCGAGCCGCGGCACCGACCGTCGCCGCAGCCAGGGCAGATCCCGCAGTCGGCGGGGCAGGTGAAGCAGCTCTCCCTCGTCATGTCGCAGGAGCCGTCGCCGCAGCGCGGGCATACGCCGCAGTCGGGCGCGCAGCTCAGGCAGTCCTCGCCCAGGGCGGGCTCGCAGTACCCGTTCCCGCACGGATCACAACGGCCGCAGTCGCTCGGGCAGGACGCGCACGTCTCGGTCGACGCGCACCGGCCGTCCCCACAGGTCATGCACAACCCGCAATCGCGCGGACACGTCGAGCAACTCTCCGAGCCGGCGCAACGGCCATCGCCGCAGGTCACGCACACACCGCAATCCTCGGGACAGATGCTGCACGACTCGGTGCTCTCGCACACGCCGTTGCCGCAGGTGATGCACCGGCCGCAGTCGGCCGGGCACGAGAAGCAGCTCTCGTCGGAGCCGCACGTTCCGTCCCCGCACCTCATGCACAGCCCGCAGTCGTCGGGGCAGGTGGTGCAGCTCTCGTCGGCGCTGCACGTTCCATCCCCGCACGTGACGCAGCCGCCACAATCCGCGGGACAGGACGAGCAAGTCTCGCCGCTCGTGCACAGCCCGTCGCCGCATCCCCCGCACATGCCGCAGTCGAGGGAGCACGTGGCGCAGTTCTCGCCGAACTCGCACACATCGTTACCGCACACGACGCCCGGCACATCCGGTACCGGGGCGTCCGGCACGAAACCGTCGGCGGGCGGCAAGCCGCCGTCGGCCGTCGGTGCGACGTTCAGGACCGACCGGCCGCAACTGGCCAGTGCGATGGCCATCGACGCCGCGATCGCGATGCGGACAGGGACGCGAGCAAGAAAGGGGGCGAGACGCATGGTGAGCTCCAAGGCGGGCCGACCGGGGACCCTGCGCTACGTAACATAGCAAAACCCCGGGCCTTCGACACCTTGCCGAGCATGACGGCCGCAAACCGGGTTCCATGGCGGCTCGTCCCTGGCTGCGGGCCGTCCTGGCGCGAATGTTGCGGGGGCACGGTTCGGGTGCTATCTGGAGGTGCTTTTTCGCCATGGCCCAGCCACGCCTTCCTGCCTTCGCTTCCCTGCTGAAGTCCCGCGACGTCGAGGACCCGGTGAACCTATGGCTGCACCGGCCCCTGGCCTACGCCTTCGTGGCGCTCGTCTACCGGACTCGCCTGACTCCCAACCAGATCACGTTCATGTCCCTCGTCGTGGGGCTCGCCGCCGTGCCCCTGTGGCTCTGGGGGGCGCGCGGGGCCATGGTCGCGGGCGGCATCCTGTTGTGGGCCTCGGCCATCCTCGACGGCGCCGATGGCATCCTCGCGCGTGCTAAGAACCAGCATTCTCAGTTCGGTCGCGCGCTCGACGGCTCGGCCGACATGATCGTGGCGGCGGGCACGGTGTTCGCGGGCTTCGCGCACCTGTGGATGCAGCAGCAGCAACCCATCCACATGATCTTGGCGTTGCCCGCCATCGGGGGAGCCGTCCTTCACATCTTTCTCTACGATTTCTATAAGGAATCGTTCCTGCGGATGACGCGGCCGGGCACCTACGGGGAGCCCGAGAATCACGCGCAAGTGCGCACGAGGCTCGCCGAGCTCGAGGCCAAGGGCGGCAGCCTGCTCCTTCGCATCACGCTCAAGCAGCTGTTCATCCCACTTCTCCAGAATCAGGACCGCGTCATCGCCATTACCAACCCGGACGGTCGCCGCGGGGATTGGATCGGCGCGCGTGACGAGGAGACCGCCCGCATCTACCGGCGTCACAACCTGGGGCCCATGCGCTTGTGGGCGATCGTCTCTCTCGCGCCCCACGCCTACTTGATGTCGATCTGCGCGATCCTCGATCGCCTCGACGTGTATCTCTGGATCCGCCTCGTCGTGATGAACGTCCTCTTCATCGTCGTGCTCGTCTGGCAGCGCCGGGCCACGACGCTGACCCGGCGCGAGCTGTCGGAGGGCGGTCCTCCCGATCCCGTTCCCGCCGTCCAGGCCGCCTGAGACCGTTGCTCCTTTGCGACAGGTGTGGAGCCGTGGCGACAGCGAGCTTCAGCGAACGTGGGTCCAGTCCACGCCCGGCCGAACCTCGAGGTGCACGTGATTGCGATGCTCGTCGTTGGCGTGCGGGGTGACGACGACCTGGAACAGATCGCGGGCCACGGCCGCGCACACCAGCCCGCGCAAGAGGCGCTGGCCCTCGGGCTCCGCCCCATCCGGGGGCGGGCAGGGTGCGACGCCGCGCCGGCGGTCGGTCCATTGCTCCTCGACGGCGAGCACCTCGCCGTTGGCCTTCACGAAGCGTCCCGCGTCGATCGCGAGGCCGGCGGCGTGCCCGCTCGGCTCCCCGGTTTCTCGCACGCGGGCCGAAGGCCGGTGGACCGAGAAGTGCTCGATGCGCACGATGCCCGCTGCGCGCAGCTCGGGGGCCCACGAAAGGAGCGCGATCGCGAGACGGCAGTCGAGCACCGAGTGACGCCGTGATCTTCCGCGATGTGCGATCGAGACCTCGCCCAGGGGCCCCGCAAGGAGCACCGCTTGGGCCACGCCCGGAGCGTACCCCCGCTCGACCGCCTCGAACGCGACGCCGTGCGCGGCGAGCAGTCGCCTGCAGCGGGCCGCTGTCAGCTCGGCGATGGCGCGGCCCCGCGGGACTTGTAACGCGCGCCGGTGCTGGGCCGGAGGCAACGATCCGCCCGCGTCTGCGGCTGGCCCCGCACCCGCGCACAGCGCACACGCGAGGACGGCGACGAGGGAGGGAGCGGGGGGAGGGCGACGCATCGAGGGGCTCAGGGTGGACGAGGTGCGGGGCCGACCTCTTCACGAGAGTATCCCTGAACGGAGTTCCGCCCGATTTTCCCGCGGCGGGGCCGGAGCCCAGTGCGTTCCAGGGCAGGAGCGGGAGCCACCAAAGCTCCCACTCGCGTCCCTTTCCCCGGCCAGAAACCCCGTGGGAGCTGGGGATTCACCGGTGGCATGGATGGTGCTCAACCGGTCCCCGTGACCGAGCGATCGCCCACGCGTGTCCTCGCCCGCGGCTGCGCGGTCGTGGGACCCTGGCTTCTGTTGATCCTCGGACAGAGCTGCGTGGGGGAGCTGCGGGCGACCGACGAGCCCACGGGCCGCTGCTCCGTGGTCCCCGACCCGGTCGCGGCGGGCGATCCCTTCGAGGTCACCGTCGGCGGGCTCGAGGACGATCGACCCTATCGCGTCGACGTCGGTGACGAAGGTCACATGACCACGTTCATCGTCACGGCCAACGGGGCGGGTCGCGCTCGCTTCTCCGCCAGCGTCACGAGCGCGGGGTCGGCCACCGTATCCGTGTCGAGCCTCGCCCCTGGGGGCCTGGTGCAGGCGCGGTGCAGCTTCGCGGTGTCGGCCTGCGAGCCCGCCACGTGCGCGATGCGGAGTGCCGAATGCGGTGCCGCGCCGGACGGCTGCGGGGGCAATCTCGCCTGTGGCACCTGTCCCTCGTCCGAGGTCTGCGGCGGCGGCGGGATCCCCAATCGCTGCGGGCTGGGCGATTGCACGCCTCGCACGTGCGCCAGCGCGGGAGCCGAATGCGGCAGCATCTCCGACGGCTGCGGCAGGATGCTCGAATGTGGCGGTTGCGGAGATGGCGAGGTGTGCGGGGGCGGCGGCGAAGCCAACGTCTGTGCGTGCGCACCGACGAGCTGCGCAGGGGAGCTTGCCGAGTGCGGGACCATCGCCGACGGCTGCGGCGGCATGCTCGACTGTGGCACGTGCACGGCGCCGGAGACTTGCGGTGGGGACGGGCTCAGCAACCACTGCGCCGTCGGAGCTTGCGTTCCGGCGACCTGCGCCGAGCTCGGCGCGGAGTGCGACACCGTGTCCGACGGCTGCGGCGGAACCCTCGACTGCGGTCCGTGCGGAGGCTGCACGGCCGCGACCTGCCCATGGGGCTGCGTCGCGGACGTGTGCGACGGTCCTGTGAGCCTCGGAGCTGGCGCCGCCTACGGCTGTGCGGTGCGGGTGATGGGAACCGCCGTGTGCTGGGGAGCCAACGAATGGGCCCAGCTCGGAGACGGATCGCAGACGGAGCGTCCGATCCCCACGCCGGTCAGCGGGTTGACGAACGTCGTCGCGATCGCGGCAGGCGAGCTCCATACGTGTGCGCTGATCGGCGACGGAACCGCGCGCTGCTGGGGTCATGATGGTGACGGGCCGGTGCTCGCGCTGACGCCTGTGGTGATCGCGGGCGTGGCGGAGGCGATCGCTGTCGCCGTCGGTTGGGGTCACATGTGCGCGCTGCGCGCGGACGGAACGGTCCTGTGCTGGGGATGGAACACGAATGGGCAGGTAGGCGATGGAACGGCCTCCGGCGCCTACACCGTGCCGCCAGCTGTCGTGGCCGGCGCGAGCGATGTCGTGCAGATCGCGACGGGCCAGCGACACACCTGCGCCGTGACCGCAGCGGGAGCCGTGCTGTGCTGGGGCGCCAACGAAGACGGCCAGCTCGGTGACGGCACCGCAGGTGTCGATCGCCTGTCCCCGGTGGCCGTGAGCGGGCTCGCCGACGCCACGAGCGTCGTAGCCGGTGCGCGGCACACCTGCGCGATCCGCCGCACCGGCGCCGTCGCGTGCTGGGGCGCGCCCTTCGGCCCGTCCCCGGTCGTCGTCGTGGGCGCCGAGGGAGCGAGCCAGCTCAGCGCGGGCGCTGAGCACACGTGCGGCCTTCGGGCAGATGGGTCGGCGGTGTGCTGGGGCGCCAACGCGCAGGGGCAGCTCGGCGACGGGACGACCACGGCGCGGCCCTTCACGCCCGGGCCAGTCGCCGGCGTCACGGATGCGGTAGAGCTCAGCGCGGGCGCACAGCACACCTGCGCACTGCTGCACGGCTCCGAGATCCTCTGCTGGGGCGCAAACGACCACCACCAACTCGGTGACCGCACCATCGTGCCGAGCTCGACCCCCGTGCCGCTCATGCCGCCCTGAGCGTGCGGCCGCGACAGAGCGTCAGACGAACATCCCGGCGACGGTGGCGGTCATGCACGCGGCGAGTGTCCCGCCGATCATGGCGCGCATGCCCAGCTTGGCCAGGTCGCCGCGCCGCTCGGGTGCGATCCCGCCGATGCCCCCGATCTGGATGGCGATGGAGCCGAAGTTGGCGAACCCGCACAGGGCATAGCTCGCGATCACCACCGACCGATAGCCCATGGGCGTGCCCGCGCTGAGCATGTCGGCCATGTGCTTGTAGGCGACGAATTCGTTGAGGACCATCTTCTCGCCGAGGAGCGTGCCGACGGTCGCACAGTCCTCGGGCGGAACCCCCATCAGAAGAGCGATGGGCCAGAAGAGCCACCCCAGCAGGCGCTCCAGCGTGAGCGGCGTCACGCCAGCCCCGGTCCAGTCGTTGTACCAGGTCACCGGGGCAGCCAGGCACCAGTTGAGGAGCGCCACGAGAGCCAGGAACGCGAGCAACATCGCCGCCACGTTCAACGCGAGCTTCATGCCTTCGCCCGCGCCGCGCGCCGCAGCGTCGATCACGTTGACATCGATCTTCTCGACGGAGATCTTCGCCCCGCCGCTCGTCGGGGAGTGCTCCGTTTCTGGCAGCATGACCTTGGCGACGATGAGGGCCGCCGGCGCGCTCATGACGCTCGCGGCGATGAGGTGGCCGGCGATGTCCGGGAAGTAGCCCTCGAGCATTCCGACGTAGGCCGCGAGGACGCCGCCCGCGACCGTGGCGAAACCGGCCACCATGACGGCGTTGAGCTCGGACAGGGTCATCGTCCCGACGTAGGGCCTGATCACGAGGGGGGCCTCGGTCTGCCCGACGAAGATATTGGCGGCGGTGGACAGGGTCTCGGCGCCGCTCGTTCCCATCGTCCGGCGCATGATCCATGCGATGCCGCTCACTGCCCGCTGCATCACGCCGAGGTGATAGAGCACGGCCATGAGCGACGAGAAGAAGATGATCGTGGGCAGAACCCCGAAGGCAAAGGTCGCGAGCCACTTGCTGGCGTCGTTCTCCCCGAATTGTTGGAAGATGAAACCGGACCCGGCGGCGGTGAAACCGAGCAATCCCTTGACCGCTTCGTTGAGGAAAGTGAAGAGGGCCCTCCCCACCGAGGTCTTCATGACGAAGATGCCGAAGACGAGCTGCAGCGCGATTCCCCACCCGATGACGCGCCAGGGCACGCGGCGCCGATGCGTCGACATGGCCCAGGCGATCACGACCATGCCGAGCAGGCCGCCGAAGGACGTGACGCGCTGCCACCACGGTACCGGCGCTGCCTGATCGCGCAGATCCCCGAAGCGGACCCCACCGGGCTGGGCCGTCGCCGAGGTGGCCTGCCCCGAGTCCGCCGACGCACCCGCATCCGGTGCTTGGGCCCGGGCCGCTGGCAAGGACGCCGCCATCACTCCAAAGAGCGACAGGGCGAGGATCACGGCGATGACGAGCCTTCCCACGGGGCGCGCGAGTCTACACTCAGGGCGCGTTGCAGGCGATGCTGTAGGCGCACATGCAGTTGTTGCAGTCGCGCGGGTTCAGGTGGAACGTGAGCCAGGAGCCGGCGCGGCACACCTGGGAGCCGCGCGTGCCGAAGCGCGTGATCGTCACGCACCTCCACTGCTCGGCGGGCACCCCGGGGCACGGGTCACCGTTGTCGCCCGAGCCGAGGTGACCGGCGCGGCAGTCCGCGCAGGACGCGCAGGTCTCGCCGGTCTCGCACGTGCTGTTGCCGCAGACCGGTCCACACGTCGTGCAGCCGCTCCACGCGCTCCACGCGCCCCAGCGGCACGTGGCAGCGTCGCAGCCCCGGCTCCGCGTCTCGGCCGCACCGCACATACAGGCCCGCGAGTCGCCCTGCATCTCCCCCGGAGCGCATTGCGCGCTCGTCGTGCAGATCCCCCAAGCGTCGAAGGCGCCCCAGGTGCACCCGGTCGAGCACGTGCGGTTCCGCGTCTGGGTCCCCTCACCGCACGCACCGCAGGCCCGGCTCTCCGAACCCGTCGCTCCAGCCGTGCACTCGCCGCCCCCAGCATCGCAGGCCCACGGGGCCCACATGCAGTCAGCCCGACAGGTCCTACGCTCCGTGCCGCACGTGCCGCAGGGCGCGCCCGCTTCCATGGCGCCAGGGCTGCAAACTCCGGACGAGCACGCGCCGTCGTCGGTCCATCGCCCCGCCGTGCACACCTGCCGCTGCATGCCGCATCGCTCGCAGGGCACCATTCGCGGCGCCGCACCCGCGGTGCACTCGCAGTCCGTCGGCCCCGAGCATGCTCCCCAGGTTCCGTCCGTGCAGCGTTCCACTCCTGGGCCGCACGCGCTCGAGCAACTGCGCTCCGCCATGTTGCCCACCGTCGGGTCGGCGTCGTTGCAGTCCGTTGCGGCCGGAACTCCGTCCGAGTCGCCGTCCGTGCCCTCGGTCACGCAGCTTCCGCTGCGGCAGACCTCGCCCCCGGTGCACGCCGGCGTGCAGGACGTGGATCCCCCGTCACGTCGGGTCGAGCCATCGAGGACCCTGTCGATCGGCGGCTCAGTGCTGCTCGCGCAGCCGCTCCCAAGAACCAGCGAGGCGACGACGAGGGACACTGCCGACCACCGAGCCATCCCTCGATTTAGCCACATCCCTTCCGCGCGGACCACCGGGCGTCGGGCCAAGGCCGCGCTAGTCCGCTGATTGCCTCATGATTCCAGATGATTGGTCCGAATGACGGGCCGCCCTGGCTGTGGCAGAATCCCCGCCCTTGGAGGAGTGGCCGAGTGGTCGAAGGCAGCGGATTTGAAATCCGCCGAGCCCGTAAGGGCTCCAGGGGTTCGAATCCCTTCTCCTCCGCCGGGGGCCCGCCGTCCGGTGACCCCCTCGTCGCCGGGCTGCCCTTGCGGTATGGTGCCGCGCGCCGACGGAGCATCGGAACCCACAGCCCGGAGGAGCCATCATGACCGAAGCCGTAGACCGAATCCTGTCCCACTACGCGAGCGAGTCACCCGGTGTGATCGCGAACCTCCGGCGCTTCTTCGAGACGGGCCGACTTGCCGGCACGGGCAAGATGGTGATCCTGCCCGTCGACCAAGGCTTCGAGCACGGCCCGGCCCGGAGCTTCGCTCCCAATCCCGCCGGCTACGACCCGGACTATCACCCGAGCCTCGCGGTCGAGGCCGGCTGCGCCGGCTACGCAGCTCCCCTCGGCTTCATCGAGGTGATCGCGCCGAAGTACGCGGGGCGACTCCCGCTCATCCTCAAGGTGAACAACAGCGACTCGCTGGGAGATCCGGGCCAGCCCTGCTCGGCGCTCACATCCAACGTGAAAGACGCGCTGCGCCTGGGCTGCTCCGCCATCGGCTTCACGATCTATCCAGGCAGCGGCGCGCGCAACGAGATGTACCAGCAGATCCGCGACCTGATCCGCGAGGCGCGCGACGTGGGCCTGCCGTCGATCGTCTGGGCCTATCCGCGCGGGCCAGGGCTGTCCGCGAAAGGCGAAACCGCCATCGACGTCGTGGCCTACGCGGCGCAGATCGCCTGCCAGCTCGGCGCCCACATGGTCAAGGTCAAGCCGCCCACGGAGCACATCGAGCAGGACGCTGCCCGCAAGGCCTACGAGGGCGTCCCCGTTGGCACGATGGCCGAGCGCGTGCGCCATGTCGTGCAGGCGGCCTTCGCGGGCAAGCGCATCGTGATCTTCTCGGGTGGCGCGGCCAAGGGTACCGAGGCGGTGCTCGAGGAAGTGCGCGGCATCCACGCGGGCGGTGGTTACGGCGCCATCGTCGGGCGAAACGCCTTCCAGCGCTCGCACGCGGATGGGCTCGAGCTCCTGCGCGACATCATGGACATCTACCGCAGCTGACGGCGGCGGCGTCGCGCAAAGACGGCGGCGACAAACACGGTCCAGGCGGCGAGACCGCCCACCGGGTCGCGGCGCGCACCGGCGCCGGCGGCGCAGCTCGCGCAGCCGGCGGTGGACGTGGTGCCAGTCGTCGTCTGGGACGGGCCGGTGGAGCCGAGTCCGTGCGGATCGACGGGCGTCACCCCCTCGCCCATGGCGACGATGTCGGCGTCTGCCCCCTCCATCGGCACGGTGCGGCTGCAGAGGCTGACTTCTTCGCGGCCGTCTGCCAGCGTCACCGTGTACACGAGGTAGCTCCGCCCTTGCTCGAACGCGTAGCCGCACTCAGCGTCCGTGGCGGCCGTCGAGAGCTCCACCGTTTCGGCATCGGCGCTCTTCCACGTGCGCACGACCTCGAAGGTCACGGGCCTGCGTCCATCGGTCGCGGGTCCGAAGGCGAGCACGTGTCCTTCGAAGACCGAGGTCGCCTGCTCGAACGCCGTCTCGCGGTCCTGCTGCATGCAGCTGCAGGCGTGCGCAGGCCGCGCGGGCATGGTCAGCGCGACGGAGGCAAGCAGGACAGCGAGGATGGAGCGGTTGAGTACCATGGGGGCTCCGGGGCAGAGATTGACAGGCCGGTTCGGCACCGATACATACACGCTCTTCGCCGACGGAGAAACCCGCTGGCGTTGTTGAAAATCCGCTCTTGGGAGAGGTGGCCGAGTGGCCTAAGGCAGTCGCTTGCTAAGCGACCGTACGGTCAAAAGCTGTACCGTGGGTTCGAATCCCACCCTCTCCGCCACGGGGCGGGCTTGACGCCCCTGCGACGGACGCTAAGCTGCGCGCCACCCGAGCCTGGAGCCATGGCTCAATTGGATAGAGCACCGGTCTACGGAACCGGGGGTTGGAGGTTCGAATCCTCCTGGCTCCGCCCCTTCGGTGCCGCGTCGCGGCCCGGCGCCTGCGCCCCTTGAGTCTCGTGGACGCACAGCACGAAGCCTTCATGCGCGAGGCCCTCGTCGAGGCGGCCGTCGCGCTGGGCCTGGGCGAGGTGCCGGTGGGGTGCGTGCTCGTGCACGAGGGCGCCGTCATCGGGCGCGGTCACAATCTCAGACAGAGCTCTCAGGACCCCACCGCCCACGCCGAGATGATCGCGATCCGCCAGGCGGCCGATCACCTCGGCTCCTTCCGGCTGCTGGGCGTAACCTGCTACGTGACGCTCGAGCCGTGCCCCATGTGCGCTGGCGCGCTCGTCAATGGGCGCGTCGAACGCGTCGTGTACGGCTGCGACGATCCCAAGGCGGGCGCCGTGAGAACGCTCTTCCGCATCGGCGACGACGCGCGGCTGAATCATCGCTTCGAGGTCGTCGCAGGCGTGCTCCAGGACGACTGCGCGGCGGTGCTCAGCGGCTTCTTCGAGGCCATCCGCCGTCGCCGACGGGGGTCAGAGGAGCCCTGAGCACGCGCCGGTCGGTGCTCGTTGACTAGATCGCTCTCGCTTTGACTTGAGCCTGAGCGCCGGCCCGGGGCCCCCGGCCATGCTGCGCATGGCCGCCCCAGGCACCCCGCGCAAGCGAGGCG
>Ga0214473_10007829_pt1 | contig 12643 bp, 10 predicted proteins | sample RVTome_7_FD_203509 | JGI IMG/M metagenome (GOLD analysis project Ga0214473, IMG submission 203509) | Soil microbial communities from uranium-contaminated site in the Upper Colorado River Basin, Wyoming, United States - RVT98D197 | ecosystem: Environmental > Terrestrial > Soil > Contaminated >... | reverse complement strand
CACCGGAATGTGCTGAACACCAGGGCCATGGCCAGGAGGGGCTGGTCGCCGCGCACGCGGGCGATCTCCGCAGCGTGCTCCAGCTTGCGCGCCCCCTCCTGCAGGCAACCGCCAGGATCTGAAAGAAGCGATCGAGGACGCCGTGCCACTCCTCGGGGCCGAGCTGCTCGGCCAGCTCCATCGAGCCCTTCACGTCGGCGAAGAGCACCGTCACGCGCTTGCGCTCGCCCTCGACGGCGGAGCGCGAGGCGAGGATCTTCTCGGCGAGGTGCTTGGGCGTGTAGCTCGCCGGCGCTGCCGCTGCTCGGCCCGCGCGTGTTTTCGGCCGTTGGCCAACGACCAACGGAGCCCCGCACGTGCGACAGAACTTGGCAGCAGCGGCACACGGGGTGCCGCACGACGGACACGGCCGCTCGAAGGCTGATCCACAGTCCTCGCAGAAGAGCGAGTCAGCTGGATTCCCGTACCCGCACCGTGCGCAGTTCATCCAATGCTCAAAACGAAGCAACGTCTCAATTCATCTCACGCGGCTGCCGCGTCGGTCTCCTCGGGCTGCGCAGCTCACCTCGCTCGCTCCCTTGCTTCCAACTCCTCAATGATCCGTTGCAGAACCTCCAAACCGGTAACCGCGCGGTGGAACACAACGCGGTCTTCTGCCCCGTCATGGAGGTGATGCGGAAACGTCTCGATCTCGGGATGGTGGGGAGCGTTATCCCAGCGCTTGACCAGTCGACCGCTGCGGTCCTGCCAGTGGTGACGGTACGTTGTCACTTTCAGGGTGCCCTGCGCTTCCAAGACGCGCTCGGTCATCTCGACCAGCCCGCCGTCAGCAAGGGCTACTCGGTACCGGTAGTGCAAGGTCCTTTCTAACTCTGTATCCCGAACCGATCGCCGAACGACCTCGACGTCAGCCACCGATGGGCTGGTGCTCAGGAGCTCATCGAGCCGCCGGAGGTACTCCTCGATCATGCGGCGGCCGCAGCGCGCAAGGTGTCAATGCGCTCGCGGTAGAGGAGCACGTCCTCATAAAGACCGATCCATTCCATGATGTCGGCGGCATCTCCGAGATCTCCGGCGGCAAAGCGCCGGTGGCACTCCTCCGAACTCATGCCATACTGGCGTTCAAGAGGTTCCAGCTCCCGTAGGGTGGCCTCCAACTGCTTCTCGTACTTTTGCAGCTGTAGGTGGATGAGTTTGCGCAGAGCCTCATCCGCCAGCGGCCCGGCACCAACCTTCTCCATTGCTTCGACTCGCTTCTGTAAGGCTGTCATGTGCGTTCTTCTAGCACATCCGGTCCTTCAGCAGCAGCGCTCGAGGTTCCGCTCGAGGTTCCAATACCCCAGCGATTCGCCGTGCGGAGGCGCCTTCCGGTTCCGACTTGCTCCTCAGGCCGCGTAGTTCATCCAATCGCCCGATGACTCAATGCCTCAGTTCTCTCGGCGTGGCCCGTCGCGCCCATCGCGGTGAACAGGCGGAGCGCCTCGCGTAGCTCGCGCTGGTGTGCGGCCTCATCGCCGAGCAGCCGCGCCAGCCGGGCGCGCTCGAGCGAGAGAAACGGTGCGTAGGCGTGCGCATGGATTCGCTCGACCAGTGCCGCCGCGCGCGCCAGCGCGTCGCGGGCACGCGCGGCGTCGGTGCGGCGGACGACGCGCGCCAGCGCGTACCACGCCTGCAGCTCGTGCAGCTCGAGGCCGCGAGCCTGGGCGAGCGCGAGCGCTTCTGAGGCGGTGCGCTCCGCCTCGTCTTGCCGGCCCTCACCCAGATAGGCTTGGGCGAGATCGGCGAGCCATGCCGGCTCCTCCTGCTGCCAGTTGACGCGCTCGCGCTCGATCGTGAGAGCGCGCTCCAAGGCTTGAATGGCAGCCGGCCAATCACGATTCATCAGATGGGCCGTGCCGAGCGAAGCTCTAGCGCTGGCAACCGAACCCGGAAGGCCGATCTTCTCGGCGATCTCCACGGCGTGACGCGCGTGGCTGTGCGCGGCGGCGGCGTCCCCGGCAAACCACGCGAGATCCAGGAAGAAGGCGTGCAACCAACCGAGCGGTTCGAGGTCGCCTCTGTCGCGAGCGATCCGCATGCCCTCCGGATTCTCGAAGCCGCACGCGTCACAGTGCATTGCCAGAGGTTCCATTGGTCTATGGCGGTGAAAAGCCGAGCGTAATGAGGACCGCCGCCTCCACTTCGTGCAGCTCTGCCGGGCTCACCGAGCCGATCCGCGTCCGCAGACGCGCCTTGTCGATCGACCGGATCTGATCACCCAACACCCGCGCCGGGCGGCCGCGCACGTGGATGCGTGCCTCGCCGGGATAGAGTGAGGTGACATTGCTGGTCATCGGGAGGACCACCACGCGGGCCCCGTGAGCGTTACACGAGTCGTTCGAGATCACCAGCGCGGGCCGCGTCTTACGAATCTCTGACCCGAGCGCGGGGTCGAGCGTGACCCAGTAGATGTCGCCGCGGCGCGGCAGGCGTTTCACCGTGGCCAACCTTCAGCCTCGGTGACATCCCAGTCCTCCGCGAGCTCCTTGCGCCAAGCCTCTTTACGCGCGGCCTTGTAGGCGGCGTCGAGCGTTGCGCGATCGGGGTGCAGGTGCGCGCGCACCGCATCATTGATGAACCGGCTGATGCGCTTCGCGGGCAATTCACGCTTCAGTCGCTGGTAGAGGTCTGCATCCATCGTGATGTTCAGCCGCACCGCCACGGTCGCCTCCTTTGAATGCTGTACTGTATACAGCATGCGTGGATGGCACAATCCTTCACCGCCCGCGATCCCTCTCTGCTTGCCGCTCCGCCACGGGCGCAGGCCGGACACGTCATGACGGCGGCTCCCGCTCGCACTCGGCGGCGCGCAGCGGCGCGCTCATCACTTCGAACAGGCGCTTCGCCTCGCCGCAACGACCCGCCTCTTGCAGGGCGGGGCCGATGGTGGACCGTGCGATCGGTTCGACCATACGGTCTCCCCGGCAAACTGAAGGCCGTGCGAGACGCGCAGCTCATCGGCGTAGCGCCGCAGCTCGTCGCGCAGATACAGCGCCGCGTAACACGCCCGCTGGGCGTGGTCCTCGTGCGCGACCGGCGCGCCGAAGAGCGCCATGATGCCGTCGCCGGTGTATTGGTTTACGGTGCCCTCGAAGCGGTGCACGCCGTCGGTGAGGATCTGAAAGAAGCGGTCCATGATCTTGTGCCACTCTTCCGCATCCACCTGCTCGGCCAGCTCCATCGAGCCCTTCACGTCGGCGAACAGCACGGTGACTTGCTTGCGCTCGCCTTCGAGCGCGGCGCGTGAGGCGAGGATCTTGTCGGCGAGGTGTTTCGGGGTGTAGGCGTGGGGGGGCGGGGATTGGCAATAGGGAGCTGGTAGGCGCCGCTCCCGGTCGCCGGCCGCTGACTCCGGCAAGCGTTGGCCGCAGGCATCACAGAAGCTCTGCTCCGGAGGATTCGCGGTGCCGCACTTCGGGCAGGGCTGCTCATGCACCAATGGCGCCGCGCACGCGCCGCAGAAGCGCGCGGTCTCCCGATTCTCGTGGCCGCACGTGCTACAGATCATGGCCATTGCGCTGCACGCCGAGTCGCCTGCCTCGCTACGGCAGCCGCTGCGATCTGGCCCCCAAAGATGCTAGAATGCGCCCATGAATCGCGCGGCGCGGGCACGACGATTACGCAGAGCATCGGCACGGGTCGTGCGTCCAAACACCCCCGAGGCCGCGGAGCTCGAGGCAGCCGACGACGCCTACTGGGACCACGTACCCATCGATGAGCGACTGGCCCTCGTTTTCTGGCTTAGCATTCACCAGTGGAGGTTGCATGGGTGGCGGGAAGATCGACGTGGCCGCAGACTTTCGCGATCTGTTGCGCGCGTTCGCCGACCATGATGTCCGCTTCCTCATTGTCGGCGCATACGCGCTCGCCGTGCTCGGGCGGCCGCGCGCAACGGCCGATCTGGATGTGTGGGTGGAGCCGACACGGGCCAACGCGCAGCGAGCCTACGCGGCGCTGCGCGCATTCGGCGCGCCGTTGCACGATCTCACGGTGACCGATCTGGCAACGCCGGGCGTCGTGTTCCAGATCGGCTTGCCGCCGCTGCGGATCGACGTCCTCACGCAGATCAGCGGTGTTGAGTTCGCTCGCGCCTGGCCACGCCGCTTGCGGGCGACGTTTGATGATGTTTCGGTTGCCGTGCTCGGGCGTGCAGACTTCCTCGCCAACAAGCGCGCCACGGGACGCTTGCGGGACCTTGCTGACGCGGAGCGCCTGGCGCGGACGCGCCGGCACCGCAAACCGACACGGCGCCCACCCTGAGCGTCGACAAGACGGCTGAAAAGTGGCAGGCGCCCTCCTTCTTACTGGGTAGGTCTGCGTCATTCGCTCATCGCTCCTCTGGCTGAGGGCCGACCGCCGAGAGCTGACAGCTGATACGCTCCGCGTGCCCCGTGGCGCCCATTTCGACGAACAGCCGGTGCGCTTCCCGCAGCTCGCGCTGATACGTCGTCTCGTCGCCGAGGAGCCGCGCCAGCTCGGCGCGCTCGACGTGGAAGCGGGGTTTGTAGAGCGCCGCCCCAGTTTCCTCTACCAGCGCGAGTCCGCGGGCAACGGCTGCCTCAATCTCAGTGCGGGCCCGTGCGCCCTCCGCCTGCACCAGCACGCGTGCCAGCGCGAGGCTTGCGAGGCACTCATCGATCGGGGTCCGCCGGTGCACGGCGACTGCCAGTGCCTCCTCGGCGGTGGCCCTCGCACTGGCGAGGTCTCCGTTCCCGGCGTAGGCCTGCGCGAGCAGCGCGAGCAGCCAGCCCTCCGACTGGAGGAAGGTCCGCGTCTGTCTCGCGGTCGACACCGCCTGCTCGAGTGTCGCAACGGCTTCGCTCCACCGCCCGGCATCGAGATGCACCTGGCCGCTGGCCCAGCAGGACATCACCAGCAAGAAGGCAGTGCCGGTCTTCTCTACCTGTTCCTGCATCTCGCGGGCACGCGTGAGCGCACGCTCGCCGTGACCCATGGCCGCGGCGATCTGCGCCAGGACGCCGAGGACCCAAAGCGGCGTCTCCCTCTCCCCATGCTGCCGACACAGATCGAGCGCTCGCTCTCCTTGCCGTTCTGCCTCCACCAGCCGGCCCATCTGGAGGAACAGTAGCGCACGCCACGCGGTGCAGTAGAGGTACGGGGAAAGTCCAAGGGACGCGCTACCCAGTTGAGGATCACCGCCGGATCGTTCGATACACTCCTCGGCAAGGGCGAGGGCTCCGCTAACGTCGCCGCGGAAGAAGTGGGCATCGACGAGGTAACTGCGCACGGCGAGTTGCAGGCCTGCGTCCTCCGTGCGCTCGGCCGCGTCGCGCGCCTCTTGGTAGTGCTCGAACGCCCCCGCCACCTCACCCGAGTTCATGCGCTGGAACGCGTACCCGACAATCAGCGGAACGAGTGCGCCATGGTCACCGCAGCGCGCTGCGATGGCCTTGCCTTCGGCGAACAGCACCTCCGCTTCTCCGGCGTCGAGGACGCCGGCGAGCGAACCCAGGTCCAGAATCCGGGTGCGCGCGGTTAGCCCCAGTGTTGCGGATTCGGGCGACTCCGGAACCGTGTCGGCCAGCGCCCGCACCTTTCGCCAGTGAGCGACGGCTGAGCCATGGTTCCTGCGGCCGACCCAGTCGGCAGCGCGCCGATGGAAGCGCGCCGCTTCGAGCGCCTCGCCCGCCGCTTCCCAGTGATAGGCGAGCAGTGCCGCCTTCTCGTCGAGCTGGTCGACGTGCAGATCGGTCAGCGCACGTGCGACGCCGACGTGGAGCCGCGCCCGCCGCTCGTTGAGCTGCGACTGGTAGGTGACTTCCTGGGTGAGCGGGTGTTTGAAGGCATAGACCGCCACCGGATACAGCTCCTGCTCGTAGATGAACTCAGCCCCGGTCAGCGCGTGCAGCGCTGCGGCGAGCTCTTCTTCCCCCTTTTTCAAGGGAGGGGAGAGAACGGCGCGTAACACCGGGTCGCTGAACTCCTTGCCGATCACCGCTGCCGCTTGCAGCACCTCCTTCTCGCGCGCCGCCAGGCGATCGATGCGCGCCGCGATCACGGGCTGGACGCTGGCCGGGATCGCAATCGCATCGACTGCACGGACGACGCGGTACGCACCCTTCTCGCCGGCCAGATGGCCGGCTTCCAGCAGCCCGAGCACCACTTCTTCGATGAAGAACGGATTGCCGCCGGTGCGTTCGCGGATGCGCTCCCTGAGGTCTCCCACCGAGGGGTCGCTGCCGAGCAACTCGCGCAATAGCTCCGCGATCGCCTCCGGTCCAAGCGGGTGCAGCGCGAACTGCTGGTACGACGGCTTCTGCATCCACTCGGCGTGGTACTCCGGCCGGAAGTTCGCCACCAGCAACGTGCGCGTACCCGCGGTCGCCTCGACCAATTGCGCCAGGAACGTATCGCTCGCCGGATCGATCCAGTGCAGATCATCGAGCAGCAGCACGCCCGGCTCGCGCCGGCTGCGGGCCTGCACCAGCCGCCGCAGGAAGGCGAAGAGCTGGCGCTGCCAGGTGTCCGGGTCGCTGCGCGCTGCGGGGTGAGCCGCCTCGCCCACGTTGAGGAAGTCGAACACCACGGGCAGCAGGTCGCGGAACCATTCGTCGAGCAACAGCAAGCGGCCGGCGATCTTCTCGCGGGCTGCCTCCGGCGCGTCGCGTTCCGCGATGCTGAAATACCCGCGCAGCAACTCCAGGACGGGGAGAAAGGCGATCGTCTTGCCATGCGGCGGACAGTGGGCTTGATGGACGGCGATGCGCTCGGCGCGGGCGCGTTCGACGAATTCCAGGCACAGGCGGCTCTTGCCTACGCCAGCGGCACCGACGATCCCCACCACCTGGCCCTGCCCCTCGCGGGCATGGGCCAGGGCCACCTCCAGCAACTCCATCTCGTGCGCCCGACCGACGAACCGAGACAACCCGCGCGCCTGCGCCCGCTCCAGGCGGGTGCGCACCGTGCCTACACCTTCGAGCGCATGGACACGCAGCGGGTCACGCACACCCTTGATGCTCAATTCCCCCAAATCGCGGAGCGTGAAGTAGCCGCTGACCAACGCTGCGGTGTGCTGCGTCAGGCACACGCATCCGGGCTCGGCCAACTGTTCCATGCGCTGCGCCAGGCCGACCACGTGTCCTTGCGCCGTGTAATCCATGCGCAGATCGTTGCCGATCTTGCCGACGATCACTTCACCCGAGTTGAGCCCGATCCGGACGAAGAAGCTAAGGCAATGCGAGACGCGCAGCTCGTCGGCGTAGCGGCGCAGCTCGTCGCGCAGGTGCAGCGCCGTGTAACATGCGCGCCGGGCGTGGTCCTCGTGCGCGATCGGCGCGCCGAACAGCGCCATGATGCCGTCGCCGGTGTACTGGTTCACCGTGCCCTCGAAGCGATGCACGCCGTCGGTGAGGATCTGGAAGAAGCGGTCTATGATCTTGTGCCACTCCTCTGGATCGACCTGCTCGGCCAGCTCCATCGAGCCCTTCACGTCGGCGAACAGCACGGTGACCTGCTTGCGTTCGCCCTCGAGGGCGGCGCGCGAGGTGAGGATCTTCTCGGCGAGGTACTTGGGCGTGTACGTCCGCAGTTCTGGGCTCTGGACCCGGAGTCCCGGGTGGCTGTGTTGACCTTCCAGCCCTCCGACGCTGCTTGGGACGGGCTTTGCGCTTTCGGCTAAAGAGGCGCCGCACGCGCCGCAGAACTTCTCCCCGGGCTGGTTTACGGCTCGACACGCGGGGCAGGTCTGGACCAGTCGCGCGCCGCACTCTGCGCAGAATTGCCGGGTGGTGCGATTCTCGAACCCGCACGACGGGCAACCCATGGCGCCTCCTTCTAACGCAGCCGTTGTGTGCGCCTCACGATAACACCGGAACGTCGTAGCGTACGATCTTGCCGTGGTCGGTGACCACTGTCAGGCCTTCCTCGGCGGAGGTCATGGCCCGTCGTTTCGGCCGGCCTTTTTCAGCACCGCGTGAAGCCTGCGCCAGGCGCTCAGGTCTTCCGCGAGATCACAAATCGGACGAAGCGTATGTTCCAAATAGCGGTGATCCAGTCGCGCAGCATGGCGCCGGGCGATGCCGACCGCATCGAGGATGTCCTTGTCCCGTCCCGCCAGCACTTTGAACAAGATGAGATCCTCCGCCGAAGGGAACCGCACCATGCGCCCAAACAGCCGCTGAGGCGTCGAGCGGGCATAGGCCGTTTCTTCGAATGGCAGGGACGCCACAATTACATCGAGCTGAAAGGGGGCGCGGCGGACGCGTACGGTTCCCGTTTCATCGAGCCGCCGCCGCTCGAGGACGCTATCGACCTCAAAGCCCGCCTGCGCAGCCGCGCCGATAAATCGGCGCGCCTCTGCCGCTGAGAGGAAGGCGATCACGTCGACGTCGCCGGTCGTTCGCGGCTCTCCAACCGCGATGACCGCCAGCCCACCTACTACGAGGTAGCGCGTGCCGGTCTGATCGAGCAGCTCGAAGGCGGCTCGGCAGAACCTGTCGAACTCACTCCGGCGCCGGGGCGGCACGATTGCGTTTTCCACGCGGCATCGAGATGCCGAGGGCGATGGCCAGGCTCTTCGGCGCGTCGTCGTCCGCGAAGACTGCCCCGTCCATGAGCTCGGAGGTGAGGAGCGCCTCGCCGATGGCGATGGACTCGGCGGCCGTCATGGCGCGGAGCGTCCTCCACCGTTCTTCCTCGCACAGGCGCTCGTACGCGTCACGATCGGTAATCATGGCCCGACGCAATGTAGTGCAGGCAATCGAGCCGAACAAGCAACGCAGCGGTGCGCGCAGCGGGGTTTCATGGAGCGAATGCCCCAATGGCTCTGGACAGATGACTCACTGAATCAATCCCTCGATTCTCTCCGCATGCCCCGTCGCGCCCATCTCGACGAACAGGCGGTGCGCTTCCCGCAGCTCGCGCTGGTACGTGGTCTCATCACCGAGGAGCCGCGCCAGCTCGGCGCGCTCGACGTGGATCGGTGGCGTGTAGACACGGGCGTCGGTCCGCTCCACCACTGCCATGGCCTGCCGCAGGTCCGCCTCGATCGCGGCCGCGGCCTGCGCGCCGTCACTCAGCCGCAGCACGTACGCGCGCGCCAGCAGCGCGGGCACCTCCGAGAAGATGCGCCGCGCTTGCGCCGTGCTGACGGCCTCGTCGGCGAGCACGCGGGCACGGCCGCAGTCGCCGAGGGCGACCAGGGCCTGCGCCAGGTCGGCCAGGACGATTGCCTCGACGTGAAGCATCGCCTTGCGCGCCCGCATTTCGGAAAGTGTCTGCTCGAGCGTGGCGGCCGCATCGGGCCACTGCTCGTTCCAGAGGTGGGCTCGGCCGAGCGCGACCGCCGACGCGAGGCTCGTCAGCTTCGCGGTCGCGGCTTCTGCCAGCTCGACGGCGCGGTGCGCGTGCTGCGACGCGCGTGCGGTGTCCCCCGCGAACCCGCACCAACTTGCGCTGTACAGGTGGGCAGTAATGAGCAGCTCGGGCTCGCGGCGGACCTGTGCGAGGGCGATGGCGCGTTCCAGGACTTGCGCCGCTTCCGCAAGACGGCCCAGCAGCGCCAGCACGAATCCACGGTACACCAGCGTCATTGCGTACGGACTGAACCCGAGCAGTTGTGCCCCTGCGTCGGGATCGCCGCCACAGAGCGTCTCCATTTCTCCGCCCATTGCCAACGCCTCGCGCAGACATCCACGCCCGGCCAGGGCCGGGGCTAGTTGCCCTCGGGCGAGGGAACGCAGCACGTCATTCCCCGATTCGTCGGCGAAGCGAACGGCTTCGCTGTAGTGGGTGAAAGCCTCCTCGATCGCACCCGCCTGGCCTTTCACCAGACCGTAGGCACAGAGGAGCATGACACGCGGCTCCGGATGCCCCAGGCGCTCCGCGAGATCGATCCCCTCTGCGAACAGCGTGTCGGCCTCGTCCACCTGACCGAGAAAAGTCCCGCTGTAGATCATCTGGGCGCGGCCGAGCACACCGAGGGCAAGCGTCTGGGGCGACTCGGGCACGCGCGCGAGAAGCGCGCGCACGCGCTGCCAGTGCCGCAGCGTCTCGGCCCGATCGCGCCCGCGCATCCACTCCGCCGCCCGCCGGTGCCACTCGGCGGCGGTGAGCGGCTCGTCGGCCGCTTCCCAATGGTACGCCAGCAGAGCCGCTTGCTCGTCGAGCTTGGTCGCGGAGAGAGCCTCGAGGGCGCGGGCGACCTCGGCGTGAATCCGCCGCCGGCGGTCGCCGAGTTGCGCGTGGTAGGCCACCTCCTGCGTCAGCGGATGCTTGAAGGCATACTCCGCCACCGGATAGAGCGCCTGCGGATAGAGGAACTCGGCGCTGGTCAGGGCCTCGAGGGCCGCGGCCAACTCGGCGCCGGTGACGGGATGGGTGGGGTGCGCGCCGGTCGGTTCGGTGCCGGCGACGGGCATCCCAACGTATGCGCCCACCACCCATTGCAGGACCGGCTCAGTGAACTCCTTGCCGATTACCGCCGCCGTCTGCAGCACCGCCTTCTCCCGCTCTGCCAGCCGGTCGATCCGTGCCGCCAGCACCGCCGTCACCGTGGCGGGAATCGTGATCTTGTCGACTGGCGCAGCGAGCCGGTACGTGCCCTTCGCTCCGGTCAGGCGGCCCGCTTCCACGAGCGCCCGGACGACCTCCTCGATGAAGAAGGGGTTGCCTCCAGTGCGCTCGGTGATGCGCGTCGCAAGTGCCTCCACGGACGGGTCGCTCCCGAGCAGCTCCCCCAGCAGCTGCGCTGCCGCCTCTGGCCCGAGCGGGTACAGCGGCAGCTGCTGGTACGAGGACTTCCCCATCCACGGTGCCCGGTACTCGGGGCGGAAATTCAGCACCAGCAAGCAGTGCGTGCCCGGCACGGCATCGGCGAGCTGCGCCATGAAGGCATCGCTCACCGGGTCGATCCAATGGGCGTCGTCCAGCAAGAGAATCGCGGCGTCACGTTGGCGCTGCTGGAGGAGGCGGCGTACGAAGGCAAAGAGCTGGCGCTGGCGGGCCTCGGGATCGATCCGCGGGGCGGGGCGCTGGGGGTCGGGGACAGCGAGGGCATCGAACACCAGCGGCAGCACCTCCTGAAAGGCCGGGTCGAGGAGGACAAGCGTGCCGGCGATCTTCTTGCGTGCCGCGTCGTCGCCGTCGGCGTCGGTAATGCCGAAGTAGCTGCGCAGCAGTTGCATCACGGGTAGAAAGGGCAGCGTCTTGCCGTGCGCCGGGCAGTGGGCTTCGTAGACCGGCAACCCGCGGGCCCGGCAGCGCTCCAGGAACTCGAAGCAGAGCCGGCTCTTGCCCACGCCCGGCTCGCCGACGATGCCGACGACCTGGCCACGCCCGTCGAACGCCTGCTTGAGCGCCAGCTCGAGCGCGGCCATCTCGTCCGCGCGCCCCACCAGGCGCGAGAAGCCGCGCGCCCGTGAGACGTCGAGGCGCGTGCGCAGCGCGCCCACTCCCTCGAGCGCGAACACGCCGATTGGGTCGCGCATTCCTTTGATGTGGGCCGGCCCGAGGTCGCGCAACGTGAAGTAGCCCGACACCAGCGCCGCCGTGTGAGCAGAGAGGAACACGGTGCCTGGCTCGGCGAGTTGTTCGATGCGCGCGGCCAGTCCCACCGTGTGCCCCTGCGCGGTGTAGTCCATGCGCAGATCGTCACCGATCTTGCCGACCACGACCTCGCCGGAGTTGAGTCCCATTCGGATCGAAAAGCTCAGTTCCCGCTGCAGGCGCAGCTCGTCCGCGCAGCGCCGTAGCTCGTCACGCAGGTGCAGCGCCGCGTAGCAGGCGCGCTGGGCGTGGTCCTCGTGGGCGAGCGGCGCGCCAAAGAGCGCCATGATACCGTCGCCGGTGTACTGATTCACGGTGCCCTCGAAGCGGTGCACACCGTCGGTGAGGATGTGGAAGAAGCGGTCGAGGATCGCGTGCCACTCCTCGGGCTCGACCTGCTCGGCCAACTCCATCGAGCCCTTCACGTCGGCAAACAGCACGGTGACTTGCTTGCGCTCGCCTTCGAGTGCGGCGCGGGAGGCGAGGATCTTCTCGGCCAAGTGCTTCGGGGTGTAATCCCTCGGATCCGGTGTCATGGGTAAGGTGTCAAGCGAAGTCGATCCCTGACCACCCGTGCCGGCGGACGGCGGAAATGCGACCCCTGGTCCTTGCAGGGCCGCGCCGCACTGGTTGCAGAACCTCGCGACTGCCGGGAGTTCAGCCGTGCAACGCGGGCAGCGGGCCGACACCGGCGCGCCGCACGCGAGGCAGAACTTCGAGCCGGGGGGGTTCTCGTGCTGGCACTGGCGACAGGGCATTGGCAGGCACCCAGGGGCCGAGCGTCAGGGGGCGATGAGGCGCAGCTTCGGAAAGTACGTCCGGTACCGGTTGGCGTCGCGGGTGAGCAGCGTCATGCGCGACACCGCAGCGTGCGCGCCAATGTAGAAACCCGGCAAGGGCGACGACGATCGGACGCCGCCACGCGTGCGGTACGCAAGGAGGCACTTGGCCGCCAAGAAGGCCGCCTCCCAGGGAAGCGGCAGACGCTGAAAGACCGTCGCCGGCACCGCTCCGTCTACCTCCTCGATGCGCGCGAATCCCACCGAGACCTCCGCGTAGATCATCGGGTTGATTGCCAGCACGCCGCGATCGGCAGAGT
>Ga0214473_10007828_pt1 | contig 12643 bp, 8 predicted proteins | sample RVTome_7_FD_203509 | JGI IMG/M metagenome (GOLD analysis project Ga0214473, IMG submission 203509) | Soil microbial communities from uranium-contaminated site in the Upper Colorado River Basin, Wyoming, United States - RVT98D197 | ecosystem: Environmental > Terrestrial > Soil > Contaminated >... | reverse complement strand
GGGAGAAGTCAAGTTTTAAAGGCTTCGACCTGAGCAAACGCCGTTATGAGCATTCCTCTTTCGAATGCAAGGGATGTCCCAACCTCTGTCTCATCCGAAAGGTGAGCATTGAAGGGGAGAAACCTCTTTTCTATGGAAGCCGCTGCGAGAAGTATGATGTAATTAAAAGAACGAAAGGCTCTACGACACCGGATCTTTTCGCCGAGAGGGAGAGAATGCTCTTTTCTCCCTATGAAGGGGAAGAGAGGCTTCCTCCTGATGCGCCTGAAATAGGAATACCAAGGATTCTATACCTCCACGAGATGTTTCCTTTTTGGAAGGCCTTCTTTACTGAGTTGGGTTTCCGAGTCGTCCTTTCCGACCCAACAAACAAAGAGCTGATACGAAAAGGGGTGGAGAATGTCGTTGCTGAAACATGCTTTCCTATCAAGGTGAGTCATGGCCATGTCCTCAACCTCCTGGAGAAGGGGGTGAAGAGGGTATTTTTGCCGAGCATCGTCAACCTCAAGGCCTCCCATCCTGAAATTCTAAATAATACTGATTGCCCTTATGCTCAAGCCTTTCCCTATACAGTCCATTCCTCCATCAATTTTAGCAAGCAACAGATGGATGTCCTTCAACCCATCTTCGATTTCGGTTTTGGGCGGGATCATTTGGAACGGCAGCTGGTCAGCTTCGGAAAGGGCCTGCATCGGAGTCCGAAACGGGTGAAGGAGGCCCTGGAGAAGGCAGAGAGATTCCAGGCCCGGTTCTATCAATCGCTACTCCATCGAGGGAAGGAGATTTTGGACCGGATTAAACCAAATGAAAAAGCCGTGGTCATCGTGGGACGTCCCTATAACTCCTGCGATTCTGGAGTCAACCTTGAGATTCCAAAGAAATTGAGAGAACTGGGAATCCTTTCCATTCCCATGGATTTCCTACCCCTGGATTCGGTGAACCCCAGCGATGAGATCCGGGAGATGTATTGGCGATATGGACAAAAGATTTTGGCAGCCGGGAAGGTCGTCAATGAAGATCCCAGACTCTTTGCGGTCTATATCTCCAACTTCGGGTGTGGTCCAGATTCATTCATCAGCCATTTTTTTAGAGATCTATCTAAAGAGAAGCCCCACCTTCAATTAGAGATCGATGAACACAGTGCAGATGCGGGAGCGATCACAAGGCTCGAAGCCTTTTTGGATAGCCTGAAGAATGTGAAGGTGAAAAAGGTTCTCTCCATGAAGAAAGAGAAAGTGAAGACTGATCGGACCAAGAAGATTTACATTCCCTATATGTGCGACCATTCCTTTGCGGTGGCTTCTGCTTTTCAGGCCTGTGGGGTTGAAGCAGATGTCTTTCCAGAATCGGATGAGGAGACGCTCGATTGGGGAAGGAAAGTCACCTCCGGGAAAGAGTGTTATCCCTGCATCCTGACCACAGGGGATATGATAAAGCTTCTTAAGGACCCGAGTTTTGATCACCGAAGAGCTGCCTTCTTCATGCCTTCTGGAAATGGTCCCTGTCGTTTTGGACAGTATCATCGCTTTCACCGTCTCGTTCTGGATGATCTGGGTTTTAAACATCTTCCTATCTATTCACCCAATCAGGACGAGACCCTTTATAGCGATTTAGGGATCATGGGTTCCCAATTCACACGGTTGGGTTGGCAGGGGATTGTGGCGGTCGATCTCTTAATGAAGAAACTCTTGGAGACCCGTCCCTATGAGAGGAATAAAGGAGAGACCGATCGGGTCTACCAGGAGGCATTGAAAAGAATTTGTGAGACGATCCGACATGGAAGGAATCTTGAAAAGACCCTTGAAGAGAGCCTGAGAGAGTTTAACCGGGTCGAAGTGGACGGACCTGGGAGCAAACCCTTGATCGGAATTGTGGGAGAGATCTTCGTTCGGCTCAATCGGTTTGCTAATGAGAATGTCATCCGGAAGATTGAGACGTTTGGAGGGGAGGCGTGGATTGCACCCCTCACCGAGTGGATTTTTTATGTTAACACCATTTCAAAGAAGAGGAGTTTCAGAAAGAAGTCCTTTTCGAATCTCCTGAAGGTGTTCCTCACAGACTACTATCAGAAGAAGGATGAGCGCCGTCTGGAAAGGATCTTTAAGGGCTATCTTAGAAACATTGGGGAACCCGAGACGAAATCCCTTTTTAAGGCGGCTAAACCTTATCTCGACTCCTCCTTCGAAGGGGAGGCCATACTGTCGATCGGGAAAACCATTGATTTTGCGAAAAGCGGAGTCAGTGGCGTTGTCAATATCATGCCCTTCACCTGCATGCCTGGAACGATAGTCAGCACCCTTCTTAAGCGATACCGGGAAGAAAATAATAACATTCCCATCCTCAATATGGCTTATGATGGTCAAGAGCAAACCAATAACTTAACCCGACTTGAAGCCTTCATGTTTCAAGCGAAAGGTTTTCAAAATAGAAAAGACAAGAGGTGATCTGTATGGAACTCAAGAATCCCGAAGGGAACTTGGAGCGCATCGACCTTCCTGTAACCGGAATGTCGTGTGCCAGTTGTGCTGCAAAGATTGAGAAGACATTGTCGAAAATGGAAGGGGTCTCCGAAGCAGCGGTCAATTTTGCCGCGGAGAAGGCAACAGTCCACTTCCACCCGAATCAAACCAGTCTCCCCCAATTGATCGAAAAAGTGAAGGACCTGGGATACGAGGCAAAGACCGAGAAAACCCTTCTTCCTGTTCAAGGGATGACGTGCGCGGCCTGTGTGAGGAGGGTCGAAAAAGCCTTGGGAGGGATCAAGGGTGTGGTCCATGCCGATGTCAATTTCGCAACCAATAGGGCATCTGTCGAATACCTTCAAGGAGAGGTGACCATCCGCGATCTTAAGAAGGCGGTTGAAGAGGCCGGTTACCAGGTCCTGGAAGTGAAGGAAGAGGACATCGTTGAGAAAGAGAGACTGGCGAGGGAAGCAGATCTCCGGAAATTGAAGGTGAAGTTCATCACGGGAGTTGTCCTCCTTGCTCCTATCCTCATTCTCATGTACGGCGCGGCGCTGCTTGAGAAATGGATCGGCCTCTCAATGAAGATGAATTTTTACATCCAGTTTCTATTAGCGACTCCCGTCCAATTTTGGGCAGGCCGGCAGTTTTACGTCGGGTTCTGGAAAGCAGCCAAACACAAGACCAGCGACATGAATACCCTCATCGCGGTGGGGACTTCCGCAGCCTATCTGTATAGTTTAATCGTCACGTTTGTTCCCCACCTCTTCATGGTAGAAGGCTGGATGCCCGATGTCTATTTCGATACCTCTGCAGCGATTATTGTCCTCATTCTCCTGGGAAGATTCCTCGAAGCCAGGGCGAAAGGCAGGACTTCCGAGGCGATCAAAAAGCTGATCGGCCTTCAGCCTAAGACGGCACGGGTCGTTCGGGACGGGAACGAAACAGACATTCCGGTTCAGGAGGTGGCGCCTGGAGACCTCGTCGTCGTCCGGCCTGGGGAGAAGATCCCTGTCGATGGCGTTGCTAAAGAGGGGTACTCCTCTGTCGATGAATCGATGGTGACAGGGGAGTCGTTGCCCGTTGAGAAGAAGGCCGGGGACAGGGTCATCGGTGCAACGATCAACAAGACCGGAACTTTCAAGTTCGAAGCGACCCGTGTTGGAAAAGATACTGTTCTGGCGCAGATCATTCGGCTGGTCCAGGAAGCTCAGGGGTCCAAACCGCCGATTGCCCGAATGGTCGATGTGATCGCCAGTTACTTCGTTCCCGTTGTGATTTCGTTAGCCATCATTACCTTCCTGGTGTGGTATTTCCTCGGCCCCCATCCCGCCTTGACCTACGCTTTTCTCAATTTCGTGGCTGTGCTGATCATTGCCTGTCCGTGCGCCCTGGGATTGGCCACGCCCACTTCGATTATGGTTGGAACTGGAAGAGGGGCTGAGCATGGGATTCTCATCCGGGGGGCGGAGGCATTGGAAACAGCCCACTGGCTCAATACGATTGTGCTGGATAAAACAGGGACCCTGACGAAAGGAGAGCCTACCGTAACAGATATCGTAGAATCGGAGAGGTTTTCGAAAAAAGAGATTTTGATCCTTGCAGCCTCGGCTGAAAAAGGGTCGGAACACCCTCTGGGTGAAGCCATTGTGAAAAAGGCAAAAGCGGAAAGCCTGGACCTCCTGCAGGCCGTAGACTTTCGCGCTATACCAGGCCATGGAATTGAGGCAACCATTGATTCGAGAAACGTCCTTCTCGGGAACTTAAGACTGATGGAGGAGAGGAATGTCATTCTGAATGGACTTCCGGAAAAGGGAGAGCTTCTTTCCGGAGAGGGGAAGACACCCATGTTCGTGGCTGTTGATGGCGAGGGAGGGGGAATCATTGCCGTTGCGGATACGTTGAAGGAGAATTCAAGACAAGCCGTGGAAGTCTTGCAGCGGATGGGGCTGGAGGTCGTGATGCTAACCGGCGACCATGAACGAACCGCCAGGGCCATAGCAGCACAAATCGGAATTAACCGGGTTCTGGCAGAAGTCCTTCCGGAGAGAAAGGCGGAAGAGGTCAAAAGGCTCCAAATGGAAGGAAAGAGGGTGGGCATGGTCGGGGACGGGATCAATGACGCGCCTGCCTTGGCCCAGGCTGATGTGGGCATTGCGATCGGTACCGGGACCGATGTGGCCATGGAATCCTCCGATATCACCTTGATCGGCGGGGATTTGAGGGGGATTGTAACAGCCATTGCCTTAAGCAAGGCAACGATCAGAAACATCAAACAGAACCTCTTTTGGGCCTTTGCTTATAATACGGTTCTCATCCCGGTGGCAGCCGGGGTTCTCTTTCCCTTTTTCGGGATTCTCCTCAATCCCATCTTTGCGGCGGGAGCAATGGCACTGTCGTCCGTGACCGTGGTTTCGAATGCCCTCAGACTTCGGAGGTTCAAACCGCCGATGTAAACAAACCGTTCCACTCAAAGAAATAGGCGGTCACAAAGTTAGAGGTTTGGAAGGAATTTTTTGACGAAACGCATTCTGATCCACAATCAATCACGGATCACGGTCACGATCATAAAAAGTGAGGAAGAAACATGTCTAAGATTATTGCATCTGCTGCGATAAGAGGGGCTCATAAGATTGTCGAAAGAGCTGAAAGGAAGTACGAGGAGGCCCTTAAGAAGTGGGGACCCAATCAGGATGTGGGGTTCCCCAATACTGCTTATTACCTGCCCATCATCTATGCCATTCTTGGAGTTCCCATCCAGAAATTGGGTGACATGAAGCATGTTCTGGAGAGAGCCCGGTCCCTTTTACCCCCGTTGGTGAAAGAAAAGGTGAATCTTCCCTATTTAGGCCCTGCCCTCGATGCAGGGATGGCAACCTTTTTTGCGGAAGAGATCATTGAGGCGATCCGCTACTTAGAGGATCCCAATTTCTATACGAAGCAGGAAGATCCTTTACCCAATAATATCTGGCTTGGAGCCGCCGACGATGTCATCTTTCGCAAGAGAGGGATTGAGTTTGTTGATGGAACAGCACCTGGGTTCGCAGCCATTGCCGGCGCGGCACCCACCCCGGAGATTGCCAAGAAGATCGCCACTGAGCTTCAGGAGAAGAATCTCTACATCTTTATGTGCGCCGAGTTCGAAGGAAGACGCTTCTCCGAAGAGTTGGTGGAAGCAGGAGTCCAGATCGGCTGGCCAACCCGTCTCGTTTCTTTTGGACCTGACATCTCTGCAGCCATCTTCGCAATCGGCTTTGCCTGTCGGGTCGCCATGGCCTTCGGTGGAATCAAACCCGGGGATTTTCGCAAGAATTTAATCTATAACAAAGACCGTACCTTTGCCTTTGTTATCGCCCTCGGATATGTGAACGACGAATGGTATGCCAATGCCGCGGGCGCCATCAACTGGGGATTTCCCACGATTGCCGACACGCCCATCCCTGAGATTTTACCCACCGGAGTCTGCACCTACGAGCATGTTGTTTGCAACGTTCCTCACGATCAGATCGTCCAGAGGTCGGTGGAGGTCAGGGGGCTCAAGGTCCAGGTGGCGGAAGTTCCGATCCCGGTTTCTTATGGTCCTGCCTTCGAAGGCGAGAGGGTCAGGGGCGAGGACATCTACTTGGAGTGCGGCGGAGGAAGGACTCATGCCGTGGAGTGGGTTACCTCGAGGAATATGGATGAAGTGGAAGATGGGAAGGTGGAGGTCATCGGTCCTGACCTGGACAAGATCAAACCGCCAGGACAACTTCCCCTCGCCATTGTCGCCGAAATTGCAGGCCGGCAGATGCAGGAAGACTTTGAACCGATCTTGGAGCGTCAGATCCACCATCTAATCAACTATGCTCAGGGGATCATGCACATTGGTCAAAGGGACATCGCCTGGGTAAGAGTCGGTAAGGCCGCAGTGGAGAAAGGATTCCGCCTCTCCCATCTCGGCAAAATCCTTCATGCAAAGTTTCATCAGGACTTCGGAGCCATTTTCGACAAGGTTCAGGTGAAGGTCTATACAGAGCCGAAAGCAGTAGAGGAAATGCTTGCCAAGGCCAGGGAGGTCTACCGGAAAAGGGATGTCCGAATTGAAGGGATGACCGATGAAACCACGGACATCTTTTACTCCTGCACGCTCTGCCAATCGTTCGCACCGAACCACGTCTGCACCATCAGTCCGGAGAGAACCGGGCTTTGCGGTGCTTACAACTGGATGGATTGCAAGGCTTCCTTTGAAATCAATCCCACCGGACCGAACCAGCCTGTTCCAAAGGGTGAAATGATCGATACGAAATTGGGTCAGTGGAAAGGAGTCAATGAATTTGTCTTCAAGGCCTCCCGCCAGAACGTCGACCACTACAACCTCTACAGCCTGGTCTATGATCCGATGACGACCTGCGGTTGCTGCGAGTGCATTGCCGCCGTCCTTCCGATGTGCAATGGCGTGATGACCGTCAATCGGGAATTTACGGGCATGACTCCCTGCGGGATGAAGTTCACCACTCTGGCAGGTTCTGTCGGTGGCGGTGCTGTCACACCGGGCTTTGTAGGCCATGGCAAGTACAATATCACCCAGAGGAAGTGGTTGGTCGGAGATGGGGGCATCAAACGGCTCGTCTGGATGCCCAAGATGCTCAAAGAAGAGATCAAAGAACGGTTGATGAAAGGAGCCCAGGAGATCGGCATTCCAAACTTCATCGACATGATCGCGGATGAGACGGTTGGAGTAACCGAGGAAGAAATCCTTCCCTTCCTGATCGAGAAGAATCACCCTGCCCTCTCAATGGATCCGATCCTGGGGTAAATTTCAAGGTGATTTGTGACTCGTGGAAAACTATTTTGACAGTGAATTGACGCCACGATTCACGTTGTAATTGAGCGCGAATCTCAACACAAAAAAAGAAAGGAGGTGAGATCCATGAGATGGATGTTTCCCCATGCCACACATTGTTCCGCATGTGGCTCGATACGACGGTCCTGAGCAAGACGTTAAAGTGCTCATAGGATAACATCTCTCCCTCCCCCTCTCTTTGGGGAGAGAGGGAGGGAGAAAAGGAGATCACGGCGCAAAGGCCGGGTCTTCGGTATGGCTACTGCGTTTCGGGGGTGAAACGGGATTGCGTGAACCATTTGGTGGACAAAATTTAGGCTTACGACAATACCGCAGGTTCCGGAAGGAACGAAGCCAGGATCAAAAAACAGAAAGGGGCGAAGAAATGAATAGAATGGTGATATCGTTCGGAGCTTTCCTGATGTATTTATTCGTTCCGCCGTCTTCCTGGTCCCAGTGGCGAGGTTACGGGGAGGGGAGATGGTTCGGTCCGGGTATGATGGACTGGGGTATGTGGGGTGGGGGCTGGATCTTTATGCTTCTTTTCTGGGGGCTCGTGATTGTGGCCCTGATTTTCCTGATTAGGTGGCTCGCTGGCCTCAGCCGGCCGCGTCCATCTTCCGAGAAGCCCCATGATTCGGCTCTGGAAATCTTAAGGCAGAGATATGCCAAAGGGGAAATCGACAAGGAAGAGTTTGACCAAAAGAAAAGAGAGCTGATGTGAGATCAGCAGGATATGGGAAAGGAGGGATGGCCATGAAGGGGGGAAGGTTTTGGGCGGCCATGGATACACAAGCGATTATACCGCCGAACGGCTCTTCCGTGACGCGCGGGGGCTAACGCTCCACTTCAAAACATCTGAGTGGCTTCGTCAAGATAAATCGCGGATGGTGCGGAGCCAGGAGCCAAAGGACTGCCACACGACCTTGGTGCATGTCAAAGAGAGGTACTGGAGTAGGCCTTGAGCAATGATGCCCAGTTGCATGTGACAATGATAGGCCTGCATTTTTCGGCAGACGAGATCTCGATAGGCTTGGCTTTTTCGGTGCAGGTATTGATCACCCGATTTATTGGGGCGCGGCCTTATGGCGGCCATCCAGAAATGATAGGCATAGGTTCCGAGGGTATAAAGGGCTCCGCTTTGCTGTGGAAAAAATCAAGGAGCCCGTCATAGAAGACCTCTTTCAAGCCTAAAGCTCGGATGATGCTGGTCACACCTCGCAGATCGGGGCGAAGGGTGAGGCCGACCAGACAGAGAGCAAACCACAGGAAGGTTGTTTCCCGCGCGAAGGCGGGGCGCAACTGTCGGACCATCTTCCACCATGGAATCCAGAGGGCCATGATCGTTTCTCCTTTCTAAAGGTGAAAGGCGGCTTGATAAGTATAGCATATATATGCTATGTCTAATACCATATTATACCCCAAAAGGAGGCCTTATGCACAAAAAACTGGATCCCATCGAGAAAAAGATTGCTGGCGCCAAAGAAGAACTAATGACGATCGGGGAGATGAGGCCAGGGTCACTGACGCACCAATATCACAGGCCCAAACAAAAGAAAGGCGGGTTCTATCAGATCAGTTACACCTACCGGATGAAAAGCAAAACCGAATACGTTAAGGCCGAGTTTGTACAAGACCTCAAGACGCAAATCGCGACATTCAAACGGTTCAAAAAACTCATGCAGCAGTGGATCGATTTAGCTATTCGACACTCGCAGATCAAAATCAAACTTCCAAAGGAAGGCAAAATTAGGCTATCTTGATCCTTAAGAACTCGGTACTCTCAAGTAAGGATTGTTTAGCGGAAAACGTAAATGAAAGACCAAGGAGGATTGCTAAAGGGGTAGAGCGTAATGCCTTGACCAAAAGCAGAAGAAAGTCATGAAAAACAAGAGCGTAGCTAAAATGGTTTTTCTTCTGGGGATGATGGCGTTTTGGTGCAACGGGGATAACTACGCTGCAGCGCCTCTGATTGTTGAGATCGCCAAAGACCTTCATCTGGATATCAGCGCGGCGGCTCTTTCCGTTACCGCCTACATGCTGCCCTTCGGCCTTTTTACTCTTCTGTTCGGACCTCTTGCAGACCGATACGGAAAGGCGAGGATTATCAACTTCGCCGCATTCGGGACGGCCATCTTCAGTGCCCTTGGCGCCATGGCCTTCGACCTCCCCTCTCTCAGCATCATCCGAGCGATAAACGGAGGCTTCGCTGCCGGCATATTTCCAGTCACCATGTCGCTTATCGGAGATCGTTTCGGCCACGATCCTAAAGAGTTCCAAAATGCCCTGGGAAAAGTCTTCGGCATGATGTTTCTCGGAGGGGCGTCCGCTACGGCCATTGGAGGAACACTCGCTTTTGTCGGTTCCTGGAGGCTCGTTTACCTGGTCTATGGGATTGCGGAACTCATTATCGCATTTCTCATGTTAAAGATCCTGGAAAAGCAGCCTGGAACCGTCGCTGTATTGAATCTCGGGGCCGCCTACAAAGACGCCTTCGCTAAGCCCGGGCTCTTAAAAATGGTAAGCATCATCTTCCTCGTAGGGGCTGCTGTTTTCGGGAGTTTTACTTATGCTGGAAAATTCGTTGAGACTCAGACTGGATACAACATTTTAGTGGTCGGTTTGATCCTCACCTTCTTCGGCCTTGCAACGGTTGTGGGCGGCAGGAGAATAGGCGTCTTGAGGCAGAAGCTTGGCAATAAACTTCTCCTATATGCCGGCCTCCTTGCCTGCATCTCGTGGACTCTCATGGGAGCCTGGCATTCCCCGGTTCTCCTATCCTTATCCCTGGCCGGTTTTGGTCTGGGGTTTATCATGATTCATCCAACCCTCGTCGCTACTGCCCAACAACTCATGCCAGCAAGGCGGGGCACCGTCATGTCCCTTGTCTCTTTCAACATGTTCGTAGGTGGTGGTATCGGCACTTTCGTTAACGGAAAGATTTTGGACCACTGGGGCTTTGGGGCGATCTTTATTTTTGCTGCATCGCTCATTCTTTTGGCGGGCGTCATAGCCAGTATCCTCCTGCAAAGGATTACACCGGTTGCTTCTCTAAGGTTGCAGCCCCAGACTATTCAAGCACAGAAAAGCTTGGAGGTGGAATAAGGATGAACGCATTACGATGTACGAGAGCGAGCCTCAGGTTTTTGCTGGGTTTCTTAATGAATTGGAATCGACCGGGTTTTGGCAGAGGTCCTTCCCGAAAAGAAGGCGGAGGAGATCAAGAGACTCCAGACGGAAGGGAAGAGGGTCGGAATGGTGGGCGACGGGAAGGAGGTGAGGTCCATGAGATGGATGTTTCCTCATGCCACTCATTGCTCCACATGTGGCTCGATACGACGGTCCTGAGCAAGACGTTAAAGTGCTCATAGGATAACAGTTCTCCTCCCCCCCCACTCTTTGGGAAGAGGGGGAGGGAGAAAAGGAGATCACAGGGGAAAATGGTTTACCGGTTGATGGCTCATCCACGCATGAGCAATGAGGGCAATCACCCGCAGCGCATCCTGACTCCCATCAGCGATCCCCTTTTCGAAATCGCCCTCGATGCGCGCCATCCGGTTAGTCACGTGGGCCAGGCAGACAACTGGTTTCTGCCTTGCTTCCGCAAAAGCGTAGAGAGCGGCGGCCTCCATCTCGGCGGCCATGATCGTCAGGTCGCGGCAGTACGCGATCGCGGAGGCGGTCTCTCGAAACGGGGCATCCGTCGTCCACGTGGCGCCGCGGTACATCGGGACCGGTGTGTGAGCGAACACATGATCGAGCATCGACAGCAGCCCTGGCGCGATGTAGCTGAACTCTGCCGGTGGAAGATAATGATAGCTGGTCCCTTCATCGCGCAGGGCTTTCTCGATGAGGACGAAGTATGGCGGATTGTTGATCGCGACGATCTGCCCGGCAGAAGTCACGCTGATGAGCAATTCACAGCCACACGCAAATAGCTCTTCGGCTACGAGAACGGCAAATGGGGCCCCAACTGCGCACCCGATGATACCAAACGGCGTTCCGTCCTGTGTGAAGGTAAACAGGTCGGTGTGATAGCACGGCCAGCGAGGGTCCCGCTCGGCGCGCTTTGAACTGACGAGCCAGCGCACCATATCCCCGTCGGGATCAAGTACACAAATCCGGGGGACACGCGCCCCAGCCAATGATTTCTGCCGCCTCGCCTCGCGTAGCAGGTTCTCGGGGATAAACACCGATGGCTCAGCATAGTATTTGTTCAACAGGATCGGCGATCTTGGCATTTGTGCTCCTGCATGATTGATTTATTTACTCCTTGCGGGGATTGTGAACGAAAGGCATGACAATCAACCGTGGCAATGTCAAACCCTTAGTATCCCTGAATTGAGCAAGTCCGATAGTCACGCCTTCATGACCTGCCTCGGGCTTTTGACGATAGGTCCCCAGGAGACGGTCCCACTAGGGGAAATTGAAACCGAAATTGCTGTTATGTTCTTTTACAAGGACGGAATGATGGACCCGGTGCATGTCCGGTGTCACTACAAAGAGCCACATTACCCGGTCGAATCGCCCAGGGAACCTGACATTGCCGTGGTTGAACATGCTTGTGGCGTTGAGAAGAACCTCAAAGATGACTACGGCCAGGGCCGAGGTTCCCCAGAAGACTATGGCTGCCATTTTAATCCCCATGGACAGAAGCATTTCCACGGGATGAAAACGGATGCCCGTTGTCACATCAAAATCGAGGTCGGTATGATGTACCAGGTGAAACCGCCAGAAAGCTGGAATGGCGTGAAACATGGCGTGTTGAAGATAAATGGCGAAGTCGAGGCATAAAACCCCGATCACCACCAAAGTCCAATAAGGCAGCGGAATATTATTCAGGATGCCCCACCCGTTCTCCTTCGCGAAAAGGGACATGCCGATTGCTTGTATGGGAAGCAGACGGATAACGAGAGCACTCAGGAAGATCAGGCTCAGATTATTGAACCAACGGTCATTCTTGGGAGCAATCAGAATCCGCCGTGGAGCAAAGATCTCCCAAATCCCCATTAAAACCAGGATACTCAAGAAAGAGATGGATCGAATAATAATGGCATTTTTTAAGATAAGGTTTTCCATCCTCCGCCCGCTGAAGCTATTGCATTGAATGAATTGATTTCCCAAGGAGGTAACCAACCCTCTCCAGTTCTTGAATGGTCGTGGTCCGGCCAAGACTGAATCGAATGGCCCCCATTCCCACCTCATTCGAAATTCCCATTGCTTTCAGAACCGGAGACAATTCCACCGACCCGGAGTGGCAGGCAGCACCTGTTGAGGCTGCCACTCCGTCTAATCGGGATAAGATTTCTCCTCCTGCTTTTCCAACAAAGCTGACGTTAAGGGTGTTGGGGAGGCGATG
>Ga0214473_10007827_pt1 | contig 12644 bp, 13 predicted proteins | sample RVTome_7_FD_203509 | JGI IMG/M metagenome (GOLD analysis project Ga0214473, IMG submission 203509) | Soil microbial communities from uranium-contaminated site in the Upper Colorado River Basin, Wyoming, United States - RVT98D197 | ecosystem: Environmental > Terrestrial > Soil > Contaminated >... | reverse complement strand
GCCGTTTTAGTGTGGTGATTCGCCGCGAAGGGGCCCGAGAACAAATGATCGTCGGCGCCATCGTCTCCGCCACCGGATGGGCGCCTGCCGATCCCCAAACGCTGGCCGCCTACGGACTGGGCAAGTATCCCAACGTCGTCACCAGCATGACGCTCGAGGAAATGGCGCTCAAGCGCTCGCTGCTCCGCCCCTCCGACGGGCGGCCCGTGAAGCGCGCCGCCGTGGTGCTGTGCGACGGCCCCGCTGACAACGCCCATCTGCCCTACGGCGGAAACGTCTCCAGCCTGGTGGCCCTCAAGCAAGCCCTGTACATCCGCGAGCAAAATCCCGACGCCACCGTGTACGTCCTCTATCGCAACATGCAGACGCCCGGCCCCTACGAATATTTTTACAAGCGCGCCCAGGAAGATCCCGGCATCCTGTTTATGCATTGCGATATCCAGTCCATTACCGAAAATGCCAATCACGACATCGTCGTCGAAGCCGCCCACACCGTCGTAGGCGGCTCGGTGCGCGCCGACGTGGACCTGCTCGTCCTCTCCGAGGATATGGTCCCGGCGACGTCGGTGGCCCAGCCATCGGGAACCCTCAACCTCACTTATCTGCAAGGGAAAGACCTGCCCGCGACTCAATTCGGTTTTGCCGACTCGCACTTCATCTGCTTTCCCTACGAGACGCGGCGCACCGGAATATATTCCGCAGGGTCTGCCCGGCAATCCATGGATCTGGCCTCGAGCGCAACCGACGGCGCCGCCGCTGCCCTCAAAGCCATCCAAAGCATCGAGAAATCTTCAGCGGGAGCGGCGGTGCATCCCCGCTCGGGCGATCTCACCTACCCCAAATTCTTCATGCAGAAGTGCACCTCCTGCGGCCGTTGCACGCAGGAATGTCCCTTCGGCGCTTTGGAGCTGGACGAGAAAAGCCGGCCCGCACTCGATCCCAATCGCTGCCGGCGCTGCGGCATCTGCATGGGCGCCTGCCCCGTGCAGATCATCTCTTTTGAAGATTACTCGGTGGACATCCTGGCCGCCATGATCAAGGCCGTGGAGATTCCCGACGACGCGGATAAGCCGCGAATTCTCCTCCTGGCCTGCGAGAACGACGCCTACCCGGCGCTCGATATGGCCGGCATCCTTCGTCTGCAATACGCCGCTTCGGTGCGCGTGATTCCGGTGCGTTGCATGGGCTCCGTCAACAGCATCCTGATCGCCGACGCCGTCTCGCGCGGCTTCGACGGCGTGGCCCTGATGGGCTGCAAGTCGGGCGAAGATTACCAGTGCCATTTCATCCGCGGCAGCGAGCTCCTGGCCACGCGCATGCAAAACGTTCGGGAAACTCTGGACCGTCTGGCGCTCGAATCCGAGCGCGTGCGCGTCCTGGAGGTGGCCATCTCCGACGCTCACAAGATTCCGGCCATGCTCGAGGAGTTCAGCCAGACCATTCAGCGCGTCGGCCCCAATCCCATGAAAGGTTTCGAATAAAACGGGGGAGAGCAACTTGGCAAGCGCCATCGCGATTCAACCCGACCTCGAGTTCAAAAAGCACATCCTCGGCTTGGGTGCGCATGACCTGACCGCCTGCTATCAGTGCGGCACCTGCTCCGTGGTCTGCCCCATCTCCACCCCCGGCAATCCTTTTCCGCGCAAGGAGATGGTCTGGGCGCAATGGGGCCTGAAAGACCTGGCCATGGCCAACGCCTCCATCTGGCAGTGCCACCAGTGCGGCACCTGTACGGCCTACTGCCCGCGCGAGGCCAAGCCCTCCGACGTAATGGCCGCGCTCCGCGATTACAGCATCACCCACTACGCCGTTCCGCGATTCATGGGCCAAGCCCTGACTCACCCCAAGTATCTGCCGCTGCTTTTCGGCATTCCCGCGGTAATCTTCGCTGCCATGCTGGCCTGGCTGGGCCATCTAACCGCCCTTCCCGAAGGCACGGTCGTATTCAGCAAATTTCTGCCGATCATCTACATCGAGATCACTTTCATGGCCGCTCTCGCTCTATCGGTCCTCGGCGCATTCACCGGCGGCGCCCGATACTGGAACGCCATGACCCAGCAGATGAGAGCTAACGGCCGCCAGCCCAAGCTGCAATTGCTTTCAACCGTCTGGACCATCTTGAAACATCAGAAATTTCGCGACTGCAAAGAGGAAACCGCCAAGCGCGTCACACACAAAGAACACCTGCACCGCGCGCATCTATGGGTCTTCTACGGCTTCCTGGGACTGGTGGTGACGACCACGTCGGTGGGCATCGGCATCTACGCCTTCGGCTATTTGACGCCGTGGCCGCTGTGGCACCCCGTGAAAATCCTCGGCAACGTCAGCGGACTAGCGGTGATCGGCGCCGCCGCCGTCTTCAGTTACCGCCGCGCCGCCGACAAAGAAAAAGCCGGCAAGAGCACCTATTCCGACTGGCTCTTCCTCAACATCCTGATCCTCACCACCGCCACCGGCTATCTCTGCGAACTCCTGCGCCTATCCGGCGTGCGCCAAATCGCCTACCCCACCTACTACGTCCACATGCTCTTCGTCTTCTTCCTGCTCGTCTACTTCCCCTACTCCAAGCTGGCTCACGTCGTCTACCGCACCGCCGCCATGCTCCACCCGTCCTCCCACCCGACCAGCAGTCAAAATTGAACTATCTCTAGTAGCTTCCGCGTCTCAGGTGCAGCCAATCCTAGTTGAGACGGCGGTTGGTAGTGGCTCCGTGACATTTCTCGCCGGCTGCTTGGTCGCGAGAACCAGCATTTCGGTGGTATAAGTATTAGGTCTCCAAAAGGACGGTGGCGCCCTAATGTCCTCCCGGTACAACAAGCTTTATGAGGAACCTGCCTACGGCCTCTCCGAAGCCGCCGTGTACCTGAAGGTTCCTTACCAAACTCTTCGCTATTGGCTCACGGGTTTCGGTACGAGACCTCCTATCATCGAACCGATCGAAACGGAACCCGTACGCCTCTCTTTTTTGAACCTGTTGGAGTGTCACGTTCTTGCAGGTATGCGCAAGGTTTATGACTTGAAACTGCCCAGAGTCCGCAGCGCCTTGCGAAAAATCAGCCGGGATTTTCCTCAGCCTCATCCGCTGATCAGCCAAGTTTTCCTGACGGATCGCAGGAACCTGTTCATCGACAAAGTGGGGGAAATTATCAACGTGTCCCAGCACGGTCAGATGGAAATGAATTTCTATCAAATACATCTGGAAAGAGTTGAGGTCGACCCCAAGGGGCTCTTCCGGTTCTTTCCGTTTGTCGTCCAGCCGGGGCCGGCAGAACCGAAGACGATTGAGATCAATCCCATGGTGGGCTTCGGAAAGCCCATCATCGCGGGAACCGGCATTTCCACTGCTATAATCGCGGCTCGCTTCAACGCACGGGAGTCCATCGCGGACCTCGCCAAAGAATATGAGTGCGCGCCCCAGCAGATCGAGGAAGCCATCCGATGGGAGCGAGCCCTCCCCATCGCCGCCTGAAGAATTCGTCCTATACCTCGACGAAAACCTCTGCAACGCCGCTGCGATTCTTCAAGTCTTGAACAGCGCGGGAATACGCTTCGAACGCCACCTCATTCATTTTCCCCGTGGAACCCCGGATGAGACTTGGCTGCCGCTGGTCGGGAAGAATCGCTGGATTCTGCTCACTGCCGATAAACGCATTCGCTACAGCTTTCTCGAAAAGCGCGCTCTCCAACGGCATGCCGTGCGCGAATTCGTATTTGCATCCGGCAATCTGTCCGGCCAGGATATGGCGGCAGCGTTGCAGCGTGCTGTGCCCAAAATGCAGCGATTATGCCGCAGATATGCGGCACCATTCGTCGCAGCCATTACGCGAACAGGTGAGGTCCACCTGCGCTGGCCTCAGACGAAGAAATCGAAATGAGCACATACCCGCTTGACCTGCACACTTGGTTCAATCCGAATCTCTTTTGGGCTACAATCCCGCGGCAAGAGCAATGAACAGACAACAGATCCTTGCCGAGATTAGACGGACCGCCCAAGTAAACGGCAGCAAGCCGTTGGGACAGGCCCGATTCTTCAAGCAAACAGGATTCAAGGTCAGCGACTGGTTCGGGAAGTACTGGAGTCGGTGGGGCGATGCAGTCCGAGAGGCCGGGTTCACGCCCAACACGCTTCAAGCAAGATATGACGGGGACGAATTGATCTAAAAATACATCGGGCTTATACGAGAACTTGGCCAGATTCCCGTTCTGGGAGAGCTTCGTCTCAAGAAGCGGAAAGACCCCTTGTTTCCAAACGAAAAGGTTCTCGACCGTTTTGGATCTAAAACTGAACTCATCTCCAGGGTTGTTGAATATTGTCGCGATCACTCGGGGCTCGACGATACCGCTCGCATCAGTGAGAACGCCTAGCCCAGAGGTAGGGCGCCAGTCAGGAGGACTGAAGCCGAGCAACTGGGTTCCGTTTACATGCTCAAGGCAGGTCGTCACTACAAGATTGGCAGAACAGATGCTATCGGCCGAAGAGAATATGAGCTTGGAATCCAACTACCGACAAAGCCTCGCACTGTGCACGTCATACGAACCGACGATCCCACGGGAATCGAGAATTATTGGCACACGCGCTTTGCGGCCAAGAGGGCGAACGGCGAGTGGTTCGAGCTTGACTCTTCGGATGTCGATGCCTTTAAACGCAGAAAATTCATGTGAATCTTTCAGGACGGACCCTACGTCCCCACTCGCAGCGACTTCGTCAGCCCGTCCAGCGTGGCCAGCGCTGACAACGCCGCCAGCGCCGACGTGCGCGGGTTCGACGCCGACGGAACATTCTCGACCGTCATCCGCAGGCAGCCAAATTCCCCCTGCGCCGTAATCTCATGGACGTTCTGCGTCCCGCCCGGCACCGCCGCCACGCGCACTTTCACGTTCACCGATGCGCCGACCGCCAGACGCAAGGACGCAGCGACATTGGATGTCGTAGGAAAGGCCTTGCACGCCTCTTCCGGCGGCCCGTCGAAAATAATCGTCTCCGCCTGGAACGCATCGAGATCGATTCCCTTCTCGACGACGTACTTGGTGCCGCGCAGCGCCGTCACCGGCTTGCGGCTGGTCAGCGTCACCAGGTCCACACGGCCACGGCACGCGGCCTTCAGCCCGTCCAGGCCTGCAATCGCGCCCGACGGTACGTAAATCCGCCGCCCGCGCTCTTCGGCCATGCGGAACCATTCTTCGTGCCCGATCAGCCCGCCGACGCTCATCACCATCAGGTCTTTCCCGGCCCCGAGCACCTTGGGAACAATTTCCGCGAGCGCCTCTTGCCGGGCGGCTTCCACGATCAAGTCCGAGCGGCGCACCAACTCATCGAGAGATAACACCGGCGTCGCGTGCGTCAGTCGGCCTGCGACTTTCTCCGCCAAGGCCCGGTCCACATCCGTCAGGCCGACTAGCTCCGCGCGCACGTCGCCGCGATCCAGCGCCGTGGCCATCATCTGCCCGATAGCGCCCACTCCGGCAATGCCGACTTTCAAGACGGATGGGGAATGCGTCACGCCAGTTCCAACATGCGATCAATCGAGCGCCGCGCCTTCCGGGCGATCTCTTCCGGCACACGCACCTCGGGCGCCATTTCCTCCAGCGAGCGAATGATGTTGTCGAGTGTGATGGTCTTCATGAACGCGCAAACGGCGCTGGGGTTCACCGGATAAAACTTTCTGTCCGAATGTTCTTTGTTCAGGCGGTGCAGGATGCCCAGCTCCGTGCCCACAGCGAACTCGGGTGCCGGAGACTGCGCGATGTGCCGCAGCATGCCTTCGGTGGAGAGGAAGAACGTCTTGTTGAAAGGCAGGCTGCCGTCCAGCGCCTTGGCCATGCAGGAGCTGACGCAGCCGCATTCCGGGTGCAGCAGCAGCTCCACGTCTGGATGCTGCTCGAGCACTTCCTCCACGTCTTCCGGGCGGATGGTGCGGTGCACGTGGCAGTAGCCGGGATAAGCGATGATGTTGCTCCGGCCACTTTGGCGGGCCACCACCGAGGCCAGAAACTTGTCGGGCACAAACAAAATCGGCCGGTCGGCCGGAATGGATTGCACGACCTTGGCGGCGTTGGCCGACGTGCAGCAGTAGTCGCTTTCGGCCTTCACCGCGGCCGAAGTGTTGATGTAGGAGACCACCACGGCGCCGGGGTAGCGCGCTTTCCATTCCCGCAATTCGTCGGCGGTGATGGCCGCGGAAAGCGAGCAGCCCGCCCGCAAATCCGGCAGCAGCACAATTTTTTCGGGACACAGGATCGACGCGGTTTCGGCCATGAAGTGCACGCCGCAAAAAACGATCACGTCCGCGCCGGTCTTGGACGCCGTCTGCGAAAGCCGCAGCGAATCGGCCACGCAATCGGCCACTTCCTGCACCTCCGGCCTCTGGTAGTGATGGGCCAGAAGGATGGCGTTGCGCTCGCGAGCAAGTTCCCGGATGCGCGCCTGCTTCCCGCCAATCTCCTCCGGACTGTCGGCCAACTCCTCGATCGGCGGAAGCGTGTAGCGGGCTTGCAGTGCCTCCACAGCCGGGGCCGCGGCAGCGGCTGCGGGCTGTACTTGTTCACCCTGAGTTGCAAAGGGCAGCCCGCGCAAATAGATGGTGTCTTGTGTGCTCATGTGGCTTTCAGAGAATCCTCAGATTGAAATCCAGCGCCCGCGGAGAATGAGTCAACGCGCCCATCGAAAGGGCGTCGGCTCCGCAGGCCGCGTACTTGTCAAGATTGCTTTCGGTAATTTTCCCGCTCACTTCCAACAGCACGTCTTCCCGCAACTGCTCCGGCTCGAGCGCATCCACTGTCCCGCGTACTTGCTCCAGAGACATATTGTCCAGAAGCAGCAGGCACGGGCAGGACGCCCGCAGTTGCGGGCGCGCGTGAAAAGAAGAATCGTCCTCGCGCAGCTGGCGAAACGCTTGCGCCGCAGCCACCGCGGATTCCGCGCTGCGAACCTCGATTTCGATAAAGGCCGCCGCCTGCCGGAACGCCCAGGCTCGCTCGATGGCCAGGCCCACGGCTTCTTCTTCGCGGGGGGCCAGTAGCGTTAGGTGATTGTTCTTCACCAGAATGGCGTCACCCAGACCCAGACGGTGCGTGCCGCCGCCGCCCAGGTGAACCGCGCGCTTGTCCAGCAATCCCCAGGGAGTCTTGCGCGTAGCCACTACGCACGTGTGGGGGTTGTGGCGCCGCACGCGCTCCTGCAAACGGTGCGTCATGGTGGCGATTCCGCTCATGCGCTGAAGCACGTTCAGACCCGTGCGCTCATGGGAAAGTAGGTCCCCGCATTGGCCCTCGATTTCCAGCAGCGCTTCATCGCACTCCATTCGGTCGCCGTCCTTCTTCAGCGGCGTCACGGAAATTCCGCCCAGGCGCAGCAGCCACTGGAATTCTTCGATGCCCGCCGCAATTCCCGCCTCCTTGGCCACCACTCTGGCCCTCGCGCGTCCCTTCGCCAGGCCCAGCGCCTTGACCGTCAGGTCTCCCGCCCCGATATCCGAGAGCAAACACTCGTCCAGCAGAGTGGCCACCGCCGCGAGATACTGTGGATTGCCCGCGTGCAAGCCTGCCCCGCGGAACAAGGCGCGCTTGAGCTGCTCCTCGCGCGAAGGGCGGGAAAGGCGGGCCTCGATTTGTGCCTTGGCGGTCATTTCAGCGCGGTCATTTCAACAAAATCCCCCGCTCCTGCAGGCGCGCCTTGGCCCGGGCGATCATCTTGGGCCGGCGGGCCTCGACCGTGTGCAGGTGAACGCCGCGCGTAAGCGTCGAAAGCAGGCTGGCCTTGGTCTGGCGCCAGCGGCGAAGAAAATCCTGCACGTCGGCGCGCGACTCGATCATCAGCGAGCCGCGCAGCTCGCCGTACAATGCGTGCTCCACCACCACGTCCAGCACGCGCACGCCGTGGTCCACCAAAATCTGCAGCTCCTCCTCGGTCTGCTCCGGCGTGTGCCGGCAGGCCAGCGTGGCCCGGTGCGCCGACGACGGCCCCTGCGGCAGGCGATAGCCCTGCGGCGTCGAAAGAATTTCCACTCCGGCCGCGCGCAGGATGGCCACGTCCTGCACCAGGCACTGCCGGCTCACGCGAAATCGCCGCGCCAGATCGTCCCCATGCACCGGGCCTGTGTGCGCCCGCATCCATTCCGTCAAGCGGCGCCGGCGTTCCGCGCCTGCTCCGTTGCGCCCGCCGTTCGCCGCGCTGGGTTTGGCTGTCCGCTTCACTTTCATTGTCTTGTCACCAGTCTAGTCTATTGTCTCGTCCGCTGCAAGCGGCAACCTCAGGCCGACCACCTTGTCGTCTTCAAGTTCCACCGTGACGTCCTGATATATGAGCGTCGTCTTCTTGCCAAAAACGATTGTTCTTGCGCGCAAGCGGTGGGAATATCGTTACGATAAGCAAGGAAAGCCCGGAGCGACGGCACTCTTTGGTCCTCACCAATGTCCATGCGCATTGAACCTGACGCTCACGCTCCCACTGCCGCGGTGGAGCTGCCGATTCGCCAGCCGCTGCCCGACTACGACCTCAAACAAATCGAGGCGCCCATCCCGCGCGATGTGGACCCCATGCTGGCCTCCCAGGGCTTTCTCGACCTGCTCGACGAAGCCCGCGGCATCTTGCAGGCCGCCATCGGCCCGAACCGCCTCGAACTGATCCAACTCACCGGCGCGATTTGCGGCCACCAGGGCGCCCACCGGCCGGGTTTGTGGCTGGTGTTTCGGGAAGCAGGCGCGGCGCCGGGCCGGCCGATGTCCGCCGCGGCCCAGGCGCGCGTCGCCGCCCTCGCCGAACAGTTGCGCACGCAATTGCAGCTCGGCTAGTTGACCTGGCAGTGTTCGGTTGGCGGTGGCACAGCCACTCCTGGCTGTGCAGATGCGTTGCGGGTTGTGCGTTGTGGGGTTGTGGGTCGCGGCTTCAGCCGCGACGTAGGGCGACTGGAAGCTGGGCCTTTAGGCCCTGAAGCCTTATTCGCACAGCGTGCTTGACGTTTGCGCGCGCGGCGTTCACTATCTCGGCTCGCCTTTTCAGCCGTCGGCCCGCGACACGGGTGCGGGCTGTACTTGCAGCCCGCCCAGAAAATGGGAACGGCGCCGGCGTTGTCAACTATGGCCGAACCACGAGGACTGCTCATCGTTTACACCGGCCCGGGAAAAGGCAAGACCACCTGCGCGCTGGGCACGGCCTTTCGCGCCGTGGGACAGGGTCTGCGCGTGCTCATCGTGCAGTTCATCAAGGGCTCCTGGCACTACGGCGAGCTTGACGCCGCCAGGATGTTGGGCGACGACAAAATGGAAATTCGCCCCATGGGACGCGGCTTCGTCAAAGTCGGCGGCGCGGAAACCGACCCGGAAGATTTGCGCCTCTGCCAGGAGGCCTGGGAATTCGGCCGGGCGCAAATGCAGAGCGGGCGTTACGATCTGGTGGTTTTCGATGAAATCAATTACGTCACCAGCTATCATATGCTCGACGCCGAAAAGGTCGTGGAGGCTTTCGCCAGCCGCCCCGAGCGCGTCCACGTGATCTGCACCGGCCGCAACGCCCATCCGCGGCTGGTCGAAGCCGCCGATCTGGTCACCGAGATGCGCGAGGTCAAGCACCCGTACACGAAAGGCATTTTGGCGCAGCGAGGAATTGACTACTAGGTTCGCGCCCCGAGATTCCCTATGGCTTGGTTCAAACGCTCGAAGAAATCGATTGATCAGCCCACGCCGCCCGACGAACGGCGCGTCAGGACCGAGGGGCTGTGGACCAAGTGCGTCAACTGCCGCGCCATCGTGTGGAAAAAGGACCTCGAAAGCAACCTGCGCGTCTGCCCCAAGTGCCAGCACCATTTCCGCCTGCACGCCCGGCAGCGGATCGAGATGCTGCTCGACGGCCACTGGGTCGAGCACGACGCGCACCTGGCCTCGAACGATCCGCTGCACTTCGTGGACACCCGCCCTTACGCCGACCGCCTCAAGGAGGCCCGCCGCAAGCTGGGCATGGCCGATGCCCTGCTCACCGCCGAGGGCCTGCTGAACGGACGGCCGGTGATCTGCTGCTCGATGGAGTTTAATTTTATCGGCGGCTCCATGGGTGCGGTGGTCGGCGAGAAAGTGACGCGAGCCGTCGAGATGGCCATGGACCGCAGGATGCCGCTGGTGGTGGTCTCCTGCTCGGGCGGCGCGCGCATGATGGAAGGCACCATGAGCCTGATGCAACTCGCCAAAGTTTCCGCGGCCCTGGCCCGTCTCGACGAAGTTCGCTTGCCTTATATTTCCGTGCTCACCGATCCCACCACCGGCGGTGTCACCGCCAGCTATGCCATGCTGGGCGATTTGAATATCGCCGAACCCGGTGCGCTCATCGGCTTTGCCGGCCCGCGCGTCATCGAGCAGACCATGCGCCAGAAGCTGCCGGAAGGTTTCCAGCGCTCCGAATTCCTCCTCGAGCACGGCTTTCTCGACGCCATCGTCCACCGCAAAGACCTGAAAGGCTACATCTCAAACGCCCTGGATTTCTTTTTGGCCTAGCAGCATATGCAGAGGACTTTCCCGAGCGGGTGCCGCATCCTCGCGCTTTTTTCGCAAGGGTGCGGTCTTTGACGTGGTGTAAACTCAAGCGTCGGCGTCGTTCGCCATCATTCCGAGGAGCGACGAGGATTCCCTCTTGGTCCTCTTCTTCGCCGTCTCGACCGACCGTCCGCCTATGAACTACGAGCAATCCGTCCGCTATCTGCTCACCCTGGGCCGCGAGCTGGCCTCGCCGCAGCAGGCGCACGCCGCGAAGTTCGACCTCGAAAATATCCGCGTCCTGGCAGCGCGCCTGGGAAACCCCGAGCGCGCCTTTCGCTCCGTGCACGTCGCCGGTACCAACGGCAAAGGCTCGACCGCCGCCATGCTGGCGAGCATCCTAAACGCCGCGGGCCTGCGCGCCGGCCTCTACACCTCGCCGCACCTGGTGCGCATCAACGAACGCATCCGCCTGGGTGATACGGACATCTCCGACGCCGATTTCGGCGCCGCCTTCACGCGAATTCATGCCGCTATCGAAGAGCTGCTGGCTTCCGGCGGACTCGTCGCCCATCCCACGTACTTCGAGTGCGTCACGGCCATGGCCTTCGACTATTTCGCCCGGCAAAAAGCCGATCTCGCGGTCATCGAAGTCGGCATGGGCGGCCGCCTGGATTCGACCAACATCATCGTTCCCGAAGTCGCCGTCATCACCCGAATTGATTTCGACCATGAAAATTTCCTCGGCCACTCCATCGAAGAAATTGCTGCCGAAAAAGCCGGCATCATCAAGCCTGCCCCGGATGGTTCAGCGGGGCCCGGCGCGTGGGTAGTGAGCGCCGCCGGACATCCTGCGGCTGTCGAGGTCATCCGCCGCCGAGCCGCCGAGCAACACGCTCGCCTAGTCGAGGTGGACACTGCATATACCGTCTCCCGCTTGAGCTCGCACGACGGCTGCTACAGCTTCGCGGCTGTAGCTCAGGGCGCCCGACCCGCGCTGGCGCGGCACGCGCCGCAACAAAATGGCGCGGGGCGGGGCCCTGAGGAAGTTCGCGACGGGTGCGGGCTGTACTTGTTGACCCTGAGTTGCGAAGGGCAGCCCACCCTGAAAAAAAGTCAGCAGATCGAAATCGCCCTGCCGCTCGCCGGACGCTTCCAGGTCCAAAATGCGCTGACCGCCATCGCCGCGGCGCGCCTGCTGGCTGAGCGCGGCTTCCCTGTTGACGATGCCGCCATCGCTCGCGGCCTGGCCGCGGTGCGCTGGCCGGGACGCCTCGAACGCCTGCTCGATCGCCCCGCCGTCTATCTCGACGGCACCCACAATCCCGCCGGCGCCCGCGAGCTCGCCGCCTTCTGGGAAGAACAATTCCCCGGCCGCCGCATTCACCTCATCTACGGCGCCATGCGCGATAAAGCCGTGGACGAAATCGCCGGCCTGCTCTTCCCGCGCGCAACCAGCGTCATACTCACGCAGTCGCCCCAGCCGCGTTCCATCTCCGCCGCCACCCTGGCCTCACTCACCCGCCACCTCGCGCCCTCGGTCGAAGTCATCCCCGAGCCAGCCGCCGCCCTCGATCGCGCCCTCGACCTGGCCGCCCCCGAAGACGTCGTCTTCGCCACCGGCTCCCTCTACCTAGCCGGCGACCTCCGCCGCTGCTGGAATGACCGCGCCTCAGGCGCCCTGTCCGACGCGGCACTGCCGTCGGCCAGGAACAGATGAGCAAGAACGACGTTTTCAGTAAGGACAGCAGCCGCTGGGGGACGCAGCAGGCGCTGCAAGCCTCGGCGGTGGACTTCAGCGCGCGGACACACTCACCGGCACATTTATGGTGAACACGAAACGCTGGCCGTCGCGGCTGACGTTTTTCCACTGGTTTGGAAATCCGACCAAGGGTAAGCGGCCCGGTAACTTGAAAAGAAGCCTGGGCGTCCCCGCCTGAAAGGTGGGAGTGGTGGTCACCTCCACCGCCATCACCTCCCAATCGGGAGTCAGGTAGTACATCTCCTTGCCGTCCTGCCGCCAGAAGATCATGCCCAGGGCGCCCGCTGTGGACACCTGCACCGCTTTCGCGCCTCCGGCGCTGACATCGGACTTACTGGCATCAAACGGGCGCACATAGACCTCATGTATGCCGGCATCGATCTCGTCCTTGGTCTTGAACTCGTTCGACAGGTAGGCCATG
>Ga0214473_10007826_pt1 | contig 12644 bp, 12 predicted proteins | sample RVTome_7_FD_203509 | JGI IMG/M metagenome (GOLD analysis project Ga0214473, IMG submission 203509) | Soil microbial communities from uranium-contaminated site in the Upper Colorado River Basin, Wyoming, United States - RVT98D197 | ecosystem: Environmental > Terrestrial > Soil > Contaminated >... | reverse complement strand
GGCTCTTCCCGGAGTGGTGGCGGCGGGGATCGCGGACTTCGTGCCCGTCGATCTTCATTTCTCCCGAACCCGACTCTTCATCGAAGGCGAGCCCGTGCCCCGACGATTGAACGAGGCGCCGATCGCGTTCGTGAGCCGCATCAGCCCCGGCTATCTCTCGGCGATGACGACGCGGGTGGTCGCCGGCCGCGATTTCACGGATTCCGACGACAAGCGCGAGCTTCCGGTCGCCGTCGTCAACGAGGCCCTCGCCCGGCGCTTCTGGCCGGGACAGGACCCGCTCGGAAAACGCCTGTCGTTGAGATCCCCGGATACGCCCCGAGTGGAAGTGGTCGGCGTCGCCGAGGACGGCAAGTACGCCTGGCTGAACGAGCAGCCCCAGCCCTTCGTCTATCTCCCTTTCCTTCAGTCCTACTCGGGAACGACCACGGTCATCGTTCGCGGCGACTCCGATCCCGGCCGGCTCCTGCCCTCGATCCGCGCCGAGATCCGGAGGATCGATCCGGCGATTGCCGTCTTCGCCGCGAGGGTGCTCGCGGACAGGCTGGCGCTTCCGCTCTTTCCCGCACGGATCGCGGCGACGCTTCTGGGTGCCTTTGCCGTCCTTTCGCTCTCTCTCGCGGCCATCGGCATCTACGGCGTGATGTCTCAGATGGTGTCACGGAGGCGGCGGGAGATAGGAATTCGTGTGGCGCTCGGGGCCCGCCGCGAAGACGTTCTCAAGCTCGCGATGACAGCGGGGATGACGCCGACCTTCCTCGGAGTCTTCGTGGGCGCGGGCGCCGCGATGGTCCTCAGCCGGTGGATGACGAGCCTCCTCTTCGGGGTGAGCCCCAAGGACCCCTGGACCTTCGCCGCCACCGCGGGACTCCTTCTGCTCGTGGCCGCGCTTTCGTGCTTCGTTCCCGCGCGGAGCGCCGCAATAGCCGCCCCCATGGTCTCTTTGCGCACCGAGTAAGTTTCCTTCGTCCGATCTTCGTATCCTTAATAACTAAGGAGAGCATCGCATCGTAAAGCTACTGAACGCCCTCGAGGACGACGTCGCGCCAGGCGCCGGCGACGATGGCCTCACGAATCTGGGACGGGACTCGTCCGGCTTCGGTCAACCGCTGTGCAAGGAGAACTTCCTTGAGGCAAATGGTTCACGTGGCGCCGTGATCGGAAGCGAAGCAATCGAGAAGGCTTGCGTGGCCGAAGGAGTCTCCACAATTACAGTAGCAGGGCTGCTGCGCGAGCACGTCGGGAATCTCGTGGGCGATTCGATATGCTCGCGAAATCACGGGAATCTGGTAACGCTCGGGATCCTGGAGGATGGGAAAAGGCTTGGCCGCTTCGGCGCTCCGGTGAAACGGAGGAACGCGAGAGGCGGCGGGTTCCGTGACCGGCGCTTTCGGCGCCTTCGCCTCGTCCTCAAGAAAAAGGAACGCTACCGCGACCGCCGCCAGAATCGCGAGCGCCCAACTGGCGTGGCGAAATGCCGATGGCGGCTTGGGACTCTCCTTCACCACGTTCGGCATTATAGGCGAGCCGACTCAACTGGGGGACGAGTTCACCATGAGGAGGCTCATGGACCAATTCGATGCCGCCGGCCCAGTTCCCGCGTCTCTCCTCCGGTGGGAGCTCACCCGAACCGATGCTCGACTACGTCCGCCCAATGCTGAGCTCCTGACAAGGGCGCTAGGCGCGTGGCCACCGGTCGCGCAGTCCCCTCAGCAGATCGAGGGTCGTCACGATGCCGACCACGCGGCCGCCATCGGTCACGATGAGCCGATGCACGCGTCCTCCGACCATGGTGTCCGCCATCTCTGCGAACGTGGCGTTCTCCGACACGGAAAAAATCACCGGAGTCATGATGTCGCGTACGACTTGCCCAGCATCTTCCTCGATCGAAAAAGAGCGGAACTCGTCCTCGATGAGCTCCCACCCGCGTAGATAGAAGTCCGGCGGCCTGTCTCTTCGGATGTTGCTGGTTCGCTTCGTGCTGTGGAGTGCGATGTCCGTCGTCGACACCACTCCCACGAGCTTTCCGTTTTCGTCCACAACCGGAGCGCCGGTGATCATGTGCTCGGACAAGGTCGCCACCAGCTCCGACAACGTGGCGTCGTCTCCAACGGTGATCACATTACTCGTCATGAAATCTCTCGCAGTCAGTTCAGCCACTTTACCTCGCAGTCGCTCCATTCGATTCGATCGGAACCGCCCGTTGATTCCGCCATCGAGACGGCGCTTTTCCGTTGAGCCCGTCCTTTCTTTCGCGGAAGGACTCCAGGCTCATTTTACCCATTCTCTCGGTCTCTTTGTGCACGGAGTGACGAAGGGAGCCGCAGGCGGGAAAGAGGCCGAAGAATATAATGGAGAGCGGTGGTTCAAATTCCGGCCGAGGCGATCTCGATCTTTTTCAACGGCAGGGAGATTCTCCTCGAAGCTTCGGGGCGCTTCGCCGGCGCGGCGCTTCTCGCCGCTGCGGGAAAGTCGGAGAACCTTCCCGCGTCCGACGAGCTTCCTTACCTCTTCTGCGGCAATGGCGCCTGCCGCGACTGCAATCTCCACGTCGACGGCATTGATGACGTCGCTTCGTGCCGGCTTCCGCTAACACCTTGGATGTCGTTCCGCCCCGGAGAGGGTGCGGGGGAGGAGAACGCTCTCTCGAGAAATCTCCGCGGACTCGATCGAGGAGGGTTTGGAGAGAAAGAGCCACTCGATGTCGAGCTCTTGATCGTCGGAGCGGGGCCCGCGGGCTCGGCCGCCCTCGAGGCGGCCCGACGTCTCGGAATCGAGGCCGTGGTCTTCGATACCCGGAGCGACCGGGGCACGCCACGACCCGTATCGGTGCGGGACGGGCGCCTGAGAGTGGCGAAAGACGGCTTCGTTCGCGAGGTGCGCGCTCGGGCGGTGATCCTTGCGAACGGTGGAGGGAAAGGGCGCGAGCCGCAACTCGCGATCGCGAAAGCGCTCGGCTGCAGAACGACCTACGACCGCATCCTCCGGTACGAAAGGCTCGCGCTCGATGCCGAGGGCAGGACCTCGATTCCCGGCGTCTTCGCCGCGGGAGACGCGGAGTCGGGCCGTCGCGCAGGGAAAGCCGCTGCCGCCGACCTCGAGAAGTCCCCGTGACCCAGCTTCTGCTGCTCGTTGCGGTCATCATCTGGGGCTCGACGTTCGTCGCATCGAAGATCTGCCTCAGCGTCATGAGCCCGATCCAGCTCGTGGCCGGCCGCTTCCTCATCGCGGCGCCGGCGCTGTACCTCGTCGCGCGGCTTCGGGGCGCCTCGTTTCGGCTGGGAGCTCACAAGAAGGTCCTTCTTCTGGCGGTGGCCCTCTTTTCTTTCCACTACCTTCTCCAGACCTGGGCCCTCGAGTTCACCACCGCGACCAACAGTGGCTGGCTCATCACGGTCGCCCCTCTCACCATCGCTCTTCTCGCCGCTCTATTTCTCCGCGAGCCAGCACCTCCCGCCGTGGGAATCCTGGTGGCGAGCCTCGGCATCGTGCTCCTCGTGTCCAAGGGGGATCTGCGGAGCCTGGGAACGTTGTCCTCGGTGGGCGATTTCATGGTGCTCGCGTCGACCTTTACCTGGGCCGTCTTCACCATCATCACCCGCAATCCGAGCCGCTCCCTCGATCCCGTCGTCGTGACTTTCGTCATGACCGTGCCTCTGGCGGCTTCGGCGCCCGTGCTTCCTCTCGTTCTCGACCGCTGGACGGCCTGGAGTGATCTCGGCCTCGAGACTCTGCTGGCGCTCCTTTTCCTCGGTCTCGCCGGAGTCGCGCTCGCGCAGTGGTTCTGGCAAAGGGGAGTGGCGAAGCTCGGAGCGGCCCAAGCGGGGCTCTTCCTCTACCTCGAGCCCCTCGCGACGACGGCCCTCGCCGTTCCCTATCTCGGCGAGCCGTTCGGGCCGGTGAGCGCGGTGGGAGGGCTCCTGGTGGTTCTCGGCGTGTTCCTCGCCCGGCGAAGTTAGTGCCTCCGTACCAGTGCTAAAGTGGGATCATCATGCGATATCGTAACGCCGTCAAGATCGTAAGAGCCCAGGAAGCGACCGAGGGCGCCGGCGTCCGGATCCGCCGGAGTCTCGGCACCTCGGCTCTCGACTACCACGATCCGTTTCTGCTCCTCGACGAGTTCAAGTCGGAGGAAGGGGCCGACTATGTTGCGGGGTTTCCCGATCACCCGCACCGCGGCTTCGAGACGGTGACGTACATGCTCGCGGGATCGATGCGCCACGAGGACCACAAAGGCAACCGCGGCGAGCTCGGTCCAGGGAGCGTGCAGTGGATGACGGCAGGCCGCGGCATCATCCACTCGGAGATGCCGCTTCAGAACGACGGGCTCATGTGGGGCTTCCAGCTCTGGGTGAACCTCCCCGCGCGAAACAAGATGATCGAGCCCCGCTACCAGGACATCCCCGCCTCGGCCATTCCCGAAGTGCAGGCGGAGGGTGGATCTGCGATTCGGGTCATCGCAGGAGAAGCGCTTGGAGCCCGGGGACCGGTCGAGGGGATCGCCACCTCGCCCCTGTACCTCGACCTACGAATTCCCGCGGGGCAAAGCTACGAGCACCCGGTGCCGCCTGAGCACAATGCTCTCGCCTACGTCTACGAAGGAGCTGGCGAAGTCGGCGGCGAGCGGGTCGAAGCGGGGGAGCTCGCGGTGCTTTCGCGCGACGGCGAAGAAGCGGTGCTGCTCGCGGCTTCCGACCGTCCGATGCGCGCGCTCCTTCTCGCGGCGAAGCCCCTCGAGGAGCCCCTGGCGCGCTACGGTCCTTTCGTGATGAACACCCGGGCCGAGATCGAACGGGCGTTCGAGGATTACCGACGGGGCACGTTTCTCGACTGACGCGCCGCGATGGGCCGCCGCCGTTCGATCTGGGAGTCGCTTCCGACCGAGGCCCTTCATCCGAAGAGCCTGAACCTGGATCGCCTTTCGCCGGAGGCACTCCTCGAGCTTCTCTCGAAGGAAGACCGCAATGTCGTGACGGCGGTCGAGGCCGAGGCTCCCCGAATCGCGAGAGCCGCTCTTGCTCTTGCGCGGGCGCTTTCGCGGGGCGGTCGCGTGTTCCTCGCGGGAGCGGGCACGAGCGGCCGCCTCGGGGTCCTCGAGGCGGCCGAATGTCCTCCAACGTTCGGAACCGTTCCGGATCGCATCGTCGGTCTCATCGCCGGTGGCGACGGCGCCTTCTTTCGCGCCGTCGAGGGCGCCGAGGATCGTGAAGCCGAGGGGAGACGTCTTTTGCGAGCGCGGCGCCTCCATTCGAGGGATCTCGTCGTCGGGATTTCCGCCTCGAGCGTGACCCGGTTCGTCCGGGGCGCTCTCGACTTCGCCCGCGAGCGGGGCGCTTCGACGGTTCTGGTCACCTGTGCTCCCGGGTTTTCCGGTCTTCGAACTCTGGCCAACGTCGTCGTGGCGCCTTCGGTCGGGGCGGAAGTGCTCGCGGGATCGACTCGCATGAAGGCGGGAACGGCGACGAAGCTGGTCCTGAACCGGATGACGCTTCTCGCGATGATCCGGCTCAAGAAAGTCTACGGGCCTTTCATGGTGGAGCTTCGGCCGGCTTCGGCGAAACTTCGGGATCGCGCCCGCCGCATGGTAGAGGCCCTCGCCTCCGTCGACTCCGAGCGGGCGACGAAGCTTCTGGAGCAGGCGGGCGACGTGAAGACCGCGGTCGCGATGGGCCGGCTCGGGATCAGCGCGGACGAAGCCCGGCGGCGCCTCGCGCGGAGGAAGGGCGACCTTCGCGCAGTGCTTTCGAGTGGAGATGGTCGAGCGCAATCGCAACCGCGCCGCGCGCCGGCTCGACCGCGAGCTCGGAAACCGTAGCCCACGGCGCGACTTTCTTGATGAGGCTCTCGAAATCCTGGCGGAGCACCGGCACCGCTTTCCAGAGTCCTCCAGAGAGAACGAGACGGAACTTCGTTCCCGCGAGATCGAGCTTCCCGATGACCGACTCCACCGCCCGTACGAACTCGCGGGCGGCATCGTCGATGATGCCTTGAGCCTCGCCGTCGCCGAGGTCCGCCGCCTCCTGCACCAGCGGAGCGAGGGCCGCGATCTCTTCGCGCGCGAGCTCCCGGTACACCCGGTGCACGAGAGCCTCCACTTGATCGACGCCGAGCTGTTCGAGGATCCGTCGGGTGAGGAGCGTCTCTCCCGCGCGCCCATCGTAGGCGCGCATCACCGCCCGAAGCGCCCGTAACCCCATCCAGTAGCCGCTGCCTTCGTCTCCGAGAAGGGGACCCCAACCGCCGGCGCGCGCCTCGCGTCCTTCGCGATCGACGCCGTACGCGGCCGCTCCGGTTCCGACGATCAGAACCACGCCGAAGCGCTCTCCTGTTCCCGCGACGAGCGCTATGGCCGCGTCGTGAGTGACTAGGTTCTCGCGAGCGACACCGAGCCGTCCGAGGATCCTCTTCATGGTGCGGAAATCCCGCTCGCGCCCCGCCCCGGCCATTCCGACGCAGAGGGCGTCGGCGCTCGCGGTCTTCTGCGCCTCGAGGACTTCGCTCGCGAGAGAGGCGAGTGCGAACTCCACCTCGTCTTCGCTGAAGAGCTGAAGGTTCAAGCCGTTGCCCCGCGCTTTCGCGAGCACCGTGCCCTTCTCGTCGGCGAGAAGGCATTCGGTTTTCGTCGCGCCGGCGTCGATCCCGATGACTCTCATGAACCGTCTGAGATCAGCCTAGAGGCGCCGCCAAGTCTTGTCAAATCACATGGATGGGGAACTGCGCTTGACAAAACAAAATCACGTGAAGTAGATTACCTACCGGACGGTAAGTTTATCGCGCTCGCCCAGAGCTGCCCAACTGGCGAGGGAGAACCAGAATGAGGCCATCGAATCGAGTGGTCATTTTCGACACGACGCTGCGAGACGGCGAGCAGTCGCCGGGCGGCAGCATGAACCTCGACGGAAAGCTCACGATGGCGAAGTCGCTCGCGCTACTCGGGGTCGACGTGCTCGAGGCCGGTTTTCCTATCGCCTCGAACGGCGATTTCGAGGCGGTGCGCGAAGTGGCCCGGCGGATCGAAGGGCCTACGATCGCAGGGCTCGCTCGCTCTTCCCGGCTCGACATCGAGCGCGCCTGGGAGGCGTTGAAGGACGCCCAGCGCGCCCGGATCCACGTCTTCCTTGCGACGAGCGCGATCCATCGCGAGCACAAGCTGGCGATGGCGAAAGAAGAGATCGTGCGGCGCGCGGTCGAAGGGGTGAAGATGGCGCGCGAGCTTTGTGACGACGTCGAGTTCTCGCCCGAGGACGCCTCCCGCACCGAGCTCGATTTTCTCGCCGAAGTGGTGGAGCGGGTCATCGACGCCGGGGCCTCGACGGTGAACATCCCCGACACCGTCGGCTACGCGACGCCGGACGAGTTCGCGGAGCGAATCCGTTACCTCCGGGAGAACGTGCGGAACATCGATCGCGCGGTCACCAGCGTCCACTGCCACAACGACCTCGGTCTCGCGGTCGCCAACAGCCTTGCCGCCCTCGGCGCGGGAGCCCGACAGATCGAGTGCACCATCAACGGGATCGGCGAGCGCGCGGGGAACTGCTCGCTCGAGGAAGTGGTGATGGCGCTGAAGACGCGCTCGGACTTCTACGGGCTCGAGACGGGAATCGACACCCGCCAGATCCACCCCGCGAGCCGGCTCCTCTCTCAGGTCACGGGGCTCGTGGTGCAGCGCAACAAGGCCATCGTGGGCGCGAACGCCTTCGCCCACGAGGCGGGAATCCACCAGCACGGGGTCATCCAGAACCGGCTCACCTACGAGATCATGAAACCCGAGGACGTGGGTCTCGTCGACAACTCCCTGGTCCTCGGCAAGCACAGCGGGAGACACGCGCTCCGAAAGCGTCTCCACGAGCTCGGCTACGATCTCGCCCCGGAGGAGCTCGAGAAAGTGTTCGTGCAGTTCAAGGAAATGGCCGATACCAAGAAGGAGCTTCTGGACGACGACCTCGAGCTGCTGATGAAGGGCACCCGGATGGAACGCTCCGACGCCTGGGAGCTCGTCGATCTTCATTTGAGCTCGGGGAGCGAGACGGCGTCGACGGCGACGGTGAGCCTGAGGCACCGCACCGGTCGCATAGTGAAAGAAGCGGCGGTGGGAAGCGGGCCGGTGGAGGCCATCTTCCGAGCCATCGGGCGCGCGAGTGAAACCGCTCTCGAGCTCACCGACTTCCAGGTGAAGGGTCTCTCTTCCGGCTTGAACGGGGTCGGTGAGGTCACGGTCGAGGTCGAAGAGCAGGGCCAGCGCCACCGCGGCCGCGCCACCGGCAGCGACATCATGCAGGCGAGCGCCCAGGCGTTTCTGCGCGTGGTGAACCGTGTGGTCGCGATGCGGGAGACGCACAAGGAGCTCGTGGACGTATTTGGCCAGTGACCGCAGGGGTTCCGCTCACTCTCTTCGAGAAGCTCTGGCGCCGGCACCTCGTCGTTCAGGGGACGGAGCAGCATCCGCCCGTCGTCTATATCGACCTCCATCTGATTCACGAGGTCACCTCGCCGCAGGCCTTCACCGAGCTCGAGGCGCGCGGTCTTCCGGTACGGCGGCCCGATCGCACCGCCGCCACCATGGATCACTCGACACCGACGCTCCTCGATGAGGACGGGCGTCCTCGCTATTTCAACCGGGAGACCGAGGCCCAGGTCGAGACCCTGCGCCGCAACTGCGAGAAGTTCGGAATACCGCTCTACGCCCTCGGCGATTCGCGGCAGGGGATCGTCCACGTAATCGGCCCCGAGCTCGGCCTCACGCGGCCGGGCATGACCATCGTCTGCGGGGACAGCCACACCTCGACCCACGGCGCTTTCGGCGCCTGGGCCTTCGGCATCGGCACGACGGAAGTGGGCCACGTCCTCGCGACCCAGTGCCTTCTCCAGTCGATGCCCAGGACGTTCGAAGTGCGGATCGACGGGCGCCTTGCGCACGGAGTCACGGCGAAGGATCTGATCCTTGCGATCATCCACGAGATCGGAGTCGACGGCGGCAACGGCCACGTGATCGAGTACCGGGGATCCGCGATCGAAGCGCTCTCGATGGAAGAGCGGATGACGGTCTGCAACATGTCGATCGAGGGCGGCGCGCGGGCGGGGCTCATCGCCCCCGACGAGACGACGTTCCGGTATCTCGAGGGGAGACCCCAGTCGCCCAAAGGCAAGGACTGGGACCGGGCCGTCTCGGACTGGAAGGGCCTTCCCACGGATCCCGGAGCCGCCTATGATCGCTCGATCTTCCTCGACGCCTCGAAGATCGAGCCGATGTTAACCTACGGCACTAACCCCGGGATGTCGGTCCGAATCGGTGATGCGATCCCGCGGGATGCGAACGAGAAATCTCTTCGGTACATGGGTGTGAGCCCGGGCGAGAAGCTCCTGGGAAAACCCGTCGACGTGGTGTTCATCGGAAGCTGCACGAACTCCCGGATCTCGGATTTGAGGCTCGCCGCGTCGGTGATGAAAGGCCGGAGGGTCGCGGGCGGAGTTCGCGCCCTCGTAGTCCCGGGCTCCCAGGAAGTGAAGCGGCAGGCGGCGGCCGAGGGCCTCGATCGGATTTTCCGCGAGGCCGGGGCCGAATGGCGCGAGCCGGGATGTTCGATGTGCATCGCCATGAACGGCGACCAGCTCTCACCGGGCGAGCTCGCGGTCTCGACGAGCAACCGGAACTTCGAAGGACGCCAGGGGAAAGGCGGGCGGACGATCCTCGCGAGCCCTCTGACCGCGGCGGCGGCGGCGGTGACGGGGAAAATCACCGACGCGAGGACGCTCCTGGAGTAGCGCCGTGGACCCCATTCGAAGCGTAACGTCGAAAACCGTGGTGCTTCCCGTCGACAACGTCGACACCGACCAGATCATCCCCGCGCGCTTTCTCACCACCACCACCAAGGAAGGCCTGGGGGAGAACCTCTTCGCTGACTGGAGGCGGGATCCCGATTTCGTCCTCAACCGCGAGGAGGCAAGAGGCGCCCAGGTTCTGGTAGCAGGCGAGAACTTCGGCTGCGGCTCCTCCCGAGAGCACGCTCCCTGGGCGCTCCTCGGCTTCGGCTTCCGAGCGGTGGTGAGCCGCTCCATCGCCGACATCTTCAAGGCGAACGCGGTGAAAAACGGGCTCGTCCCCGTCGAGGTCGGAGAAGAGATCCACCGTGCGCTCCTCGACCATCCCGGCTGGGTCGTCACCGTCGATCTCGAGAGGCGACTCCTCGTTCTCCCCGATGGACGCGAGGCCGCGTTTCCCATCGACGGCTTTGCCCGCCATTGCCTGCTTCACGGAATCGATCCCCTGGACTTCCTTCGAGACCAGGAAGACGCCATCCTCGCGTACGAAGCCGCCACCTGACACATCCAAGCGGGCCAGGTCCTTACTTTCCGGGGACCCCGATGGCAACGGGGCGAATCGGCGATCCCGCGGCGCCCTTCTCCCGAAGGGGCAAAATGATGGTGCAGGACGTCGAGACCTGGTCCCGCGCCAGATCGTCGAGCTTGACGTTCTCGAGGTTGTGGATTCCCGCCTGAGTCAGAAAGTAGTCGTGAACGGGGAACGCCATTCCGGCGGGCGTCCCTGGCGGCGGAGCCGCGGTTCCGGCAAGCTGTCCGTCGGCGATGGCATCGAGAAACGGCGTGTCGAAACCGACGGCGACCACGCGCCGATCGCCAAGATACTTCGCCGCCTCGTACGAGAGGCCGGGAGCCTTGCTGTAGTAGACCTTGTTGGTGTCGGGGTCCTGATATTGGTCGCTCCAGCCGGTGTACACGTACACCACATCACCGGGCAGGATGCCTCTTTTCTTGAGCCCCTGGGCCTCGAGCATCCCTTCGATATGCTGCGGGGTCACGACCTCTCCGGCCTTCATGGGGTTGCCGCCACCCACGTGTTTCCTGGCATCGAGCAGAATCGCGGTGGTCACGATCGGCGGCACTTTGTCCATGCCCAGTTTGAGGAGCGGCGAGTCGGGGGTGGGCTTCACGTCCTTTTGCGTGAACCCGCCGTAATAACGCGCGCCTTCCACCGAAAGGGGCGAAGTGCCGTCCCAGGCTTTGTCGACGTGGGCGAAATGTCCGAGCGCGTCCATCTGCGTGCCCTGCTGCGCCGGATTCGCGTTCTCGTTCAGCACCTCCATGTTGAAGAGCTGAGTCGTTCCTGGAAGTCCACCCGTGGGGAGGTATTTCGGCTCGAAGGCACCTGCGAAAGGAGAAAGCGGCATCGTGCTCGAGCGCACGTGAGAGAGCTCATAGACCTTGGCTTTGGGATTCGAGATGTGTTCCGCACAGCGGGCCCACGTCGCGGGACCAAGCCCTCTCGCCATACCGAGCTCGTCGCCCGCCGGCGCCCCCGACTGGCCCGACGCGGCGTCTCGGAGCATTGACCAAATGCACGTCGTGGCGATGATTGTGATCTGGACAAAGCGCAGCTTCCGGTTCATGAGCCTCCTCCTTCCGCATAGCGCGAAAGATTTGTGGGGCTAGTTTAATCGCCATCGTGGGGCGACGCCAGAGAGGTAATCTAGCGACCATGGCGAAGCGTGACGGACCGAGCCGGTGCGCCTGGGCGGCGGGCGGGAACGGACTCTACATCGAGTACCACGACCGGGAGTGGGGCGTTCCCGTGCACGACGATCGCACTCATTTCGAGTTCCTGATTCTGGAAGGGGCGCAGGCGGGGCTTTCCTGGTCCACGATCCTGAACAAACGCGAGGCTTACCGGAAAGCCTTCGACGACTTCGATCCAGTGAAGGTGGCCCGCTTCTCTGAAAAGAAAGTCGCGAAGCTCCTCGAGAACCCGGGCATCGTTCGCAACCGGCTCAAGGTGCAAGCGGCGGTCACGAACGCCCGTGCCTTTCTCGAGGTCCAGAAAGAGTTCGGAAGCTTCGACCTCTACGTCTGGCCGTTCGTCGGGGGACGACCCATCGTCCATCGTCGAAAGAGCATCAAGGACGTCCCCGCGACGAGCCAGGAGTCCGACGCTCTGAGCCTGGACTTGAAGAAGCGCGGCTTTAAGTTCGTGGGAACGACCATCCTCTACGCCCACATGCAGGCGGTGGGGATGGTGAACGATCACGAGGTGAGCTGCTTTCGCTATACTCCCTGCGCTCGGATGAAATAAATGATGATTGCTGGTTTTCTCCTCGCGCTTCTGGCCGAGCCCTCATCCGACCCCAGACAGCTGCTCCGAGAGCGATTCGAGACGGAAGTCAAGGAAATCGCCTCACGCGTCGACGGCGTTCTCGGCGTCACGATCCTCGATCCCGCGACCGGCGACCGCATCTCGGTCGACGCCGGCACGGTGTTCACCCAGGCGAGCGCCATCAAGCTCCCGGTCCTGGTCGAGCTCATGCGTCAGGTCGAGGCGGGAGAGCAGAACCTCGACGAGGTCGTGACCCTGATGGTCACGGTGAGCGACAACACCGCGACGAACATGATCATCGACCGCGTGGGCATGGCGAAGGTCAACGCCGAGATGGCTCGTCTCGGGCTTGCCTCGACGAAGCTCCAGAGGAAGATGCAGGACCGGACCGCCTGGGAGGAGAACCGCGAGAACCTCTCGACGCCGGAGGAACAGGCGCGTCTCCTCGAGCTCCTCTATAAAGGAGAAATCCTCTCCGAGAAGAGCCGGGAGGAGATCGACCGCATCCTCACCATCCCCAAGCCAGGACAGCTCCGGA
>Ga0214473_10007825_pt1 | contig 12645 bp, 10 predicted proteins | sample RVTome_7_FD_203509 | JGI IMG/M metagenome (GOLD analysis project Ga0214473, IMG submission 203509) | Soil microbial communities from uranium-contaminated site in the Upper Colorado River Basin, Wyoming, United States - RVT98D197 | ecosystem: Environmental > Terrestrial > Soil > Contaminated >... | reverse complement strand
GGAGAAGGATTAACAATCGTCTTACTTGACGATTTCGAAGCCGTCCAGGATTTTTGATAGCTGGGGGCGGAGGGGTTCGAAGCGGTCTTTGGGGGATATAAAAGCGAAGAGATAAGCGTTCGTTCCCTCGATCAAGACCGCGTTCTGATTGACGATGATGCTTCCGTCTTTAGCCTTCTGGGAGAAGACGGAAAACGGCACCTGACGGCCTTCGATGTCCGCCTCGAATTCTTCGATCAGGGTGTATTCCTGGACCATCTTGCTGAGAGCATTGAGTCGTCCCTGGAGCACGGTTTTTGGCGAGGTCGCGGGCGGGACGGCAAAGAAAACCAGGGCGAATTGAACGCCCTTCTCTTGGGAATTCATAATCAACGTCAGGACGCCGCCCCGGGAATCTTCGCGGAGCGTCCAGGTGTCGTCGGGGGATGAAATCCGGCAGGCGAAGGTCTTGTTGGAATATGTTCGTCCAGTGATTCCGGTCGTCATGTCCTTCGGGGCGGTTCCGGCTTCTTCCTCAAAGTCCAGGATCTCGATGCGGAGGTTATCGGTCAGTTTCCAGCGCAGCGGCTGGGTCCCCATGACCGTCGGGCTGTCGATGAATTTCAGATGCGACGGGCCAGTCACGAAGATTCCGGCCGCGGCGTCTATTGCCGTCCATTCCCCGAGCCAAACTTCGTCCCACATGTGCCCCACCCAGGTCCCGTTAGAGTAGAGTTCGCCGAGGGCGATGCGGGTCGGGACGCCGGCCGCCCGGGCGAGAGAAGCGGTCAGGATGGCGTATTCTGAGCATTTACCCCGCCGCTTCCGGAGGACCTCCGGTCCGGTCAGCGTCTCGGCGATATAGTCGGAGGCGATATTGGCGTTGACCCAGGAAAAGATTTTTCGGACGATTTCGGCCGCGTCTTTTTCCCCTCCAATGATGGCCGCCGCCCTTTCGCGGATGGCCGGGTCGCGCGGCTGGATGTATTCATCTTCCCCGAGATATTCGGCAAAGCGGAGATCGCTGACCGGAGCCGCGACCGAACGGGGAGGGGCGGACGGCTTTTCAATGGCGACGATGACTTCGGACAATCCGCCGGACTCTCGTCTCTCCGCGATCTTTTGGCGGTTGTCCTCCCATCGGAAATCGGCCATCGGGATCTTTTGCCATTGGACCTCGATCCGGGCGCGCCGGACCCTGAAGACATTGGGGAACGCTTTTTCGCTCTTGACCGTCAGGGTGTAGCCGTCGGCGGTATTGAGATAGGTGATATTTTGGGCGTCGGCGGCGTCCGTTGAATAAGCGCGGCTGTTGAGCTCGATATTCCGGATCTCCTTGATCCGTCCCGTTCGGTCGAGACGGTAGATGGATTTCACCAGGCCGGCGATCTCAGCTTCGATCTCTTCTCCCTCGGCGCGCAGAATCGTGACGGCGATCTCGTCGATTTTTCCTTCGTTGGGATTCAAGAGCTTGAGCCGGAAGCTTTTTTTCCCGACGTTTTTGACGATGAGCTCGGGGAGGAGGACATCGAAGGAGATATCGGCAAACGGGATCGTCTTTTTCGTTATTTGTCCGTCCGCATCTCGGGCTTCATAGAGGAGCGATCCAGCCCGGTTTATTGCCGTGAGGTGGGTCTCTTTGAGTTGAAATTTCGTCGTCAACTCGAGCGAAAGAGGCGCGAGGTCGGCGGTTACGATGTAAAAACCCTTTTGGGTGATGTCCTGGGGGTTGATTCCGGCGACGTCGGTTTTGATGTGCTGGTCATAATCGTAGCGGAGGTTTCCGTCCGGCAGCCTGGTGACCGTGACGTGCTCGTAGCCGTAGCCCGTTCCTTTCCGTTCCATCTTGAGCCATTGGTCCTTGACTTGGGCGGACAGGATGAGCGATGCCCCGAGAAAAGCGAAAAGGGCGTGAAGGATTCGACGCGACATTTTCATCTCCACTCCAGAATTGAACCGCTTGCCGATGGATCCTATCGGCGGCGAATTATCCCAAACTTCCGACCGCTTTTTCGACTTCGTCCAGAATTTCGCCCGATTTGACGAGCGCTTTCATGGTGTTGTGGTCGGGATAGAGCGGCCGGTCTTCGTCGAGATGAGCGACATGCCTGCGGATGACGCGGCGGGCGGCCTCGACGCCTTTACCCGGCGAGAATTCGCGGAAGTCGAGGGCTTGAGCGGCGGCCATGAATTCAATGCCGACAACTCCATAAGCATTGTCCAGGATCTGGACGTTCTTGAGGGCGGTGTTCATACCCATCGAAACGAAGTCCTCTTGGTCGGCGGCTGCGGGGATAGATTGAATCGAGGCCGGAGCGGAGAGGATTTTTTGTTCGACGATGAGCGCGTCGGCTGTGTACTGGCTGAGCATCATGCCCGAGAACATTCCCGCGCCTTTGGTGAGAAACGCCGGAAGGCCGACGCTCAGCGCGGGATTGGTCAGGCGATTGAGGCGGCGTTCGCTTAAAACGGAGACCATGGTCACGGCCGTGCCGGCCATATCCATGGGCAGAGAAATCGGCGAACCTTGGAAATTGGCGCCGGTGAGGGTCAACTTGTGCTCGGAGAGGAAGATCGGATTGTCGGCCACGCCGTTGAGCTCGGTTTCGACCTGTTTTCGAGCATAGGCGACGGCATCGTGGGCGGCGCCGATGACCTGGGGAGTCGAGCGCATCGAATAGGCGTCCTGGACTTTGGTCTTGATCTTGCCGGTGGCAAGGTCGCTCCCCTGGATGCACATCATGATGGCCTGGGCGGAGCGGATCGCCCCTGTAAAACCGCGTTCATTATGCAGCCGGACGTCGTAGGGTTTGAGGTTGGCGAGGAGCGCTTCAAGAGACATGGCGCAGGCGATCTCGGCCTGCTTCATCCAGCGGTTGATATCGTAGAGCTGGAGGGCGCTGATGGCGGTCATGAGGTTCGAACCGTTGATCGCAGCCAATCCGTCGCGAGCCTGAAGGCCGGGGACAGGAATTCCGGCGCGTTCCATCGCGACGCGGCCGGGGAGACGCTCGCCTTTAAAGAAAGCTTCGCCCTCGCCCATCAGGAGCAGCGCGATTTGGGACATGGGGGCGAGGTCGCCGCAGGCCCCGACCGAGCCCTTGGCGCAGACGACCGGCGTGAGGCCCTTGTTGAGCATGTCGATATACGTCAGGGTTATTTCCGGCCGGCAGCCGGAGCGGCCTTTGGCGTGGACGTTGATCCGGCTGGCCATCGCGCCCCGGACATGTTCGACGGGAGCCGGGTCGCCGATTCCGGCCGCGTGGTTATAAATGAGGAAGCGTTGAAAGTCCTTGACCTGATCATCGTTGAGGACGACCTCGGAGAATTCGCCGATTCCGGTATTGATCCCATACATGATCTCATGGGCTTTGATTTTTTCTTCGATCATGGCCCGGCAGGCTTTGATTTTTTCGAACGCGTCGGGATGGAGTTCGACTTTCTCGCCCCCGCGGGCGATCCGGACGAGCGATTCTATGGTCAGGGATTTGCCGTCAAGGACGATGGCCATGATGCGACTCCTTGATATTGAGGTCGGAAGGATTATCGGGGCTCGAACGAAACCCGGACCTCACGTTACCGGTGCGCCCATGATGGGGGATGTCCATGGTTTCAGGCTACCCATTCTACTCTGAATGGCCGAAGGGACACAAGATTCGGCCGGGCAGTCCGGCGCCGGGATCGTCCCCGGCCCCGTGGGGAACCAGTCCCGTCGGTTCCCTGCTTCGGCCCCCTTCCGCTATGGGGGCCTAGGGACCGACTCCGGCGCCGGATTTCCGTTGCCTATAGGCGGGGCTTGACATACGGCTCTAAAATAAATATAAGTATACGTACATGTATATGATATTATTTTTATACTCTTACGTTAAGGTGTAAATATGGATCAACCCCTTTTCACCCTCGAGGAACTGAGCGTCAAGGTCCGGGTCCATGGGTCCGAGATCGCCGAATGGACAAAGGCCAAGCTCCTCCGGCCGGCCGGCTTCACCGACGAGAATGCCGCGTTCTTCACGGCCGCCGGTGTCGATCGGGCCCTCCATATCCAGAAGCTCCGCGATTTGGGCTATGGACTCGAGGACATCCAAAAAATAATGAAAAAGGTCGGACTGCCGAAGACCGCGGAAGCATTCAAAAAAGATAAATCCGCCGGGAAATTTCTCACGGTCGGACAGCTGGCCGAACGGACCGGCCTCAGCCCCAGGACGATCAAGCACTGGGAGGACATCGGGATTATCGAACCCGAAATGCGGAGCGAGGGAGGATTTCGCCTCTACGGCGACATTTACATTTATCTCTGTCAACTCGTACGCGACCTTCAGCTCTTCGGCTATTCGCTTGAAGAGATCAAGGCCGTTTCCGGATATTTCCGCGATTTCCTGGCCCTCCAGAGGGATATGAATGCCGAGCCCCGCGATGAAGCGGCCCGGAAGCTCGAGGCCATGCTCGGAGCGGTCGAGGAGCTTACCGCGAAGATGAACCTTCTCAAGTCCGGGATCGCGCGCTGGGAGGACCTTCTCAAGAAGAAAAAGAAGGAAATCGCCACTCTCAGAACGAAGAACGAAAAGAGGACGACTCCGGCGAAAGGACAAGCTCATGCCTAAAATCGTCCTAGTCGAACCGTGCGCTTCAAATCTCCACATATTCTCTCATTTTCCGCTTCCCCGCCTGGGCGGCATCCTCCTCGGGACGCTGATGAAGGAAAGAGGCTGGGAGGTGGAGTTGTTCGTCGAGGAAATCCGGAAGTTGGATTTCGCCGCTCTTCTCGCCGCGGACATCGTCGGGATTTCGACCATCACCTCCACGGCCCCGCGCGCTTATGCCATCGCCGGGCGGCTCAGGGAGCACGGGATTCCGGTCCTTCTCGGCGGGCCGCACGTCACTTTTCTTCCGGACGAAGGCCTTCGCCACGCCGATTTCGTCCTGCGCGGCGAAGCCGAGGCGACGCTCCCCGTTTTTCTCGATGCCTGGAAACGGGGCCTGGAATTAGAGAGCGTGCCCGGGCTGTCCTATCGGCGGGACGGAGAGATCCGACACAATCCTCCGGCCGATCCGATCCTCGACCTGGACGCGCTTCCCTTTCCCGATTTATCGCTGCTCCGGCCCGACCGGAAACCGGGACTCCGATCGAAAACGATTCCGGTCCAGACCTCGCGGGGATGTCCCTTCGCCTGCTCTTTCTGCTCGGTGACGGGTATGTTCGGCCGCGCCTACCGGCACCGCTCGACCGAAAACATCATCTCGGAATTGCGCCGCTATGACAGCCGCCGCAGCATTATCTTTTTTTATGACGATAACTTCGCCGCCGACCGCCGCCGGACCCGCGACCTGTGCGAAGCCATGATCCGCGAGCGGTTCAAATTCCGCTGGTCGACGCAGGTCCGGGCCGACCTGGCCAGAGACCCGGACCTCGTCCGACTCATGAAAAAAGCCGGTTGCCATATGGTTTATATCGGGTTCGAGTCGGTCAATCCGCGGAGCCTTCTCGAGATGCGCAAGGCGCAGAGCGTCGAGGAGCTCGAGCGGGCGGTTCGCGTCTTTCACGCGGCCGGCATTCACATCCACGGCATGTTCGTCTTCGGCTTCGACCAGGATGATGCCGAAACCGTGCGGGCGACAGTGGCCTGGGCCAAGAAGGCCCGTTTGACGTCGACGCAGTTCCTGATTCTCACGCCGCTGCCCGGTTCTGAATTTTACGAACGGGTAGCCGCGGAAAACCGGATCGCCTTCAAAGACTGGTCGCTTTACGACGCCCATCACGCCGTGTTCCAGCCGGCGCGGTTCACTCTGGCCGACCTCCAGTGGGCCCAGATCAAGAGCCATTCCCGGTTTTATTCTTTCCCTCAGCAGGTCAGGAAATTCTTCGCCGGCCGGTGGCTCGATCTCGGTCTGGCCCACTACGCCCGCGTCCTCAACAAAACGTGGAAGCGGCGCAACCGGACGTTTCTCAAAGCCCTTGACCTCCTCCGCCCCCGCCGCGGCGCCCGCGTCTCGGTCGATTACCGCGAAGACGCAACCCTTGACCTTTAATTCGGTGCCAGATAACCCATTACCATAATTCATTCATCCAAAATAGATCAGGGGAAATATAAGGGGACATCAACCTTATTTCCCTTTCTTAAGATGTGACCTGCCATCGGATTTTCTCGTCCATTTAATTCATACGGCCTTCGGGAAATAGGGTAATGGATTATCTGTCACCGAATTGAAAGAGGGGGTCGGATCTCGATCTACCCCCAAGTTGACCCGGCTATTTTTCTCTGCTATGCTCTCGCCAGATAGGGATAGGCGAAAAAAGCGTCCATGAGGTGTCCCTCCTGCCAAACGGAAAATCCTTCGGACTCCAAGTTTTGTAAGGAGTGCGCCAAGCCTTTATCCGGCTCCCGGGAGGGAGGGCCATCCTTAACAAAAACTTTGGAATCGCCCGTTCCTGCCGTCGTCCAGGGAACTGTCATCGCCGGCCATTATGAGATCATGGAGAAGCTCGGGCGGGGCGGTATGGGGGAAGTCTTTCGAGCCCTCGATAAGAATCTCGGGCGCCAGGTCGCGATCAAAGTCCTCTCTGAAGAATTCTCGCGAGACCCAGAGAGACTAGCCCGCTTCGGGCGGGAAGCCAAGCTCCTGGCGGCCCTAAACCATCCTAATATCGCCTCCGTCTATGGCTTCGAGGAAGCGAAAGGGTTTCGTTTTCTCGTCATGGAATTGGTCGAAGGAGAATCGCTGAAAACGCGGTTAGATCGAGGCGCCCTTTCTATCGATGAGGCATTGGAAACCTGCCGCCAAGTCGTGGAAGGACTCGAAGCGGCGCACGAGAAAGGGATCATCCACCGGGACCTGAAGCCCGGAAACATCATGATCACCCCGGAGGTCCAGGTCAAGATCCTTGATTTCGGGCTAGCTAAAGCGTATGCGGGAGAAACGACCACGGTCGATATCGAGAAATCACCAACCATCACCGCCCAAATGACCGAGCCGGGCGTCATTCTGGGGACCGCGGCATACATGAGCCCGGAGCAGGCGCGCGGACGCGCAGTGGATAAGCGGTCGGACATCTGGGCTTTTGGGTGCGTCTTCTATGAATGCTTGACGAGGAAGCAGGCGTTTCATGGGGAAACGATATCCGACACGTTAGCCCATATCCTGAAAGGTGAACCGGATTGGGCGGCGCTTCCCGCGAATACGCCGGCTGCCTTATTGGCTCTCGTCCGCCGCTGTCTACAGAAAGATCCTAGAAAACGCCTTCAGCACATCGGCGACGCCAGAATCGAGATCGACGAAACCCTCGCTCATACGGTAGGCCCGGCCGCGATTAGCCGACGCTTTTCCTTGCGGTGGTTGCTCGCATCGGGTGCCGCGGTACTTCTCGCCGGCGTCTTGATAGGGTTGGCTCTCAGGAAGCCATCTCAACCCAATCTTGTTTCTAAAGGCGTGACAACCGTGATCAAGTTGGAGCCGGGGACATGGCTCGACGGCCGCCGCTCGGTAAGATATTTCCAACGCCCGTCTCGAACGGCATTGGCCATTTCCCGCGATGGTTCTTTTGTCGTGTACAGCGCGATCGCGGAGAATCCGGATGCCCAAGCGAGACCTAAATTATACTTGCGCCGAACCGATCAATTACGCGCTGAGCCCATCCGCGGTACAGAAGGAGCGATCTGCCCTTTCTTGTCGCCCGATGACCGATGGGTTGGATTCTGGGCAGACGGCAAGTTATGGAAGGTCTCCATTGAGGGCGGAGTGCCGGTTTTCTTGTGCGACGTCTTGCGGCCCTTTGGGGCCAGCTGGGGACCCGACAACAGCATCGTCTTCCCAATCAGAGAGGGCACCGGTCTTTTTAGGATATCGGCCGATGGCGGCAAGCCGGACTCCCTGACGTCCTTAAAAAGGGCCGAAAACGAATACAGCCATCGCCTCCCCCATCATCTCCCCGGCGGGGAGGAGAGATTGAAGAACCGAACGCCTCGGCGTTCCGACGGCCCGCTCTGGGCCTCGGGTCAGCGCCAAATGTGATATAATCCCAACGTGAAAAACAAGGCGGAATGGCTTAAGCAGGCGAAATACGATTTAGACACGGCTGGAAGTCTATTCGAAAGTAAACGATATATCTACGCCGTCTTTTTTTGCCACCTTGCCGTCGAGAAATCAATTAAAGCGGCTTGGCAACACCAACATAAAACCCTGCCTCCGAAATCTCATAATCTGACCTGGTTGCTTGGCGAAAGCGGCGTCGATTTGCCCGACGAACTCGCGGAATTCGTCCATGGTCTCGCCCAAGCGAGCGTACCGATCCGATATCCCGAAACCCTGGAGAGTTTCCGCAAGGCCTTTCCGAAAACCGAAGTCGTCGAGATCCTCAGATCCACCAAGGAAACGATTCGATGTATCGCCGGATTCTTGAAAACGAAGTAAAGGGCTTGGCGGAAGAGCTTCGCAAGGCGGGAATCGCCGTCGAGAAAATCATTCTATTCGGATCGCGCCTCAAAGGCCGGCCGGCTCCGGAGAGCGACATCGACCTTCTCATCGTCTCTGGTTCATTCTCCAGGTATTCGCTCTGGGAAAGAGCCAAAATAATGGGGAGAATCATTCGTCGGAATCCCCATCCTTTTGAAGTCCTGATGATGACTCGCCGGGAATACCGGGGATCCCGGTTTGCCGCTCTTGTCTCCCGAGAAGGCCGCGAAATCCGCGTTTGATCCAGAGCATGATCTCGGATTGGAGATCGGTGACGGTGTTAATATCCCCAGACTTTATCGCCGGTCCGGCGGCGTTGTTAATCCCTGCGGTAGTCGGTGCCCGAAGAGCATTGCCGCCGCACTTCTCGTCCCAAAACCGAAATAGGAATCAATTCTTGTAGATTTCCCTTCTCTTTGTTATGCTTTCCGCAGCCAGGAATTAGCGAAAGAGGCGTTCATGAAGTGTCCCTCCTGCCAAACGGACAATCCTTCGGACTCCAAGTTCTGCAAGGAATGTGCCACCCCGCTGCCGTCGTCCAGACCGAGCCCGCCCCTCGTTACCGAAACCATGGAAACGGCGCACGAAGAGCTCACAACAGGCACTCTGTTTGCCGGCCGCTACCAGATCATCGAGGAGCTGGGGCGGGGCGGAATGGGCCGGGTTTATCGCGCTCTCGACAAGAAGCTCAACGAAGAAGTCGCCCTTAAGCTTGTCCGTCCGGAGATCGCCGCGGACCGCTCCGCCCTCGAGCGCTTCCACACCGAGCTCAAGCTGGCCCGAAGAATCAGCCATCCGCACGTCGGGCGGATGTACGAACTTATGGAAGAGAAGGGGTCGCACTTCATTACGATGGAGTATGTGCCCGGTCAGGATCTGCGGGGGCTGATCCGGCAGACCGGGCAGCTTACGATGGGGAAAGCGCTTGCGATCGGGAAGGAGATCGCCGAAGGACTGGGAGAGGCGCACAAGCAGGGGATCGTCCACCGGGACCTGAAACCGTCGAACATCATCATCGACCGGGCGGGGAGCGCGCGGATTCTGGATTTCGGGATCGCCCGTTCGATGGGGGCGAAGAGCCGGACCGGAGCCGGGGTGATGATCGGAACTCCGGAGTATATGAGTCCCGAGCAGGTGGAGGGAAAGGACGTCGACGCGCGGTCGGACATCTACTCGCTGGGGATCATTCTCTACGAGATGCTGACCGGGCGGGTTCCATTCGAGGGCGACACGCCGTTCACTGTGGGAGTTAAACAGAAGAGCGAGACGCCGAAGAATCCAAAACTCATCAATCCGAACATCCCGGACGATTTGAGCGGCGCAATTTTAAAGTGCCTGGAAAAGGATAAATCGAAACGCTATCAATCGGCCGGGGATGTTTGGGCCGAGCTCGAGCGGATCGAAAAGGGCCTGCCGACGACGGAGCGCGTTGCGCCCGAGCGAGTCACGCCTTCACGTAAGCCGTTCACCTCGAAAGAGATCACGGTCAAGTTCCAGCCGAAGAAGCTCGTCATCCCGGCGCTGGCCGTCGTCGCGGTCATCGCCGCCGCAATTATTTTCTGGCCGAAAAAAATCTCGAACTTAGACCCCAATCTCGTCGCCGTGGCTGTATTCGAGAATAAGACCGGCGATCCCAAGCTTGACAACATCGGTAGCATGGCCGCAGAACGAATCATGCAGGGATTGACGCAAGTTGGTCAATTTTCCATCGCCTCCATGCCGTCGGCCGAGGCTCTTACTGCCGAATCTAAAGGGAGGGATAGGCTTCGCGCCCTCGCCGAAGCGACAAAAGCGGGTAAGATCGTCCACGGCGATTACTATCTGCAGGGGGAGACGATTCAATTCCATGCCTGGGTCCAGGATATGGCCGCGAAGAAGAACATCCTCGCGCTCGAGCCCGCGGGGGGACCTATCGCGGACCCGGCTGCGGCGCTCGAACCCTTGCGCCTTAAGCTCATGGGCGGGCTGGCCAGCGTCTTCGATCCAAGGATGAAAAATTTCTTCTCTATGTTGAAAGAACCACCGAACTTTGAGGCCTATCGGGAGTACGTGGAAGGAACCAAAGCCTTTCTCCGTAGCGATTATCTGAAAGCCGTGGAGCATTGCCTTCGAGCAGCAGAACGCGATCCTAATCTCAGGATGGCTTTGATATATGCTGCCGTCGCTTATAACAACCAAGGCCAATACTCCAAGGCCGAAGAGCTAGCTCAGAAAGTCGAGGAATCCAGGGCGGACCTTTCCTCTGCGGAACGCATCTTGCTGGATTGGCTGCAGGGCCTTCTTCATGGAGATCTTGAGGTTCAACTTCGCAGCGACCGCCAGCTTAATATGATTTCAAAAGCCCCCGTCTGGAAATATCAGATTGGGCTTGATGGGATTCGCAATAACTATCCCCAGGAGGCTTTGGATGCTTTGGCCCAGTATGATCCCTACAACGAAGCCTGGAAAGACTGGTCACGAAATTATTGGGGAGTCCTGACGACGGCTCATCATATGCTCGGCAATCATAAGCAGGAATTGAAAGAGGCCCAGCGCGGCCGGAAGCAATGGCCGGAAAGCGTGTCGATCCTCGCCAATGAAGTGGAAGCTCTGGGCGCCCTTGGCCGGACGAAAAACCTTCAAAAGCTTTTTGAGGAGAGCAAGAGCTTGCCCCCGAGCAGCAGCGATTCCCCCGGCAGTATCATGATTAACGGCGCGCGGGAATTGAGGGCCCATGGATTTAAAGAGGATTCTGTCCGAGTTTTAAACCAGGGTCTTCAGTGGTACGAGTCTCGACCCATTGGAGAAAAAGCCTCCTTGAGAAACCGATATGCCAAAGCCAGGATTCTGTATTTGTTCGAAAGATGGCCCGAATCGAAAGAAATTTTCGTAGCGATCCATAACGAAGTCCCGGACAATCTCATTTATTTGGGATTCCTTGGATCTCTAGCGGCCCGAACGGGAGATCGCGAAGGGGCGCTCAAGATCTCCAAGCAGCTCGAGGAGGATAAGCGCCCTTATCTCTTCGGATCCCCGACATATTGGCGGGCACGGATCGCTGCTCTTCTCGGCGATAAAGAAGGCGCCGTGAACCTTCTCCGTCAGGCGATCAAGCAAGGCTATGCATATACAAATATCCATCCCACGCAGGATTTCGAAATCCTCGCCGACTATCCGCCCTATATCCAGATCATGAAGCCCAAGGGCTAAATCAGTTCGTATCCATATTCCTGGAAATGGCGGTCGAAGGCGAAGGCGGTCCGTATTTCCGATCGCCGCATGACCTCGAAGCTGACGCAATCGACAAGGCTCAGGGCGCGGCGGGCAGCGATCATGTGGGCTGCCGCGGCCACGCAATGAATATCCCGGGTTACCCATTCGACGCGGAGAACGGGCACGATGTCCCGCTCGAAGGCGCGGATGGCTTCGATCCCAAGCCGCCGCGATACGAGCGCCGACGTTTCGACGAGAATATAGTTGTGAGAGAGCAAAACGGCGCCGGCTGTGATCATTTTTTCCCAGAGCGCTTTGGCCGCCGCGTGATTGGCGTCGCCGACGTCTAGAACGGCCAGGAAGGCGCTCGTGTCGATGAAGACCATCATGCGGCGTCAATCCTTCTCGTCCGCGTCGCCCTCCCGGGATTCAGCCGCAAAGCTTTCCTCGAGATAGTGATCATGATTCGTCGAAAGATCGGAAACGCCTGACCGGAAGCGACCGGCCGCGGCAATCGCCCTTTTCCGCCGTTCTTCTGGATCGATTATCGCCTCCGGTTCCGGCATCCCATAGGCCGCCCGCTCTTCCTTAACCGCGGCCATGCGGCTGGATTCCGCTTTCAGGGCTTGGATTGCTTCGCGGACGATCTGGCTCCTCGATTTTCCCGTTTTCCGGCGTAAAGCTTCGATCTCTTTAAACGCCGAGACCGTCATGCTAATCGTAAACTTGGCGGTTTTGCTCAACGGGGTCTCGACATGGGTATGAAATATTCACACTAAGTATGAACGCTGAAATTGAATTTGTCAAGGCGAATTTGAAACAAGGAGGGGTCAGATCTCGACCTGACCCCATACTCATAAATTCATTCGGCCTTCGGGAAATAGGGTAATGGATTGTCTCAGTAGTGTCCCATCATAAGTTGAACAAAAGCAATTGATTACAGGAGTTCTCAAGGTCAATTTGAGTTGCGGAATCCGTAACCAGTTGATTCAACGGAGTTTTCTCGAACACCGTGACGCTCAAAAT
>Ga0214473_10007824_pt1 | contig 12645 bp, 16 predicted proteins | sample RVTome_7_FD_203509 | JGI IMG/M metagenome (GOLD analysis project Ga0214473, IMG submission 203509) | Soil microbial communities from uranium-contaminated site in the Upper Colorado River Basin, Wyoming, United States - RVT98D197 | ecosystem: Environmental > Terrestrial > Soil > Contaminated >... | reverse complement strand
GAGGCCGACATCTCTGCCACCAACATCATTGTTGGAGGACACGTGAAGGGCAACCTAGTCGCCGCCGGACGTGTCGACCTGCTTCCGACCGGTAGCGTGACGGGGAACGTCAAAACCGGAAGCATCGCCGCTGCAGAGGGCGCCTCCTTGAAGGGCGAGATTGAGATCGATCGTCGCGCCAGATCTGAAGTCGGTTAAGCCTCTCATGAGGTCGGTTCAGGGGTCCTCAAAGGAACGTTCGGAAGATTCAACGCAAGGTTTGGCCTACAATCGGCCACACGAGGCCCAACCGCACCCTCGACGACACGGCCGATTGACAGAGCCGAGAGGTCGGCTCTAGGGAGCAAAGACAGTATTGTTGTGTTGTCGCAGTCTCTCACCTCCTAAGACCGGAATGGGGGGAGATCGATGCTGATAACCATCCTGATCGTGCTAATGCAGACAGTGGCGATGACCGCCGGTGACCTGCTGCTGGCCAAGGGGATGAAGCAGGTAGGTGATATCGCCGTCCTGAACCCGACAGTCTTCCTCATGAAGATGTCTCTCACTCTTCGGAACGTCTGGATATTAACCGGCGTCGCCTTCCTGGCGATATCCTTGCTCCTCTGGCTCGCAGTTCTTTCGCGTGCCCCTCTCAGCTTGGCCGTTCCGATGACGGCAGTAGCCTACGTTCTCAATGCGTTCGCCGCGAAGTACATACTGTTAGAGGCAGTCTCTGCTCTGCGATGGACGGCCACCGGCGTCATCGCCCTCGGCGTCCTGCTGCTGATCAAAAGCTGAGGCGGCCGTTATGAAGCGAGCCACATGGTCCAGTTCATGACCTGCGACAACGACAAGATCGCCAAAGCCTTTAAAAAGCTCTAGCAGCTCACGGCAGGGGGCCCGAGAGATCGATCGCGGTCGTCGCGTGGGGAGGCAAGCTGATCATACTGGTCGCGAGCGTGTTCGTCCCGCCGGCGTCCAGGATCGTCAAGGTCAGGTTAAGGGTCCCCCCGGTCGTGTTCGTCAGGATTACGGTCGTCTCGAAACGGCTGTTCACGACCTGTCCGGTCATGTCGTCTGTGTCCCCATCCACGAAGATCGGCACGATGAACGGCGGGATTTGCTGCGAAATGGTCTTCTCGAAGCCGGGGTTGTGAGTGATTACGACTCCCACCAAGTCGGTTGGCCCGGCCCCCGTGATCGTGAGGCTTCCCAGAACCGTTTGAGTCCCCGCTGAGGACTTCTGAGGAAGCAGCACGGCTGCGGCCAGAGCTACCAGAACTACTGAGATCAGAGTGGCGCGACGTGTGAGCATTTTTACCCCTCCTTTTTCTTATCGTGCAGAGTTCCCTTAAGAGATCATCACCGCAACCTCCATGCCAGAACGAAGGTGCGGTGAGGCATCCCTCTCAACTCCCCGATTCTTCAGCTTTTCGAGCCGACCGCTCGTCAAGTGCCGTTGAAGAGGGTGGAGGTTCAGAAACCTGCGACAATGTAAGATGTACACGTCACAAATGCCTCGCTCAACGCCTTCCTGAAAGGGTTCTAATCTCCTCGAGTCGAATGCCTAGCGCTGTCTGCAACGTAGACAGGCTCGCCAGGGTTCTTAAGAAGCTGTGGTTGATGCTTCGGAGGAGGAAACCATGAGACGACTAGCATTGCTGTTGAGCGTGACCTTCGCCATGGGAATCGCGGTGGGATGGTTCGCGGTGAAGGGGGTGAGCGGATATGCGGAGCCGGTGAAGCGCTCTACCTGCCACCAGGGCAGGCGCACAACACGACGAACGCCAGTGCGACGGCGCAAGCCAAAGCCCTGGTCGTGTACATTGGAGAGAAGGACCAGCCCCTGGTTGTGCCCGTGCAATAGACCTGACCTTCGCTTCGACCACGTCCTGACTGGGGCGCTCGAATATGCATGGTCGATTTTCTCCAGCCGCGCAGGAAAAAACGGCCTCAGGAGGCACGATCACTCCTGAGGCCGTGGGGAGGGAACCTTCTTCGTGCTAGCGTTCAGTCGTCGGCGTGTCAGTAGTGGGCCCGCCTCCAGCGCTTATTCCAGTACCCGTGCGCCTTGCCATACGGGGGGCCATAGACGTGGCGGTGTCCCGGGGCGACGACGACGGGAGGCGTCGGCGGGTAGGCGTAGATGACCGCTGGCGGCGCGTAGACCGGCGCGTAAACTGGATACGGCGCGAACGGAATCCCGATGGTCAGCCCGAAGAAGACATCCGCGCCCGCCTGCGCAGGCGGAGCAGGGACGAGGAGCAGACCGATCACGAGCAGGATCCCGACCATGCCGAGGACTAGGTGTCGCTTGGTCAATTCCATCGAGCTCACCTCCTTTCTCTACCTTGCATATACGATTCGAGCGGCCAGCCGGTAACAAGCGGGAAGCCGGAGAGGATCCGCGCGAGCCTCATCAAAGGACAGCACGCGGGATTCGATGATCAGTCCCAAGGGGCGCCACTGAGACTTCTCGGAGAGATCGGCGAGACGGAGGTCACGATCCGCGGGGCCGAGAAATCAAACGGGCACGGCAATCCCTTTGTCGGGGATATGCCGTGCCCGATCGTGAAATCCGGCAGAGATCCCTATTCGGAAAGGATCAGAATCTCGACCCGCCGGTTTTCGAACCTGCCCTTTTCCGTTGAATTATCGGCTATGGGCTTGGATTTCCCGTACCCTACGGACCTCATCCTTGCGCCGTCAGCCACCCCGTGTTTCAGGAGGTACTCATTCACGGCTGCAGCTCTCCTCTCGGAGAGGCGCTGGTTGTACTTCTCGCTGCCGATGTTGTCCGTATGCCCTTCAACAGAAATCTTGTACCCCGGGTACTTCTTGACAAACGCGACGGCCTTCTGAAGCTCGGCGACATCCGCATTTCTGATATTCGCCTTGTTGAAGTCGAAATTGACATGGAGGGTCAAGCGGTCAACCACCTTGGGTGGGGCCACGGTGGGCGCAGGGGGCACGCCTACTTTCTTCGGGCAAAGAGCACTTGCCCTGTTCGCCGCCTGATTTGCCATTGCGATCCCCTCAGCGGTACGGCACGCCAGGTAAATATCGTAGGCATCGTTCTTCATCTTTTCAACCGCTCTGAACTCATCCGGGCATTCCTTGTCCTTGCCGGCCTGCCTTGCCGCCTCTACCGCCCTCTCTGCGGCGGGCAGCTCCCGGTGATACATTGCGACTCCCCGGCTTGGGGCGTACTCCACTCCCGCACACCCGGCGAGGAAGCCCAGGAGAGAAAAGAATATGGCTATCGAAGGCAGCGCTCTCATTACCCTGACGTCTCGCATCCTGCTTTCCCTCCCTTCAGGGTGTTTCATAACATGTACATTCTACACAGACGAGTACATCCTACCTAATCGATCTGCTCAGCGAGGTAGTCTTGGGCGCCTTCTGCGCTCTCTTGCAAAACAGGTCATTCGATGGAGCAAGAAGAGTGCCAGCCGTGGCGCGGGGTTGCTCCTTCTCCCGGCTTGGTTGTGTCATAGGACCCATCTCCTCCACAGCCGAGGTATCAGGCGGGCACGACATACCCCCCGACGAGGGATATGCCGTGCCTCATAGTCTGATCTATCAGAGATCCCTAGTCGGAAAGGATCAGGATCTCAACCCGCCTGTTTTCGAGTCGGCCCTGCTCCGTTGAGTTATCCGCTACTGGTCTGGATTCTCCATACCCTGCGCTCTTGGTCCTTGCGCCGTCGGCCACGCCGTGCTTCAGGAGGTACTCCTTCACGGCAGCGGCTCTCCTCTCGGAGAGACGCTGGTTGTATTGCCCTGTGCCCATGCTGTCCGTATGGCCCTCGATGGAAATCCTGTAGCCCGGGTACTTCTTGACGAACTCGACGGCCTTCTGGAGCTCGGCGATGTCCGCATTCCTAATAGCAGACTTATCGAAGTCGAAATTGACGTGAATGGCCAATCGGTCGATCACCTTGGGAGCGGGAGGCGGCGCGGTCACGCTGACCGTCGTCGATGCCTCGCGGGTGCCGCCCTCGCCGACCGCGGCGATCGTGTACTGTGTCGTGCTGCCGGGACACACCTGCCGCAGCCCGCTGAGATCCACCGTGCCGACTCCCTGATCGATCGAGGCGCTGGTGGCGTTCGCCGACGTCCACACCAGGGTCGCGCACTGGCCCTGCTGGATCGCGGCCGGGTTCGCTGACAGGGACACGGTAGGCGCAGGCGGCGCGGTCACGCTGACCGTCGTCGATGCCGATCGGGATCCGCCCTCGCCGACTGCGGCGATCGTATATTGAGTCGTGCTCCGGGGGCATACCTGCCTTAACCCGCTGAGGTCCACCCTTCCGACTCCCTGGTCGATCGAGGCGCCGGAGGCATTCGCCGAGGTCCACATCAGGGTCGCGCACTGGCCCTGCTGGATCGCGGCTGGGTTCGCCGAGAGGGACACGGTGGGCGCAGGGGGCGGCGTCACGCTGACCGTCGTCGAGGCCGATCGGGATCCGCCCTCGCCGACCGCGGCGATCGTGTATTGCGTCGTGTTGCGGGGGCATACTGGCCAGGATCCACTTGGATCCACCTTGCCGACTCCCTGGTCGATCGAGGCGCTGGAGGCATTCGCCGCCGACCACGCCAGTGTCGCGCACTGGCCCTGCTGGATCGCGGCTGGGTTCGCCGAGAGGGACACGGTGGGCGCAGGGGGCGGCAGGACGACTTTTTTCGGCGGGCAAAGGGTATTCGCCCTGATCGTCACCTCATTCGCCATCGCGATTGCATCGTTGGTACGGCATGCCCAGTACGTCTCGTACGCCTTATTCCCCATCATCTCAACCGCCTTGAACTCATCCGGGCATTCCTTGTCCTTGCCGGCCCTCCTTGCCGCTTCTACAGCCCTCTCTGCGGCGGGAAGCTCCACGTGGTAATACAGGTATTGGCCCCTTGGAGCGTACTCCAACCCCATCCCCGCACACCCAACGAGGACGCTCAGAAGAAGGAGCATGGCCATCATGGGCAGCGTTCTCAGTGCGCCAGAATTCGGTTTCATAGGTTCCCTCCATGCAAGCGGTTGAGGTGCTAGCGTGGTGACCCGTCGGGGACTCGAACCCCGGACTCCCTGCTTAAAAGGCAGGAGCTCTACCGACTGAGCTAACGGGTCAGGTGGGTATGCATACCGGGAAGGTGACTATCCACGAGAAGCTTATCGCAGGAGATGTCCAGGGTCAACTCGAAACGGTCGGCAGCGGTCTCAGCCTACCAGTCCCCAGCGCCGCATTGACGGCGTCGGTCGGATGATCGTCTGGTCCCGGCGGGGTCCCGTGGAGATGAGGCCCACCTCGACGCCGGCGAGGGCTTCAAGGCGCTCCACGTAGGCTCGGCACCGGGCCAGTAGCCTCCTCCGAGGAGCTACCGCCAACAGCCGCCTTCTCTTGTGTCGTTCTTGAGGGGTTTGCTGAATGAACATATCGCCTATAACCGCAACGCCACTCGCGAGGCTTAACACCGCGTCCGTGGTATAATTATGTGTGAGCCTAGTCTGCTGGCTGATTAAGAGTTGTTTCGGCGAGCGCAAGGAACTCGGGCAATGATGCTGTGTTGATGACGAACACGGTATGTTGTCCGAGGTCAGGGCAGCCCTCTGAGGTGAACGCCTTCTGGATGCGCGCTGGAGACGCACTTCTGTATGGCACCCCGCAATTTCGAATCTCCGGCAACCTCTGGCCAGCCGTTTCCTCGGCTGATCACGGGGTAGCAAACGTCGTCGACTGAGTCCAGCGTCGTCCGTGGCATGAGGGCGACCCTAGCATGAGGTGGTGACTAAGGCAAGAAAACAAGAACGTCCCCTTTTCTCCCACGAGACCTGCCTCCAGCCCTTTCTCCCCCCCTTCCGAGTCAGAGATCGGAAAACAACCCTTCGACGTCAAATGTATCGGAGGAGCCTCTGTAAGAATCATCATAATCGGGCTCTGGCGGTTCCAATTCACTTGCTTCTTCCTCAAGAGATGAAGCTTTGTTAACCAACTCTCTCACAATCCTTTCTAGTTCGCTCTTGTGATCTGGTGTCAGCAACAATAGTGACTCCAGGTCTTTGCTTATCGATCTAAAATGTTCAGCTTTCTCCCTCAATTCTTCCGCAGATTCTGAAATTATCGAACCAGAAACCTCATTCTCAACTATCACTAGCAAGCGCGTGAGATCTGCCGAATACTTCGACGGGAAACCCACTTGCTGTAGGAATCTCGGCTCGTTCTTTCGAATTGTCTCCGCAAGCTCGATCCAGTTGCTTTGGCAGCTTCTTGACAATGTAATCCCATTCTCGCAGTCGTCCAAATGTGTCTTTAGCTCATCCTTTACCGCTCGCCAAGATTCCTCAAGTCTAGGAAGAGGAGGTAGTGGTGAGACAAGCAAGCTTGCCTCACAATAAGCTGAGAGGGTATCTGCTGAAAGTATTTCTTCAGATTGATCCCATTTCTTACGAGCTTTCTCGCAAGCGGACGCAATTATCTCCAACAAACGATCTCTCGCGCCCGTCTCCGAGGCTTGCAGTGTCGCGCTACGAAGCACCTTGAATAAGTCGGTGATCTCCCGTGTTGATCCTTCGGAGACCAACCGGTCACATCTACCCTTCAGCAAATCCCAAGTTGTTGGTTTCGTCATGAGGGGGAGGTGCCGATCTCCCTCCTCACCACCCGAGTCGGATATGGCTAGCTTAATGCCCTGTAAAGACATTGACTCTAGGAACTTAAGATTTAGCTTAGAATCCCCCACCAGCTCTTCTATCACTAGGTCCCTATAGCTTGGATGTGTCCAGTCGATCCATTCCACATCGGGGAACGGGTGTTCGCGCTTTACGAATGATTCGGTAAGCTCGTCAAATAGCTCATCAAAAGGTCTTTCTCCTTCTAAAGGCTTGTGATTGTCGTATAGTCGATTGAGATCCCCCAGTGATGTAAACCGGCCTCCCTCCAGTAGAGCTATCAGGATCCACTTATGTGAGGGAGGTAGTGCCCTAAATGCCTTTCGCATCCTATCCGTGGGGTTTCGAATCGCCTCGCGTATTTCAGACGATGCCTTATCTCGATGAAAGCGGCCTTGACTCAATTCTGATACAAGATCGGGAAGTCTCTCCCAAACAAATCGGCGTATACGCTCTGGGGTGAAACTGGGGTCATTCACAATCGGAATTATTCACTTGACAAAGCGCAATCCTCACACTATAATTTCACCGGTCTAGTCAGAAAACGGAGGAAACCCAATTCTCTTCCTTCTAAAAGGAGGGCTCGTCCGGTGACAGTGTGTATAGCAGCTATCTGTGTGTTTGAAAAACAGCCATTCATCGTTGCAGCTTCTGACAGGATGATAACGGCTGGGGATATAGAATTTGAACAGCCGCAGCCGAAGATTTTTCAACTCGGGCTACACTCAGTTGCCCTGACCGCTGGTGATGTCTCGGCACAATCGCTCATTGCTACAAGAACCCAAAGGGAGATTCTGAGATCGGGCATTACTGATATAGGCGAAGTCGCCGCGATCTATGGCTCTGAGTTTATGGAGTACCTGCGCCTGAGCGCAGAAGCGGCTTTTTTGGCCCCGCTTGGCCTCAACTCTGAGACCTTCATAGAACGGCAGCAAACCCTCAAACCGGAAGTAGCTACAACCCTTGTCAATCAGCTACAGGATTACCGTGAAAACTATGAGCGAGACTTTGGTGGAGCGATTGTGACTGGTGTTGACGACTCCGGTGCTCACATTTTTGTAGTTGAAGCAACTGGTCGCCCGGTTTCAATGGACAGTATTGGATTCGCCAGTATCGGGTTTGGTCGATGGCATGCAGGGTCCCAATTCATGTTTAGCGGATACGCGAAACATTGGGATTTTGAACGGGCACTTTTTCTCACTTATAGCGCAAAACGACGCGCAGAAGTTGCCCCTGGCGTTGGATTGGCAACGGATATGGTGCTGATTTCCACCAATCCTAGACGCATCAACCATTTAGGTGACGATAATGAGATCGTTCTGAAACTCAAGGAGATTTACGATAGGTTTGTGGGGAGTGAGCGAGAACTTCGCAGGACATCTGACGAAGAGGTGAAAGCCTATGCCGCCGAACGCCTTTTTAAGAAGAAAGAAGGCACCTCGAAGTCAGATATAGTAATGACGGAACAGGTCGATGGCTGAGGACAAGAAACAGAAGCAATCCAAAAAGCCAGACCGCCTCAAGCCCCTCTCGCTCTACCCGTTGACGCCTGAGCAGGCGATGGGGGCGTTCATGCGGGTGAAGCCGAAGAAGGCTGCGTTGAAAGCACGGGGAACGAAGAAAAAGGAGATTTGATGGAGCAGGCTTTGCTCGAAGAGATAAAGACCCAACTTCAAGAACTGAAGAAACTCGTGGAATGGTCGCTCGCGCTGAGCTTCATGGCTGCCATTAGCCGCGCTAGCATGGACACCTATACTCAGGTGGGCCAATTCTGGGAGGAGTCTCCGGTTTTTCTTAACGTGCTCAATGTGGCAAAGGAGCGAGCAATCGCGTCAACTGTTCAAGCAGAAAGTCGGCGTCAAAAGTCCGAGGTCCTTGGTTCGGAATCCAACATACCCATGGATCGTCAGCGTTCATCGGCAGGGTGAGACGATAGTGAATTCCTGGCCGGATGCTTAAACTTCCGTCTCCACAAACACGGAGATCAAGACCAGGAACAAATTGGTCGGCAGTAAATGTTTCGAATGCAAGTTGAAGTACCCTATCCCATACCTGGATTTCAATCTCTAAACTGGCATCCGTTAATTTCTCGATTGGCGCTGGAGATAACGTTGACGGTGTGATGAAAATGTGATGATTGGGGAATTGCTTCTTGAGGTCCCAGACAAAATCGAGAGCCACTGCGTGAAAATACCGTATAGCATCCCATGCGTGTTTTGGCGCTCCTATTTGATGGCTCATCGTGTCCTCCATTCACTGATACATCAGCCGTTTGCCAGTCGCGCCGCGAATCGCCTCAACGGTGCGCTCTCCATCCGTGGCCTTCCGGTGATCCCAGCGGAAGCCGAACTCGTCGCAGTAGCGGTGGAGATGCTGCTTGGAGACGTGATGGAAGGTACCATGCACCCCACGCTTGAGCAGGGCGAAGAACGATTCGGCGCTGTTAACATGCACGTCGCCACGGACATACTGCCGCTCACCGTGGTTGACCGTTTCATGGCCGCCGGTGAACTCTCGCCCAAGGCCGCGATAGGATGGGAACTCGTCGGTCATAATACGGGCGTCCTTGCGGACGTTCTCCCGAATGGCCGACTTGAGGGCCTTCGCGCTCACGCGCTCGACAGTCTTCGTCCGAATCCGTCCGCCGCGCTCCACAAGCGCCACAACCGGCGTCTTGCGCTCCGAGCCACGGCCACGCTTACCAATCCGACTCTTTCCGCCAATATAGGTTTCATCGACTTCGACCGTTCCCTTGAGGACGGCTTTCAGCGGCATCGCTCGCATGGCGAAGCGGACGCGGTGGGCAAGGTGCCATGCCGATTTGTACGACTTGAGCCCAAGGTTCCTTTGCAACTGGAGCGCGGAGACACCCTTCTTGTGAGAACACATCGAATGGAACGCCTGCACCCATTGCCGAAGGGTGATATGCGAGCGGTGCATCACCGTGCCGACCGTCACCGTGAACTGTTGTCGGCAGGCGTTGCACTGGAGCAGGCCGTCTCGGACCTTCGCGGACTTCGCCGCGATCCGTGTCGCGTTCTCGCTTCCGCAGTGCGGACACACCGGGCTGTCGGGCCAACGGATGTTTTCAAGAATGGTTCTCGCTTCATCTTCGGTCAGTCTCGCAACGTCAATCGCGGCCATGTCTTTGAGGTCTGTGAACGTCGGGGGAACGTAGCGCATTGGAAGCCTCCTTTCCTATCTGGCTCTAGTATAGGGCAAGGAAAGTGCTTTGTCAAGTGAATAATTCCGTTCACAATTAACCGGGCGTGCCCCCGAATGAGATTTCTTGCTTTATCTGCAAGTCCGGCCGCACGGGCATGTCTGTACAGAATAAGCGCCTTTTCCTCCACAGACAGTTGGCTTGCGTCAACAAGAATTGCGGCTGGTTTGGGAAACCTACACGCTTCCCCCTGTAGGTCCATCGTCTTCAGTGCGCGCTCTAGAATGTGTTTTCTGCTTGTCCAGATCAGCCAGTGCTTGGAATCAAGTAGCCTGTAAACGCGATTAAGTTGTCCTTCCCATCTGCTCCCCCTTGAAGGGTCGTACTCTGTACGTCCAAAAGCATCATCAGCAACAAAGACCTGCTGCTTTCCAATCTTGTGAAGTCTAAAAAAATCGTCCGGAGTATCGCAAACCATTGCGTCCCACCCCATCGATAGCTGCGCCAGCGCAATCACCCATGCAATTGCCGTCTTGCCCATTTCCGGAGGACCTTCGAGGACTACGAAATTGTGTTCGCGGAGAACTTTCCAGGATTTGTTGTACGCGGAGGTGGGAACGAACACGGGTACAACTTCCCTGGCACACTCTGTTGCACTCCGACTTCGCTCAAGAGCGTCCTTATTAGTCGCATCTATAAGTAGATCGTCCAGGTCGCGGAGACTAAGCAGTTGGGGAAACGCGCGTCTAAGGCTGCTGTGTTTGTCCAAGAGATCACAGATGTCGCCGCCACCGAAGCAATGAACCTGCGTCTTTGGCATCGCTGCGCGAAACCGGTCTTTAATACGCTTTCTGAGGCCTTGGGGAATCGGTGAATTTGTTAGCAGGGCGTAGTGCTTGAGACTTTTCCATCTACGAAGCTTAATATGTTGCTTGATCCTAGAAGCCTCTTGTTGAACGGCATCAAGAAGCGCCCTGCTGGGTTTTGCGCCCGCCGCGTTGGCGTTTTCAACGGACTTCACCTGAAAGAGAAAGGGCCCATCGCTAGTAATGTGCCTTGCGGGGAAATTTAGGGAACCAGCAAAGTACGCGTCACGCCCATAATCACGGCGACCACCCCAGGACTCCACACCAATGCCTAGTTCTGCTTTGAGAAGCGATTGGATGAGCCACTCGAATTGATACCACCCCAAATCGTCAAGTCTATAGCGGATCATTTTAGTTTCACTTGAGTAATCCGCAGCTAAGCCTAATGGCCAAGTCCTTGGAATCAACCAAACTGAGTGAAGCTAGCCATAAGGTTTCTGCAGTACCCATCCATCGAAAATCTCAGCAAGTCTTCAGGCTCGGCTATGCATTCGCGCAGAATATTTGCATGGTGACCAGTCGGGGATTCGATGCAAATATTCGGCGCTCCGGAACATCGAGGTGACGACCAAGTGTTCGGGCTGGGTGGCGGCGTGAGCGGTAGCTGACAAGGAGCGTAGGAAACATACAGCGCATTCTCGGACTACAGCTGGAGCGAGGAACCACACTACAGACTCGAGCTGGAGCGGTGAACTAGAGAGCCCACATTACAGCGCCGACGAACACCCTGTCAAGGCAAGACCCTGAGGCCTGTTGGTAGCATGTGAAATGTCCGCCTCCTGTAGCACGTGAACTGTCCGCTTTTGGCTGAGGCCAGGGCACCCTGATGGGTCTGCTTCGAACAGGAGGCACCCAGCATGGACGCAGGCGTATCCCCTGTCTCCGCCGTGAAGCGGGCGCTCGGGCCGCTCGGGATCGAGTCGATCGCGGCCTCCTCGCCGCAGGCCCGCAGGCGCATGGAGCGATTCTGGGAGAGCTGGCAGCGGCGGGTCGTGTGGAAGGACAACTGCGTGGCGTTCGGCCGACGGCGCCTGCAGATCCCGCAGGCCGCGTGGCGCTACAGCTTCGCGAAGTGGCGGGTGAAGGTCTACGAGCATCTGGATTGGACGCTCAGCGTCGGGCACAGTCCGCTTACGCTAGGCCACTATGACGCCTAGGGGACGGTGCTTGCGTTATCCCGGCGATCGGAGCCTGGGCCTGAGAGTGGGGAAGGATAGTTCGAGGTTGAACCCACCATGAGTCGTCAGGTCGAGATCGGCTACGATTCACCTCTGGCGGAGTCGTCGAGCGTTCCCGTGAGGACCGCGCCGCACTGTACGCTGATGAGCCTCAGGTCTCCCCACGACCCCCGGCGTCCGCGAGCCCTCTCCTGCCGATCGTCCACAGCAGAGAACCACCGAAGAGCAGGACCAGCAGGAGCATGGCGCCGGTGGATACCGCCGGGATGCGAGCGGTCGGACAGGGGCTTTGGAAGGCCAGGGCGCCGAGACTGGCATCTGCCACCGCTTTCCCTACCGTGGAGAAGAAGCCCGTCGCGGGATTGATGCTGATGAGATTGCCGCCATCGGTAGCCGGCGAGACGGGAAACGCCGTCCCGCCGTACAGTGTCCCATGGCGCGCGAACTGGAGGCTCACGACGCCGCCCGAGGGCGGGGTGCACGACGCGTCCAGAATCGGCGCGACGAAGGTCGCGGCGCCCGTCACGGGATTGACGGTGTAGATGTTCGGCACACCGGCCCTCCGCCCGCATAGATGATGCCGGTCGTGGGGCCCACCGCCAGAGAGGGGATCTGACCCACCCCCAGCGGCCCGACCACGCTCGCCGCTCCCGTGGCCGGATTGATCGTGATGAGATTCCCATTGAATGCATCAGTCCCAAACAATGTCCCGGTCCCTGGCGCCGCGCTCAGTGGCGGCGGCATGATTCCGAGCGCTGCCAGGATCACCCCCTGCAGGACCAGCCTTCCGAGGGT
>Ga0214473_10007822_pt1 | contig 12646 bp, 12 predicted proteins | sample RVTome_7_FD_203509 | JGI IMG/M metagenome (GOLD analysis project Ga0214473, IMG submission 203509) | Soil microbial communities from uranium-contaminated site in the Upper Colorado River Basin, Wyoming, United States - RVT98D197 | ecosystem: Environmental > Terrestrial > Soil > Contaminated >... | reverse complement strand
GCCTAGCCGGTGATGCCCGCCAGGCGGTGGAGCCACGACTTGCCGAAGACGATGCCGTCGAGCGCCACGATGATCTGGCCCAGCCAGCGCCCCCCGTCGGGGCTGTCCGCCAGCGCCACGGCGATGTAGGCACGGCCGCCCCGCTCCACCAGCACGCTGTCCGAGTGGTAGGTCTGCCAGCTCCCGGACTTGCGGAAGAGGGAGGCCGCCGGGTTCACGCGGTTCAGCGCGCCGACGAACTTGTGGTAGATGCCCGGGTTCGAGAGGATCTTCTTCATCCGGGCGCTGTGCTGGGGCGTCACCAGCCGCCCCGTCTGGAGCATGTAGTAGAAGCGGGCCACCTGCATGGCCGTCGCGCCGTGGGAGAGGTTGTGGAGGGGATCGCGGCGCCAGACGCCCGTCTTGGCGTAGTCCTTGCCCGCCCACAGGCCCCCGTTGTGCTGTGGATCGTAGAGGCGGTAGCGGGGCGAGAGCAGGACGCGGGCGATGTAGTCCTTGCCGACCCGCTGCATCATCGCGGTCGCGGCCCGGTTGGACGACACGCGGATCATGTCGGTGAGCTGCCGCTCGGTCTCGCGATCGAGGCTCATCCTGCCCTCGGCGATCTTCTCGAAGGCGGCCAGGAGCACGGCGATCTTGGGGAGGCTGGCGGCGTAGAGCATCACGTCGCCGTTGACCGAGGCCACCCGGGGCTGCTCCACCTTGCTCACGTCCACCAGCACCACGGCCAGCTTCTTGCGCCGGATGGGCTCCAGCAGGCCGAGCTTGCCCAGCGCCTCGCTCACCTGGGCCTCGAGCCCCCGATCGACGTAGTCCCAGAGCGGGGCCAGGTCCTCGAAGGGCGCGATGCGGTCGAGCTGGTACATGCGGCCGAGCAGCGGGTCGTCGAAGGTCTCCCAGGCGGGCGGGGTGGCGCTGGCGCCGGGCACGTCGCCGGCCCGCGCATCCCCGGCCGGCAGGAGGGCCAGGAGGACGGCGCAGGCCGCGGCCAGGCGCCTAGGAGGCATCCAGCCCGCTCAGGCGCGCGTGCTCCCGGACGGTCGCCACCGAGAGCGAGAGCCAGACCAGCACGAGCGCCACGGTGAACGCGAAGAAGGCCTCGGTGGACAGGGCGAGGGCCTGGACCCCCACCAGCACGGTGAGCGCGGCCAAGCCGTCGCCCACACGCACGAAGAGGGTGTCGATGGCGGGCTTGCCCTTGAACTTCATCTCCGAGGACACCGGCAGCCACAGCACGTGGCGCGCCGTATTGTTGATCGAGTAATCGGTGGCGTTCTCGGCGACCTTCATGATCTTCACCACCGCAAGCACCGGCAGCAGGGCCATGGTGCCGTACGACATCAGGGCGATGGCCGGCAGGAGCATCAGGATCGCCCCGAATCCACCGTACTTCAACAGGCGGGAGGCCACGAGCGCCTGCAAGAGCAGTGCCACCACGTTCACCCACAGGAAGAAATCGCCGTAGAACGCGGTGGTTCCGTCCCGCGTGAACTCGAGGATGGCCAGATCGCCGCTGATCCCCGCCTCGGCGGCCGCGCCGGCCAATGAGTCCTGGAGCACCCGGAAGAGCAGGTTCTCGCCGTTGGTGTTGACCCAGTTGGTCAGCAGGGTGATGGCGGCCACCGGCAGCAGGTAGCGGCTGCGCAGCACCATCCCCAGCGCTCCCCTCCGGACCCCGGGCTCGGCCCGGGGGGTGGGTGGGGCCTCGGAGCCACTGCCCACCGCCCCCCGGCGGTCCGCCCAGCGGGTCAGCAGGAGGGACGCGGCCAGGGGCGCCAGCGCGACCAGCAGGAGCGACTTCTTCACGAACTCGTCGGAGTCCACCAGCAGCCCGGTGATCCACGAGCCGAAGGCCGCCCCCGAGGTGGCGCCGATGGCGATCAGCGGCAGGAGGCGGTTGCCCCGCTCCTGGGTGTAGACGTCGGCCACGAAGGCCCAGAACTGGGCCACCACGAACACGCCGAACATCCCCACCCACAGGTAGAAGGCGATCCCCGTCCCGGGCAGGTGCTCGATGAAGAAGCCGGGCTGGAGGAACCAGAAGACCACCATGTTGGACATGCAGAAGAGCGTGGCCCGGGCGATCAGGCGGGCGCGGGGCAGGCGGGTGGCCAGCCGCGCGTAGGCCCCCACCACGAAGACCAACACCAGGCTCTGCCCGAAGCTCGAGTAGGCCTTCACCTCCATCTTGGAGAGGCCGTGGACGTCGGAGACGGCGATCCAGCCCTCGCGCAGGGGCTTGATCAGGTAGTAGGCGCACAGGATCAGGAAGACGTTGGCGAACAGGACGAGGGCGGTGGGTCCCTCGCCGGGACGCACGTCGGTGAAGACCCGGAGGAAGCGCTCGGTCCGGGAGAGCCCCACCGCCTCAGAGCGCTCCCAGCAGGGCTCCGACGAGACCTCCGAGGAGCAGGATCGCCGTGGCGACCGACCCGATCAGGAAGCCGGGTCCGCGCCGGGCCGGGTCCCTGACGTAGCCGCGGGCGTAGAGCGCCCGGCCCACCAGGAAGGCGAGGCCGAGCACGCTCGCCACGGGCGCGCTCACGTAGTAGGCGAACAGCCAGAGCGCCGGCAGGAAGACGATGAGCTGCTCCAGGGTGTTGGCCTGCACCCGGTAGGTGCGCTCGAAGACCGGGTGGCCGGCCATGGCCGGCGCCGGCACCTCGTAGCGGCCCCGGGCCAAGCCGGTGCGGACGCTGAAGTACAGGTACTCCGCGAGGACGAGCCCCGCGACGACGGCCACCCACTCCATGCCTTCCATCGCCATCTCCTCCGGCCCGGCCCGGGGCATAGCATACAGCCCGCAGGCCGGCGGGGGCGCGCTACCCTGGGGTGCCGGCCCGGGGCCCCCGCCCGCCGTCGGCGGGAGACATCCATGCGCGAGAGCCTGCGAAAGCTCGTGGCGCTCCAGCAGGTCGACGACGACCTGGCGCGCGTCCGGACGGAGCTGGAGGCGCTGCCGAAGCGCCGCGCCGCCGCGGAGGCCGAGCGCGAGGCGGCGGAGGCGGCGCTGGCCGAGGCGCGCGGGTCGCTGGCGGCTGCGGAGCGTCGGGTGCGCGAGCTGGAGGCCCAGGTGGAGGACACGGAGGCCCACAAGCAGCGCCTCGAGGGCCAGAGCGCGATGGCCAAGAGCAACCTGGCCTACACCGCGCTCATGTCCGAGATCGCGCACGCCAAGGAGAGGATCGAGCAGCTCGAGGCCCAGGAGTACGAGGCGATCGAAGCCGTGGATACCGCCCGGGAGAGCCTGGCCGCCCGCGAGAAGGCGGCGCGCGCGGTGGGCGCCCGCGTGCGCGAGGAGCTCGCCCGGCTCGAGGCCCTGGGCGCGGAGCTGGCCAAGGAGAGCGAGCGGCTCGAGCTCGGGCGCGACGAGGCTGCCTCGCGCCTGGACCCGGAGCTGTACGCCCGCTACGAGAAGGTGGCCGAGCGGCGCCGCCCGGCGGTGGCCTTGATCTCCGGCGAGATCTGCTCCGGGTGCCGGGTCGGCATACCGCCCCAGAGCATCGTGAACATGCTCTCGGGCCAGAGCATCGTGGCCTGCGGCAGCTGCAAGCGCATCCTGGTGCACGAGAGCGCGCTGGCCGGCTGGCGCTGACCCGACGCCGAAAGACGCAGCGCGTCGAGAGCTTGGCGAGCCTCCTGCGAATCTTTTACCCGCGGGGACAAGCCCGCTCCGAGACTCCATTTTTTCCTTTTGAAACGAGGACTTGCGAGCCATCGCCGACGAGGTCCGACACGCCCTCGTGTCGAACCCATCTGCTATGCTGCGCCGCCAACGAGCCCCCGCCGCTTCCCGGCAGGGTCCATCGAGAGACCCGATGAGAGACAAAGACCAGTACTGGGATTGGCTGGATCGCGGACTGGAGGCCGCCCAGAAGGGCGAGACCGAGGAGGCCTTGGCCTGCCTCGACAAGGCGCTCGAGAACCACCCGGGAGGCGCCGAGGCCCACAACGGCCGCGGCGAGATCCTGTGGGACGGGGACAAGGTGGAGGAGGCCCTCTACGAGTTCGACCAGGCCCTTGTGGCCGATCCCAAGTTCACCACCGCCCATCTCAACCGGGCGGAGATCCTGATCGAGGAGTTCGGGGAGCACGAGCAGGCCATCGGCCAGTGCGACGCCCTGCTGGCGGGAAGCCCCGAGCTGCCCCGCCCCGACCGCTCCCTCGAGGCGGAGATCCACTACCTGAAGTCGAAGGCGCTCTTCTACCTGGACGATCTCGAGGGCGCCCTGTTCCTGGTGCGGCGCGCCCTCAAGGTGAGCGGGGAGCAGCCCATCTACCGCGCCTTCGAGGGCCAGATCCTCTTCGAGATGGGGCGCTTCGAGGAGGCGCGCCGTCCCCTGGAGCGGTCGGTGGCGATGGATCCCGAATCGAGCCACGCCGTCTACCACCTGGCGCTGGTGCTCGAGCGCGTGGAGAGCGACCGGGGCGACGCGTGGCGCTGCTTCGAGCGGGCCGACGCCCTCGACCCGGAGCACTACCCCCTGCCGACGACGATCAGCGACACGGAGTTCGAGGAGGCGGCCGCCGACGCCCTCGCCAACCTGCCCCGCTCGATCCGCGAGTACGTGGAGGACGTCCCGCTCCTGATCGAGGACTTCCCGTCCCCGGAGCTTGTCGAGGCGGAGAACGTGTCGCCGCAGATCCTCGGGATCTTCATCGGGGTTCCGCGCACCCAGGCCAGCGTGACGCAGCCCCACCCCGACGTGGACCGCGTGATCCTCTTCAAGCGGAACCTGGAGCGGGTGTGCCGCGAGTCGGCGGAGCTGGTGGAGCAGATCCAGATCACCGTCAAGCACGAGATCGGCCACTACCTCGGGCTCGACGAGGATGATCTGGAGCGCCTCGGCCTCGGCTAGGAGGGTGACCCAGGACTGGGTCACCCTCCTAGCCCCGTCCTTGCGGGGGCCCGCTCTCCGCTCGCCTGCGCCGGGCTGCGCCCGGCGCCCAAACGGTTGGACGGCGAGGCTTCGCCTCGCCTTGGCTGCGCGGCCGCCTGCGGCGGCCTTGCTAGACTCTCCCGGGTGAGCCGATCCGACGCCCTCGTCGAGGCGCTCGTGGCGGTCGTCGGCCGCGAGCGCTGCCTCTCCCGGCCCGAGGAGCTCTTCGCCTACGAGTGCGACGGACTGACCCTGCACCGCGCGCGCCCGGCGGCGGTGGTGCTGCCCCTGGACACCGGCGAGGTGGCGCGGATCGTGCGCGCCTGCCGCCGGCAGGGCGTCCCCTTCGTGGCGCGCGGCGCCGGGACGGGGCTCTCGGGCGGCGCCCTGGCACTGGGGGGCGGCGTGGTGATCGAGTGCGCGCGCATGGACCGCGTGCTGGAGCTCGATCCGCTGGAGCGCTACGCCGTCGTGCAGCCGGGCGTCGTCAACGCGCGCCTCTCCGAGCTGGCGGCGCCCCACGGCCTCTTCTACGCGCCCGACCCCTCGAGCCAGCAGGCCTGCACCATCGGCGGCAACGTGGCCGAGAACTCGGGCGGGCCGCACACCCTCAAGTACGGCACCACCACCCACCACGTGCTCGCCGTGCAGATGGTCCTGCCCGACGGCGAGGTGGTGCGCCTGGGGTCCGTGGCGGGCTGGGCCCCGGGCTACGACCTGCTGGGCGCCGTGGTGGGGAGCGAGGGGACCCTGGGCGTGGTGACCGAGGTGACGGTGCGCCTGCTCCCGCTCCCGGAGGCGGTGGAGACCCTGCTGGCGGTCTTCCCCGATGTGGTGTCCGCCTGCCGCGCCGTGGGCGAGGTGATCCGCGGGGGCCTGGTCCCGGCGGCCCTGGAGATCGTGGACCGCCGCACCATCGAGGCGGTGGAGGCGAGCGTCTACGCCGCCGGCCTGCCGCGGGACGCCGGGGCCGTGCTGCTGGCGGAGCTCGACGGGGCACCCGAGGCGCTGGCGGGCCAGGTGGAGCGGGTGCGCCGGATCGCGGGCGCCGCCGGCGCCACGCGCGTGGAGGTGGCGCGCGACGAGGAGGAGCGCCAGCGCTTCTGGCGCGCGCGCAAGGGCGCGTTCGGCGCCATGGGGCGCCTGGCGCCCGACCTCTACGTCCACGACGCGGTGGTGCCGCGCCCGCGGCTGCCCGAGGTGCTTGAGGCGGTCTGCGCCATCGGCGACCGCTACGGCTTGAAGCTCGCCAACGTCTTCCACGCCGGCGACGGCAACCTGCACCCCAACATCTGCTTCGACCGGCGCGACCCCGACGAGCTGCGGCGCGTGGTGGCGGCCGGGGAGGAGATCCTGCGCACCTGCGTGGAGGCGGGGGGCGTGATCACCGGCGAGCACGGGATCGGCACCGAGAAGCGCGACTACATGCCGCTGCTCTTCAGCGAGGAGGATCTCGACGCCATGCGGCGGCTGCGCGCGGCCTTCGATCCCGATGGCGTCTGCAACCCCGGGAAGGTCTTCCCTACGACGCGCTTCTGCGTCGAGTCGGACCCCAAGGCCCGCGGCTACGACCGGGTCCCCCTGTGAGCCTCGATCCCGAGCGGCTGGGCCGCGCGCTGGGCGGCGACGCGCTGCTCCAGCACGAGCCCCTGGACGTGGCGGGCGTGAAGCTCGCGACGACCCTGCGCCCCGCCGACGGGGAGCGGCTCGCCGCGGCCCTGCGCCTCCTGGACGAGGCCGGAGCGGCGGCCCTGGTGCGGGGGCGGGGCACGCGGCTCGGGTTTGGCAACGCCCCCCGGCGGGCCGACCTGCTCCTCGAGACCACGCGCCTCGCGGGGATCGACGTCCTCGACGCCGACGAGGGCGTGGCCCACGCCGCCGCCGGGACGCCCCTGGCCGAGCTGCACGCCGCCGCCCGGGAGGCGGGCTGGGAGCTTCCCATCGAGGCGCCCTCCCCCGACGCCACGCTGGGGGGTGCGCTGGCCTCGGCGGCGGCCGGGCCCCGGGTGCTGCGCCACGGGCCGCCCCGGGACCACGTGCTGGGGCTCCGGGTGGCGCTCGCCACCGGAGAGCGCACCACCTGCGGCGGCCGGGTGGTGAAGAACGTGACCGGCTACGACCTGATGAAGCTCCACTGCGGCGCCTTCGGCACCCTGGGCGTGATCGAGGCCGCCTGGCTGCGGCTGCGCCCGCTGCCCGAGGAGACGCGGGTCCTCTGCGCGTGGCTGCCCGAGGGCGAGCCTGGCTTTGCGCCGGGGCTCGCGGCGGCGCGCCTGGGGTCCGCCCGCGCGGTGGCGCTGGTGGATCCGGCCCTGGCCGGGCGCGTGGATCCGGGAGGGCCGGTCCGCGGGAGGCGGCTCCTGGTGGTGGAGCTCGGCGGCGCCCCCGAGGAGGTGCGGCGGGACCGGGCGGCGCTGGAGGCCCACGATCCTGCCGAGGTGGGGCCCGAGGCCCTCCAGCGCCTGGCGGCGCTCCAGGAGACGCCCGACCCGGCCCACGGCCTGCGCTTCCGGCTGGTGCTGCGCCCCACGCGCCTGGAGGCCGCCGCCGCGCCCCTGGCGCGCGCCGGGGCCGCCCTGCTCGCCTACCCGGGGGCCGGCTTCCTCTTCGCAGGCTTCCCGCTCTACGAGGGGGCCGACGAGCTGGCCGTGGACGCGGCGTGGCGCGCGGCGCGCGACGCGGCCCGTGCCGGGGGCGGGAGCTTCGCGCTGGAGGCGGCGCCCTTGTGGGCGAAGAGCGGCCGCGACGTCTTCGGAGATCCGCCGGAGGCGCTCGCGCTGATGCGCGCGCTGAAGGCCCGCTTCGATCCTCGGGGCGTCCTCAATCCCGGGCGCTTCGTGGGAGGGATCTGATGGCGGCGGGCTCCTCCCCCTCCCCGGCTCCGGCGCGGGAAGCCCTGGCCCTGCTGCACGCGGGCACACTGGACTGCGTGCACTGCGGCCTCTGCCTGCCCGTCTGCCCCACCTATCGCGAGACGGGCCGCGAGACCTCGTCGCCCCGGGGTCGCGTGTACCTGATGCGCGGCGTCGCCGAGGGCCAGATCCCCCTGGCCGGCACGGCTGCCGAGGAGGCCTACCTGTGCCTGGGCTGCCGGGCCTGCGAGACCGCCTGCCCGTCGGGCGTGCGCTTCGGCGCGCTGCTGGAGGCCACCCGTGCCCAGGTGGAGGAGGCGGGCCTGAGGCGCGGCTGGGGGAAGCGACTGGAGACCCTGGCCCTGCGCCACGTGGTGCCGCGGCCGGGGCGCCTGCGCGCGGCCGTGAGCCTGCTCGGCGTGGCCCAGCGCCTGGGCCTCGACCGCCTCGCCGCGCGACTGCTTCCCGCGCGCTTGGGCGAGCTGCGGGAGCTGGCTCCCGCGGTCCCGCCGCGCAGCCAGAGGCGGCCCCTGCCGCGCCTCACCCCGGCCGAGGGCGCGCGGCGAGGCCGCGTCGGCCTCTTCGTGGGCTGCGTCATGCCCGAGCTCTTCGGGGCGGCCCACGCCGCGACCGTCCGCGTCCTGGCGCGCAACGGCTTCGACGTGCTGCTGGTGGAGGGCCAGGGCTGCTGCGGCGCGCTCCAGGCCCACGGGGGGGACGCCGCCTTCGCCCGGGGCCTCCTGGCCCGCAACGCCGACGCCTTCGGCGCCTCTGGCGTGGACGCCGTGGTGGTCAACTCCGCCGGCTGCGGCGCCTTCCTGCGCGAGGCGGGCGAGTGGCTCGGCGAGCCGGGGGCGCGCCTTGCCGCCGCCGTGCGCGACGTGGCCGAGCTGCTGGACGAGGCCGGGCTGCGCCCTCCCGGGCGCAGCCTGCCCCTGCGCGTCTGCTACGACGACCCCTGCCACCTGGTGCACGGGCAGGGCGTGCGCGCGGCGCCCCGGCGCCTGCTGGAGGCCATCCCCGGCCTGCGCCTCGTCCCCCACGACGACCCCACGAGCTGCTGCGGCGCGGCCGGGATCTACAACCTGACCCACCGGGAGATGTCGCGCGCGGTGCTGGAGCGCAAGATGCGGGCCCTGGCGGCGGCGGACCCGGACGTCATCGCCAGCGGCAACCCGGGCTGCATCCTCCAGCTCCGCACCGGCGTCGCCCGCGCGGGCCTGCGCGCGCGCGTCGTGCACCCGATCGAGCTGCTGGACGAGGCGTACGCAGGCTGAGGGGGGAGTCAAGATTGGGGACGGTCCTCGAATTTGACTTGCGCACCTTCCCTACCTGGGGTTTCCAGCACAACGCTCGCGCAAGTCAAATTCGAGGACCGTCCCCAATCTTGACTTTCCGTCCCCAATCTTGACTTCCCCCTCAGCGCGGGAGGAGGGCGTGGGCGGCCAGCGCGCAGACCCCGCCGATGCCCGCCGCCGCGGGGAAGGTCAGCAGCCACGCGATCGCGATGTCGCGCGAGAGGCCCCACTTCACCGCGCCGGGGCGCTCCGTCGCGCCGACGCCCATCACCGAGGTGGTGATGACGTGGGTCGTGGAGATCGGCAAACCGAAATACGCCGTGCTCAGCAGGACGGTCGAGGCCGCCGTCTCGGCCGCGAAGCCCTGGGCCGGGGTGAGCTTCACGAGCCGCATGCCGAGCGTGCGGATGATGCGCTTGCCGCCCGAGTAGGTGCCGATGCCGATCGTCACCGCCGACGCCAGCTTGACCCAGGTGGGCACGACCAGGTCCGGGATCGCGCCCGCCGCGAAGAGCGCGAGCGTGATCACGCCCATCGTCTTCTGCGCGTCGTTGGAGCCATGGCTGAAGGCCATGAACGACGCCGACACGAGCTGGGCGAAGCGGAAGCGGCGCTGGACGCGCTGGTAGTTCGCGTTGCGGAAGGTCCAGAGCAGGCCGGCCATCAGCAGGATGCCCATCGAGAAGCCGATCAGCGGCGCCGCGAGCGTCGGCACCAGCACCTTCTCGGCGATGCCCTGCCACTGCACGTAGGCCGGGCCCGCCGTGGTGATCACGGCGCCGGTCATGCCGCCGATCAGGCAGTGCGAGGAGCTCGACGGGATCGCCCACCACCAGGTGAGCAGGTTCCAGGCGATCGCGCCCACCAGCCCGCCGAGCAGCACCGGGCTCGTCACGGCCGACGCCTCGACGATGCCCTTGGCCACCGTGGCCGCGACGTGCGTCGAGACCATCGCCCCCACGAAGTTCAGCACCGCGGCCGCGAAGAGCGCGATCTGCGGCGGCACCGCGCGGGTGGAGATCGAAGTGGCCACGGCGTTGGCCGCATCGTGAAAGCCGTTGGTGAAGTCGAAGAGCAGCGCGACCAGGACGACCGCGACCAGCAGCACGTCCATCAGGCGTTCTCGAGCACCACGCCCTCGACGACGTTCGCCACTCCCTCGCAGCAGTCGATGGCGTTCTCGATGTCGGCGTAGATGTCCTTCCAGATCACCAGGCGCTTGACGTCCTGCTCCTCCCGGAAGAGGCGCGCGATCGCGCTGCGCAGCAGCCGGTCGTTCTGCCTCTCCACCTGCTTCACCGCGGCGCACAGGCGCCGGGTGCGCTCGGTGTCCATGCGGTCGGCGAGCGAGTCCACGGCCGCCTTCACGGCTTCGGTGGCTTCCACCAGCAGGTCTGCCATGGCCTCGACCTCGGGCGTGCGTCTCTGCACGTCGTAGAGCACGATCGCCTGCGCGGTGGCCTCGATGTGGTCGAGGATGTCGTCGAGACCGCTGGCCAGCCGGTGGATGTCCCCGCGATCGATGGGTGTGATGAAGGAGCGGTGCAGCGCCTCCATGATGGCCTGGCAGACGGCGTCGCCGCGGTGCTCCACCTCGTGCACGCGCGCGGCCCCCTCCTTCGCGTCATCGAGCTCGGCGACCAGCGCGCGCAGCAGCCGCGCGCCCTCGACCAGGAGCGAGGCCTGCTCCGAGAAGCGGTCGAAGAACTCGGTGCGGTTGGGGAGCAGCTTGCGCAGCACGGGATCCTCCTTCCGTGGCGGGCTTGATACCACAGAACACCGGATCGGCGTCGCACGCCACACACACACGCCTCTCCGGGGCGGGTCCCGCCAGCTGGTAGCCCCCCAGGGGACTTGCCACTTTGGGCGCTATCGGACCTCGACTTCCCGCTTGGTTGTCTGACGCCTGGGCAAGGTATGGCCGGATCAATCCTGGGAGAGGTGGCGTAGGACGTGGGAGGTGAAGGCCTCGAAGTCCGAGAGCCGCTCGTGGACGATCGAGCGGAGGATCTCGACATCCAACTCCCGATAGCTGTGGACGGCGACGTTCCGGAATCCGACCATGGCGCGCGCGAGCTCGGAGGGGAGCACTCCGGCATTTTCGAGGCGCTGGAACGCCTCGCGTGTCTCCTGCGGAAGCCCGAGGCGTCGCTTCCGCACCACGTGCATAGCGAGATCGACGCACGCTTCGCAGGCGCGCTGGAGGTTCAGGACGATCGAGTCCTGCCGCGTCGGGTCCTCCAGCAGGTTCGCGTCGTCTCCCGCGTGGACCTCGCGGACGCGCGCGAGGCATCGCTCGACGACCGCCGCCTTGTTGAGGACGACGTCGTCAGCCATGGATGCGGCCTTCGGCCCGGATGCGCTCGAGGATGCCGCGGCGCTCCTCGTTGAGGCGCGCGTAGGCGGAGTAGACGTAGATCTCGAAGCGCTCGCGATGGGCGGGGTGCCTGTCGCGCACCAGGCGCGCCGTGGAAACGATCTGCGCCCGCAGGACGGTCGGGGCGCGGATGAGGTCGACCAGGTCGACGTCCTGGCCCGCGCGTTCGGCGATCTGCTCGCGGGCGCGGGCGAGCCGATCGCGCGCGATCGGGTGCGGTGCGAGCACCGCGAGATCGACGTCGCTCCCGGACCTCGAGTCCCCCGACGCGCGGGACCCGTAGAGATAGACCGCTTCGGCCTCCGGGAGCACCTCGTCCAGTGCCTCGAGAAGAGCGTCCTCGAAGGACCCGCTCGGTCGGACCTCGTGGACCATCGACGCAAGGCTACCACGAGCGCGGTGTAGGATCCCGCCAGCCGGTGACCCCCAGGGGGCTTGCCACGTTGGGCGCTCTCGGACCTCGACTCCCCGCTTGTTCCTCCTACGCTTCTTCGCCTACTGGTACAGCAGCGCGTCCGGCGTGGGCTTGGGGGTGCGCAGGCGGGGGAAGGCGCTGAGGCCCAGGTCGGGGAGCGAGCCGCGCACCACGATGTCGAAGGGCAGGATGGACTCGCGGCCGCGCACCAGGCCGTAGCGCTCGCGCATCCCCACGAAGGCGTAGGTGGACTGGGCCGAGGGGCGCCGGTCCAGGTCGTCGGCCACGCCCAGGCGCGCCCGCTCGAAGAAGAGGTCGCGATCCGCGTCCGGACCCAGGATCTCGCCCGGGTCCTCCAGGTAGTTGCGCGTGGCCGTCTCGTCGAGCAGCGTCACCAGCCGGGCCAGCCGCTCCTCCGACACCTTCTCGCGTCGGACCACCGGCTCGTCCTTCGAGCGGCCGCTCTCGGCCAGGTAGTGGAACTCGAGCCAGCGCCCGCCCGCCAGCACCACGCCGCTCGGATGCAGCTCGCCGTTGCGGGATTCGCCGTCCAGGAGCTCGGGCCGCAGGGCCAGGCCCTCGGGCCCGGCCACCACGGGGTTCTCCCGGAGGAACCCGCGGGAGATGCGGATCCGCTGCGTGGACGCCTCCTCGAGCTCCCGGCGCGCGTCGAGGGCCGCCTCGGAGGCCGCCTCGCTGCCGCTGAACTCGCGCGCCACGTGGCGCAGCATGTTCAGGCGCGTGTCGGGCCGCGTCTGGCGGCGGGCGGCCTCCAGGGCCTGCTGCGCGGCGCGGGGACGCAGCTCCTCGGCGTCCTGGGGGTC
>Ga0214473_10007821_pt1 | contig 12647 bp, 9 predicted proteins | sample RVTome_7_FD_203509 | JGI IMG/M metagenome (GOLD analysis project Ga0214473, IMG submission 203509) | Soil microbial communities from uranium-contaminated site in the Upper Colorado River Basin, Wyoming, United States - RVT98D197 | ecosystem: Environmental > Terrestrial > Soil > Contaminated >... | reverse complement strand
TGAGGACAGGGATGGGCGCAATGCTCGGGTCGGCGCTCAAGCGTAGGAGCGGCGCGGGGGGAGGTCAAGCTCCGGGCTGGCCAGGGGCCGCTGCTACCTGCCCACGTGGCGCTGGACGCCGCTCCCGCTGCTCCGGCTGAGTGTCCCGGCGCGGACAAAATACGCCAATATGACGTTTTTTGTCCGCGCTCCCGCATTTCGGGGTCAAGATCTGGACAAAACACTACGTAACGTGGTATGTTGTCCATAAGGAGCCGAAACCAATGCCAGTAACTCACGCATACGACACGGTGCATGAGCTCGCCTTGGAGCAGCACGGGGTCTTCACGGCCGAGCAGGCCACGAAGCTGGGGGTCAACCCTAAGAGCATTGTCGCGATGGCAGCGAGAGGCCGGCGACTCGAGCGGATTTCCTTCGGTCTGTACCGTGACCTCGGAGCACCAGAAACGCATTGGACCGAGTACATGAAAGCCGCACTCTGGCCGCAGGGAGTTATCGGCGTGCTGTCGCACGAAACTGCTCTCGATCTTATGAACTTGTCGGATGCAAACCCGGCTCTCATGCATGTGACAGTGCCGAAGAAGCATCGTGTACGTAGACGCACGCCACCGGCCGGGGTCGTACTCCACCATGCTGACCTTCCCGAGGAAGATGTGGGCTCGATTGAGGGTCTCCCCGTGACGACTGCGGCAAGGACCATCCGCGACTGCGCAGCAACCAACATTGGACCCGCGCTGCTTCGGCAGGCGATTGACGATGCGACGCGCGGGGGTTGGCTACGTCCAACCGAGACTGAAGCACTTCGGGCCGAGTTCGAGAACTCGGACATGTTGTAGTTCCGCAGCCCTGTTGGCAGGATCGAACCGGATGCTAGAGGAACTCGGACCCCTTCTGAACAACCTGCCTCCGAAGACGGCGGGAGCACTCGTTCAGGCAATCAACCGCTGTGGGCGCGAGCTAGGAATCGGCCCCGAATGGATCAGGCGCTGGATCGCCTTTACGGTAGTCGCCGACGGGCTGGCGCACTACGCTCCGGACGGCGAGCGTATGTTCGACCTCAAGGGTGGAGCTGCCATCGAGATGCGACTCCGCCGGTTCGCACCCGGGGCCGGCGAAACTGATGAGGCCGGGGGGGCCAAGTTCCGGCCGCGCGCAACCAGAGACCTCGACGCCACGTTCCGAGGAACCCTCAACGGGCTCGAAAACGCGGTCAGGACGGCGCTCGCTGAGCCCCGTCATCGCTTTGCCTTCCGTGTAGTAGGCGAGAAGACGGAGGCCCCCATGATGCGACGCATGACCGTCCACGTTACCTATCAGGAAGAACGGTTCGGCCGGTTGCAGGAGAAGGCGTTCAGCAACGTCCAACTCGAGATCTCCACCTACGAGGGTGTGTACCGAGAGCCGGAGATGGTACCAGCGTTCTCACTGAAGCCATTCGGCATCGACGGGCCCGAGAAGCTGCCCTGCCTGCCTCTCAAGAAGCAGATCGCACAGAAGCTCCATGCCGTAACAATCCATTCGCAGGACGGCCGGAGTAACGACCGCTTCCGTGATCTGCTCGACATTTTGATGTTGAGCGGCTTGGCCCCACCGACCCCGGAGCTTCGCGAGATCTGCGAGGAGACGTTCCGGATTCGCGAGCAACAGCCGTGGCCACCGGAGATCATTGCTCACTCGCATTGGATCGAGCCGATGGAGCAGCGTGCAGCGGAGATGGGTCTGCCCCAGGAAACCGCCGACGAGATCGTGCGGCAGGTCGTCGAATACGTGCGGGCGATTGCCACTGTAGCGTAGGCCGCCGCAGTCCTCCGGCGCGTGCCGGACGTCACTCCCAGCGCGCAGGGGTTCTGCGACGGCCGGGCTGCAAGTCGCGGTGGTGCCGGCTCCACCTACCGGATCCCCACGATCCCCCGCACCGACTCCATCAGCGCCTGCGCGTCCCACCCCACGCCGTCCCGGAAGACAATGCGCGTGTTGCGGATGTGACCGAGTGCCTCCACGTCCCCCTGAATGACCACTAGCTCCGCCAGCTTGCCGGACTCCACGGTGCCCGTGCGGTCGTCGATGCCGAGCGCCTTCGCGCCGTTGGCCGACATGATCTGCACCACCTGGGGGTGCGTGAAGCCGGCCTCCAGGAGCAGCTCGTAGTTGCGCTGGTCGCCCAGTCCGGGCGGCGCGGCGCCGTAGCCGGTGGGGTCCACGCCCGCGGTCAGCAGCCCGCCGGCGTCCACGAAGGCCTTCTCATACTCCAGCGCCTTGGCGTAGACCTCCGGGTCGATGCCGCCGCGGGAGTTCGGGTCCCGCCGCTGCACGGAGATGGCGCGCACCTCGGCGGCGATCTCCGGCGCCAGCATCTCGAAGACGCGCTCGTCGATGGGCGGCCGGCCCGGCACGGAGATCTCGTAGACCACCAGCGTGGAGGTCATGGCCACGTCGTTCGCGATCATGTCCCGGAAGGTGGCCTGCACCTCGGGGCTGTTGACGTCCAGCTCGGGGAAGTTGCTGCGGAAGCCGTCCGGACAGTCATCGGGCTCCTTGCCGGGGAAGTACTCGCTGTTGGCAAAGAGGCCGTGCTCCAGGTTGTCGATGCCCATGGCCACCGCCTCGCGGTAGCCCACCGAGCAGAGGTGCGCGGTCACCTTGACGCCGTGCTTGTGCGCCTCGTCGATGGCGGCGGCCAGTTCGGCCCGGCTGATCCAGGTGTAGGCCTTGAACCAGTCCACGCCCTCCTCGGACCAGTAGCGCACCACGCGCCTGGCCTGCTCGGCGCCGTCCAGGAGCGTCATGGTCCCGGGGCCCTGCTCCCCCGTGAGGTACGGGCCCGTGGCGAACAAGCGTGGGCCGATCACCCGGCCGGCCTCGATGGCCCGCTTCAGGTTCAGCTCCTCGTAGGGTGCGCGCGCCCCCGTGGTGCGGATGGTGGTTACGCCCGAGGCCAGGTAGAGGCGCGGCCCCGAGAAGGAGAGCTGCGCCGCGCGCCCGTTGCCGCCCGTGTAGTAGCTGTGGTTGTGCATGCCCACGAGCCCGGGGATGACCGTGTGGCCTGTGAGGTCCAGCACCTCGGCGCCGGCGGGCACGTTCACCTGCGCAGCGGGGCCCACGGCGCGGATGCGGTCGCCCTCGATGAGGATGGTCTGATCGGTGCGCGCGGGCGCGCCGGTGCCGTCCAGCAGCTTCACGTGGGTGAGCGCCACCACCGGCGCCTCCACGGCCACGAACTCCTGGTGGGACGCCGGCCGCTGCGCCTGCGCGGCGGCGGGCGTCAATGGCGCGCAGAGCGCGGCCAGGGCCGCGACCGTGCGCAGGGGACGGAACGCGGACAGGGGACGCAGCTTACTCATCTTTCCTCCACCTCGAGGACGAATTTCATCCCCGCTTCCAGGTGCTCGGCAATGTGGCAGTGGACCATCCACCGCCCCGGGTTGGACAGTTCCAGCAGCAGCTCCGTGGTGGAGCCCGCGGGCAGCAGCACGGTGTCCTTCCAGACCAGGTTCTCCGTGGGCGCGCCGTTCTGGCTGAGCACCAGGAAGCGCTGCCCGTGGAAGTGCAGCGGGTGCTGCATGGCGTGGAAGACGTCCCGCTCGTTCACCACGCGGATGCGCACCACGTCACCCACGCGGAAGCGCCACTCGATGGCCATGTTCTCGAGGCCGCTGGCCGCGTCGCGCAGGATCCACGTCACCTCGCGCGCGGTGGACGCCCAGTTCATGTGCGGCATGGTGCCGGCCCACTCCACCGGGTTAGCGTAGACGCGGTCGTAGAGCATGGCGTCGCGGACGGGGCGGGCCAGCGAATCCGCCTGCAGGTCGAGCACCAGGTGGTGATCGGGCGCGTCCTCGAAGCGGTGGCGGTAGCGGTCGATGTCCGCCACCACGCTGGCGTGCGCGCGCAGCTCCTCGTGCGTGTGCGCGTGATCCTCCTCTGTGGGCGCGCCGCTCACCCGCACCTCCCCGAGTGTCCGCTCCTCGGGGAAGAAGACGCCCTGGCGGTGGTCGATGGCCTGCACGCGGTTCCTCAGCACCCAGCGCCCCGCCTCCGGGAAGCGCGCCTCCACCACGTAGCGCTCGGCGGGCGCCAGCACCACGCTGGCCACGCGCTCCTCCCGCTCGAAGCGGCCCACGTCCGAGGCCACGAGCTTCAGCGGCAGCGTTTGATAAGCGACGTCCCCCTTCACCTCCATCCGCGCCTCGCGCTGCGCGGCGGCGTCCGCCTCCGCGGTGCGCGTGAAGCTCAGGTTGAAGGTGCGCGTGTTGGAGGCGTTGGTGAGGAAGAAGCGCACGACCTCACCCGGCGCCACGTCCAGCGCCCAGTCGGGCTCGCCGTTCACCAGGAGCTGGTTGCCGAAGCGGCCCATGAGGGCGTGCGTGGCCGCCTGCGCACCGAAGGGCGTGATGCCGTTCTCACCGAGCAGCAGGTCATCCAGGATGAGGACCTCCTCGCGGTTGGCCGGGCCGTAGTAGGCCGGCTCGAGCGCGTCCACGAGCATGTTGCCATAGAGCCCCAGCTCCTGCTGCACGTCCTCGCGGTGGTGCGGGTGGTACCAGTAGATGCCCGGGTCGGGGAAGTGCACCTGGTAGCGGAAGCTCCCGCCGGGCGGCACGGCGTCCTGCGTCACGCCGGGCACGCCGTCGAAGCGGTTGTCCAGGCGCAGGCCGTGCCAGTGGACCGCCGTGGGGAACGGCGTGCCGTTGGTGAAGTTCACGAAGATGGTGGAGGCCTGGCGGACGCGCAGCAGGGGGCCGGGCTGCTGGCCGTTGAAGGCCAGCATGACCAGTTGCTGCTGGCCGATGCGGCGGCGCACGAAGCCGGCCTCCAGGTCCAGCGTGCCGCCGTCGGGCAGCTCCACCATCTGCGCGGGGCGCACCTCGGGGAGCGCTGCCGGGTCGATGCCGGCGGGCAGCACGCGGAGTGGGTCCACGGCGGGTCGGACGGCCATGACGCCGGGCAGCATGGCCAGGCCCGGGTACATGGGCGGTGGGGTCCAGCCGGCGGGGTCCACGCCCGGCGTGGCGGCGTGATCGTCCGTCATGACGTGGCCTGTGTGGGCGGTGGTGTCCGCTCTCTGGCGCGTGGGTGCCTGGGCGGCAGAGGGCGCCTGCGCCAGCATGTCGTGCGCCTCGATGCGCGTGGAGGGCGAGCGGCCGCGCAGGATGAGCGGGCCCTCGCGCTCCGTCACGTCCGCGCTGGCCTCGGCGCTGATCATGAGCAGGAACTTGTTCAGCGCCACCCGCCCGAGCGCGTTCTCCCCGTTGCGCACCGGGCCCAGGCGCAGCACCGGATCCAGCGCCATGGGCGTGGCCCAGGCCACGTAGGTGGTGTAGGGCCCCAGCTCGGCGGGGTCGGGGAGCCCCTCGATCCAGGCCGTCAGCTCGTAGGTGAGGTGCCCGGCCGGCGTGACCGCCACCTGGAACGGCGACGCCGCGCGTCCCAGCTCGACGACCGCGGCGGCGTTCTCCGCGCGCGCGGTGGGCAGCAGCTCCATGCAGTAGAGCGCCGTGGCCAGCGGCGGGGCGCACCGGGGTGAATACGCGCGCGTGGCGGGGTCCGAGCCCACCGTCTGGGCGGATCCCGTGGAGACGAGCGTGCAGAGGAGAATGCCAGAGAGGAATCTCGGCGGCATGGCTCCAAGGTAGCTCGCGCGAGGGCGTGCGGTCCAGCCCGTCGGCCGGCGGCGCGGCCGCTGGTGGCGCCGCGGCCGCTGGCGGCTGCCGCCACTCGCGCGGTTGCGCCGTCGCACCCGCCCGCCGTATGAATCCTCCGGTCCCCACCCCCCGTTCTGGAGGTCCCTCATGCGCCGCTCGCTCCCCGTGCTCCTGGCCCTGGCGCTCGTCCAGCCGCTGGCCGCCCAGCAAACCGACCTGGTGGCCGCCGACGGCGCCATTGACCTGAACCGCTTCTACACGGCCGACGAGACCAACACCATCATGGCCGAGTGGGCGCGCATGTATCCGGAGCTCACCAACCTCTACTCCATCGGCCAGAGCTTCCTGGGCGCCGACTTGATGGTCATGGAGGTGACCAACGAGCGCACCGGCCCCGCAGGGGAAAAGCCGGCGCTCTACGTGGACGGGGGGCTGCACGCCGCCGAGCTGACCGGCTCTTCCGTGGCTTTTCATTTCCTGGAGCACCTGCTGCGCGGCTACGGGGAGGACGAGCGCATCACCCACCTGCTGGACACGCGTACGTTTTACATCCGCCCCAAGTTCAACCCGGACGGCTCCGACCTGGTGCTGCGCACGGACCTCTCGCTGCGCAGCAGCGTGAACCCCGTGGACGAGGACAACGACGGGCTCTTCGACGAGGATCCCGCCAATGACCTGGACGGGGACGGCCGCATCCTGCAGATGCGCTACCGGGGGCAGGACGGGGAGTGGGTGACGCTGACGGAAGGGATCGATGATGACGGCGACGGTCGCTTCAACGAGGACGGCATCGGCGGGCTGGACCTGAACCGCAACTACCCGCGCAACTGGGAGCGCGAGCACCTGCAGCCGGGCGCGGGCGTCTTCCCGCTGAGTGAGCCGGAGACTTACGCCGCCGTCCGCTTCCTGAGTGAGCGCCCGAACGTCACGGGCATCGTGCACGGGCACACCTCGGGCGGCTTCGTTTACCGGCTGCCCTCCGCCGTGGATCCGGCCACGTTGGACGAGCGGGACCTGGGGCTCATCCTGGAGCTGGGGGAGGAGTACACCGCCAGCACCGGCCGTGCCGTGCGGCCCAGCTCCACGCACCCCACCAACCACCGCTACGGCACGCTCATCAGCTGGGGCTACTGGGACCGCGGCATCATCGGTTGGGTGCCCGAGTACGTGGCCAGCGACTCCTGGGTGACGGACTACGACGGCGACGGGGACATCAGCGAGGAGGAGAGCCGCCGTTTCGACCGCGAGGAGCTGGGCGGCCGCTACTTCAAGGAGTGGACGCCGTTCGACCACCCGCAGCTCGGCCCCGTCGAGATCGGCGGCTGGCACCGCAAGTACTGGGGCCAGAACCCGCCCGCGGAGATGCTCGAGCGGGAGACGGAGATGCAGCTCCACTGGATCCTGCACCTGGCCGAGCAGTCGCCGCTGGTGACGGTGGCCGCGCCGCGGGTGACGCCCATGGCCGACGGGCGCGTGCGGATCGAGGCCACGGTGACCAACGAGGGCTATCTGCCCACGCACCTGACCGTGCGCGGCTACGTGGGCAGTGAGACCCGCGACGGCGGCCTGGAGGACCAGGTTGTCCCGCCGCCGGTGGTGCGGCTGGAGCTGAACGGCGCGGAGCTGGTGGAGGGCACCACGCGCATGATCATCCCGCATCTGGCGGGCGGGGAGACCTTCACCGGCGTGGTGAGCGAGCGGACCCACACGGTGAGCTGGGTGGTGCGGCCGGCGCGGGAGGGCGCCACCGTGCGCGTGGTGGTGGACGCGGGCCCGGGCGGCGTGCGGCGCAGCGAGGCGGTAGGGATCGGGCGATGACCGACACGTGGGGCCCGTCCACGCGCTGCGTGTGGGGGGGTGAGCCGGAGCGCGGGCCGGAGGGGGTCACGGTCACGCCGATCTTCCATGGCGTGACGTACGCCTACGATGACCTGGACGAGTGGCGCGCCGTGGGCGCCGGGGAGAAGCCGGGGCACATCTATTCCCGCAACACCAACCCCACGGTGGCCGTCTTCGAGGACAAGGTGCGGGCGCTGGAGGGCGGGGCGGCGGCCACCAGCTTCGCCACCGGCATGGCCGCCATCAGCAACACGCTCTTCGCGCTGCTGGAACCCGGCCGGCGGGTGGTCAGCGTGCGCGACACGTACGGCGGCACCAACCGCCTCTTCACCGAATTCCTGCCGCGCTGGGGCGTGGACCTGGAGCTCTGTGATACGGGTGACCACGCCGCCATCGAGGCCGCCGTGGCGCGCGGCTGCCACCTGCTCTACCTGGAGACGCCCACCAATCCCACGCTGAAGGTGCTGGACGTTGCTCGGCTGGCTACGGCGGCGCGCGCGGTCGGCGCCGTGGTGGTGGTGGACAACACGTTCGCCACGCCCATCAACCAGCGGCCGCTGGAGCTGGGCGCGCACCTGGTGCTGCACAGCGCCACCAAGTTCCTGGGCGGGCACTCGGACGCCATGGGCGGGGTGGTGGTGGGGGACGCCGCGCGGGTGCGGCGGATCTTCCGCTTCCGGGAGATCAACGGCGCCACGCTGGACGCGCACTCCGCCTCCCTGCTCGCGCGCGGCATCCGCACGCTGGAGCTGCGCGTCAGCCGCCAGAACGCCAACGCCCAGCGGGTGGCCGAGTTCCTGGCCGGGCATCCGGCCGTGGAGGCGGTCTTCTATCCGGGGCTGCCCGAGCATCCCCACCACGATGTGGCCCGGCGCCAGATGAGCGGCTTCGGCGGCGTGCTGGCCTTTGCGCTGAAGGGCGAATTCGCCGCGGTCCGCACGCTGCTCGGCGGGCTCCGCCTGGCGCACCAGGCCGCCAGCCTGGGCTCGGTGGCCACGCTCGTGGGCCCGCCGGCCACCACCAGCCACGTGGAGTCGAGCCCCGCAGAGCGCGCCGCCGCCGGCATCCCCGAGGCGCTCGTGCGTTACGCCGTGGGCATCGAGGACGGGGCGGATCTGGTGGCGGACCTCGATGCGGCGCTCAGCCGGCTGTAGCCGCGGGCCGGCTGTCTCCCTCCGCGTGTGCCTCCCGCTACTGCGGCGGCACCACCGTGAAGCGGACCGTATCCGTCACCTGATTCAGCACCCGATGGACCAGGTCCCCCATCACCGCCACCAGCGTGTACTCCCCCGGCTCCAGATCCGTGAACGTGTACTCGGTCTGCGCCTGTCCCAGGTGCACCACGCCGTCCACCTCCACGGGGATGGCCTCTCCCGTGGCCGGCAGCTCCGCGTTCAGCAGCAGGTGATGATGCCCGCTGTTCGGAGTGGTGTCCCCGGCGGGGAGGATGACCACGTTTTCTGCGTGGAGCATCACACGGACACTGTCGCCGGAAAGCTCCGCGCCGTCGGCGGGCTCCGTGATGTGGACAGCCGGCAGCGCGGCCGCGTCCTCCGCGGCGGCGTCATCCGCCACCACGTCCATTTCACCGGTGTCGGGGGAATCGGCGCCGCCGCAGCCGGCGGCCAGGTTGGCTGTTGCGAGCGTGAGCGCCAGAGTGGCGCACGTGCGTGCTGATGCCACGGGTGTCTCCTTGTGGGTGTGGGAAGCGCGCAAACTAGGGCACCGGGCGCGCCGGCGCACCCCTCAGCGGATCAGCCGCACCGGATCAGCCGCACCGGATCGGCCTCGTTCAGCTGCGCCGCCGGTCCAACAGCGAGCCCGGCCGCACGGCATCCACGCCGAAGCGGCGGCGCACGTCGTCCGCCGCGCGCGACAGGGCGCGGTCCCGCTCCGTCTCAAGCTCCGCCTCGGGCGCGGCCTCGTCGAAGAGCGCCAGCTGGCGCGGCCCCTGTCCGTCCGCCAGGCCGGAGGCGGCCACGGATAGCAAACGGGCGGGCACGCGGCGCGCCTGCCGCAGCCGCGCCAGCAGCTCGCGCGCCACGGTGTAGAGCGCGCGATCCGACTCCACCGCCTCCGGCAGGGTGCGCCCGGCGGAGCGATTGCGGAAGTCGTGGTCGCGGATGCGCACCGTGACCGTGCGGGCGCGGAGCCCCTCCTCCCGCAGGTCGCGGCCCAGCTTCAGCGCCAGGTAGAGGAGCTCCGTCTCCAGCTCCTCGTCCGCGTCCAGGTCGCGCGGGAAAGTCTCGTCCCGCGAGAGGGACTTGGCCCCGTGGTCCGGCTCTACCCGCCCCTCGTCGATGCCCCGGATGCGCCGGTAGAGCCAGGCGCCGGAGTTCTCCCCCAGCCACTGGCCAAGGGTGGCCTCCTCGTACTTCAGGGCGTCTTCCACGCTCACCATGCCCAGCCGCTTCAGCCGCTCCGCGAATACAGGGCCCACGCCAGGGATGGCCGCCAGGTCGAGGGTACGCATAAAGTCCCCCTCGCCGCCCGGCGGGACCACGTGCACGCCGGCCGGCTTGGCGCGCGACACCGCCAGCTTGGCGATGAGCTTGGCCGTCCCGCCGCCCACGCTCACGGCGATGTCGGTTTCCGCCTTGACGGCCTCCTGCACGCGCCGCGCGGTGTCCGCCAGCGCCTCGCCGCGGTAGAGCCCTTCCGTACCCGAGAGATCCATGTAGGCCTCGTCGATGGAGGCGGGCTCCACCACCGGCGCGAAGCGCTCCAGAACCGTGCGGATGGCGCGGCTCTTCTCCCCGCAGAGGCCGCGCGGCACCCCCACCACGGTGGCCTCCGGGCAGAGGCGGAGCGCCCGACCGGTGGGCATGCCGGAGCGCACCCCGAAGGCGCGCGTCTCGTAGGAGGCGGAGGTGACCACGCCGCGGCCGTCCACGCTGCCGCCCACGAGCAGCAGCGGCGTGCGCCCCGCGCCCTCGGGGTCGGCGATGCGCGCGCACTGCACAAAGAACTGGTCACAGTCGACCAGCAGGATACGGCGCGGTGTGGGCGTCCCGGGTTCGTTCACGAGCGGCCGTTCGGGGGTGGATGGCTACCCCTGGAAGATAGCCTCCTGGAGCAGGTGTGGCGATTAGGCGACGAGGCCCGGCCGGCCCCGGAGCGCACCGCCGGGTACGCGGCCGGGCACCGCTCTCGAGCGAGCGCGGCTTGCGCCGGGATCGGGCCGGGTTACCCCTTCACGGACGCTCTGGGATTCCTAAAGAAAATGGCGTGGTTGAGCGAAAATATTCTATACTGTATTATAGAGGGTTCATTTTATAAAAACCGAGACGAGCCTCCGACCTAGAAACTATTGTGGTTCAGTGGTTTGCAGCGTCTTGGCCCCCAACAAACATTTGACTTAGATCCTGGCGACAGGCGGCCATTCTTCGAGCCTCCCCGAAGAGCCTCACCAGGCCCGCCCGACCCCGGAGCGAATTTTCCGGGCTATTGCTTTCCGCTCGCCAGTGCCTCATGTTCCCATGAGAACATTTCCCGCCGCGCCCACTCGACCGGTGCAACGACATGGAAGCCGCCGAAACGCTAAATACCGCCCAGGCAGCCCGTCTGCTGGGCTACTCCCGACAGCATGTGGGCCGGCTGGTCCGCCAGGGGCGTCTCCACGCTGAAAAACCCGGCCGCGACCTCATGATCCTGCGAGAGAGCGTGGAGGCTTTCCTACGGAAGGAGGCAAATCTCGACCTGCCGCTAGCCGGGACCGACGAATCCGATGCAGAGCCGCCCGCTCCGGACTCGAAAGAGGTATCGCTGCGGCGCGTCTCAGAGCTCCTTGGAGGGCCGACCGAGCCCTCGCTGGAGCACAAGCGCCTGGCCAAGCGAATCGCCTGGTCCAATGGCATGCGTCCCCGCCAAACGCATCATCGGATCATCCGTGGTGACGCGCGGGACATGGCCAGCATCGAGGGCACGGCCGTGGACCTGGTGGTCACTTCGCCGCCGTACTTCAACCTGATCGATTACGAGGGAGATGCCTCGGCAACCGGCCAGCTCGGGGACATCGGCGATTACGAGGCCTTCCTGGATGAGCTCGACGAAGTCTGGTCGCGGTGCTTCGACCTCCTCACGCCCGGCGGACGCCTCTGCGTGGTCGTGGGTGACGTTTGCCTCTCGCGCCGTGAGGCCGGCCGGCACCATGTGCTGCCTCTGCACGCCGACATCGGTATCCGCGCACGGCGCATTGGCTTCGACTTCCTGACCCCCATCCTCTGGTCCAAGATCGCGAACATGGCCACCGAGGTAGGAGGGGGCGCCAGATTCCTGGGCAAGCCGTACGAGCCCAATGCCATCATCAAGAATGACGTGGAGTACATCCTGCTGCTTCGGAAGCCTGGCGCGTACCGCAAGCCGACGCTGACCCAGCGCGCCCTGAGCCTCATTGACGCCGAGGACCACAGGCGGTGGTTCCGGTCGGTGTGGACAGATGTTCCTGGTGAGTCACGGCGAGCGGGCCATCCAGCGCCCTTCCCCGCGAAGATCGCTCACCGCCTCATCAGCATGTTCAGCTTCGTCGGGGATAGGGTTCTTGATCCCTTCTGGGGCACGGGCTCCACCACGGTGGCCGCCATCGAAGCCGGGCGCTCCAGCATCGGGTATGAGATCGAGGACCGCTATTTCCAGATCGGTAAACAGCGCCTGGCCCAGCTGGATGCCGCCAGCATCCCGGCACGATTCGCGTTCGACGTCGAGAAGGCGTGATGCAGGGTCCCCTGGATCTCATTGCCCACCTCAGCGAGCACAACTACCACCCGCGGTCCGATGCCCACAGCAACGCCATCTGCCGGGGCATACTTGGCGACCTCATCACGCACTGCGATCTGATCCGGGAGCGGGCCAGCCAGGGCCGCCTGGTGGCCAACCTCAATCACTTCGCAATCGTGAACCACCAACGATGGAACATCGACCTGGCGCTGGGAGAGCCACCGGAGGCTGCGGTGCCGCCCGCCGACGAGGTCATTGCCTGGCAGCCGCCCTCAACCATCCAGATCGCGATCGAAGCCAAGGGCGTCATGACCGAGCACGGCAAGGCGCGGCACAACCGGTTGCGCGATCTTCAGGCCTTTCACAGCCACGCCCACGCATACGATCAGCGCGTGGTGGCGGTTGGCATCGTGGTGGTGAACGTCTCCCGGCATTTCTGGTCGCCAACGC
>Ga0214473_10007820_pt1 | contig 12647 bp, 9 predicted proteins | sample RVTome_7_FD_203509 | JGI IMG/M metagenome (GOLD analysis project Ga0214473, IMG submission 203509) | Soil microbial communities from uranium-contaminated site in the Upper Colorado River Basin, Wyoming, United States - RVT98D197 | ecosystem: Environmental > Terrestrial > Soil > Contaminated >... | reverse complement strand
CGACCGGAAAGATATACATTATAAAAATGGAAATTGATAACGGAACGCTTTTCCTGGAGGGGGAAAACGGTTTGGGCCGGAGATTGACGGGTAAAGCAAGTTTGAAACGAACTTGCGAGAAGTTGGAAGACATAACAGCTTGAAGCAGATACAGGCCTCGCCTCTCTATCCTCCGATCACCACTGCCATGGGAATACCCTCTCAAAGGCCATTTCCCGATCGCTGTTAAGGAACCCAGAATGGCCGGGGACGAATGGGTCCGGGACATCCTCTATTGTTGGTAAGATGTTTAAATGACCTCCTCTCGGCAATGGACAAGATCGGTAAATCCTTAACGTGTTTAACGACGTCCCTCACGTCCGGGGAGCGTATGTTCGGACCCGTGGCCAATTTCTCCTGTTCGCCGTTCTCCGGCTGGTTCCCTTTCTGTCGATGCGTCCGTCCTGGAACGTGCTTTCCGCTCTTTGCGCACGGGCCTCGTCCCCTCCTTCCATTGCTCTACGGAGGGGGGCTGCCGCAATATCCAAAGGGCTATACCCTGTCTGCTGAAGTGGCTCTATCTGATGTGCACATCGTTCGAAGCCTCCTCCATCGACCTGGGCCTTCCTCCTTTCGAGAAGGGATGATGTTTTCACCTCTCTCACAACGTTAGGAGAAGGGACGGGTATGCAGGCAATTTTCGTTGCGGCATAGGCTTCGATCTCTCGGAGCTTTCCGATCTCCCTCCCCACTACGAAAGAAAAAGCCTTGCCGCTCTTCCCGGCGCGCGCCGTCCTGCCGATACGGTGAACATAGTATTGTTCATCATTGGGGAGGTCGTAATTGAAGACGGCCTCGATATCCTCCACATCGATGCCTCTCGCCGCAACATCCGTAGCGACGAGTATCTCCGCCCTGTTCCTTTTGAACCTGTCCATGGCCCTCATCCTCTGAGGCTGGGTCATGTCCCCGTGGAGCCCCAGAGCGGGATAGCCCCTTGCCTCAAGCTCCTTGACGACATTGTCCACCCTCCTTTTCATGTTGCAGAAAACAAGGGAAGATTTCAGGCCGTGGAGTTCGATGAGACGGCACAAGACATCAACCTTTATGCCCTCTTTTAATCCAAGGTAATACTGCTTCACATGGGGGACAGTCAATTGTCTCTGGACAACCTTGACAAACTCCGGCTCCCGCTGATATTTCCGGGTAAGGTTCAGGATAGGTTTGGGCATGGTAGCGGAGAAGAGGAGGGTCTGTCTCGCCGCCGGGGTCTTTCGGAGGATGGTCTCCACGTCCTCGATAAAACCCATATTGAGCATCTCATCCGCTTCGTCGAGGACAGCCGTCTTCACGGCATCGATTTTTAAAGTACCCCTGTTCATATGGTCTATGGTGCGGCCGGGTGTCCCGATGATGACATGGGCACCGGCCCTGAGGGCATGTAGCTGCCGTTCGATGGGCTGCCCCCCGTATAGGGCCAGTACCTTGACGTCTCTTTTGTATGTGAGAACCCTTTTCAATTCCTCTGCAACCTGGACAGCCAGCTCACGGGTGGGACAAAGAACGATCGCCTGCGTCTTTCGGATGCCAGGGTGGATCGAATCCAGCATAGGAAGGCCAAAAGCGAGTGTTTTCCCTGTTCCCGTCTGTGCTTGCCCGATGATATCTTTCCCTTCAAGGATAAGGGGGATAGCTTTTGCCTGAATGGGCGTCATTGCCTCAAACCCCACCTCTTTAACGGCTTTGCGCAATTCTCTTGAGATTGGCAGATCTTCAAACTTCTCTGCTTGCATAATTCTCCCTTTTATGTATTTGATTTTAGCCGTGGATCAGTTTATGCGTATTCAATCGGAGGGAATGAAGGAAACGGATAAATTGGAAACACGACGGAAGCAACACTATAACACACAATCACCCGATAATGCAAACGTTATCGGGGAGCCGGGGAGCCGAATTGCCTCATAAAAAATGTTACCGGGGGACTGATTAGAAAAGGATCGTTGACTCATCATAGGTGTTTCGGGATCACAAGTCTAAAAAGGAGGACTGATGATGAGTCCTAGGTCAAAAAGAGAAGACGTAAAAGCCATCTTCCACTGTGGGAATTGTGATGATCAAGGCCATACCCGATTGAAAGCACTGGGGTTCTTGAGCTGGATCATTTTGTTGCCTCTGTTTTTTATTTCATCCTTGTTAGGGCCTCTATTTTTTGTTCCAGGTCAGGATTCCAGGGCCGTCGCCTGATTGATTTCGAAAGAGGAATTATTTGAAGAGGAACGGTTTTTCTTGACATCAAGCAGAGAAGGGGATATAAACAGGTAAATTTAGTTGTAAAGAGTCCTTTTTAGACACTGGAGAACCCCCCAAAGAACTCTAAACAGCTTCTTGGCGGGTTTTTTTTATGAATCCTCAAGGGGAAAAAGTTTGAAAAAACGCGTTTCAATAAGTTCTTACAGATCGGAGTCCCGCCAAGGGCGGGACGAGGAACCCCTGATCCTAACCGATGAGTTGGACATCGACATGGCTAGTGAGTTCCCGGGGTTGAAGGTGGGGAGTGAAAATGTTCTGGTGAAGGAAGAGGAAGAGGTCAATGAATATGAACGGGAGGCTTTTGGGACACAGATGGATCCCGTTCGAATCTACCTGAAGGAGATGGGATCGTTCCCCTTGCTGACCCGGGAACAGGAGGTGGAGATTGCCAAGAGGATCGAAAACCAACAGCGTGAGGTGTTGAGCGTTGTATTGAATTGCCCCTTCGCCGTCAGGGAAGTGATCCATCTCGGAGATGCCCTCCGGGCAGGAAGGATAGGGATCAGAGAACTGACCAATGAGATTGACGATGAAGGGACAAATGTTGAGGAGGAACTGGTCCAGAGGAAGAGAGTCCTCAGCTTAATCCGTAAAATTCGGGAGAGAGAAGACAGCATTCGACTCCTCCAGCGGAAGCTGAGGTCCCGGGATAAGGAAGCTTCAAAAAAGAAGATCCAGGAGCAGATTGGGAAGAGACAGGCCAGGATTTTTGATGCCTTTAGGCAGATCAATTTGAGGGAAAGACAGATTAGCCGAGTGATCCAGAAGTTGAGGCAGTGGGATATGCAGATGGAGAAGGCTCAAAAAGAGGTGAAGCAATATGAGGAGAAGTTAGGAATCTCCATCCAGGAGGCCAGAAAGGTTTTGAGAGGGAGTAAGAAAAAACCCTTGAAGGGAAGTTCTCGTTCCCTCGTTAAGGTGGGCCTTCGGCTAAAGAGTTTAGAGGAGATGAACAGGATTGCCCGTAGGGTGGACAGGACGGTAGGCAGAATGGAGGCAGAGTGCGGCCTTTCTTCGCGTCAGCTCAAAGAGGCATTGACAGCGATTGAGAAAGGAGAGGCCAGGGCTAAGGAAGCGAAGAGTGAATTGGTGAAAGCCAACCTTCGCTTGGTCATCTCTATTGCCAGGAGATACATCAATCGAGGGCTCCAATTTCTGGATTTGATCCAGGAGGGAAATATCGGGCTAATGAAGGCCGTGGACAAGTTTGAATACCGGCGGGGTTATAAGTTCGGAACCTATGCCACATGGTGGGTCCGGCAGGCCGTCACCCGCGCCATTGCCGATCAAGCCCGGACCATTCGCCTCCCTGTCCACATGATTGAGGTCATCAATAAACTGAACCGGTCCTCTCGAACCTTGGTCCAGGAGATGGGAAGAGAGCCCACGCTGGAAGAAATTGCGGAAAAAATGGGGGAGCCCATGGATAAGGTGCAGAGGATTTTAAAGATCATCAAAAAGCCGATCTCCCTTGAAACCCCAATCGGTGAGGAGGAGGACAGCCGCTTAGAAGATTTAATTGAGGACAAAGAGGCGATCTCCCCTCAGGAGGCAGCCATCCATTCCAATTTGACGAAACAGACTCAAAAGGTCCTCTCCACTTTGAGCAAAAGGGAGGAGAGGATTTTGAGGATGCGGTTCGGAATCGGAGAAAAGCAAGACCATACCTTGGAAGAGGTAGGACAGGATTTCGATGTCACGCGAGAAAGGATTCGACAGATTGAGGAAAAGGCATTAAGGAAATTGAGACATTCAAGCCGGGCCGAAAAACTAAGGAGTTTCGTCGAGTACTAAATAAGGAGGGCGGTCATGAATATTTATGTGGGAAATCTATCCTATGAGGTGTCAGGGGAAGATCTTCGGCAGGCTTTTGAGGCTTTCGGACAGGTAAGCTCTGCAACGATCGTTAAAGATAAGTATAGTGGCCAACCTCGAGGTTTTGGTTTTGTCGAAATGCCCGAGCGGGCCGAGGCCCAGGCAGCGATTCAAAATCTTAACGGGAAGGACCTCCGGGGTCAAGCCATGAATGTGAATGAAGCACGTCCTCGCAACGACCGGGGAAACCCCGGTGGGCGAGGGGGTCAACAAGGGCGACCGGGTTATGGTGGTAGAAGCCGCTATTGATCCCGTTGTCCCCCAATCTCTGAACCGGGTTATGGAAGGGGGCTAAAATGGTACAAAGAAAAAGACATGGGAGGACGCGCGGTCCGAAACCCAGATATTCAAACCGCCCCAAATCCTATAAAATTGTATGTGCCGCTTGTGGGAAGGAGGGAATCGTCCAGGTTCCCCCACCCGCGGGCAAAGACCTACTCTGTATGGAGTGCTTCAAGAAATAGCCATATCCTCCCACTCTTCCATCTCACAGCAGTTCTTTGTTGATGTCGATCTTCGCTTTGGCTCTTAAATCGTTGAGCCAGTTCTGGTAGGCCTCTTCCTGTTTCTGATAGATCAGCCGTTGTTCGAGATTCTTCTTCATTGCCGGGAATTTACTCTGATCTGCGGACTGCAGAGCGGCTAACTTGACCACAAAATAACCGTCCTTGGTTCGCAAAACCTCATTGGGGAGGGGGTGCTTTTCTGAAAGGGAAGAGAGGACGCCTATCCATTCCCCCACGGGCCCGATCTTGGGAGCGATTCCCTGGACCCTTGTGAAGAAGCCCGTCTCATCGCTTGGAAGACCTTTCTCTTTTGCAAGAGCCTTGATCTCTTTCCCTGAACGAATCTGCTGGAGAACGTCTTCCGCTACCTGGCGGGCCATCTCCTCGGCCTTCTTTTCCAAGGCTTTCTGACGCACCTCTCCCTTCACTTCTTCCAGAGGAGGGATCCGGGATTCTTTCTTATTGACGAGTTTGAAAATATAAAAATTGGGCGGAAGGCTAATCACCGAAGAGATCTCTCCGACTTTTAAGGAGGTGACACTGGAATGGAAGAGAGGATTCCTTCCAAATTCCGGGACCTCCTCTCCCTCCTTGAAAAGCGGAGAGGTTTTGATCAGGACGCCTTTTTCTTTAGCATATCCTTCGAGATCCCGGCTCCGGAAAATGGAATAGAAGGCGTCGTCCGCCTTGCGCGAGGCTTGTGATTTTGCTTTCTCTTTCCTAAGAAACTGGAGAATCTGGTCTTTCACCTCCTCAAGAGGCTTCTGTTTCTCTTCGACCACTTCATCGATCTTATAAATGGTAAACCCTTCTCTTCCTCTCAGCACCCCGCTGAGATCCCCTGCCTTCATCGAAAAGAGGATCGATTCAATCGGCTCCCCCAGGCTTCCCTTTTGAACCCAACCGATCTCCCCCCCCTTGGCGGCCGTATTCGACTCCGAGACTTGTTTTGCCAGGGAGGCAAAGTCTTTTGTCTTTTTCGCTTTTTCCAGGATTTCCTCGGCCTTTTTCCTTTTTTCCTCCAATTTCGAAGGTTGATCGTCGGGACTCACCTTGATCAGAATCTCACTCGCTCTGACCCGTTTGGGTGTTTTGAATCTCTCTTTTTGAGAATCATAGGTACGCTTTATATCGTCGGGTGAAATCTGCACGTTTCCTTCTAAATCGGATGGACGAAAGATGAGGTATTGGACCTGAAGAAACGTGGGGACTCTGAACTCCTCCTGATTCTTCTCGTAGAAATCCTTGACCTCAATCTCATTTACTTGAACCTGGCCTTTAAAACCGGCAGGGGCGACCTTGAGGAAGGCGAGATTGATCCGTTCGTTCTCATAAAGGTAGGCCTCGAGGGCCTCATCCTCCGAAACCTTCCCGGCATTTAGCCGGACCAGATTCACCACTTTTGAAAAGAGAAGATTTTCCCGCTGGATCCGCTCAAATTCCTCTGCGCTCATCCGGTTCAAGCGGAGAAACCTCTCATAGGTGCGGGGATCAAACCGGCCTCCGATTTGAAAAGAGGGGATCGATTCAATTGTCTCTCTCAGTTCCTCATCGCTGATCTCGATCCCCAGTCTCGAGCCCTCCTGGAGGATAAGAACCCGGGAGACGAGATCGTCCAGGATTCTTTTTTTGAGCCCGAGTTCGTTGATCATCTTGTCCGAAAAGGAGGGGCCCAGGGCATCCCGATACTGTTTAATCACTCGATCATAGGAGTCTCGAAATTCGTTCATCTCGATGGCGACACTGTCCACCTTGGCTGCATAGGTCTGTTTCTTTTCCCGGATCAGGGAATACCCTCCCCACGAGATGAAGGTGACGGCCACCAAGATGAGAAGGCCCCGGAGCATCCAGGAAGTTGCATGTTCCCTCAAGACCCTTAGCATGAAAGTCTCCTTTTGGTCAGTTAGATATTTAGATATTGAAGTATTATTAATCAATCCCCGTGAAAAAAACAAGGGGCTTTTCTAAAGTAGCCCGTCAGTTACGGTTGGGTGCGATAGGTCCAGGGGACGGCCTATTCCTTCCTCGTGGTGTAGCACAAAAATAGGGCTATATTTGAAACATGAGTTTCCATAGATGTAACGGGCATGTAATAAACGCCAAACGCACCAGGACATATGTGCAACACCACGAGCGTTTCAGAACGGCGGTTTTATTTGAGAGAGCTCTGAAAAACTACTTCACGCTCTCTTGAGATTTCTCTATTTTCTCAGAAATCTCTTTGACATGACTGGATAAGTCCTCTTGGATTATATCAAAAATTATTCTTATGGTTAGGCAACGCTGACAGTTCTTCAACAAGAAAAGGATACGCCGCTGAATCGCTCCGGGTGACCGGCAAGTGCCCCGTCCCGCCAGGGTGGGATAGGCGGGGTCCCTGCCTACCCTGCCTACCGGCAGGCAGGAAGGGGAACAATAAAAACGATATTTCCCTTCCGGGAAGCCCCGGCGTGTGGCCGGGGAGCTTCAATAGCCCACCCCCTGGGCCTAAGGTGTATTTGCGGTTGTAACTGAGGGTTTGCTTTCAAAAAACGAAATTGCTTGTATCCGAAAATGGTTTCTGTTAAGATAAGGCCGTTACTTTTCTCAGAGAGGAGAGGGGGAATGGTATTTGACTCTTTGTGGGGCCTCTTTTCCACCGATTTGGCCATCGATCTGGGAACGGCCAATACCCTCGTCTATGTCAAAGGGAAAGGGATTGTAGTATCCGAACCTTCTGTGGTGGCGATCCAGAGGGACTCGAGAGGGGAGAAGCGCGTCCTGGCCGTGGGCCGCGAAGCCAAAGAGATGCTGGGCCGAACCCCCGGGACGATCTTTGCCATCCGGCCGATGAAGGATGGGGTCATTGCCGATTTTGAAATCACCGGAGAGATGCTCAAGTATTTCATCGCCAAGGTGCATAACCGCAAGGCCCTGCTTCGACCTCGGGTGGTCATCTCGGTTCCCTCCGGCATCACGCCTGTAGAGAAGAGGGCCGTTCGGGAGTCGGCCCAATCGGCCGGAGCCAGGGAGATCTATTTGATCGAAGAGCCCATGGCCGCTGCCATCGGCGCAGGGATTGACATTACCGAGGCCTCGGGAAATATGGTGGTCGATATCGGGGGCGGGACGACGGAAGTGGCCGTGATCTCCCTCTCGGGGATCGTTACCAGTCAATCGATCCGGGTCGCCGGGGATAAGATGGACGAGGCCATCGTTCAGTATGTAAAGAGAAAATATAACCTTCTCATCGGTGAGCGGACGGCCGAGTTGGTCAAAATCAATATCGGGACGGCCTATCCTGAAGAGCATCCTCAAATCATCGAGGTGAAGGGGAGGGACCTGGTGACCGGGATTCCCAAAACCCTCGAAATCAACAGCGAGGAGGTTCGAGAGGCACTGGGAGAGTCGATCAATACGATCATCGATACCCTGCGGATCACTCTCGAGGGGACACCTCCGGAGCTGGCTGCCGACATTGTGGATAAAGGAATCGTTCTCGTGGGTGGCGGGGCCCTTCTGAAGAACCTGGATGTTCTCCTCAGGGAGGTGACGAGCCTTCCGATCACGGTTTTTGATGATCCCCTCTCGGCAATTGTTTTGGGTGCCGGGAAGGTCTTGGACAACGAAAATCTACTCCGTGCCGTGACCACACAATTTTGATGCTGGATGAAGTACCGTAGCCTCTTTTTCTATCGAAAGTATACACTTTCCATTTTCATCATTCTTCTTCTCCTTTCTGCCCTCATCCTCATGTCCTTGAGGGTCAAGCAGCGCAAAGGGGTCGATTTTTTTGACGCCCTCCTCATGGAGGTTTCGTCTCCTTTCCAGAAAGCCGGGACCTTCGTGATCAAGACGGTTCAAGGCGTCTTTCAACAATATTTCTTCCTGGTGTACCTGCAGAGAGAGAATACGATCCTGAAGCAGAAGGTTTCGGACCTCCAAAAAGAGACCCATCAGCTGAGAGAGATGGTTCTGGCCAACGAGAGGCTTCAGAGGCTCCTCCAGTTCCGGGAAAAGTATGCTCCTTCCTCCATCGCCGCTGAAGTGATCGGGCAAGACCCCTCTTCCTGGTTTAAATCTCTGACGATCAATAAAGGGGAGAGGGATGGGATTAGAAAGGGAATGGCTGTCCTCTCGCCGGAAGGAGTGGTCGGTCAGGTTCTTAAGACCGCTCCTTACCATTCGACGGTTCTCCTCATCACCGACTACAACAGTGACATCGATTCCATTGTCCAGAGAAACCGGGCCAAGGGGATTGTGGAGGGGAGGGGTGAGAATCGGTGCCAGTTGAAGTACCTCCTCCGGACTGAAGAGGTGAGGGTTGGAGACATCGTGGTCACTTCCGGCTTGAGTGGAAACTTTCCAAAGGGGTTGATGGTCGGTGAGATTCGCAAGGTGGAAAAAAAAGGCCACGGCATCTTTCAGTATGCCGAATTGGTTCCGAGCGTCGATCTCACCCGATTGGAAGAGGTTCTCATCATCATCGAGTTTTCCCTTCCTCCTGAGGAAGAGAAGGACAAAAAGACGAAAAAGGTTCCAGGGAAAAGTCAAAAGAAAAAATGAAAAAATTCTTTCTTCCCCTTCTCTTTGGGATGCTTACCTTTACGTTGCAGACGACCCTGGTGACATCCCTTCCGATTCACCGTGTCCGGCCGGACATCGTCCTGATCTTCACTCTCTATTTGGGTCTTTTCTTTCCTCCGGTCTCAGGAGGTCTTTTGGCCTTCTTTATGGGTTATCTCATGGATCTCTTCTCCGGAAATACCTATGGTCTCTATACCTTTTCCAGGTCTCTCCTCTTTACTATTGCTTACCTTTTTCGGAATCGATTCTATCTCGAGGGGATCCCCTCTCAGTTCTTTTTCGTCTTTATTCTCGCCCTGGGGGAAGGGTTTCTTCTTCAACTCCTTCTCACGGCGCTTAACCCCAGCCCTCTCTATCCTCTTTTGTTGACCGTTCTTCTTCCTCAAACCTTTTCCACGGCTCTGATCACTCCCCTCTTCTTTGCCCTTTTGCGTAAAGGATTGTTCTTTGCCCCCAAGACAGGATGGGGCGCGGAAGGAGGATTTAAACTCTAATGGAATTGAATACCCAGAGGATGGAGGATTTCAAAGGGAGGTACAAATATCTTGTTCTCTTTGTGGGAGTAGCCTTCTTTTTCATCCTCTTTCGTATCTGGCAGCTTCAGGTCATCCAGGGGAGTGAATTCCGTCGATTATCGGAAAATAATAGGATTCGGATTCGTGAGAATCCGGCCGATCGAGGATTGTTGCTGGATCGGAAAGGAAGGGTGCTGGCTCATAATCGGCCTTCCTATGAAGTCTACCTCGTTCCCGAAGATTTGAAAGCCAATCCAGAGGTGTCGGAAAAGGTGGCCGAGATCCTGAAGATGGCTCCAGAAGAGGTCAAGGAGAAACTTCAGGACTTAGAACATCGAGCCCCCTTCCGGCCGGTCAAGATCAAATCAGATATTGAGTGGAATGAGCTCGTCCTCCTCGAATCGAACCGGGTTCATCTCCCAGGCCTTCTTGTCCATGTCAGGCCCAGGAGGGCCTATGAATACGGTTCCTTGGCTTCCCATCTCATCGGTTACCTGGGAGAGGTGGATGAGAATGAATTGAGACAGGCCAAAGAAATGGGTTATCGGATGGGGGCGATGATTGGAAAATATGGGATTGAATACCAGTGGGAGACCGACCTCAAAGGGACGGATGGGGGCCGCCAGATCGAGGTCGATGCCCATGGAAGGGAGATCCAAGCCCTCCGGAGCGTCGAACCCCTACCAGGCCATAACCTCATTCTTACCATCGACTTCGACCTCCAGAAGACCGCCGAGGAGGCATTCGGGGATAGGAATGGAGCCCTCATTGCCATGGACCTCAAGACCGGCCGGATCCTGGCGATGGTGAGCAAACCCTCTTTCCCTCCCGATTTCTTCGCAAGAAATATCACTCCCGAAGAATGGAAATCGCTCATGGAGAACCCCCATCATCCTCTCCAAAATAAAGGGATTCAGGGTCAGTACCCTCCGGGTTCCGTATTTAAAATTGTGACGGCGATCGCAGGCCTCGAGTCTGGGATCATCACCCCGAATACCCAGTTGACCTGCTCAGGGGTTTACCCCTATGGAACTCAGAATTTCCGATGTTGGCAGGAGAAAGGGCACGGAACGATCAGCCTCCATCGGGCCATCGCCGAATCCTGTGATATCTATTTCTATCAGGTAGGACTCAAAGTAGGGGTTGATCGAATCGCCACCTATGCGAGCGAACTCGGTCTTGGGAAACCTACCGGGATTTCTCTTTCCCACGAAAAGACAGGAATCGTTCCTTCCACCCACTGGAAAAGGAGGCGCTATGGAGCTCCTTGGTATAGCGGGGAGACCCTTTCCCTTGCCGTAGGTCAGGGATATCTCAATGCGACCCCGCTTCAACTCCTCATGCTCATTTCCGCCGTGGCCAACGGCGGAAGATCCTACCTTCCCCGTGTAGTGGAGCGGGTCACCGATCTCAGCGGGAATACCTTGAAAGAGTACCCTCCGCTGGAGTTGGGAAAGGCGGATATTTCTGAAAAGACCCTGAAAATCATTCAGGAGGCTTTGATGGGAGCGGTCAACGATCCCCATGGAACAGGATGGGCCTGTGCGCTCAAGGGGACAAAGGTTGCGGGGAAGACCGGAACCGCCCAGGTGATCCGGATGGCCCAGGATTTCAAAAAGGGAGATATGGATCGCATGCCGCTGAAATTTCGAGACCATGCGTGGTTCGTCACCTATGCTCCTTTTGAAGATCCCTCGATTGCCATCGTCGTCCTCGTCGAGCATGGGGGATATGGAGGAGCGGTCGCGGCTCCTATTGCCAAAAAGGTTTTTGAAAAGTATTTCAGCCTCCCCCTTTCTTCTCCCTTGAAGGTGGCGAAGGGATCAGGGGTAGGGGATCGGTGAAAATTGCAAATTGCAAATTGAAGAATACAAAATCAAATATGAGAAATAGGTAGGGGTGGCATTTATGACACCCGTATCCGGGTTTGATGAATCAAACCCCTACATTTACGGTGGATCATCTATTTTCTATGCAACGGGAAACGGGTTCCTTTTTGTTTCATAAATACACGGACACGCCTGCGTGCCGGAACGCCTGCCTGCACGAAGCGCTTCGGCAAAGGCAGCCACTTCGGCGTGCAGGCACGAATCACGGTATTTGATAAAATGATTGATCGTCGCCTCTTGATGCATTTCGATTGGACCCTCCTGGGGATCGTTCTCATTCTTTCTTTGATCGGCGTCCTCAATCTCTACAGCACCTCGGTCAACGAAGGAATTGCAGGGACGCCTGCCTACCTTAAACAAATCATCTGGTTGTTCATCGGTCTGACGTTGATGGGAGGGATTGCCTTTATTGAATATCGCCATTTTGCCGACTTTGCATTCATCATCTATTCCGCGGCCCTCCTTCTTCTTCTGGTGGTATTGGCTTATGGCATCGTTACCTCGGGGGCCCAGCGATGGGTCCGAATAGGCTCTCTCTCCTTTCAGCCCTCCGAATTCGTCAAAATCTCGCTCATCCTGGCTCTTGCCAAATTTTTTCAAAGACCTCCCAGCCGGGAAGGCTATTCCCTGAGAGATCTTCTCGTTCCCTTTCTCCTCCTCATCATCCCCATGGTTTTAATCCTCAAACAACCCAATCTGGGGACAGCGATCATCCTTCTTCTGGTATTTCTCTCCGTCCTTTTTTTTGTTAAGATCCGTTGGTCTTCTCTCCTCATCCTTGCCCTGTCCGGAGCGGCCATCGTTCCCCTCTTTTGGAACGTTCTGAAAGATTACCAGAAGAGGCGGATCATTAATTTTTTCAACCCGGATTTGGACCCCCTGGGTGCCGGGTATCATCATATCCAATCGAAGATTGCCGTGGGATCGGGCGGGATTCTCGGTAAAGGGTTTATGGAGGGAACTCAGAGTAAATTGGGGTTTCTGCCCGAGCAGCAAACCGACTTCAT
>Ga0214473_10007819_pt1 | contig 12648 bp, 6 predicted proteins | sample RVTome_7_FD_203509 | JGI IMG/M metagenome (GOLD analysis project Ga0214473, IMG submission 203509) | Soil microbial communities from uranium-contaminated site in the Upper Colorado River Basin, Wyoming, United States - RVT98D197 | ecosystem: Environmental > Terrestrial > Soil > Contaminated >... | reverse complement strand
CCGTGCCGGTGGCGCTCAGGGTCCAGGAGGACGCCTGCTCGTCGCCACCGTCGTCGTTGGTCACTTCCTTGACCAGCGTCAGCTCCGGCGCCTCATCATCGTTCGTGATCGTGCAGGTGACCCCGGTCTCACCTTCGCTCAGAGTGATCGTCGACCCGACCAAGGTCCCGCCATCGCAGCTCCAGCTCCCTGCGGTGTACCCCGTCACGCTCGTCTCAGACAGGTCGTAGCCTGCGTTGGCAAAGACCGTCTCGAACACGCCTGACCCGCCCGGGTTGCTGAAGTCGCGCCTGCCGTCCGTGGACGGCGCTGTCGCCGACAGCGTCCAGTCATCCGCATCCTCATCACCACCATCGTCAGCGGTCACCGTCTTGACCAGCTTCAAGGTCGGCGCTTCGCCGTTAGTGAAGACACATTTCACTGTGTCACCTGCTGCCAGATCGATCGACACAGAGGGGGAGGCGATGACCCAGCCGCTTCCACCCGAGCCGAGACTCTGGGTCACACTGCAACTCAAACCAGAAAGGTCCCAGCCGGGCTCCGAATCCTCGCTCACGGAGTAGTTGCCCGGACTAAGCAGCCCGCTGTCATTCGTCTGCCCGTCGCTGAGGCTGAAGCCGTCGAGGTCATAGCCGGCTGAAAAGTCGAAGGACTCCGGATCGGCGTCCGGGTTGGTCTGCTTTTCAATGATGATCCTGCCGTTCGTAATACTCTCATCCTCGTCGTTCGTGAAGCGACAGATAACGTCGTCGTTTGGCGCGATCGTCAACTCGCCCGTGCCGACATTCACCGAGTGGGTGCTCTCGGCTCCATCGACCGCGTCGTTGTCGTTGGCGTCATCGAAACATTCGAGGACAGAAAAGTAGTTAAGCGGGTTCGTCAGCACCTCGCTGACGTAGTAGGTGCCGGCATCCACAGTGAACTCGCCGGTCGAGCCGTCACCCGACACCACCTCCGAGTCGATCTGGGAGCCACCTTGGATGTCACCTATCCTCAGCTCGACGTCCTCGGTGATGCCCACGAAGTTCTTGTCGAGCTGGATCTTGCCCTGCTGCTGCGTGTTGTAGAAGGTGCAGGTCCAGTTCTCGCCTTCCTTCACGGAGATGACCACGCTCGGATTGTTGACCGTGGCGGAGCCAGGGGTAGGCGAAGCGGGGTCTGTCACCGTACAGACGATGCTGTCCAAACTCCATCCCGTGGGGACGTTCTCCGCAACGCTGTACGTCGTGAACTCACTCGGAGCATCCAGGGTAAAGGCGTTGCTCGCATCCGTCGTGTTGTCGTTGTCCGTCAGCGGGAAGTCCGACAGAGGACTTGGGGAAGCCGCGAAGTTGAAGGGGGTTGAGGTCGGCGGTTCGGCGTGCTTCACGATCGTGATCGTGGCCGGGAAGATCACCGCCTCATTGGCAAGGGACCTGTCCTGGTTGCCGCCCTGACCGTCCAGGTCGATGAACGTCATGTGGTAGGGCGAGCCACTGATGTTCACCGCAGCGTGTCCGACACCCCAATCGGTCCGCGTTGCGATGTGGCCCCCCCACGCGAGGACTGGATTGGACACGGAGGCGGTAAAGCTGATGGCGATGCAGGTCGAGCTGTCACCCGTGTAGTCCGGCGTTCCAGTGAGGCAGGCGCTGCTGCTCGGAACTCCGTAATCACCGATCGTAGTGATCGTTCCGCCATACAGCGAGAACACGCCGGGGATTTGTGAGAAGGAGATGTTCGGGTCATCAGGGATAGAAGCAGTATTGGGCGAGCCCGCACAGCCCGTAACTCCGGTGCATGGATCCGCATCCGCCACGGTCCGGTCGAAGCTGGTCAAGTAGTCGATCGCGTGCTTGCCGCCCTTGGTGGTGTCCCAGGAGATCACGGCCGTGTGGATCGTCGACCCGGTGGCGACGTTGGTCATCCTGAGACGGTATGGGACAGAATCTCCCTCGAAGTAGTGGGCCTTGCTCGCTCCCAGGTTCCCGTTCACCCAGTTGCTCGGGTATGAGTCATTGCAGGATTCGGGCGGGTCGCCCACCCCTCCGTTCGCGCATTGGTCGAGATTACCTGCGGAGGGCGGCGCATCCGTGAACGTCGTCGTCGCGACGCCTGAAACCTCCCCCGTCGCCTTCACGCTATACGTCGCCACGAACCAGTTCGGCAGCTGGAATACGTCGACAATCGTGCCGTCTACTCCCGCCGTCACATCGGTGGAGTGGCTCCAGGTGCTTCCCCAATCGTCATTGACGTAGATGTGCACCGACTCGCCCGGCTGCCAGTAGGCGCCGGTCAGTGTCACCATCTCACCTGGGGCGTAGTCGGCCTTGTCGCTCTGGATCGTGGGCGCGGGTGCGGCCGTCGGCTCAACCGTCGGTTCGACCGTAGGCACCACGGTGGGTTCGGCCGTTGGCTCGATCCTCGGCTCAGCCGTGGGCTCCTCCGTCGGCGCAGGTTCCTCTGTCGGCTCTGCCGTGGGCTCCAGCGTCGGTTCGGGCGGCGGCGCGGTGACGGTGAAGGCAACGCTCGCCAGCGGCGCCTCGCCCCAATCCCCAGACCATCCCGCGGCATAGGCGCGGGCCTCATAATCGCCCTCGCCTCCCTCAGGCATGTAGTCGTAGGCAAATGCCCCCGACTCATCGGCGGAGACGGAATCCGAGGCAACGGATCCATCTGGAGCCATGAACGCCAGGTCGTAGTCGCCCGCCGCGAATCCGCTGCCCGATAGGGCGACGGTCTCACCCGGCGCGTACTCGGCCCTATCGGCGACAAGTGTCGGCGAGGGCTCAGACTGCGCTTGCTGCAGGGCCGGAATCACCAGATCCAGGACCGGCGCTGCCGGCGCCAACATGAACTGCAATGAGGCCAATAAATGAACGAGGCGCCCGGCTCCACCAGCCGCACGCCTCAGCCCGCGCGAAGCCAGTCTCAGCTGGGCATTCGTAGTGGTCCGCGGAAGATATCGAGCGATCGTGGAGAACATGTCTCCTCCTCAAGCTGACCACCCGCAAAATAGGTGGCCTCGGATTAATGCCTATGCAAGAGTGCGGGACGGCTCAGCGCCCGCTCCAGTGACAGCTTCGTCCCTTCGGTAGTCTTCGCGTCGCAAAGTGAGTCGCGCCTCACCCCGACCAGCGTTCGTCCTGGGTGGTCGGGCAAAGTCGCCGCCATGATGGATCGACCAGAGCTTTCCCTCGGCGAAATCTTAGCCAGCCTAGGTATCCGCTGGGTGAACAGCAGGTTACCAATCATGGGCATGGGAACGGGGCGCCTTCGGCCAACTGCTGGCGCGATCTCTTGCCGCCTCCGCATGCCCGTACCGCTCATTTGCTGGCACGTGACTCCTTCCGCCCAGGAACAAAACAAACCGGCCAGAGGTGGCCGGTTTCGCTATTGGCTCCCCGGGACCCTGCCGATCCACTCGACCGACATGCGACCAAGTCTGGCGCCCGGATCTCTGCCGCCACGAAGCTGCTAAGTTCGGTGCTTACGCGGGAAGAGTTCTGCTACTGAATAGTTACAGCTCATCCCTGCCGCAAGACCGGTATGAGCTGGCGAGACCCCCTCGCTTTGTGGTACTTGAGTACTGTTAGGACCACTTTTATAGCATGAAACGAGTGCCAGAGTCAACGAGCCGTACCGGTTCACAGGCATGGAATTGTGGAAGAGACTGCCAGGATCATCGCCTATACGGAACTCTCACGTTTTTCACCATCGGATAGTGCCGCCTGTTAAAGGTGAGCAGCTCCGCACCGCTTGCCATGGCCGACGCGGCGATGAGCGCGTCGGCCAATCCGGCACCGTGACTGAGGTGGTATTCCTGCCGAAAGATTCCCCCCTGCCTGGCCAGCCTCTCATCTACCGGGATGACTTCGAAGGCCAGCATGAACTGATCCAGCGCCGCCAGTTCTTCCGGACCCCTTGCCCCGGATAACAGCTCCGCCACGCTGATGGCGGAGATCAGCAAGTCGCCCTCCAGGCCCTCGAGGAACTTGGCAGCGGGCTCACTTCCACGCAGGTAGTCGATGAGCACATCCGTGTCAATCAGGTACCTTCCCGGCACAGAGGGCTACTCCTCTTCGAAATGGGTCCGGTCCAACTCTTGCCGAACCATATCGAAGTCTGGCAAGCCCTGGTTCTCGGCCCACAGACCCCGCGCCGGCCGAAGCAGATCCAGTCGATTCCCTTCCTGGTAGCGATCGATGTAGCGGTCGATCGCTTCGCGTATGAGTGCGCTCTGGCTGCGGTCGAGCCGAGTCGCCAGGGCCTTCAAGGCCCGGCGCTCTTCCTCGGTCAGATAAATCTGTGTCCGTTCCATCGGTTCTCCCGGAACGATGTATATGAGTAATGTATATTTCGTGCCCCACTCTGTCAAGTGCTAGCTGGATGAGCTTGGAGACTGGAGCCGGTGCGTCCCGTGGGGCAAATGATGGTACTCTGGAGAATGGCCCAGTTGGCCTCACGATGGTTTCAGGTCGAGGCCAACATCGCCCCTTGGGGGGGCCCTCGTTGGACTGCTTGGCATCGCTCTCGCCTCTGCCGCCGCGCCGGCGATCCTGTTTGATTGGGAATCGACATGCCCCGTTGAAGCGGACACTTCATGAATACCAATAGGCGAACCCCACGATGATCGGACAGTCGATCGGCCGCTACCATGTCCTCGAGAAGCTCGGCGAAGGTGGTATGGCAACTGTCTACCGGGCCCTCGACACCCGCTTAGACCGTGACGTTGCCCTGAAGGTGATCCAATCCATTCGCCGGCAGTCCCCGGAGTTCCTCAAACGCTTCGAACGGGAAGCCAAGGCGCTGGCCCAGCTCGCGCACCCTAACATCGTGAGCATCCATGACTACGGCGAGCAAGACGGCATGCCCTACCTAGTCATGGAGTACACCCCTGGCGGGACCCTCAAGCAAAGCTTGGGGGAGCCCATGCCTTGGCCGCAAGCCTGTCGCTTGCTTGCCCCCATTGCTCGTGCGCTGCACTACGCCCACCAACAGAAGATCATCCACCGCGACATCAAGCCCTCCAACATCCTGATCACCGCTTCCGGGGATCCCAAGCTGTCTGACTTCGGAATCGCCAAGATCCTCGAAGCTGAGAAGACCTGGGACCTGACGGGCACAGGGGTCGGGATCGGCACTCCAGAGTACATGGCGCCAGAGCAAGGCATGGGCAAGGCGGTTGACCATCGGGCAGATATCTACGCTCTCGGGATTGTGTTCTTTGAATTGGTGACCGGGAAAACACCCTTCAAGGCCGACACGCCGTTGGCTGTCTTGTTGAAGCAGGTCAATGACCCATTGCCCAGACCCCGCGAGTTTGTCAAGGACCTGCCCAAGGCGGTGGAGCAGGTGATATTTAGGTCGTTGGCCAAGAATCCTGCGGATCGATTCCAGAGCATGGGCGACTTCGCAGACGCATTCGAGTCCTTGCTGAGGGATGTGCAGTGGGCCGGAGACACGACGAGAAAAGCGCCGAGGGGAAGGCTTCGTCGACTCGGCGTGGTGGCAGGGGTGGCGGCCCTTCTCATCCTTATTGCCGCGGGCGTTCTGTGGGCCGTCGGATCCGTGCCACAACTTCGCGGCTCAGCCTCGGGCTCCTCGGGCGTGTCCAATGACGGACTGCCCGCCGCTGGCCGGATCACCGCCACCGCAGAGACTTCGCAGACAAACCTCCCTCCGACCGAAGCACCTATCGCCGTTCAAGAATCCGGGCTCGTCCTCTACGACGACTTTGAATCCCCCGGCCCTGCGAACCCCTTGTTTTGGTGGAGCGAAACCGACTTCCGCGTGCAGGACGGTGCCGCGGTCTTGCAGGCATCGAAGGGTGATACGGCGTCGCATAGGGCGAACCTGCAGTCAACGCGCACATGGATGCCCTCCACGTCGGGCGCAGTGAGGTTCTCCGTTGAGACCAAGATCAGATTGGATCCGGCGATTTTCGATGCCCCATATCGGGGTCATGCCCAGTTCCAGATTACCGGGCCGACTGTAGGTCCGGAGGCGCAGTGGATCTTCGTGTTTGGCTACACGATCGAGTCGGGCTTCTTTGCGTATGAGTGCACTGGTGCCAGGTGGGATCCGTCGGAGCCTGCCGCTTCCTATTCTGAGATCTTCGGCACTCCGATCTTGGGCGAATGGCATACGTTTAGAGCTTCCCTGGAAGAAAGCGCCAATCAGGAGGACCTGGCCTATGTCGGTTACGTCGATGGCAAAGCCATATGTAACTGGACACCACCGGATGAGTGGCAGAATACGATCGATCGAGGCGAGGGCCTGTCGTTCTTTCTGAGCACTAGCTGGTCAGGGGAATGGAGCCTGGATCGCCCCTTCCGGGCATACTTCGACGACGTGAAGGTCGGAACAAGGACGGATAGCTAGCTCGACTTTGCAGGATCCCGGGCTGCGCCATGGCAAGCAAGTCACGGGGGAGCAACCATGCCTGGGTCGATGCCCGCCGCAAATCGTTGGCTTGGCGGAGTGAGTGTTCCACATGGGTGGGGTCTCCGCCGGCTACTCCCTTGGGCACGAGGGAGCCGACCCTACGGAGTGAGTTCCTGCCAGGGCCCCTTCACCTCCAGGTCGTCAAAGTGCACTTCCGCCCCCGGCTCATCGCCTGACGACAGCAGGAATCCGACATCCCCGCCCTCGCGCATGGCATCCTCAGGCAGGTCGAACCTGGCAAGGGGTTCGCTATTCGCGTACGCGACAGCGTGCTCGTCAACAAGGACTCGGAGCGTATTCGCGCCGCCTCTCCTGATCGCAGCTGACGATCCCCATGGCACGACCAGGGTGCGCTGGGCATTTACTACCCGCTCCACAGAGAACCTGCCGCGCGCGTCGATCTGAAATACCCAGTAGTTGTTGGGATCCTTCGCAAGAAAGACCAAGCCCCAGGAAGCGCTCCCAGGATCGCCATTTGGACGGGCCAGGACTGACGCGTCGAAGCTTGCGAATCGGCAGGGAACCATCTGAGTGAGGACCATGTTCGAGGCCCGTGCCTTCAGGGAGTAGGCACGCGCCGCGTAGCCTACCTCAAACTCATTCGAGACGTAGCTCTCGGGCCATCCACTGGAAGAATCGGAGAAGTCATCCACCAGGGCTACCCCCTGCTCGCAGCCCCGCGGGGAAGTCTCGACGGCGACGGTCGCTGGCCCGTCAATGATCACCACAATGCGGTCAGGGCTGATCTGGATCGAACGGACCTGCGCCGATGCAGCAGAAAAAGCGGTAGCCAGTCCCTCGTTGATGCCGCGGGCGATGAGCCCGCCAACCACAGGCAGCGGGTAGCCGTTCAGCCGATCCAGGCTGAAGGCAAGGCTTCCTTCATCGACGACAACGGACACGTCTAGAGTCATCGGCATCCTTCTGACATTTGCGGCCAGGGAAAGAAGGGAATTGGACTGAGAGATGACCTGCGCATCCGCAAGGGTTCCAGGAAGGTATTGATCCGCGGCCGTCTCAATTGCCTCCGCGATCGCCTCAGGCGCGAATTCCTGCCGATAGCCTCTTCCAAGTCTGCTTAGGCCCCACGGCTGTTCTGTAAGCGCTTGCTCGATTGCGTTGCCTGCCAGGAATGACAGCGCAACTGCGACGGCAAAGCACACGAGCACGACACTGATGGCTGCCGTCGCGAGAGCACGTGCAACCGTGCCGACGAAACCTCGGGAGAGCCTCCGCAGGAAACCACCAAGGCGACGCAGCAACCCCCATGTTCGCCCCTCTCTAAGCCGCTCCCATGTGGAGCCTGTTTCAACCGTGACATCTGCTGAACCCCTGATGGTCGCGACGAATGCCTCCGCAAGGTCCCCAGCTCGCCGAAATCTCGAACTGGGATCCTTCTCAAGCGCCTTGAGGATGATTCCCTCCTGTCGACGTGTCAGGTCAGGATTGAGCTCGCGAGGAGGTTTCGGAGGCGCTGATGCGTGTTGGCTGAGCACCTCCATCGAACTCCCCTTGAAGGGCGGCGCGCCTGTCATGAGTTGGTAGAGCACGACGCCGAGCGAGTAGATGTCGCTTGCGGGTCCCACCTGCATTCCGCGAGCCTGCTCCGGCGACATGTACGTCGGTGTACCGATCGCTGCGCCGTCCCTGGTCAGGCTGACCGCCGTTCCCTCGATCAGCTTGGCGATGCCGAAGTCGGTGAGAACAATCCTGCCGTCTTCTCCTGCGACAAGGATATTGGAAGGCTTGACGTCTCGGTGAATGATGCCCCGGTTGTGCGCATAGTCCAGCGCCCTCGCAACGAATGTAAGGACTGTCGCGACAAGTGAAGCGGCGAGGGGGCCCTCACGCTTGTTCAGCAGCTGGTCTAAGGACTCGCCATCCACGTACTCCATGAGCATGTGGTAGGTGCCACCCTGAATGATGAAGTCCATGATCCGAACGATGTTGGTGTGGTTCAGTGTGGCCAGTGTCTTGGCCTCTGCCAGAAACCTGGCTTGATCCCGCTGTGAGGCCTCCCTCCCCGATCCCAGGACCTTCACCGCGATCACGTTTCCAATCTGGGGATGAACGGCCCTATAAACCGCGCCCATTCCCCCTTCGCCGATAGGCGCCTGTATCTGGTAGCTGCCGACCATCCGGCCAATCAAGGGATCTGCCACGGCTGCCCTCCCAGATTCCGGGCGGATACTTCTTCGTGTTTGATCGCAATGGGACCAGGTGCCCCAGGTCGGGGCCCTGGTGGCCTCCCAAACTCAGGCGAGGCATCCGGTCTTGCCGGGGCCCACATCAGTCCACTTCCCTCGAGGCAGTCGTGGAGGGGTCTTCCCCACCTACGCGGGTCGAGGAGACGAGAGGCGCATTTCTCCGGTATCGTCCTCGACATTGTCCTTGGGCCGGCTGCCTCTTCGCACAACGATGACACTGATGTTGTCCGACCCCCCGGCGCGGTTGGCCATCTGGACCAGCTTGTCCGCGGCGACCGCCGGAGGCAGCTGGTCGACCACATGCAGGATGCTTGTGACGGCAACGCTGCTCCAAAGCCCATCGGAGCACAGTATTATGGCATCGCCATCTCGGAACTGCTCGAAGAAGACATCCGGCTCGACCTTCTCTCGACCGGCGCTCAGCGAGCGGGTGAGCACGCTTCTCCCTATGTGGGCTAGATCATCCTCCAGGCCGAGTTCCTTCACTTCGGCGGCGCGGGTGTGGTCCTTGCTGATCTGGCGGATGCGCCCCCCGCGGGCAAGATAGGCGCGGCTGTCACCTACATTCGCAACGGTCAGCGCTTCCCCTACAACCACTGCAACAACTACGGTCGTACCCATCCGGCCAGCCAGGCCCCGGTTCTCGCTGCGGTTCTTTATCGCTCGGTGAGCTTCTTCTACCGCGGCGCGCAGCGCCTCTTCGACCGTCCCATGTCGACGCGCAACCCGATAAGCCCGCGGGATCTCTTCAGCGGCGATCCCGCTGGCGATCTCGCCGTGGAGATGCCCCCCCATGCCGTCGCACACCAGGTAGAGATGATCCGGGCAGTCGGGCGCCAGCGGCTCGAAGACCGCCAGCCGGTCCTGATTGGTGGGCCGTTTCCGGTTCCTCCCGATATCCAGGGCGGCGCCCGATATCAGCCGGCTCATCAGGTCATCGACTCCGGGTCGTCCGCTCTGAACTCCTCCGTTCTGAGTTCGTCGTCGGCGGGCTTGAATTCCTCGGTCCTGAACTCGTCGTCCTCCGGCTGATCCAGCTGAAAGTCTTCGGTTGCATACTCATCGGGTGGACGCTCCGCATCGGCGAGCATCAGCGCATTGCTGGTGAGGTCCGCTTCGGCTTTCTGGCCCGCCCCCTCCCGCAGATCGCGGAAGGTCAGAATGACGGGCGGGATGCGGCCCTCGGCAATCGAGCGGCCCAGGCGGATCTGGCCGCCATCCCTGAGATCCAGCCCCTGCTCGGGTGGCACGCGCGCATCGTCCACAAAGGTGCCGTAGGTGCTGGCCTTTCCGAGCCGGGGATCGCCATCGAAAACCCGAAAGGTCGGAGGGCCCTCCAGGCGGCCGGGCGTGGGCGGCTCCAATGCGATCTCGTCCATGGTCAGGGACAGATCGCGGCCTGGATCATCGAGCTTGACGACCGCGTGGATCCTCGATACCGGCTGGATGGGGATGACCACCTCACATTCTGGGGAGCGGCCGATGAGCACCTGACGCTCCCAGATCTCAAACCGCTGCCCCACCAGGTCGGGGTCCTGGCAGGACTCAATGGTGAGCGTCGCCAGGGTTTGGGTCCCAATCGGCCGCGCAGCCTCCACCACGCCGCCTACGGAGGGCGTTGGCCCTTCCGCCACCATCGCCTGAGCCGGCTCAACCGTCTCCCGCCTCCCCCGAGAGCGCCGGACCAACAGCAAACCTCCCCCAACGATCGCCAGGGTGAGCAGCGGCAGGCCGATGACCAGCAGCAGCGAAGAGGCCTCGGCTGCCCCAACCTCAGCCAGCCCTCCGGTAGTATCCGATGCGACCTCTGCAGCCATTGACGCCTCGGGAGGCGCAGCCTCGGCAGCCTGAAATCGGACCCCAACCCTGGCCACCGCCAGCACGCTGCCGTCCTCGGCATAGGCCACGCCCCTCAGTTCGTAGGGTCCGGGCTCGAGGCTTCCGGTTCGCCATTCACCTTCAAAGGGCGGCAATCCGTCCTCGCCGATCAACTTCTCCCCGAGGTAAAACTCGACCCGCGCAGCCTCCTGCTCGCTGGTCACCTCCAGCGTGAAGGACAGGTCCTGGCTGACCAACTGCTGCTCGCTGAGGCCCGAGAAGCTTGCGCGGCCCGGCAACTCCGCGGCCCGGAAGTTCCGGGTCTCCTGGTCAGTTGCACCCTGATAGTCGACTTGCACAAATAGCCCATGCTCTCCGCTGGCGGCCGGACTCAGATAGTGAAGCACGTAGCCCCGCTGCAGTTGGACGCCCAGCTCGGCGAAAACGTCGCCCACTGCGCCAGCATCCGGCGCCAACAGGGATCGCCCACCGGTCAGGTCGGACAGGCGCGCGAGGTCCTGCGCGTTCACCCTGGCCCCGACGCCGATCGTATAGAGCGGCACGCGGACTATCGGGTCGTTGGCGAAGGCGACGACATCCTCCAGGGTCTTGATGGAGCAACTTCCGCCTGTGATGCGCTCGTCGATCCCGTCGGTCAGCAGGACGACGGCCCGTCGACCCTGCCGGATGGACGAGGCCACCTCGACGGCGTCGAACGCGGCGTCCCACAGACAAGTGGATGCATTCTGGATGGGTTGGAGCAGGTCGACGAAGTTGCGGACGCCGACGCGGTCGCCGGTGATGTTGATCTCCAGCTTCGGGCTCTCATTGAAACTAAGCAAGCCAACCTGGTCCGCCTCCCCCATTCCCTCGATGAACGTCACCGCGGCTTGCTTGACCGCCTCCATCTTGCCAGCCGCCGCCATGCTTCCACTCGTGTCGAGAGCAAGCACCATTCCCATGCCCTCCGTGGAACCCGACAATTCGAAGCTCGGGATGTCGACACCGTCCTCCCGGACGACAAGATCGCCCGGGTCAAGCGCAGAGATCGGCTCGCCTTCCGCATTGAGCACGCTCAAGAAGGCAGTCACCTGGTAGCCATCGTCATATGGGTCGTAACGGGCTTCTACGCCGTGGATGATGACGGTGACACCAACCTGTGAGTTCGGTGGGGACCGGTCAGGCCGCACCAGAGAGGTGACAAGGAGGAGGCCGAGTACCGAACGGGCCCAGAGCTCGGCGCCAATGGCCTTTCTACGGCGTTCGTGGATTGCAGTCGCGGTTACCTGGTCGTTGCCATGTGCTGCCAAATCAGCTTCCCCCCGGTCCTCCTGAACATTCGGCTCACAATCTCAAGATGAGTTCGACCGAACCGAACTTGAGTCGATCGCCATCATGAAGCGCATACTCGAGGTCAGCCGCCATGGGCTGGCCATTCAGCCGAGCCCGCGCCTCAGCTCCAGGTAGGACATGGATGGTCCACCCTTGCCCCTTTCGCTTCAGGTGTGCCTGTTCCCGGTGGACCGTGCGCCTTCTCTTGCCGGTCTTGGGATCGAGCGGCTCCGCCTCCGTGAGGTCGATGGCGGGTGAGATGGCACGCTTGGGGTCCTTGCGGCCGATGAGCATGCTGTCGCCGAGCAGCGGATAGGAGGGGCCGCCGGGGCATTCCAAGAACGCCTCGGAGGCACCCGCCGCCCTGGCCGTACTGGCCTGGTCCTCCGCCTCTTCGGGCAGGGGCTTGTCGGCCTTGAGAGTCTCGGGCAGCTCCTTGGGCTGAGGCGCTGCCGGCTTGGCCTGGGCGGCGAGAGCCGTCCAGGCTGCCCCCATTGCCTGGCGGACCGCGTTCACCATCTCGTCGACCGAGGCGGAGCGGTCCTTCTTGTCTTTCGCAAGGGCGCGCAGGATGGCGCGATCAAGATCTTCCGAGATCCCGGGGGCCTTGGCGCTGGGACGTGGCGGCGGTGTCTGCAGATGGTCATGGATGATGGAGATGGGCGTGTCCGCGTCGAAGGGAACTTGTCCAACCAGCAGCTCGTAGATCAGAATCCCAAACGAGTAGATGTCCGTGCGCGCATCCAGATTCGGCTCGCTGCGCGCCTGCTCCGGAGAAATGTACTGCGGGGTTCCGATCATGAATTCCCGTGACAGCGTCGACTGCGCGGAGGCGGCGATGCGGGCGAGCCCAAAATCGGCCAGG
>Ga0214473_10007818_pt1 | contig 12648 bp, 10 predicted proteins | sample RVTome_7_FD_203509 | JGI IMG/M metagenome (GOLD analysis project Ga0214473, IMG submission 203509) | Soil microbial communities from uranium-contaminated site in the Upper Colorado River Basin, Wyoming, United States - RVT98D197 | ecosystem: Environmental > Terrestrial > Soil > Contaminated >... | reverse complement strand
ATCCGGATGGTTCGGGCAAGAAGGCGATCTATTTTCTTTTCGATCTCCTCCTGCTCCGTGGAGATAAGGAACCGGATGGGCTTTTTCGTGTCTGCCAAGGAATAGTCGATCCGGCCCAGATAGCCCCCTCTGGGCTCCAATCGGTAGAGAGGAATTTCATTCACCCGTTCCATCACTACCCTCTTCGTTTCACCCCCACCTCCAAGGATCAGGTTAATCAGGGGATTTTCTCTCGCCAGTTTCCGATCCTTTGATTCTCCCAACTGAGAAAGGACGATGATCACATCACAATATTCCCGGAGGCTTTTGGCCAACGCCTTCGATGTTGAAAGAGGATCAAGAATGGTCAGACCGGGTTCTCTGTCATGAAGGGTCGGGTTGTAGAGGTCATCCATCAGCCCGAAGACCCCAATTCTCAGTCCCGCGACCTCCTTGATCACATGAGGTTTGAGGACCGTCTGCTGAGTTTTTTTGTCAACCAGATTGGCAGAGAGGATGGGGAATTTTGCTTTTTGAGCGACCTCGGAGAGAAATTTGAATCCCATCATTAAATCCTTTTCACCCACGTTGACCGCATCGTAAGCCATCTCATTGTAAGATTGGATGAGAAGATCGACCCGAAGGAGGCTGTCCCTTCTCTGCGTCTCGGTCTGGGGAGGCTTTCGAAAGAGGAGATTTCCGGTGTCGAGAAGGAGAACGGCCTTTCCTTCTTTCTTCACCTGATCAATTAGGGTCGATTTCTTGGCCACACCGCCAAGAGGATTCCGAAATCACCCGCAGGGCTCGACCTCTCCCATCACGTCATTGGTATAGATCAGAGTGAATTGAACTTTAGGGGCTGATTCAGTGGCAGAGTGGAGCCCCAGGCTTAGCAAGATCGGGATCAGGAAGAGAATCAACAATCTTCTTAATAACAAGGCGATCTCCTTTTTTTCAGGTTTCGTCAATTTAACAAATTGATCGTTTGAAATCAAGGGGTTGGTTTGCATTTGGAGGGGCTATTGGGTAAAATAAGGAAGGGATGAAAAGGGGTATAGAAAAAAAAGCGTACCTATTTTTCTTCGTTCTTGGTATGTCCGTCTTGACCCAGGGAATACCTTCCGCAGGTCTTGGAGGAGATCCCCTCGATGTTAGCCTTGAGGAAAAACAGGTCCTGGAGTGGAGAAAAGAAAGGGACGATTTTTTTAAGAACCATGTCCGTTCCCCTTTGAGCCCCAAAGAGAAGAAGAACTTTAAGGGCTTAAGCTATTATCCTTTGGACCCCAAATATATCTTTTCCGGGCAGATCGAACGCTATGTCTTCCATATTGATAACCCGAAATATTATGCAACGTTTCTGACCAACAAGGGGACGAACAAACGCTATCTTCGATATGGGAAATTCCGCTTCAACTTAAATGGCAAGGGATATGCGGTCGAGATTTACAAATCCATTTTGAGTGATTACCTTTTTATCCCCTTTAAAGACCTGACCAATGGAAAGGAGACCTATGAGGGAGGAAGGTACATCGATGCCGAAATCCTTCCAGGATACAAGATGGTTCTCGATTTCAACATGGCCTACCATCCGTCCTGTGCCTACAATGAAAAATTTATCTGCGTTCTTCCTCCGAGAGAAAATATGCTTGAAATTCCCATCAAAGCAGGGGAAAAAAATTTCAAACCTTCTCCTTAAATAGGGAAAAAGAGGCAGGGATCCTACCGGAAGCGCTTCTCTCCTGCGTGAATAGGAATCTCCAGCCAGTTCTCCGGAGGCGCAAAAGGGCAGGTATACTTTTCGTTATATTGGCAGAAAGGGTTATAGGCTCGATTAAAATCAATCAATACGTTTCCGCCCGGTATCGGCTCGACATAGAGATAACGTCCCTCTGGATGGGTCTCTGTTCTTGAGGTTTTGTCCTTGCAAGGAAGAAAAAGCTCCCCACCTCCTAATGGGCGGTAGATCTGAAGGATACATTCCTTTCCTTCCCATTTAGATTTGAACTGACCATATTTGACATATTTCCTGTCCTTCCCCTTGTTGGTTGGCAGGTTGACATAGATAGGCTTGGGCTCGGTGGGGTATCGCTCGATAACCCCGACCACGCAATATCTGAGATTGATGGGATAGTAGAAGAGTCCTTTAAATCTTTTCCGATCCGCATCCTTCAAAGGGGATTGAGGGTTTTCTCTAAAGAACCGATCTCTCTTCTCCCGAAAGGCTTTCAGTTTCTCCTCCCTTCTTTCCATAGGGTCTTCCACCCCTGGTGGGGATGAAAGGACAGCCCTACAATGGAGAGAAATGAAGACGAGACAGGCGATCGAAAAAAGGAACCCTTTCCGTGTGGGGCGTTTCGCAATCGGCTCTGCACCACGCAGGGATACAGGGCGGCCCTGAACCTTATCCCGCCGATGGCGGGATTCGGGGTGCATTCCGCATTCTCTCCGAGCCAGAGGGCTCTCCCTCCGGGGCAGAAGTCCCTCCGGGGTGGAGCCTGAGCCGGAGGCCGCATTCGGTAACCGAAACCTTCCCATTACCCTTCTCCCTCTTTTTCGGCTGCAGGTTCCACTTTTTTCCCTCGTTTTGAATAGGCTAACAGGGCCACGGTAAAGGAGATAATGAAAAAGAGAAGAATGGTGAGAATGAGGACAAACAGGAGAAGGATACCAATAATCAGTTTAGCCATGACCCCTCCTCTTAGAATGTGACCAAGAAAAAATAGGAGGTAGGATTTTCCTCCAATTTAATGGAACTTTGGTAATAAATCAACCCTTTTTTGAGGTGAGTAAGGGCAAAAAAATTGTATTGAAATATTTTTTCAAAGGTGTTAAAAAAACTGTCTTAAGGGGTGGGGCTTTTCCAAGAATTAACCTTAAGTAGCTACCTTTTCACGTATGTACCGATTTCATATGAGAGGCTGGAAATGGGTGTTTCCAAAAGGGAAGGACCTTTAAGAAAGGGGAAGGTATGGGATTATGAAGACGGGGACTAAGGTAGCACTCATATCGATGGGGGCCGTATTGATTGCGATGTTCTTGTTTATCATCTATCAGATTACGGCATTTTACCATTACAAATCGGTCGTTCTCGATCGGTTCCCTGTGGAACCCCCCTCGAAGGAAGAGAAAAGATTCTTCGAATTGGAGAAGGAAAGAAAGGATCAAGCGATCGAACTGGCAAAGAAGTATGCGAGAGAAAAAGATGAACTGTATGGGGATGCCCAGAACATTGCAGAAAAGATCAAGGGAGATGTGAAAATCATCGGATGGGATGCGGATCGAGCCATTCATGCTGGCCAGCTCTACGATTCCGAAAAAATGGGTGTCCGATTGTTAGAGGATTTCAAGGGATCGACGGAAAAGATAAAGAAAGGATTAATCAAGTTGAAGGACTTGGGTTTCTTGATGGGGGGAAGTCCGGCTTCCGAACTGCTCCTTGAGGAGGATCCCAAATATTTCGCATCCAGGATCAAGAGGCTCAAAGAGGAGTACGTATCGATCCAATTCTATCTCTTGCCTCGAGGGAAAGGCATCGTCAAGGCGAAAGACCTCTCTGAAGAGGCGAAAAAAGTGGTGGATGATATCGACAGAGAGCTCGAGAAGGCATCGCGTCTCATGAAGCATTTTTACCATTACGGCGACTCCATGTATTTTGTGACTTTCCGTTATCAAACCCAGGACGACAGGATTAAGAATAGAATTCAGGGATGGTTTTTCGAAGTCGATCTTGACTCGAAAACCGTGAGGGACGCCAGTGTCGATAAAGATCTCGGCAAGAAGTATCAGGTCCTTGCTAAGGGGATATAAGTTCTAAAGGAGACGTCTTAATGAAGAAAGAAGTAAGATGGGGAATGGTGATCGATCTCAGGCGCTGTGTGGGATGTCATTCCTGCCAGGTAGCCTGCAAGGCGGAGCACGAAGTGCCTCTCGGTGTCTGGAGAATTTGGGTGAAGGTCGTTCAAAAGGGGACATACCCGGAAATGGCGGCTGTCTCCTTACCGTGGGATTGCCCTTACTGTGAACGGCCTGAAGAGGCACGGTATCCCCGCATGCAGACCCTTTTCTTACCTTGGTTGTGCAACCATTGTGAACGTCCTATCTGCAACACGGTATGTCCGGTGGGGGCTGCTTATAAACGCGAGGACGGCATTGTAATGATTGATCCCCACCGCTGCATCGGTTGCAACTACTGCCGAGCCGCGTGTCCCTATAATGTTAGATTTGCAAACCCGATCACCGGCATGCTCCAGAAGTGTGACTTCTGTGTTCACCGGGTTGACTCCGGACTGCCACCTGCTTGTGTGGAGGCATGCCCCACGAATGCAATGGTATTTGGGAATTTGAAGGACCCGAGCAGTAAGGTGTCCCAACTGCTTTCAAAGGAGAAAATTCAGGTTCTCAAAAAGGAAATGGCCACCTATCCTCAGGTCTACTATATCGGCCTGGATAAGGACGTGGCTGATCCGCTGAAAGGATGGGAAAAGCACTATTATCACAGGGAATTTGAAAAACTATAAGTTTAAAAGGGAAAATTATGGAAGTGGAAGTCCTCTACAATGTATTTCATCATGAAGCGGTCAGTATGTTGATTGCCATCTATTTTCATATTGTCGGGCTCCATGCAGGGTGCTCGATCGTATCTATCACAGCCACCCTTCTCGGCAAATCGGAATATAAACCCGTGGCTAAGATTGGGGCCATCTTCGTTATCATCCTCTTTTCAATCTCTCCGATCTTCCTGCTCACCGACCTCTTTCAGCCCTTGCGTTTCTGGTATCTCTTCATCCATTTCAATGTCACTTCGCCCCTCAGTTGGGGAACCTTCATCCTCTGTGCCTATCCGATCTTTACCGGGATCTACATCTACTTTTTGTTTAAGAACAATGTGAAATGGTCAAAAATTTTTGGGGTCATCAGCCTCCCTACTGCTATTGGTGTTCACGGATATACAGGATTCGTCTTGGGATTCGCCAAAGCGAGAGTCCTATGGAACACCGCAGTCATGCCTTCTTATTTTTTAGCATCGGCAATGATTTCAGGAATGGCTTTTATGATCATTGTCGCCATTGTTCGCTACTATTTTACTTATAAAGAGAAACCTTTGGAGGTGAGGGAGACCGATCTCAATATCATCGATCTTCTCGCCAAGTGGCTGGCCGGCTTCATGATTCTAAATGTGTTCTACGTCTTCTCTGACCTCACGGTAATGTATTACCATACGGAGGATGCCTTTGAGACCGTGGAGCTTGTCCGCCTTGGCAAATTCGGCTTTTTGTACATCTGGGTGGACAACGTTTTTGGGAACATCGTCCCCGCTATCATCATTGTTTTTAAGAGGACACGGAAATCCCTTTTGTTATTATTGATTGCTGCCATACTGGCCTCCATCGGCGTCTTCGTCATGAGATATGTGATGGTTTTTGGAGGCCAATACGTCCCATTAAGTTGATGGGAGGAGAACGAGGATGAAACGTCGGGAATTTTTGAGATTATGCATGGGTGCCGCACAGGCCCTGCTCCTGCAGCCTCTTCTTCAACTCTCTGCCGATGCGAGGGAGGCGTGGGGAGGAAAACAGGTCTCACGGCATACGAAGAAACCTCTGAAGGGAATACCGAGTCTTTGCCAGCTTTGTCCGGCCCGTTGTGGGATCATCGGCTATTTGGAGGGGGATCAATTGGTGAAGATCGGAGGGAACCCTAAACATCCCAACAACCTTGGAAAGCTCTGTTCAAGGGGATTGGCCGGCGTCAATATGGCCTATGATCCGGATCGCCTTGCTTCACCGATGATCAGGAGAGGTGAGCGGGGTAAGGGGCAATGGGAGAAGATCTCATGGGAGAAGGCCTATAGCGAGATTTCCTCAAGGTTAAAATCAATCTACCAAAGCGGAGGAAAGGAAAGCCTCGTCTTTCAATCAGAACATGAGCCTCATGGGATCATCAGGTTGTTCCTGGATGCCTTTGGAAAGGCTCTGGTTCTCAACGATGATAGACTCCACTTTGGAAACAGGGACGGAGCCCAATGGCTGACTTGGGGAGAGGAGCGGGGGGTCCCTGATGTGGCGAACAGCCACTACATCCTAAACTTCGGCTCCAATTTTTATGAGACCCATGAGGACTACGCTGGTTTCATCGGGAGGGTGATCGAAGGAAGATTCGAAAAGAAGGCCAAGCTGGTCACCTTTGATGTGAGGCTTTCCCATACGGCGGGCAACAGCGATGAGTGGTTTCCTATCACACCGGCGACAGATGGGGTGGTAGCCTTAGCGATGGCTAATGTTATTGTTAAGGATAACCTCCATGACAAGAGTTTTATTCAGAAGTGGTTGAATCTCCCAGCTTCACAATTGACCGAATATCTTTCGAAGTACACTCCTGAGATGGTGGAGAAGATCAGCGGGATAGCTGCATCGGATATCGAAAGGATTGCCAGGGAATTTGCCTTCTCCATGCCTGCGGTGGCCATTTCCGGCCGTGGGGTGAGCAGCCATTTCAACGGCGTTTATAATGAAAGATGCATCTTCCTCTTGAATGCCATCATGGGGAACGTGGATATCCCTGGAGGATATTGTTTTCCACGGACCTATCGTTTGTATGGGGCAGGTATCACTCCCTTTGATTTCGAGAAGGACCGATTAAATCCGCAGAAGTTTATCTCCCAGTTGAAACGGGGAAAATTGACCCCTCAAATGTACTTCATTCATGATTCCAATCCCGCCTACACCAATCCTGAAAGCGGTTTGACTTCTGAAGTATTGAAGAATGAGAAGTGGATTCCTTATATCGTCGTGGCAGATAGCTATATGACAGAAACCGCTATGCTTGCTGACATTGTGCTTCCTGTGGCCACTTACCTGGAGAGTTGGGGAATAGACTCATCCCCGGCGCTGGATCTGATTCCTTTCGTTGCACTTCAACAGCCCGTCATCCATCCCTATGCCAAATCTGTTCCGGTGCACGATATTTTTATCGAACTCTCCCAAAGGATCGGTGGGGGGCTCCGGAGAAATTTCAAATTCAACTCTGCAGAGGAATATGTTAAGAAAGCGGTCTCCAGCCTTCCTAAACTCGAAAGTGCGGGAGGGTTGCAATACTTAAAAGAGAATGGGGCCTGGTTCGATAAGAATGAGAAACCGAGGTATAGGGCCTATGAATCGAAAGGGTTTAAGACTCCTTCAGGAAAGATTGAAATCTATTCAGAGAGATTGAGAAGAAAGGGATTCCAGCCTCTTCCTACGTATGAACCCATTCCAGGCCATGGAGACCTTAAGGGCAAATTTGTTCTCGTAACTTATGAACCGAATGTGATGGGTTTGAGGACAGCAAATCTTAAATGGCTCGCTGAGATTAAGCATCGCAATTCCGTCTGGATCAACAGAGATGTGGCCAAAATGCTCCATATCCAAGAAGGGGATCGTGTCAAAATTGCCACCAAAACCGGATCATTTGTCATGGATACCCGGTTGACCTTTGGCCTCCATCCCAGGGTCATCGCCATTGAAAGAAATTTAGGTCATTGGGGATATGGCCATATCGCCAAGGCAAAGACGTTTAAGAGCAAGGATCCCAATACTAAGTTGCTCTGGTGGGAAAAAGAAGGCAATGGCATCTCTCCAAATCAAGTCATACCGGGAGAGTCAGACCCCATTGGTGGAGGAGAGGCCTGGAACGATACCTTGGTCACCATTTCGAAGGTTTAAAGGTAGGATTCGATGAAAAGATTGAGCACGATCAGATGGTTGATTTCGCAGGTTAATCTTAAAAACATTACAACCCTGTTGAAATCCAGGTGGGTAATTTTTGGTGTGGGGCCCATCATCACTCTCATCGGAGCCTTATTGGTCATCTGGGTAGGGCACACATTAACTGCTCATCCTGCAATCTGTCTTTCATGCCATGCAAGACAAACCAGCACCTCTATGTGGGCATCCTCTCAACTCCATCCAAAAACGGTCACCTGTGCGAATTGTCACGCGAAACCCGGTCAATTGTTTCCCCGGGATTTTTTCGCTGATGAACGGGTCAACGAGAGTTGCCTTGGTTGTCATCGGCATGTGGCTGAAAAGGAGATGGAGGAAGCCCACCACATGAAAATTGCCCACAAGCTTCATGTGGAAGAATCAAAGCTGATGTGTATCGATTGTCACAGAAATATCGCCCATGAAAAAATGGAAGCGGGAACGAATCGACCCCGCCGATTAACCTGCATGGAATGTCATGAGGAGGCGATCTCTGGAGGCCCGGAAGGCTGTACGAAATGCCATACAAAGATTCCTGTTAAATCCGTTTCGTAGTCTTAGAGAGAAAGGTGAGGCGCTACGGTTCTCTAAGCCTTTACAGAAAGTTGTTCATTTTTTCTCAAGGAAGAAGGAGGCTATCTATGGCCTCCTTTTTTTACTTCTCATCATTCTACTGGCTGGCATTTTTAGATATTCTGAAAGCCCTTCCTTTTGTGGCCTATGCCACAATATGAAGGAGTATGTCGATTCTTGGAAAACCTCCTCCCATAAGCAGGTGGCCTGCCTGAACTGTCACCGCAGACCGGGTGTGCTGAACCATCTCACAGGAAAGTGGGTCGATTTCCAACTTGCGTTGACATACGTCCTGATTGGGAGAGGGACCAAGAAACTCCATTACGAGATTGACGATGGTAACTGTTTGCAAAAGGGATGTCATCAAACAGACGATTTAAAGGGAAACATGATATATAAGAATATCAGTTTTCCCCATGGAAAACACCTGGGCGAGTTGCGGAGAGGGATGAAAATTAGATGCACCACCTGCCACGCCCAGATCGTCCAAGGACTACACCTTACGGTTCACGAGACCAACTGCTTTATCTGTCATTACTATCGCACGGGACCAAGAGGAGAAGAGGAATGTATCTCGTGTGCGGTAGGAGGGTGTACGTCCTGTCACATTGAACCAAAAGGGGACATCAAAGTTAAAGGTTGGAATTTCAATCATCGGAGATATATTGCAAGAGGAGTGGCCTGCGAAAGGTGCCATGTGAATGTCGTGCAAGGAGATGGCCATGTCCCTGAGGGAAAATGTCTTCAGTGCCATAATGAGCCGACGATATTGAACACAAAATATACCTCGTCATTCATGCATGAGACACATGTCACCGATCATAAGATCGAGTGTGCAGATTGTCATACCTCAATCCGGCACGAGATCGGGTCGATCCTCACTGCAGTTCATTCTCCTGCTGTTTGTGATAGATGTCACAGCAGGGAAATTCATCTGGGGCCTAGGGGGCTCTACCGGGGAACGGGGGGAATTGGGGTTCCTGACTCTCCCAGTCTCATGTATATAACAAATGTCGACTGCGTCGCCTGTCATCGGAAGGGGGAGGAGAGCCAAGCAGCCCTCCACACGACAAAATATGTGGAACGTGCGATCAGCGAGGCCTGTGTGGACTGCCATGGTGAGGGATATGATGAGACCTTAAAGCACTGGAAAACTCTTCTTTCAAGAGCAGAGAACGAAACGAATCAGCGGATCTTCAATATTCAGAAGGTGCTCTATGAGATGGAAAAGACCAGAGGAGGTTCTTCAGATTTTAGGAAGGCTCAGAATCTCCTGAACGAGGCCCGTCACAATTACAGCCTTGTTCTTCTGGGAAAGGGTGTTCACAATATTGAATATGCTTTCAAGCTTCTCAATGCTGCCGACAACAAGACTGAGCAGGTCTTCGCAGCGCTGAACAAGGCTTATAAGGCCCGAGAATTTGCCACCCAGATGACCTGTACCACTCTCTGCCATGTGGGGATGGAGAAACGGACCGTTCCTTTCAATGATATTAAGTTCTCTCACGAAACCCATGTGATCAGAAATAAGCTAAGATGTTCTGACTGTCATTCCCCCCGGGAGAACCATGGGAAGACTTTCCAGAAGAATTGTGCAGAATGCCATCATGGGAAGAGGATCCAGAAGGTGAAGTGTGAAGACTGTCATATCTCCGTCAAGAGACTGATCCATGGCAAAGGAGGTATCGGGGTTCAAGAGAGACCGAGCAATAAGTTGGATGTGGTTGAATGTATCGATTGTCATCGTGGTGTGCCGACAGAAAAGAAAGATTCCCTCGATGCGATTAAGAAGCGGTGTATTGAATGTCATGACCAAAGTTATGGAGAGATGGTGGTGCAGTGGAAAAAGATCTCTGAGGAGTCGTTAAAAAAACTTTCTCCCAAGATCGATCGGGTCAAAGAGGAGATCGAGCGCATTGACCGTCGTGGAGGCCACACGTTCGTCTACCGGAAACTGTTCGGGGAAGCGGAGTTTAATTACAGTTTGGCGAAAAAGGGGAATGGGGTTCATAACTTAGAATATGTGGAGGAACTATTAGATTTTGCCAACCATCGACTTGATGAAGCCATGAAGCAGTTGTCTAAAAAGAGATAATCCTCCAACTGAAGTCGACTCCACCGAAACCCGCTATCCTGCAAATCGTTTTTCGCTTTCCGAAAAGTTTATTGGCCACAAGACTGGTAAGAAAAGAATTGGGAATAGTCCTATTCTGATCAGGCTATGGTAATGCCTCAGCTAAACGGGGTAGGGGCGACTTTAGTCGCCCTCTAAATAGGGAGGCTAAAGCCTCCCCTACCCGTTGACCCACGCTTCAGTGAGGCATTACAAGCCATGGGCTTTTCATTTGAAAATTTTTTCACATTATAGTATCTTTAGTCGTTAAAATACAATCATTCGGATGAGCTTCATATGGGAACTTTGAAAAATGCTCTTCAATTGGTCAAGGCCCTTTGGATCGATTTTTTCGAGGAGGCAAAGAAAGTAACGCAAAGTCATACCCAAGCCATAAAAATCTTCCTCCTTTTCTGTGTCGTCGCTTTTGTCATTATCTTTGCGGGACTGCTTAGGTTTACAGAGACTCCCACCTTCTGCGGCCTGTGTCATCAGATGGACGTTTATATAGAATCGTGGAGGGCCTCCAGTCATCGCCACGTCTCCTGCACAAGGTGCCACTATGAACCCGGCTTTCTCAAGCATCTCAGAGGGAAATGGGTGGACGGCCAGGTTTCCTTAGCCTATTTCATCTCCGGAAAGAGGCCGAGCAAACCTCATGCGGAGATCAGCGATTCGAGCTGCCTCCAAACGGGGTGCCATAAGGTTGAAGATCTCAAAAGGGACATGGTTTATAAAAACGTAGCCTTCTCCCATGAAAAGCATTGGGGCGAATTGAGAAGGGGAATGAAACTTCGATGCACGACCTGCCACGCTCAGCTCGTCCAGGGGATGCACCTCACTGTCCACGAGACCAATTGCTTCATCTGTCACTATTACAAAGCCGGTCCAAAAGGGGAAAAGGACTGCATCTCATGTGCGGTGGGTGGCTGCACCTCTTGTCATATCGAGCCTAAAGGGGATATCAAAGTTAAGGGCTGGAGTTTCAATCACCAGAAGTATATTGCCAGAGGGGTGGCCTGCGAAAAGTGCCATCTTAGCGTCGTTCAGGGGGATGGCCATGTCCCAGAAGGTAAATGCGTGGAATGCCATAATGAACCCGAACTATTAACTACGAAGTTTACTTCTCAACTCCTCCATAAAAACCATGTTACCGATCACAAGATTGAATGCTCAAGCTGTCACACGCCTCTTAAACATGAGATTGGGAAGATCCCCATTCTTGCCCAATATTTCACGGTTTGTGATAGATGCCACATCAAGGCGGTGCACCTGGGACCGGAGGAATTGTACCGCGGTACTGGGGGAATTGGAGTTTCTGACTCTCCCAGCCTGATGTATACCACGAATGTAGAATGTATCGCCTGTCATCGAATGACCGAGGAGAGCCAGGCCGCCCTCCACACCACGAAATACACGGAAAGGACCCTTGAGAAGGCGTGTGTGAGCTGCCATGGTGAAGGATTCAATAAGACATTGAGACATTGGAAACTTCTTCTTTCAAAAGCCGAGAACGAGACCAATCAACGAATCTTCAGTGCACAGAATGCTCTCTATGATTTTGAAAAGATCTCAGGTAGGTCTGCACAGTTTAAGAAGGCACAAACCCTCCTCAATGAAGCCCGCCACAATTATAACTTCGTTCTTCTTGGCAATGGTGTTCACAATATTGAGTATGCTTTCATACTCCTCAACGTGGCTAATAATAAGACGGAACAAGCCATAGCCGTCCTTGATAAGAGTTATAAACCGAAAGAGTTTCAAAGCAGGATGACCTGTACAACCCTTTGCCATGTGGGAGAGGAGAAAAGAACGGTTCTTTTCAATGATATCAAGTTTTCCCACGAGACCCATGTGTCAGGCAATGGACTGAAATGTGCGGACTGCCACTCGCCCCGAGAGAATCATGGGAAGACATTTCAGAAGAATTGCGCCCAATGCCATCACGGAAAAGAAATTGAGAAGGTGAAATGCGAAGATTGCCATATCAACGTAAAACGGTTGATCCAGGGGAAAGGCGGAATCGGTATCACGGACAGGCCAAGTGCAAAGCTGGATGTGGTCGAATGTATCGATTGCCATCAGGGGATATCCACCAAGAAAAAGGAGACCTTCGATGCCATGAAGAAAAATTGCATCAAGTGTCATGATCAGAGCTACGGAGAGATGGCGGTTCGATGGAAAGCGGTATCCGAAGAGCTTGTGAAGAAGGTCGCTCCCAAAATCGACAAGGTCAGGGAGGAG